>Ga0070734_10003202_pt1 | contig 17698 bp, 15 predicted proteins | sample Coa_R1_8_FD_66444 | JGI IMG/M metagenome (GOLD analysis project Ga0070734, IMG submission 66444) | Surface soil microbial communities from Centralia Pennsylvania, which are recovering from an underground coalmine fire - Coalmine... | ecosystem: Environmental > Terrestrial > Soil > Unclassified ... | reverse complement strand
TTTCCGAAGACGAACGGCTATTTCTGAGCGCGAAATTTGGCTCGATCGTCTCAGACGATGAGATTCGAATGATCGCGAGCTGGATGGAGGACCGGGGCGCGTACGCGTCCGTCGAATCGAGCGCGGCGGCCGAGGTGCGCTCCGCCCTCAAGGCGCTCGAGGCGCTGCCCGACACAAAGGGGCGGGCCATGCTGGACGCGGTGGCGCGCTTCGTGATCGAGCGAAAGTCGTAGTCAGGTACACCCGCTGACGGCTTTGCACGACTACAAGCTCTATATCTTCGATCTCGACGGCACCCTCTTTCGGGGCGACACCCCGATCCCTGAAGCGGTCGTCGCGGTGGGTCGCCTTCGTGACCAAGGCAAGGCCGTCCGCTTTCTGACCAACAACTCGAGCACCGCCGTCGAGGCGGTTGCCGCGAAGCTCCGGCGTCTCGGATACGAGGCGGATGCCGCCGAGATCGAGACCTCCGCAACCGGGACGGCGGCGTACCTCTTGGCGCAGGGGATCAGGAGCGTCCAGTGCGTGGGCGAGGCGGGCCTCGTCGAGACGCTGCAGCGGGCCGGCTTGGACGCGGTCGGCCCCGACGACGATTGGCTATCACCCACGGATGCGGTTGTCGCCGGCATCTGTCGCCAGCTCACCTACGCCCACCTCGCCAAGGCGATGCGGTCCATTCGGGCGGGCGCGCGCTTTGTAGCGACGAACGCCGACGCGACCTATCCCATCGAGAACGACGGCCTCATCCCCGGCGCCGGCAGCATCGTCGCCGCCATCCGCACCGCCTCAGAAACCGAACCATTTGTGGTCGGCAAGCCGAGCCCCTTTCTCACTCAGATCGTGCTTGAGAAAGCGGGTGTGACCGCGAATGAAGCCTTGGTAATCGGCGACCGGATGGACACCGACATCGAGAGCGGCAAGGCAGCCGGATGCGAGACCCTTCTCGTGCTTACCGGCGTGACCCGAACAGCGCCACCGGGGCAGGCGTGTGTGGGGTCGCTGGCAGAGCTTTAGGGGGGAGCTACGACTCGGCGTCGAAGTCCAGCATCGTGTCGCTCGCCGTCTTCGGCGGCGTCAATCCAAGGTGCCGATACGCCGAAGCCGTCGCGACCCGGCCGCGCGGCGTGCGCATCAAGAACCCTTGCTGCATCAGGAACGGCTCGACCACGTCCTCGATGGTTCCCGAGTCCTCGCCGGTGCTGGCCGCCAACGTTTCTAGCCCCGCCGGGCCGCCGCCGTACTTCTCGATCAACGAGCGAAGCACCGCACGGTCGAGCCGGTCCATGCCCGCGTCGTCCACCTCGAGCGCGGTGCACGCCTTGAGGGCGATACCGTCGGCAATCTCGAGCAGCCCGTCGACCTGGGCGAAGTCGCGAACCCGGCGCAGCAGCCGGTTGGCGATACGGGGGGTTCCCCGCGCCCGCCGGGCGATGGCTTCCGCTCCGGTTGCGGCGATCGCGTAACCCAGAATTCCCGCCGAGCGGGTTACGATCTGAAAGAGCGCTTCCGGCGAGTAGAAGGCGAAGTGGCTGACGATCCCGAAGCGGTCCCGGAGCGGCCCAGTGAGCAAACCCTGGCGCGTGGTCGCGCCGACCACGGTGAACTTGGGCACGTCCAGCCGGATCGATCGGGCTGCCGGCCCCTTGCCAATCATGATGTCGACCTTGCACTCCTCCATCGCCGGATAGAGGATCTCCTCGACCGGCCGGCTGAGCCGGTGGATCTCATCGATAAAGAGCACGGCCCCGTGCTCCAGATTGGTGAGGATTCCGACCAAGTCTCCGGGCCGCTCGATGGCAGGACCCGAAGTGACGTGGATCGTCGCCCCCATCTCGTTTGCGATGATGTGGGCCAGAGTGGTCTTGCCGAGGCCGGGCGGCCCGTAAAGCAGCACATGGTCGAGCGGTTCCCCGCGCCCACGGGCCGCCCGGAGAAACACCGCCATGTTCTCCTTGAGCGTCTCCTGCCCGATGAACTCCTCCAGCCGCGAGGGCCGAAGGGATTGCTCGATCCGCAACTCGCCCGGTAGGGCTTCGGGAATCAGCTCCTCGCTGTGCGGCATTCGCTACTTCCTCAGCGCCTGGGTCGCCAGGCGAATCTGGTCGGGTAGCGCCTCCGCCTGGTCCCGTGCGATGGCCGCGGCCGCTTCCGCCTCGTTACGCCGGTAGCCGAGGCCAAGCAGCGCGTCGACCAGCTCGTCGTTCACCACGGCGTGCCGATTGGTCCGGGAAGCTGACTCGAACCGGCGCGCGGCCGCCTCTTCCAAGACCTTGTCCTTGATTTCGAGGATCACGCGCTCGGCAAGCCGCGGGCCGACGCCAGGCGCCCGGGCCAACGCGCGAGCATCCTCCAGCGAAACCGCGTTCACAATCGCCTCCTCTCCCACCGCCCCGATCAGCGAGAGCGCAACTTTGGGCCCGCACCCTTTGACACTCAACAAGAGATCGAAGAGGCGCCGCTGAAAGGCTGTCGCGAAGCCGTAAAGCGTGACCCCGTCCTCCCGAAAGATCTGCCGCGTGAGGAGGATCGCCTCCTCTCCGGCAGGCGGCAAGGTCACCAGAACGCTTTGGGGGACGCTGACCTCATAGCCCACTCCGCCCGCCTCGATGAGGGCGGTCGCCCCGTCGCACTCCAGAAGCGTTCCTCGCAGCCGGGCGATCACATCGTCAACTTACCCGGTAGACGAAGTTCTGGTGTTATCGACCCGGGTAGCACGCGGCGGCTTCGGCGTGAGCGATCGATTCCATGGGTGCCGGGCCGATTCGAACGAGCATTCCGTCTCCCCCGAGCGAGTTGAGCGCGTCCCTCAGCCGCGTCAGCGCCGCCGTTCGAAACTCAAGGTCGCCCTCCGACCCGAAAACGTGGAGCTTGGGCCCGACTTCCTTTCCGATCTGGTTCCACTTGCCCTGAAGGTAAGCGGTCAGGTCGAAGCCTTCCCACGCCTTGGCCACCGCCGGGTCGATCGTGCCGGTCGCGCGGTCGAAGAGCGGCATCGGCTTCTGGTTTTTGCCTTTGGGCGAGAAGTCCGACTCCCAGCCGACGAGAGAAAGCCCGCGCAGAACCTTCTCTTCCCCCGCGTGCGCGGCCCACCCGTCGTGCTGCTCACGCGACCACGAACGCCAACCGTTGGTGACCGTCAGGAGCGCGTTCGAGTCGGCATATAGATTCAGTCCGTGCACGGTGTGGAAGTCCACCGAGTCCGGATCGAACGCCCAACAGCCGGCGAAGGAGGTGGGATTGGTCGCCTGGAGCCAAAGCGCGGACCAAGCTCCTGAGCCGGCGCCGGTGAGGATCATCCGGCCGGCGTCGCCGCGATACTCCTTGGCCACGTAGGGCAAGAGCTCGCTGATGAGGGCCCTGGCGTAGGGTCCGTTGTTGGCGCTGTCCGCCAGGTAGTGGTAACCCGAGGCGCTGACGGGATCGAGCCGTAAGTAGATCACGGGCTTGCCGTCGCGATACGCGGCCTTGTTGGTGTCGCGGTCGGGGTAGTTCGTCCAGGAGTCCGAGCGGTCCGGGATGTCGATCACCATCGGAAATTTGCGGTCCGGCTGGCTCGCAAACTCGTTCGGAAGCACCAGCGCCGCCCGCCAAACCACCGACCGCCGTTGGGCGTTCGAGAGCAGGATCGACTCCAGCTCGACGACCTTCACAATACCGGTTGGATGAATCGCAGGCTCATCGATCACTTGGTCGCAAACCAGCTTGACTTGGGCGCCGCCGAACTCCACCCGCGTGCGCACGGGCGCCGAGTAAAGATTGCCGTCGCCGTCCCCGACCCGAGGGCTCGCCGGGTTCCGGTCGATCACCGCTTGAAACGTGTATTCCCCACTCGGAAGCGAGGGTAACAGTCCGGTCGCGTCGGTCGCATCGATGTCCACCTCGGTGTCGGGCTTCGCCTGCTTGACATCGGAAATGAAGATAGGTCCCGGACTCTTCCAATCCGGACCGAGCCGCGGCTCGAGGTCCGGGCTTCGGCCGACGAACACGTAGATCCGACCCGTGAACTGCCCCATCACGGTCTTCGGCCAAGAGACGGTCACGGCGAGAGGGACCTTGCAAAGCATCGCCACACCAAGAAGCATCCCGACCATCACGCTTAGATATTACGTCCCGACCCGCAGAACCTTGCGAAGCAAAATGGATCTTCCGTGCCAACCATTCACCTCCAAACATCCGCCGACCTCGCCGAGAACACGAACATTCCCGACATCCTCGAGCGGCTGGTCGAGACGCTGTCGAGCATCGAGACCGTGAACCCGAAGGCGGTGAAGGCTTATCACACCATTCGATCCGTTTGGACGATGGGCAAGGGCGCCGAGCCCGGCTTCGCCGCATGCGAGCTTGCGATCCTCGGGGGCCGTCCCGAAGAGTTGAAGATCAAGATGGCCGACGCCATCTTCGCCGCGCTGCAGACTTCGTTCGCGCAAAGCGCCGCGACTGGCGAGGTCAGCCTCACGCTGGAAGTGCGCGAGATGGAGCCGGCCACCTACCGTAAGTAGCCACAAGCACAATTACTGGGATTGGCGGAGGACGACTGAAAAGCCCGTGTTATTACCTGCGAATTGGGTGCAGACGGCGGTAAATCGACCCGAAAACCTAAACAAGCATATGACCTTTTGGCGAGCCTTTCGGGTTATCGGCACGTTCGCGCCGCTCGTGTTGAGCGGCTACGACCTCATCAGTTGGACGGTCGGCGGCCTCGTATGCGGGCTTGGAATCGCCGCGATTCTCACCGAGGCTTACCTCCTCGGCAACGATATCGCGAATCCGGACGGATGGGAGGGACTCATCCTTGTCGAGAGCGCCGCAATCGTGGTCCTTCTCGCCGGCTTCCACCTTGCCATCGGCGCCGGCTTTCTGGTTCTGGTGCCTTACGTCGCTAGGCGCACTCAAGCCGAAGTAGGTCCGCGAACCGCGTTTGTCGCCGCGGCCCTCGTCCTCTTTGCCGGCTGGGCTACTCCAGGACGTGGTTGGATCCCGTCGCCGGCCGAAATTGCCACCGCCGTTGGAATCGCCGGCCTTGCCTGGGTTCTGAGCCGCACAAAGCCCACGATTCCCACCTTTTTGCAAGCGCCCGTTCCGGCGGCCTTCGCTCCGGCTCAACCGGCCACCGACGAGCTCTACGAGTCCCTGCGCGACCGGTATCGCCATCTGCGCGGCGCCTATAAGCACCTCGAGCAAGAATCCGCCGCCTCCCGCGCCGTCGTTTCCCTCGCCGAATGGCGCTCGGACGAGGACCGGAACCCCACCGGCCTCGCCAAGACGGTTCGCGAAATCGCTGGCGTCGAGGGGGTCTCGATCTTCGTCATCCCCGATGCTCGAGACGGTTTCACCCTCGCCGGCTCCTATGGGTCCGCCCCAACCGACGTTTTTACGCTCCCCGCCTCACTCCAGGCCTCGCCAATCGTACTGAAGGAGACCGCCGAGCACGAGCTGCGAGCCGCGAATCCCAGGTCGACCACCCGGATCGCCACCGTTCTCTTGACCGATCGCGGGCGCCTCGTGGGGCTCGCCGCGCTCTTTGACGGAGACCGGTCGGTTCTCGAAGCCGGCGTCGCCGCCGTCGAACGGATAACCAGCTTTACCGCTGCGGTCGTTCGCGACGAACACGAATCCCGCCGGCAGCGGGAGCGGATCTCTCAACTCGAGCTCCTCAACCGGTTCGCCGGGCGTTCGAGCGACGGCTCCCCAACCGCGACGGCCGCGGCCATTTGCGATGATGTCGCCACCGAGCTCAGCCTCGACGGGTGCGCCATCTACGATTTGACGGGAGCGGATCCGAAGCCGGTGGCTTCCGTCGGCGAGGCCGTCACGGAGCTTCTCACCTTCGCAAGCGGCACCGACCTTCGCGGATGGATGGGCTCCGGCGCCCAGGAGCTTGTTATCGACGACGCGCGAGACGACGCGCGATGCGACGAAGCGCTTGGGTTGCGCCGGGGCGTCGGCGCGATGACGGTCCTCCCCCTCATCAGCTCGGGATCGCTCATCGGCGCGTTCGTGAGCTGGTCGGCGAAGAGGCGCGGCATCTCGAGCGTCGCCATCGGCACCTTGAGGGCTCTCGCTCCCTTCGTTTTGCGCCAGGTCTTCGGCGGCTTTGCCACGACCCGCCCGGGGCTTGTCGACGCCGACACGTTCTGGCACGGCTCGCAGGGCCCAGGAAGCTTTGTGGAGATCGATCTCGGCCGGACGAACGAGCCCGGCGTATCGCAGGAATTGCAGGAGGCCCGGCGCCGCCTGCTGACGACCGCCCTAGGACGTTTGCCCTATGGCGCGGTTATGACTCGACGTTCGGCAGGAACCTTGCTAGCGTTCCTACCTGGATATGACGAAACGAGCGCTGAGCGATGGGCAGCCGCGCTTCGACCGCATGCGGACGAGCGCTGGGATATGCGTGTCGCCGGTCGCGGCCAGAGCCAGCAAACACGCCAGTTTTTTGAGCGAATGAGCGCGTAACTATGATATCGATAGCGTACACGGGCAGTAGAAGCACTATAACCTTACGTTGGGTTTTCGGGGGAATGAGATGATGAGCATTGGGGCCATGCCCGAAATAGGTCGTTGGAAAATTCAGCAGCTTCGCGCCGCCGAGTTCGCCCTGGCGGGCGGTGACGCCGGGCTCGCCATCCAGCACGCCGAGCTTCTCATCGCCGACGATCCGACCCACCTGCCTGCGCTCGAGATCCTCGCAAAGGCCCTTTGGCAAGTCGGCGACCTTCCCCGGTTGACCGCGCTGATGGACGGCATGATTCGCCTCAACCCCTACGAGCCGGGCTACTTCGCATTGCTGGGCGCCGCCCACCAGTCGCTGGGGCGGATAGGCGCCGCGATCAACGCATTCGGCCGCAGCCTCGAACTGGACGGCGGTAAGGACGCCTCCGTCGCCGAGATGCTCGTCGACCTGCGTCGATTCCAGCAGAACCTGATCGACGGGTTGCTCACCGACGACTCGGCTTTCCGAAGCGCCTACCGGCAGGATCCGGTTGCCGCCTGCCGCGCGCGAGGGTTTGAAATCGACCCGCCCGCGGCCGACGTGAGCTTGATCGCCGGATCGCGAAAGGCCAGTTTCTTGGCCGCCCGACCCAGCTAAGAGCGAATACCGCAGAAGCCGTAATAGAGCCTTATCACTTTACGCACGTAGTTCTGCGTCGCGCGGTATGGCGGAACCCCACCTGCCCGGGCAACGGCGCCGATCCCGGCGTTGTAGGCCGCGAGCGCCAGGGCAAGCGACTCGAGGCCCTTACCCGACTTCTTCTCGTACCGCTTCAGATCGTTCGTAATCTCTCGAACAGTGCCGTACAGGTTCTCGGTGGTGTCGTAGGCGTTCGTGATCCCGAAGTCGCGCGCGGTGCCGGGCATGAGCTGGCCCAGCCCCATCGCCCCCTTGTTGCTCGTCTCATTCGGGTTGAAGTCGCTCTCCGCGATTACGATCGCCATGATCAGCCGGGCATCCACGCCGTACTGGACGCTGAACCCGACGAGTGCCTCGGCGATGTGCAAGGCCTCACCGGAGGAGAGCCTGGGGTTGTGCTTGTGGATGTAGGCGGCGTAAATCGGGGTGACCTCGCTGACCGGCAGCGTCCAAAGCTTGCGAGCCCGGTTCCCGCTCGGCGGGCGGTAGGCGACCGGGGACTTCGGCCGCCGGGCGGCGGCCGCCGCCTCTGCCTGCCGAAGCTCCTCTTCAACCTGAGAAATGCTGATCTCTGAGGCGGCCCCGATCAATGTCGCCTCGAGTTCACCGCCGACCGTCTCCCGCTTGGCCGAGACGATCAACCGCGCCCTCACCTCGTTTCCGGAAAGCCAATCCGGCGCGTTCGCCGCGTGGACCATATCCGTCTTGCCGTCCGTTCGCTCCAGAAGCACCACATGGTCTCCGTTGATCGTGAAGGAGCCCTTGACGGTCCCCGCGATCTCGACGACCCGGCTACCAAACAGGGTGTCGAGTGCGGCAACCCCGGCCGCCGCCTTGATTCCGTACTTCTTACGCAGCTTGAGATACTCGGGCAGCGTTTGCGCCTGCGCAAGGCAAGCGATCGCCAGGACGCTGCCGAACGCTAGCGGTTTCCAGAGGGGAAGGAGGCGGGCTGGCATATACTCCGGCGCACTCAACAGCGTACACCAAGAATAATGATCGGTGGAAAGCGCCGCCAGGTTCGGCGCTTTCACACTAAATCCCATTCAAAGCATGCATAACCACGCTCATTGCGACCACCACCACCCGGTCTCATTCGGGACCGCGTTCGCGGTCGGGGTGGCGCTGAACGGCGCCTTCGTGGTCGGCGAGGCTATTTTCGGCCTTTATGCGCACTCTTTGTCACTTTTGGCGGACGCAGGACACAATTTTGGGGATGTGCTCGGCCTCCTGATGGCCTGGGGCGCAGCATCCCTCAGCGTTCGCCCACCAACACCCACGCGCACCTATGGATACCGGCGCAGCTCCATCCTCGCCGCTCTCGCGAACTCGTGCCTCCTGCTCGTAGCGATCGGGGCGATCACCTGGGAGGCGGTTCTCCGCCTCATCCATCCGGTTCCAGTCGGCGGCTCGATCGTGATGGCGATCGCGGGGATCGGCATTGTCGTGAACGGGTTTACCGCCCTTCTTTTCGCGGGTGGGCGGCACGGCGAGCTCAATGTTCGAAGCGCGTACATCCACATGCTCGGGGATGCCCTGGTTGCGGCCGGGGTGGTGGTCGCCGGCCTCTTGATCCAGCTCACGAACCGGGAGTGGATCGACCCGGTCGTGGCGCTTGCCATCGCGGTGCTGATCGCGCGGACCTCGTGGGGCGTGCTGCGGGAGTCCACCGAGTTGGCCATGGACGCGGTTCCCCGCGGCGTGGACTCTTCCTCTGTTCTTGAATACCTGCGCTCGGTGCCGGGCGTGAGCGCGGTCACCGATCTTCACATTTGGGGCATCAGCACCTCGGAGAGCGCGCTGACCGCCCACGTGGTGGCTCCCGACGGCGTGGGCGACTCATCCCTTCGCGACGTTGAAACCGAACTTCGCAACCGCTTTCATATCGTTCACAGCACAATTCAAATTGAGCGTACGCTTGGACCGGGTTGTTCTTTGGCTAAAGAATGACAATTTTTGCGGACTGCCGCCCTGATCCCTTGGAAACCGCTCAGGAAATGCGCAGAATGTTTGCTTATGTCATCGGGTGGGATGACCGAACGGTCCGGCGCCGAAGCCGAAGTGGCGATGGAATATAAAATCACGGCCGCAGACAGGGACCGCGCCTTGGGGCACGAGGGCATCACCGCGATCGGCAACAACCAGGATGGCTGGTCCGTGAGCGCCAAGGGCGCCATGCTGCGGATCGAGCGAGGCCTGGCCCAGTTCTATGTGGAGGACGCCCTTTCGGGCGAGAAGGCGTATATCGCGGTTGTGCGGGAGGAAGGTAAGCCGAGCTATCTGCGCACGACCGTCAACGGCCGGTGGGCTAACCACCTTCTTCCCTTGCCTTCGTTGAAGGAATGCAAGTCGATCGACTAAGTTGGGGCCGGTGGCTCTCCCGAACCGCCGGCCCCACTACCAGCGCCACGGCACTGTGGCGATTGTGGGTCTAGAAGCGAACCGAAGCGACGAGCGAATCGACCACCGACGAGTCGGAGACGCTCATCAGGACGCCTACGGCTCCGGCCCCGTTTGAGGCGCTGACGGAAAGGTTTCCGAACGCCGAGAGCAAGAGAGTGCCGCTGAAGGTGACGGACGTGTCGCCGACGTTGTAGCTCACTTGGCTCGGCAGGATTTGGAGGTTTCCAAGCCCGCTGGCTGTGATGTTCAGGGTGCCGGGGCTGCTGGCCGGACCGGAGAGGGTCACCGTGTACGTGATCGTCTCGCCGGGAACAGGCGTAAGGTCGCTGGCGACCATGACGATTGGGTGGACCCCGTCAAGAGGGCGGGCGAGCACGCCCGCCGGGGCAGCCGCCAAACAGGAAGCGAGAGAAAGAAGTGCGAAGGTGCGTGACATGGCGGCCAGCCATGACGCAAGAGGGGTGCCACTTTGGAACCCGGCAATTCCAAGCCAGTAGTTACCGCAGGTTAATAGTTAAATCAGGGCGCTTAGCCCGGTTGATCCTAAGTTCCTGCCAATACTTCGTCCAACGTCCGCGTCGAGCCCGAGATGAATTCGGCACGGAATAGGGGTTCGCCGAGGCCGCTCACGAGCGCTTCTGTCATTCGGCGAACTCGAACGTCGTTAGCCGGGTAGAGCCGGTAAGCGTGCTCGGTCTGGTTGTGGGCGGCCACAGCGAGCACGTGTGTCGACTGGGCCAACTGGTTAGCCCCCAGCAGTGCCTGTGCGAGCCAGATCAGCGAACGCAGCACGCTTAGCTGGTCCTTCATCGTGACGGCGAGTTGAACCCCCTCCGTCGCATGGGCCTTAGCGGCCGGGTAGTCACCCGTTGCCCACTCGCATTGCGACTTTGCGATCGCGAAGCACCATTGTTCGAGGGGGGTTGGCGACGGGGCCAGCGAAATCGCCTCGTCTAGTGCCCGGCGAGCGGCCGATGGGTCGCCGCACTCGATGTGCGCCAGGACGCTCGACATCAACGCGTGAGCAAGTCCTCTCGAGTCTCCCGCGTAGCGCAGAAGATCCGCCGCGAAAACGTACCTATCGCGGGCGCCTGCTGCGTTGCCGTCTGCCCATTCCAGGATGGCCAGGTTCGTGACGATGCCGGCGCGATAGGCCAAATCCTCATCGGTCTCCAGCCGAACAAGCGCGGCCTCGTAGCATGATCTGGCCTTTCGGGACCAGCCAGCCTTGGACGCGAGGGCGCCGGCCATGTTCAGCAGCTTCGCGGTTGCGAGCGCTTCGTCCGAGCCCGGAGCAGCAACCTTTGCCTCGATGAGCGGGAGGCACTCTTCGACGTGGTTGTGATCGTAAAGGAATGGCCAGGCCCCGATCAGGGCTTGGTAAAAGTCCGTGGCATTCCCCCGCCCGACAAACGATCCGAGCGCGGTGAAGAAGTCCGGCGCGTGCTCTTCTGCAAGGTCCAGATCACCGGCAGCCGCCGTCATGTTGTGCCCGGAAACCGCCTCGTGCACGAGCTTGATGAACAGTTCCTCATGCCGCCGCGCCAGCTTCTTCCGCATCGGCGACGATATCCGGCGAACCTGGGCCTTCACCGACGGGTAGAGCGAGTAGACGACCCGACCGCTCGGCGAGAGCGACTCATCGCAAAGGCCGCATCGTCTCAGCGTCTCTATCGCACTTGGATCGACCTGGAAGCGCTCGTCCAGCTTGCCGAGCTGGAAAAGGCTCACCGGCGTCTCACACAGGGAGAGCGCGATCGCCGCATCCTGCACCACCTTCGGCAGTGCCCCGAGGCTCAACCCGAACCGGCTGCGGCCCTTCACCTTCGCCTCCGCGGGGAGCTCCCTCAGAATCATTGGGACCGACTGGAATCGGGTCTGCGCCGCCGCCATGCGAATCCGCTGCGGGTGGCCTTCGAGGCGGCGCATCAGCTCGGCCACCGCGTCCGGATCCAAGTGCTTGGTCAGCTCTTCGCTCAACTCGGTGACTCGGTCCAAGAACAGCGCCGAGGACTCGTAGTCGTAGAGGTCGTCCGGATCGACGATAGTGTCCTCGGAGGGAACCGTCATCGGCGCCAAGGGAATGACTTCCTCGCCCACATAACCCACCGGCATCAGCGAGGTCACGATGAACCGGCTCGACACACCCCTTAGCGGACCGTCCAGCAATTCGCGGACCGTTTCGCGACACTCGTCGACCCCGTCCAGCACCACCAGGAGCTGCTCCTCGGTGATGATCCGGCGGATCGACCCGAATACGTCCGACGTCGCCGGGAGATTCAGCCCGGCCGCCAAGGCCGCGTGCACCTGCGGAGGGGTGCTCGCGCCGGGAAGCGACACCCAAGCGACGCCGGAGGCGAAGCTGGACTTCAGCTCTCGGGCTGCCCTCGTAGCCAGGTGCGACTTCCCAATCCCGGCCACGCCCGTCAACGTCACCGAACGTCCCTGTTCCAGGTGCAGATAGACGTGTTCAAGTTCGCCCTTCCTGCCAACAAAGTAGCCAAACTCGCTGGGAAGGGTATCGATCGCCCTTTCGCCCCGGTCCAGAGCAATCATTTCCGGTTCCGAGCCGAGCCTCGCAATTTGAAACACTCTTTCCCTGCCGCCGATCTCGGGCAGCCCGACCGGCCCAAGGTCGAGGAAGAGGGCGCCCTCCTCCGACGCATGCCGCACCGCCTCGTAGGTGGAAAGCGCGCTCACCGCCACCCCGGCGGGAAGGATGCCGAGCAATCCGTACAACCGAGCAGCGACTGGGCTGAACCCGATGTAGTCCAGCTTCCCGTATTCGCAGGTGAGCATCGCCAGCTTGGCCGGCCATGCGTCGAGCACGCGAAGCGCATCGTCCACCGCCCCGGTTGCGGAGCGGTAGGCAAGCAGCGTCACGCCCGGGATAGGGCATTGGCAAACCGTCGGCGCGTTCGCGGGGTGATCGAACAGGCGCGCCGCCATGCCCGCATCGAGCGGTTCGCTCTTAACCCAGTCGATACCGAGGAGGGTCAGCGTCTCGGTTGGTAGCGCTCGTTCCACGCCCGCTACTCCTCTCCCGAGCCGCGATTTTGGCGCCCCTCGGTGCGGGCGATGAGCTGGAGGCGGTTGGCTCAGTCGAAGCGGCGCATGAGGCGCCCGATCACGCCCTGGATCGACGCTTCGGCGAGCGCGAGCCGTTCACCGATTTCACGGTTGGTCAGCCCCTCGCGGGCGAGATCCAGGATCTCCTGCTCCCTTGCGCTTAGCCTTCCGCCGTCGAGTGAGCCCATGTCCCAAGTACCCAAGTGGATCGCGGCCTTGCAGCGGCGCCGCACGACCTGCTTTGCAGTGTAAACCACGCAACCTGAGAATCCTGAAGCTCGCGCGCAACGCGGACTCAAAATCCGCAAAAACGGCAACAAGGAGCTAGTGGCGGAGAGATCGGGATTCGAACCCGAGAGGCGTCTTTCGACACCTACCCACTTAGCAGGCGGGCGCTTTCGTCCACTCAGCCATCTCTCCGCGCCTCGGCTATTATAGCGCCCCACTCACGAGCCAAAGTTGAAGTTCAACTCCAGGTCAAACCCATGGGAGCGGAACGCGCCCGTATTGACCGTCGGGTCCAGATTGGTCACCGTGTGAATCTGATACCGGCCGACCACCGAGACATTCCCGAACAGCTTGTACTCGTACACCGCCGCGATCTGAAAGTCGTTCTGCGGCTGGTAGTTCGTGAGGCTGCTCGAGTTGATGTCGAACCCGACCGCCTGGTTCTGCTTAAGGAAGTGGCGCACCGTCATGTCGTAGTGGAATGAGTTTTGGGCGATGGTTCCACCGGAGCTCAGGAGGCTGCCAAACCCGAGGCGGTAAGACCACCGCCCCTTGGGCCGCCCCCCCACGTAGCCGTTGAGCGAGAGCGACCGGGCGGTGCCCACGGATTCGGGAAATACCGAGTTGCTCTGATCCAGGCTGAAGCTCAGCATCTGGCCGTTATGAAGGTCGTAATTCAGCGACATCCCCTCGGCGGTCGTGGTCGAGTTCGAGCTGATCGCACCGGACTCGTCGCCGGTCATGAAGTTGGCGCCTATGCTCGCCCGCTTAGTAATCATCCAGTTTGTCGAGGTTTGGAACCGGCGCAGGTTCGTGCCGCCCGCGTTGAAGCTGTTGCCGCCGAAGCTGCCCAGCCCACTGGAGGTGGGCAGGGCACCGCTGAACCCGTTCCCGTTGTAGCCCAGGCCGGTCCCGTCCTGAAAAGCCCCTAGGGTTGCGATCGTGCCGGAGTTGCTGTAGTCGTAGTGGGCGTCGAATCCGAACTTTCCCGCAGGCGGCCGGTATGAGAGGCTCATCTGCGTGTCCGTGCCCTTCCCGTTCGTTCCGTCCGTATTGATTTGGCTCAGCGTCAGATGCCCGCCGAAGACCCAGCCCTTGGAGGCGGCATAGTCGCCCCGCCAGCCGATCGAGTTGAGCTTGACGTCGCCGAGACTCGAGGTGATTCCGTTCGAGATTGGTCCGAATCCCTGCGTGTGGCCAAGGTCGAAGTGGTTCTCGAGCCGCCCAAACAGCTTGCTCAGCGTGAAGGACGACTGGTCCGCGTGCGCCGCGCCTTGTACGGTCCAGCTCGTCAGGTGCTGTTGATCCAAGCTCCAGGTCAGGCCGTCGCTGCCTCGATATCGCGCCCCGGCGTCCAGCCGCGTCGTGCGGCTCGGGATGAACGTCAGGTTGCCGTTGGGATCGGAAGCCTCTGACGCGATCGCGGAGTTGGAACCGTTCAGATTGAAGGTCATCCGCTTCGCCCGGTACTCAACGCCGGCGGAGCTTGCCCGCTCATTTCGAAGGAAGCCGGTCGAGTCGATGCCCACGAACGTCTGCGGAATGTCATCGACGCTTCCGGTGAAGTTGAAGTTTTTGAGCTTGTACGTTGCGGCGAGCCCCCGGGCGGTGCCGTGCGTCGGGCTCACGGGGTTGTCGAGGCTGCTGAACGCCTCGCTGTACGTAATGCCGCCGTTTCGGCCGGCCCGACCGAACGGAAACGTATAGTTGAAGGCCTCGACTTGCCGGTTCCCGCGGAGCGAGGTGGTCGGCGCCGGAGTGTAGGTAACCGTCACCGTGCTCGTGGTGGGAACGTAGCGAAGAAAGTAGAAAACCGTGGGGTTGCTGGTGCTGAACTGATAGTCGACGTTCGGCACCTGGACGATTCCGTCGAGGGTGACGATCACCGGTCGCGAGGCGAGCGGTTGATACTGCAGGAAGTAGGGGGTGGAAGGATCGCCAAACCCCTGATACCGGTCCACGTAGGTCGTCAACCCGGTCACGCTCGGATCAGTCTGCCGGACCTCCATCGCTCCCAACGTGCCCCACTTCCCGAACGTATACATGCCGCCGAGACCGGTGATCGTGCCGCCTCCCGAGTTGACCCCGGTCGTCTCGAAGGACGCGACGATCGTGCTGGTCGGAGGAATCGAGAGCGTGGTGAAGGTGATCGAGCCGATCACCGCGTTGACCGTAAAGTCCGCGGGGTAGTTGAGCTCTTTGCCGTCAACCTGGACCCGAACGGAGTCTGGGTTGATCTGGCTCGTGTTGAGGTAGTACGGACCCGAGGAATTGTTGCCGGAGAACGAAGTCGTCGTCGCCGAACTCCGCTGCTGGCTCCCGAGTGCGGCGATCTGAAAGGGACCCTTCATCAGCCGCGCTTCGACTCCCCACAGGCTGCGCCGGAACGTGAGGAACTGGTTGCCGCCGATCAGGCTCGCGTAGATGTTGCCGGCATCGACCGAGAGGCCGTTCTTGGCGTAGTTCAAGCTGATTCGACGAGCGGTCGGATCCTGATAGTGGTTATCCGCGAACGACGTGCTGAACGAAAACAGCCCGGCCACCTTGCTCCCGCTGACCGTCATCATCCCGATGTTTGTGAACACTTGATTGCCTTGGCCAAAGTCGGTGGCGTTCTGATAGGCGGTAAGGTCGCCCTCGGTCTTCTCGAAGTGCATCGTAAACTTCTCGCTGCCGGCCACGCTGACGCGCTTGACGATGTTCTGATCCATCCAGTCCGCAAACGTCCTGGGACCGCGCGTCGCGTGCTCGACGCGCTTGTAGAGGTTGGCGTTCAGGAAATCGACGCCGATGTCGGACGCGACGGCGGGCGTGCATGCAGCGGACATCGCCGCAACCATGAAACGCTTCGTGACAGCCATCGACGTCCTCTTAGACGGGTCTGGGCGGCTCCAACAGCCTAAAAGGATGGCCGCTCCGCCCAAGAAGTCAGCCTTTTATTGTAGCCGCGCCGCGAAGGAATTTCTTGGTTAGCTCCAAGTTTCCAACCGCAAGGTCGGTCAATTCCTTTACGCTTCGCAGGACGATTTGACGATTGCGCTCGGTCGCCTTCTGGTGCTCCATGAACATCTCGAACAAGCGCTGGGCGGTAAGCCCCTCAATCGCCGGAGGGATGGGAAGCCCAAGGAGCTTGGCGAACGCCAATGTCTTTGGGTCGTAGTTGACGATCAGCGGCGGAACTCCGACGGTTGCGGCAAGTATCGCCGCATGAAGCCGCATGGCGATCACCCCGTCCATCCGGGCGAGCCGGGTTTGGGCGGTCGATGCGACGTCGAGCTTGCGAATGTGGCTGATCCGCCCACCCGATTTCTTTTCGATCAGGTCGATCAGGTCGCCGTCCTCGAACCGGTCCATCTCGATGAGCACGGGGACCATGTGAGCACGGAAGATTAACCCGCACAGGTCGCTGAAAAGCGTAACCGTCTCCTTCGTTTTTCCGAACGGCCGCGGGGCGATCCCGATCGAGCGCATGCCTGCCACCGCATATACCTCTCCGGGGTTCTCCGGCGGCGGCGGAAGCAGGAAGGCGCTATCGGCCGTAACCTGGATCGGCCGGTTGACTCCCAATGATTTCAGTGTGGTCAGCGATCCCGGGTCGCGCACCGCGATGGCATCGGCCGCCTTGAATGCCTCGACCGCCATCCGCTTGCCGAAGAAGCTCGTAAGCGGGCCAACCCCCTGACCCAGAAGCAACACCTTCTTGCCCGCCTTTTTGGCCCGAACCACGAGCTCGCGGTAATACGCCACGCTGCGGGTGCTCGTAGCATCCTGAAAGATGCTTCCGCCGGGGAAGACGAGCAGGTCGCACTTGGAGATCGCCTCGGCGACCTGCCTCATGTTCTTGCGGTCCCAACTGATCAGGCCGTAGTTGCGTTGGATTGATTCGGACGAGCCGGATAGTACATGGAACTCTTCGTCCATGCCGGCCTCACGCATACCAAGCACGTACCCCTGAAGGATCGCATCGTCGCCCAGATTCCCCGAGCCGAAGTAGCCGGCAAGCAGGATCGCCGCCACTTAGACCACCACCGGCGCCGGAGGCATCCACCGCAAGATGATTCGCCAGCCTACGTACCCGATGAGAGTGCCGACGACGAACGCGACGCCGATTCGCTCCAAGCTGAGGGCAATCGGCGTGTGGATGTGGCAAAGCGTGTTGACGACGTCGGTTTGGCCGATCGCCCCACCCGCGAGGAGGAGCGCGGTCCAGCCGCCCAACTTGGGCAGCCCGCCCGTCTCCGCGGCACGGTATCGCATCAACATCGCGACACCAATGTACAGCAAAGGAAAGCCGATTAGGAACGTCTTTGTCCGCGGCCTGACAAAAAGGACCGCGTCGAGCACATCCCTGAACTTGAGCTCCCAGCTTGAAACCGCGGCCGGATTGTCGTTTCCGGTGCGGAGAAGCATGAACCCCATCGCGCCGAGGACCACGAGCGTCATGAGCGCGATGCCCCACCGGATAGGCGAATTCAGGGTCCCTCGAGCGTCCGTGAGCCGCCAAACGAAGTAGCACGCGACCACGATGATGGGAAGAAACACCGCGAGCTTGACTCCCGGGAATTCAAATGCCCGAATGTAGTAGGGCAGCGCGCTGAGCAAACCGGCGACGAATAGCCCGCCGGTCAAACTGATCAGGGTCGTCGAGATGTACGCGGTCCCGACCGAGCGGGACTTGAGGGCATCGAGGACGAAGTACGCCGCCACCGGGAAAGTGATGGCCCCCAAGAGCGCCGCCCACTGCCGGAAGTGGGGCGAGAATGCCGCCGCACCGGTCAGCAGCGCGACGACCAGGCCGGCCCATCCCAGGCTTCGGTGCAGCACGCTCCCCGCCCACCATGCGATCGGAGCGAGTGAGAGCGCGATCGC
>Ga0070734_10003201_pt1 | contig 17708 bp, 20 predicted proteins | sample Coa_R1_8_FD_66444 | JGI IMG/M metagenome (GOLD analysis project Ga0070734, IMG submission 66444) | Surface soil microbial communities from Centralia Pennsylvania, which are recovering from an underground coalmine fire - Coalmine... | ecosystem: Environmental > Terrestrial > Soil > Unclassified ... | reverse complement strand
CTGGCGCTTTCGTACATCGGCTCTGAATCGCTGGTTAGAAACAATAGCTAGTTAGATTTTTATGTGGCTGGAGCGAAAAAATAGCGAATATCGCAACGGCTTGAATTATGATGTCCTTCAGGCGATCAGCGCCGTTTAGACAAAGGAGGTTTTTTGTTTAAACGGACGACGTATCAACAAGGCAGTCTCAAGCTCGAAGAGCGCAAGCGAGGGCCGCATGTCTGGGTCTACCGATGGTGGGATACTGATGCCAATGGCAAGCGCGTATACCGCAAGCAGCAAATCGGAGACCTAACCCAGCACCCGAGCGAAACGGCGGCCAAGGCCGCGTGCGACGCTCTTCGGTTGACAATTAATAACCAGTCGCAGCGCAACGGCGCAAGTCAGATGACGGTGCAACTTCTCTGGGATCATTACTACAGGGAAGAACTGCCTTTCAAAGACTTCTCCACGCAAGACGGATATTTGTCGTATGCGAAGAACTGGATTCTCCCACGTTGGGGCTCGGTTGTGCTTCAGCGAGTGAAGACAGTCGAAGTTGAGCGATGGCTGCGCGAAGCGACGGTTTCAAACGGCACTAGGGCCAAGATCAAATGCGTCTTATCGGCTCTGTTCTCACATGCCGTGCGATGGGAGTTCGCTTCCACGAATCCGATCTCCTCGGGAATACCGGTGGGCGGGGGCGGGAAGCGGGGACCCAGCACTGGAGTTCGCGTGAGCGCAAAGCGGCAGAAAGCGCCGATTGTTTTGTCATCGGAGCAGGTGAAACTGGGGCTTACTCAGCTTGAGTACCGGGATCAACTGCTGGTGCTTCTGGATGGCGCATTGGGAACTCGCCGGGGTGAGCTTGCAGCTTTACGGTGGCAGGATTGCGATTTTGAAAATGATAACTTTCAGATTCAGCATTCTTACTACTGGCGGCGCGGCGGCATTCTGAAGGCTACAAAGACCGAGGCCTCTGCCAAACCGTTACCGATGCATCCGGTACTCAAGCAAGCCCTTCTGGAGTGGAAGACGCAAAGTCATCGCATACAGACGACGGATTTTGTGTTTCCGTCTCGTCTGTACAAAGGCCGGAAAGCTCTCGATCTTGCAGCGGTCTTGAAAAGAAAGATTCGTCCTGCATTCGAGAAGATAGGAATCACTGGCGTCGGCTGGCATACGTTCAGGCACACTGTAGGAACGTTGCTTGCAGAGTTGGGCGAGCATCAATTGACGATCCGCGACTACTTGCGGCACAGCAATCTCAACGTGACCAATAAGTATTTGCAAGCGGCGTCACATACGAAGCGGATTGCCCAGGCGAGATTGGTCGAGGCGATTGTTCCGGTGCATCTGTTGCTCGTAGGGAAAACCGAGGAGAAAGAAAAATCGGTTACACCCTAATTGCACCCAGACTCCAAAAACGCCAATCTGTAAGTATCTGAAAAGATTGGCGGGGACGACGGGACTCGAACCCGCGGCCTCTGCCGTGACAGGGCAGCGTTCTAACCAACTGAACTACGTCCCCACTTATTTGGTGTCGGGTTAGCGGAAACCCTTATGAAGCACTCGTAAATGTCCACGAAACTCATCGCTTCTCTGGTGTCTACCGATTTTGGGTCTCGGTGGATACCTCGTGAACACCAAAATAGTGTAACAGATGCTCTCTTGGTTGTGCAGGAACGACGAAGAAAAATTGCTGAAAGACGGACTTGGGGCGGGCCTTCCGTCAATCTCTAAACTGTGACCCGATATCTTGATCCATCGCAACGCCATTCGCATATTTTCGGCATCCCTCGTATCGGTATCTCTCATTGCCCGCAAGCGTGTGGTCAGCGCGCTACCGACGCTAGTGTTTATCGCCCCCTGGTTGCGATCTCAGAGCCTTTTTTCAAGGACCCTGAATCGTGGAAGCCTTCTTCTGCATCTTCGGAGTTAGTCAAACTCCTTCGACGGGCATTTCGAAATAAATTTCCTTCTCTCTGCAAACATCGCCCGCATGATGAGTCCAAGCTTGATCGGTTTTTTTTATCATGATGAGGATATTCAAGTGGTCAAGGCGTACGCATCGAATCGGCGTTGGGTCGTGGCACGGCTGCGTGTGAAGGGTGCTGTAGATTGCCAGGATACCGAAGCGGGCTTCGAGATGGATGATCCGTGGTTTGTGATCAATCCTCAAAAATCGGCACGGTATCTGGATGGAGGAATCTGGCTCGTGGATGCCGGCGACTATGACAATGATGGCCGGTCGGAACTATTATTCTCGATCAACCGTTACAATCGTGGCGGCTATGAGATTTTCTACGACGATTTCAAGCAGCGTGCCGTGTTCGAATTCTCCTATCATTGAGCATGCGGCGAAAAGCCCAATCATGAGATGACCGCCCAGCTCCACTACTTTTTGGATGACCGGCACAGGATTTATCCGGTTCGCGGCATTTTAGGCTATTTTCATCTGCTACACGATGCTTCTCGGGGAGAAGCTGTCCTGATCGACACTGGGTTCACCGGAGAGATGTGGCTGCTGCGCCGGTTGCTGCGAAAGCTCGGCCTTGGATGGCAGGACATTCGCGCCATCCTGCTGACACACGGCCACCTCGATCACACTGGGCATCTTGCCGAGATCAAGGGGCTCACAGGGGCTCCCATCTATGCTCATGCGGCGGAACAAGCTCACGTCAATGGGAACTATCCTTATCGTGGCATCAGCCGTGTGTGCGGGGCACTTGAATCGATAGGCCGCGTGCTCCTCCGGTACCGTCCTGCGGCGATCGATGAGCCGGTTTCCGATGGCGATGAGCTGCCGTACTGGAATGGTCTTCGTGTTGTCCACCTACCCGGACACACGGCGGGCCATTGCGGGTTTTACAGCTCCCGCTTTGATCTTTTGTTTAGCGGAGATCTGTTTGCCTCGTATGGTGCGTTGACCCACGTTCCACCGGCGATCCTCAACAGCTGTCCCGAGTATATTGCGGCGAGCCTGCAGCGCGTGGCGGAGCTATCGCCGCGCCATATCATTCCCAATCACTACTTTGGCTTCGATGGAGAGCTGCATCGGCGCAAGTTCGATACGCTTTTTCGACGAAAGCTTGGTTCCCGGAGTGCCACGCTTTGACCGTTGCGAGTGCCGATGGGCTTTTCCTATCAGGAGTTTGAGTCAGCGCCGCACGCAAAGAAGTGAAGTCGTTGTTGCCCGGAGCGTTGGCAACGATCAATTGCTGCTCTCCATCGGAGCTGAAGACAATCCCTACAGATGGAACGATGGTCGCTGTGACCGTGATCGTGCCTTGGCCGGTGCTGCCGCTCTTGCTGAAGAGACTGAATGAATCTCTATTCTGGGCGTGCGCCACAGAACAAGCCAGCGCTATGGCTGAGAAAATAACTACGCTCCTGGTTCGGCCCAAATGCATGAATCCCGCCGCCCTGGCAGAGGGGTTAATGAATTAGTGGACCAATTTGCCTCGCGTGATGCCTCATTGAGGATTTAGTTAATATTGAGTCGGCTAACCAAGCGGCCACCCTCAAGAAGCAATCCATCGAATTGGCTGGATATTTGGCTCGATTTACGACCGGATGGTGGCAACCATCTCCAGCAGCATTTTGCGAAGGGGTTTCATGGGAGGCAGGGAGGATACCCGGAGCAAGTTGACCAGCATGCCGAGGCTTTTTTCCGTTAGCTGCGCGGCTCGCTCCTGGCCGGGAGAGCGGTCGTATAACCAAAACAGGATCAATCCCATTTGGTAGAGCCAAAGCAGTTCGGGGAGGGGTTCACGAAGATCGGGTGGGATCTTGATGTCTCCTCCCTCCAGGGCGATGCGCATGTGATCCATGGCGCGTTCCCGTATGCTCTTTGTCTCTTCGCTGAAAGGGGATAGGGGATCTTGCGCATCAGGCGCATGGCGAAAGAGCGCGGCGCAGAATTTCCGGTTGGGGGCCAGGTCTTCAAACCGCTTTTCCAGGACGCAGCGGATACGATCCTTCAGCTTCTTATGCTTCTGCATGGCTTCCAAAATGGGTTGATCGCTCCCTTGCTGCATTTCCTCATAGAAAGCCAGAACGATGGATTCTTTAGAAGAGAAGTAATAGTAGGCGCCGCCCAGAGCGACTCCGGCTTTCTGGGCAATATCCCGCATGGTTGTCTGTTCGAAGCCTTTCTTCCGGAACAGCTCCAGGGCGGCGTCGTAAATCCGGATGCGCGTGTCCTCGGCACGGGCTGTGGCGGGCGCGGCCGGACGGAGTTTCGTGGGGGCGGTCGTCATTGTAGGTAGTCCGAGATGGTTCCTTCCGTTGGAGAGCAGGGCTCTAGCGTTACCTGGCGCAGCTCGTTGGCTATTGTCTCAATATTGCCGGAGCCGAGCCAGCGCGAAATCAGCCGCCGGTTCCGGGAAAGGGATTCAAAGGCCTGGCGGGCAAAGGGCATGAGCAGCGGGTGCGAAAGGCGATACGCCCAGCTCCTGTATTCCCGCAGTGCGTACAGGCACATGATCCAGGCGTGGTTGTTCAGATAGACTTCGCCCTCGTCGCTCACTACGACTAGGTCTTCCGATGAAGCGATTTCTTTGAGTTCCGGGAACATCTGTGCCGCTTGCGGCGATCCCGCGGGCATGGCCACAAGCTCCAGCCAGGCTTCGTGTTGCAGAAGCCACTCTTTGAGCCGGCGGCACAGCCCGCATCTTTCGTCGTACAGCAAATAGAGTCTTTTCATGGTTGCCTCCGCCGAGTGGTTAGGGATGGGACACTGGCGCAACCCTCAGAATGGCGTTGGGAGCAACCGGCGGCCGCCGTGTTCCGTTGCCATTGCGAATGCGGGAGAATACAAACAGGTTGAAGAAGTGCATCCCGCCCAAGATGAGAAGCACCCAGCCGAGCTTATCGCTCAGCATCTCGATGGCCCGCCGCCAATCCTGGATTGCCAGGTCGGTCTTGAGCGCCAGGGAGACAAAGCCGATATTGACAAGGTAGAAGCCCACCACCAATAGATGGTTTACGGAATTGGCCAGCTCTTCGTTGCCATGGAAGGCGTTTACCAGGAAGATGGCGCCACGTTTGTGGAGCGTGCGCGCCACCCAGATCGTAAGGCCCAGGCTGATGACCAGGTAAATGAAGTAGCTGATTACGATAATTTGCATTTTCCCCCCTGAAATCGAATTGAACTTGTTCAAAAACACCATAGCCGCATGCACCGGGCGTGTCAACATAATTTTGAATGTGTTCAAATTTGAGTCGCTGGCACGGCATCCTTGGCATCGGACACGTTCGTGGATGTCCGGAACACCGGAGTTCCTGTTGAATCTGAGGAGGTTTTTTTGAAAGCTACCGCGTTGAGGGTTACCGCTTCAGGCTACGGCGAGGCCGCATGGGTAGAGCAGAGATGAGAAGGTCTAGCGAAACAAGCGCTCCAGCAGCAAGGTCAGGACTCCAATTCCAACGATCAACACGGGACTTGCAGGAAGCCCGGGCTTCAGCACATCCGCACTGCCGCCGGTAGAGGTCAGCAGATAGGTCGCCCAGAAGATGCCTCCTACGACGGTTAATCCTCCCAACGAACGTAAAAGAGGGCTGCCCGCGCGCTTGGTTCCTCCCTTCAACGGGCGGTAGGCGGTCCTATCCTCGTATCCTTCTCGTGAGGCGGTTCCCCATTCGTCTTTGTAAGGCTGATAGTTGCGAGGCTGCTCGGGCATATTTAACACTCTGTCGCATTTCCCAGTTAAATTCAATAGGGAAAAAGGCCATAAGTGCGGCCCCGCCTTTAAAACCGAGCTCATTACGTTACCCGTTGCTCGCCTTGCCAGCGCTCTTTCACTCGCACTGCTTGCGCTAGGGGTGATTACCGGTGAAATCCAATTTACAATAATGTTTTCATCCTATGCCTCACTTATTCGAACCGCTTCGCCTGCGCGACGTCCACTTTCCTCATCGAATCATGGTTTCGCCGATGTGCCAGTATTCCTGCAAGGATGGTTTTGCCAATGACTGGCACCTCGTGCATTTGGGCAGCCGCGCTGTAGGCGGGGCCGCGCTAGTCATGGCAGAAGCCACGGCTGTGACTCCTGAAGGGCGAATCAGTTCCAAGGATCTTGGGATCTGGTCGGACGAGCATATTGAGCCTTTGGCAAGGGCATTCGCATTCATCGAGAACCAGGGAGCTGTGCCTGCAATTCAGCTCGGGCATGCTGGAAGGAAGGCCAGCACGAGTGAGCCCTGGAATGGGGGTAAGCCGGTGGCTGTCGCAGATGGCGGGTGGACTCCGATCTATGCCCCAAGCGCGATTCCTTTTTCAGAGGGTTTTCAGGTCCCCCATGCCTTGAGTGCGGTCGAGATTGCGTCTGTCGTGCAGGCTTTTGCGTCAGCGGCGGCGCGGTCGGCGGCCGCCGGAGCCAGGGTGATTGAGATTCATGCGGCTCACGGCTACTTGCTCCACTCGTTCCTTTCGCCGCTGAGCAACCACAGAACGGATGAGTACGGTGGTTCTTTTCAAAGTCGAACACGGATCGTGCTTGAGGTGATTGCCGCCATTAAGAAAGTTTGGCCGGAGCGATATCCGCTCTTTCTCAGAATTTCGGCAACAGATTGGATGGAAGGTGGCTGGTCGATTGACGAATCGGTGGCGTTGGCGCGGATGGTGAAGCCCCTTGGCATTGATCTGATGGATTGCTCTTCAGGCGGGATTTCGCCGAACGTAAAGATTCCAGTCGGTCCCGGTTATCAGGTTCCGTTCGCTCACCAAATCCGAAAAGAAGCCGATATTCACACTGCGGCCGTCGGGATGATTACCGCTCCGGTACAGGCAGACCAGATCATCAGGACTGGAGAAGCGGATGCCGTTTTTCTTGCTCGAGAGTTCTTGCGCGACCCATACTGGCCGTTAGACGCCGCGCAGGCGCTTGGCCAGGAAATGAAATGGCCTCTGCAATATCAGCGCGCCAAAATCAGATAAATCGGCAGACGTGTCTTTGGGCACACCTGCACGCACCTCTACTCGAGGTTCAGACGCCGTTAACGCAGGAAATCGATACTGAATGCCCCGCTGTTATTTGCGGCGTTGTCCTTGGGCCATCGCCTGTGCCATTTCCTCCGGCCGTTTTACCTCACGCCGCTCTACCGGCGACGAAAGCACGATGGACGTGGAGGTTGTTCCGAAGGGCGTCAGCCGGTCGATCAGCGACTCAAGATGCTCCACTGACCGGATATGCACCTTCATAATGAACGAGTCGGCGCCAGTGCCGCGGTGGCATTCAACCACTTCAGGCAAATTCTTTACCACTGTGGTAATTCTGGTAAAGACATCGCCCACCACCGACATGCGAATGAACGCTGTAATCGGCATGCCAACCTTCGTAGGGTCGACATCGGCATGATAGCCAACAATAATTCCCGCCTCTTCCATCCGTTTTACGCGTTCTACAACAGCTGGGGTCGTTAACCCTACCCTACGGCCCAGCTCCGCGTAAGAAAGTCGGCCGTTAATCTGAAGCTCATGGAGCAATTTCCAGCCAATCTGGTCCATTAGCCTCTCATTTTTTAAGACGGAATCCATTATTCACCTTAGACGTTTAGATATACCTGGACGAACCGGAGCCATGCCGAGGCGCAAAATCCAATTAAGGCTTGCTCTTATGCACAATTTGTCCCTAATTAGAACGCAAGTTCCACAGCAAAGCAACACGGCGTGCTTGTGTGGATGAGAATACGTTAATGATAAGAAAAGTCCAATACTAATTTAGGTTCCGATCCCTAGCGGAAATCACCTAATCCGTTGGCCAGGAATCTATTGAAAGTGTTGCTCATCTCCATGAAAATTCCGATTTCTGTCCGCTGCCGTCGGGGAAATAGGGAGTGATACTATCCCCAAATCATGGTTAATCTTGTGGACAATCTGGTTTTGGCCTTTCCTGAAATTTTTCAATTTTCTCGCGCGCCCTTTTGCAATGGTGGGTTGAGAGGGCTTTGCGGTTCCCTCTGAGTCTTCTCTTGGAATGAGAAGAGGTAGCGGTAAATCAAGGATTTCTAAAATTGGCGACAGCTATAGCTTTCGCCGAATTTCCTAGAAGCAGATTATTTCTATTTTTTAATGTTTAGAGCTATTAGTTACTTTTGTCATGGTAATGCTCATCGCGATGCTGGAATAACGCGCTGAAGGTAGAGTAAAAAAAAGAGCGTCACAATAATCTTTTTTGGTTTTCAGAACGAGATGTCAAAAATACGTTCCGATTGGCTTATCGGAGAGAACGGGAAGTGAATGTCTACAAGAGAAGTGTTCCATACGATCCAGAACCAGCTTACGATTGTGATGGGAAAGGCCGAATTGCTTGCTTCAACGTCGACCGACCCGAGAACACAAAAGGGATGCGCGGACATTGAAACCGCTGTTCAAACGATCAGCGTGCTGCTCAATCGACTTAAAGCGCCTGAATAATTACCGAATCGGAGAGCCTGCAGGAACGAGGAGGTTGAGCGCAAACAGCTCCCTCTCGAGCGATCCGGCGTTTGCCTTCATTTCGGCTTGTATCATTTGAAACAAGCGAACGGCGGAGGCAAGCGTACTGACTCTTCCTTAACTCTACTTTTGAAAATTTTAAAATTGTTCGGTTTTTAGAACAAAAGCCGAATCGAAACCGACCATTCATTATTTCGATTTGGGCGGGTGAACAAAACATCAAATTTGGGCGCCCGCCTTCTATAAGCCACTCGATAAGAATTGCAGGATCCTGAAGTGAAGGAATCTTCATCGGCAGATTGAACGAACGGTTGAGCAACGGATCCTTAATGGAGCAACGATAACCTTTGGCAGCCGGGCTGAAGCGCCAAAGGTTCTGGCCTAGGTCGAAGACCTTAGTGATCACTCGGAAAATGTTTGATTCTTCAAGCAAAACTCATTGAATTCCTAAAATTTCTCCAAAATCAAAACGGCCCGATTGCCAAAAGATACAAGCGGAAAATGATGGGTTCCTAACGTGGGAGGACCCACATCCGCCCCCAGCTAATCGGGTCGAATCCGCATTTTTCCGGTACGGAAAATCAACCAACTCCTCTTGCCATGGACGGAATCCATTCAGCAGGAACTTTCGTTTCACCGAATAGGGTTTGGTGCAATATTTCCAATTTCGGAAAATTTGGACGGAGATGTTTCGCAATGAGGGACAGTTGTATACACTCGTGGCCTCTTTTGGACGAGGGTGGCTGTAACGGGGAAACTGATAACCAAAATTCATGACGAGAAACAACGGATTCACCTTGGCTTCTTCTGTTCGTTCGTAATCCCCGACAGTCGCAGCAAAATCCCTATAGTGAGGAAAGATAGCTATGACATCTCCCTTTAGAACGGCCAGGGTTTCCCTCGTTCTGTTATTTGTGCTTCTGGCCGCAAATCTGTTAATGGCTCAAAAAGTAAAACGTCCAGAGGGCGACGACCTTCGCCCCACCGGAGACCACACCACTTCCGTTGAAACCATGGCACCGGTCGAGCCCGCAAATCGCGCCGTCGTGCAAGGAAATGGCATCAATTACCACGGTGGTGCAGTACTGCACGGAAACCCGGTACCGATTTATGCCATCTTCTATGGCAATTGGACCAACGGAACGCACGCGTCGGACAGCCAGACGACCGTAAACCTGCTGGATGCGCTCCTCGGCGCCGGCGGGCTTGGCAATTCAGGCTATGAGAAGATCAACTCGACCTATGGCGACAATGCCGCGAACGTGAGTGGCAACCTGCAACTTTCGGGGCAGGTATTCGACACGGGCTCCCAGGGCACGAGCTTGACCAATACGAAGTTGGTTAGCATCGTTACCAGGGCCATCAACAACGGGACGCTGCCGAAGGATCCGAACGGAGTCTACCTTGTGTTGACTTCTTCCAACGTGAGCGAGCGCGGCTTCTGCACTCAGTTCTGCGGCTTCCATACAACCGCATCAATCGGCGGAGCCGATATTAAGTGGGCCTTTATTGGCAACCCCGACCGTTGCCCCAACGCCTGCGAGGCGCAGACGACCTCGCCCAACGGCGATAGCGGCGCGGATGGAATGGCAGACATCATTTCGCACGAAACCGAAGAAGCCATTTCCGATCCCGACCTGAATGCGTGGTTCGATGCCAACGGTGAAGAAAACGCGGACAAATGCAATTTCAATTTTGGTCCCACCCAAACCGCTTCGAACGGTTCGGCTTTCAACCAGACTCTGGGCGGCCACAACTGGCTGATCCAGCAGAACTGGGAAAATAGCCGTGGCGGCGGTTGCGACCAGACCCTTGGTGGAGCATTCCACTAGAAATCGCTGAAATTCTCGTTCATGGGCCGTCCGCAGTCGAAAGGGCGGCCCTTTCTTTAGAATCGAATTATCGAATCATCGAATCACTGAACCAAGGGGATATCTTGAATGGGAGTAGGCCAGTTTCAAACGTTTTCTCGGGCACTTGGGGCTTTGGTTCTATGGATATCGCTGTGTTCTTATGCTGCGCCACAGGAACCGGTAAATCCCGAGCTTCATCCCAGGCTCTCCACCGGCACACGGCAAGTTGTGGTTTTCACCAACCTTGAAAAGCAGCTACTGCAGGCGATCCAAAAGAAGGAAGGGCCAGCCCTCAAAAGACTGCTTGCGGACGAATTTCAACTCTGGATGCCGGATTCAGATCCAATCGCCAGCGAAGATTGGATTCCGGCGGTTATGGGGAAATTCAGCCTGAAAGACTTCTTCATCAAGCAGATGTCGGTGCGCGACTTCGGGGACACGGCGGTGGTGAAATACGTTCGCGGGCAGCACGCCGAGTGGCAGGGAAAAGACGACAGCGGCGAATATTTTGTAGTGGATGTCTGGATCAAAGCGGGAGATATATGGAAGTTAACAGACCGGTATGTGGCTAAAATGAGATCCGTGGTTGCGGCTCCCCGGCCAACCGGCAAAGATTGAAAATCTTGCCAGCACGGTTTAGGCGCGGTTGGCTTCCTTGAACATTGCTACCAATGGCTCCATTTCCTCTTTCGTGGCGTCGGTTACCACATAGAATTCCAGATCGCCTTGCTTCCAACTGTCTACAGTGAAGGAAAGCTCCTGGTAGGAGCGCCGCGGACGCATCAAGGAATCGCGGCTCTGGCACACAAAGACGGAAGCCTTATGCCTGCCAATGTCGTAGATCAGTTCGGCCCCAGGACTTTGCCATAAATAAACAGCCTTGCCGCCAACCAGGCGGTATGTGGGATTGGCCGATTCGGGCAAGTTGAAGGTGAACGGCAGTTTTCCTTCAAACCAGGGTTTTACGGTGTGCCGGTCTTCTGAAACAACGTCCACGGGGTTTTGGCTGGCCAGAGCGGTCACGTGCTGATCGATAACCTCCGCCAACATCAGGTCGTCTTTCCGGTTTGAATAAAGGAAAATTCCAAAGAGTCCAATTAAAAATAAACAAGCCGCTGCCAGGCTCCATCTCCAAACCGGCGGTAAGCCAAACCTGCGGGGCCGCAAACGCTTTTTTATAGAGGCTCGAAGCTCTTCGGGGGCCGTAAACTGCAGACCAGCGGATCGCACACTATGTTTCAGGGCCTGCAATTGCAACATGAAATTGGCACACTCCGAGCAATCGCGCAGGTGGGCAGAGACCTCCTGCCGGTCTTTTTCGGAAGCATCAAAACCCGAAACGCCAAGGTTCCCGGAACCAAGCTCATTGTCCGCAAAAAGATGCACTTTTTGCTGCCAATTGCAACTCATGCGCCCCCCGATTTCTCCAGAATGCACTGCCGAATCTGCTTGCGGGCGCGTGCCAGTCTGGACATGACGGTGCCTATCGGAACACCCAAGGTATCTGCGATCTCCTGGTACTTCATCTCTTCAATATCGGCGAGAAGCAGTACTTCGCGAAACGACGACGACAGTTCCGCAATCGCCGAACGAACCAGCTCCGTGTTGGCTCGCTGGATCATCAGCAACTCCGGCGTTTCGTGATTGACAGCCATCGACTCAAAACCTTCTTCTGCCTCCTGGCTCGTCTTCTGGCGTTCAAGCCCGCTTCTGCTCGTAAGGAACGTATTGCGCAGAATCCTGAAGATCCAGGCGCGGAAATTCGTTCCCGGTTGAAAGCTGCCAAATCCTTTGAGCGCCTTGGCAAAAGTCTCCTGTACCAAGTCCCGAGCTTCATCTGCATCACTGCAAAGCCACCGGGCAAAGTTATAGAGCGGGTCCAATAGGGGAAGGGCCAGCTTTTCGAATTCATCGTTCGGAGGTCCGCTCACATCTCCTCAGAATACAACCGCAAAAGGTAGAATTTATTCCCTGTAGGTCCCGATCGTCGATCCTGACATTCCCTTCGGCTTTGGGAAATCAAGAAATCACCGTTCAGTTTTAGCTCGCTGAAGGTCAAAATGTAAAGGAGTTGCCTCAGTTTTGAGTCAACAGAGGCAACCCCGAAAGTGCCGCTTATGCCCTCCGCGGGGACTTAGGCTAGGGGAGTGGGCTCTGTGAACTCTTCAAGAATCGCTGAGGAACGAAAAGGGAGGATATGTAGATCGCTTGCCGGCCGAACCAGCTGAAACCGCACATCGGTTAAGCACTGGCGGCATCTGGGGAAATAGCTCTTTTGCACAAGGCTAACGGTGTGCATGAGTTGGTGGGCGTCGTGCTCTGCCCGATAAGCGCCGCTGGCGCGCACGGTTTCCCCAGGTTTGAAGTTCTTCATATTCATAGTACTGGCCATTCCATGCGGCTGGATGGCCACCAGCGCCTATGCGAATCAAACGGCGGTGCTCATTCGGGAAGGAAGAGCTGGTCTCATGTAAGACTCTCGAACGGCAGCCCAATGTTGCCCCATGAGGCGCCTATCCACGTGCCTGAGGGATTCCCGGCGCTTTGTCATCCAGCGGCCATCGGCGCGCAAGACCCTCTCGTCGGCCAAAAATCGATAGTCCAGCGGCCAAAGTACCGAACCTGACGATTCAAAAGCTATGCTTCACTGCCGTAAAGACATTCCGGATCGAATATAGGGCGAGAGGAGGGACGGGGCACAAGATTCGCCCTTTCACAAACGATGAATCTACTCCATAATAATGCGCTGCATCCTATTGTCTAACGGTTCTTTGAGTGGAATTTCAGCAGAGCGGGTTTCTCTTAAAGGGCGAGTACTTTCAACGGTTGGAGGCAATCATCTTGCGCGGACAGCACGGAAAAGATCGATCGGCTCTCGCGTTCACTTTTGCGGCTATGGTCCTTGTTACCGCTTTTCTCGGTGGACGCGCCGAGGCCCAAAACATCGATCAGATCTTGGACGGCAGCTTCCATTCCATGTATAACTTGCAATTTGACGATGCCCTTCAAAGGGCGGAGGCCGCCAAGAGCATCGACAAAGACGACCCGCTGCCGTGGGTGACGCAGGCGTGTGCCGTCCTTTTCCGCGAGTTTGACCGGCTTCACATCTTGAGGAGCGATCTATTTGCTTCTGACGATGCTTTTGTAGCGCGGCCCGCCTATAGCTGGACTCCATCCAACAAAAAAGCGTTCGATGATGCGACTGACGGGGCCGAAAAAATCGCCAAGATGCGGCTCGCACGCGACAAGAACGACGCCAAGGCCCTATTTGTGCTCGCTCTCGTGAACGGACTCCGCGGAGACGACAGTGCCATGATTACCAAGCACAATCTGGCCGCGCTGTCCTACATAAAAACGGCCACCGGATATTCCGACCGGCTCCTGGCGCTCTCGCCGGATTATTACGATGCCTATGTTGGAACCGGAATGGGAAAGTACATCATCGGAGGGCGGGCGGCTCCAGTGCGCTGGCTTCTTAGGATTGGGGGCTTTCGGGGCGACCAGGAAGAAGGCGTAAGGGAACTCACGCTTGCCGCGGAGCATGGCAGATTTCTCGCTCCCTTTGCGCGCATTTTTTTGGCGTTTAACGATTTGAGGCACAAGAACCGCGCAGAGGCCAAAAGAAAACTAGCGGAGCTTCATCAGCAATTCCCTGGAAATCCGTTGTTCTTGGAGGAGATCGCTAAATGCGACAATCCTTCATCTGGACAGTGACGTCCAAGGAATGGAAGCCGCTCCTGCAATCGAGCCTTTCGAGGGGTCTTGCACAAACACCACCAGCCGAACATCTTTGGTTTTCCAATCCGCTGCCGCCTTGGGCTGGATGGTGCGCTCGAAACTGCCGCCGGAAAGGCGGCCGAGGCGCTCAAAATCACGGACGACGGCCGCATGGCGCAGAACGTGTCCGTTGTTTTCACCGGCTTTTACGTTGGTCTCCAAATTGTCTTCTGAGATTGCCAGCATCACATCCCCTGATTCCTTTGGATTCTTGTCCTGCACACGGATGAGAACTTCGTTGGCGGAAGGAGACGAAATGGTAACCTCGGCTGAAGGTGGCTCGCCAGCGGCTTTTAGAATGGCATCTTCCGCTCCTCTAGAATTATTGCCTACCAGTTCGCGAGAACCGTCTACCACCATTTGAGGCGTGTATGGGCCTTCCAGCCCAAACTGCCGCGCATATTTTTCTTGACGCTCGCTGTAGGAGCGGGAAGAGAAGCGATCCATCCAGCCAAGGGAGTTCCAATAGTCCACGTGAAAGCCCAGCGGGATAACCTCAATGCCGTTCAGAGACTGCTTTTCGCGCAGCCGGGATAGCAACGCATCCGCCGGCGGGCAGCTTGAGCAACCCTCTGAGGTGAATAATTCGACCAGCACTACGCCCCGATGAATCTCGGGTGGCTTGGAGGATTGAAGGGCAAATCCGGCGAACACCAATCCCACGACCAACACGACCATATATGGAAGCCATTGCAAAGAACGATTCATACTCCACTCTTTTCGCGTACAGCATTGGCGGAACGTTCAGCAAACACAGGCCATACATAGCCGGCCTTCCGCTGCTGGGCTTAATTCTCGAAAACGTCGAAATCGAGGTCGATTTGGTCCTTGACCTTCACGGCTCCTCCGCCAATCGATACAGGCTGAATGCCGAACTCCGTCTGTTTGAGTTTGGTTGAGCCGTGATAGCGACCCGGACTGTGTGTTACTTCAAAACTGATCTCTTTGCTTGTCCCATGAAGCTCCAAGAGACCTGTGACCCGGTAATGCTGAGTATCGGGGGGCTCAGCCTTTAGGGGTTCAATCCTTAGGGGTTCAATCTTTGAAGACTTGAAATGGATCTCCGGAAACTTTTCCGCATCCAGCACCTTGGGGCCAAGCATGGTTGCCTGGATCTCCGACCGCGTAGAGTCGGAGTCGCCGGGATCAGTGACGCGCATTTCCTTCGAATGCACCAGAATCTCCGCCGCCAAACGCTTCGCATCGGTTGTGCTTTGAGCGATCGGCGCCACAATAATGTGATTGTGCGCGAAAGCTGAAAATAGCCCTGTTTTATAAACGTGAACGGTAATGGACGATTTTTGTTCGGCGGCGCTTTGCTGTCCGGCGTCGTCGCTTGTAACAGCGGCGTTTTGCGCCGGCCAAGCCGAGGGCGCGAGCAAGAGCCCTGAAATCAAAATTCGTTGCCAAGAAATTCTAAGAATCAAAGTAAAGCTCCTTGGATATCGCGGCGCCTCGACGTACGTTCGAGCCCACGAATCAGGCTCCCTGGCCCTGCCGCCGCATCAATTCTTCGCGCAGATAAATCACCTGCCCCACGTGATGATAGGCGTGCGCCGCGCATCGCAGGAAAATCGTGAAACGATCCCCGGCATCCTCTTCTCCTTTGGCGCTATATGGCAAGCTCCAATCCGAGTCCGATTGCTGGGCGATGGTGGCCTGTACCATTACGAACGCGTCGTCAAAAGCTTTCAGCAACTCTTGCTTTGGCTTGCGGCTGGAATCGGTGAACTCCAGGTCGCGGTTTCTAACGTATCCATTTTGGGCAATCTGCGCGCCCACATAGTAGTTGAGGTTTCCCGTAATGTGCAGCAGCAGATGGCCAATGCTATTTCCGTAGGGATAGGGGCGGCTCCATACGTGGTCGTCGGAAAGCGGGGCCACCAGATCGTGTACTTGACCGGCAACTCTCTGATAGTACCGGCTGAAATTCAATCCCGCATTGAAAGCCAAATCCGTCATGTTTAGCCGTGCTCCATGTAAGGTGCATTGTCTTCCCAGGCGTTCTTCCTGTAATCCTACGGCAAACGTCATGGAACGGCGGAAAAACAAACGGTGAAAAAGCAGGGGCCGTCCCTCCTGCCGGATTTCTGTCTTTCCATTGTAGGAACGCACCAGCGGGCCACTCGGACTTCCGACCGTACCGCATTTTAGTAAAATAAATCCCATGGCCACCGTTGAGATTCCCGAACCAATCACGCACACTCCCCAAGACTCGTTTCGCAACGAGCCGTTTACCGATTTCACCCAACCTGAAAATGCCCGCCGTATGCACGAGGCCCTCGTCAAAGTAGGGGCGGAGTTGGGGCGCGAATACGACATCGTGATCGGTCAGCATTTGATCAAGACCCGCGACAAGATCAGGTCGGTGAACCCGGCCCAGTTTTCCCAGGTGGTGGGTATCAGCCAGGAATCGGAGTTGGAGCACGTCGATCAGGCGGTGCAGGCCGCCGCTGCGGCCTTTGAGAGCTGGAAGCGGACCACGGTTGAAGAGCGCGCGGCGTTGCTTCGTAGCATTGCCTCGATCTTGCGGGAGCGTAAGTTCGAGTTCAGCGCATGGATGATTTACGAAGTGGGAAAGAACTGGGCGGAGGCTGACGCCGACATCGCCGAGACCATCGATTTCGCCGAGTACTACGCCGCATCCGCGTTGAATATGGGGAAGGGCGTTTCCACGCTTCAGCTTGCTGGAGAGCGCGATTCCTACACCTATATTCCTTTGGGCGTAGGGGCGGTCATCGCTCCATGGAATTTCCCATGCGCTCTGGTCGGAGGCATGACCATGGCGGCGATTGTGTGCGGGAATACCGTGGTCATGAAGCCCTCGCAAGACGCTCCGGTTGTGGCCGCAAAACTCTTCGAGGTTTTCCAGCAGGCCGGCGTTCCGGATGGCGTAGTCAACTTTTGTCCAAGTTCCAAGGCTGCCTTTGGGAGCGGATTGGTGGAACATCCGCAGGTTCGTTTCGTCGCGTTTACGGGGTCTAGGGAAGTTGGCTTGGAGATTAACCAGCGTGCGGCTGTGGCGCGTCCCGGCCAGAAGTGGATCAAACGCGCAATCCTGGAAATGGGCGGCAAAGATGCGATCGTTGTGGATGCCGACGCGAATCTCGATGCGGCGGTCGAGGGTGTTGCCCAATCCGCTTTCGGATTCTCGGGCCAGAAGTGCTCTGCGTGTTCCCGTGCGATTGTCGACGAGAAAGTCTACGATGTCTTCCTGGCCCGTCTGAAAGATCGCGTTGCCCGCATTCAGGTCGGCAGCCCTTCCGAGAACAAGACCATGGGGCCGGTCATCAACGAAAAGCAGATGAAGAAGATCGCGAATTACATTGAAATTGGCAAAAAAGAAGGCCGCCTTCTCATGGGAGGAGGGTCCGCTACTCCCGAGGGCGGTTACTTTGTGGAGCCGACTGTATTTGCGGATGTTGCTCCCTCCGCCCGCATCGCCCAGGAAGAAATTTTTGGTCCGGTGCTCGCGGTCATCAAAGCCCGCAATTTTGATGAGGCGCTGCAAATCGCCAACGATACCGATTTTGGCTTGACCGGCGCGGTCTATTCAACGTCGCCGGAGAAACTGGAGCGTGCGCGGCAGGAATTTCATGTCGGCAATCTCTATTTCAACCGAAAATCCACGGGTGCGATGGTAGGTGCTCATCCCTTTG
>Ga0070734_10003198_pt1 | contig 17750 bp, 14 predicted proteins | sample Coa_R1_8_FD_66444 | JGI IMG/M metagenome (GOLD analysis project Ga0070734, IMG submission 66444) | Surface soil microbial communities from Centralia Pennsylvania, which are recovering from an underground coalmine fire - Coalmine... | ecosystem: Environmental > Terrestrial > Soil > Unclassified ... | reverse complement strand
GTTCCACACGCCCGGCGTCAGGTCGTTGCTCCCGCCGTGAACCTGCGCGTAGATCTTGGCGACCACGCAGTTCGACTGGCTGCTGCCGCAGAACGCGCTCCAGGTCGTCATGTCGGCGGTGTGAGCCGAGGTCTGCCCGATGTTCAGGGTGGTCTTGTCCGAGGTCCGCCCCAGCTGGAGCAGCGGTCCGGTGTAGCTGGCGGACATCGCTCGCGTGACGCTGTACGCCTCGGCGCATCCACCCGGGATCACGTCGCACGGGCCCTGGTAGGCGGCCGCCCCACCGGTCCCCGTCGTCGCCCCTCCGGTACCGGTCGTCCCGCCAGAGGCCGTCGCGCCTCCTGAACCCGTGGTCCCCCCTCGTCCGCCCGAGCCGGTCGTCCCGCCCGAGGTGCCGCCGCTGCCCGTCGTCCCGCCGGAGCCGGTGGTGCCGCCGCTGCCGGTCGTCCCGCCCGAACCGACGGTGCCGCCGCTGCCCGTCGTCCCGCCCGAGCCGATGGTTCCGCCGCTGCCCGTCGCGCCGCCCGAGCCGGTCGTTCCACCGCTGCCGGTCGACCCACCGGAGCCGGTGTCGCCACCACTTCCGGTCGTTCCACCGGAGCTGGCGCTGCCGCCGCTGCCGGTCGTGCCGCCCGAGCTGGCGCTGCCACCGCTCCCCGTCGTGCCACCCGAGCCGTTGGCCCCGCCGCTGCCCGTCGTGCCGCTCGACCCGCCACAACCTCCCACTGTCAGAAGCACCATCACGGACGAGAACAAGATACGCGCGCGCATTGGGAGCTGCTCCTCGCAAGGGTTGCGGAACAAACCCTTTACTGTCGGCAGCGCCGGGAGGTTGTTAATGAATCTTCAGCTTCCCACCAGCCCGCGCTGCGCGAGCCACATGACGGCGCCCACCCGGCCGGAGACGTCGATCTTCCGGTACGCGTGCGCCACGTGGTGCTGGACGGTCTTGGCCGAGATGCCGAGGACGATCCCGATCTCCTCGTTCGTCTTCCCCTCGGCGACCAACTGGAGGACCTCCATCTCTCGGCTCGTCAGCCGCCGCGTGGCCTCGCGCGGCGGAGATCTCTTCCCCGATTCGCCCGGCTGAGCGGGCGACGGCTCGAGCCCAGCCGACGCCGTGTGAAGCAGGTAGTGGTAGCCCTTCTGGCCCCCGCGCAGCCGGGTGGCGCCGATCGGGTTGGCGCAGAACATCTCGAGCGCCTCGGTCATGTACCCCATGACGAAGTGTTCGAAGTAGGGGTGCCACTGCGGCAGATCGAGCGTCTTGAACTCGACCGAGTCGCCGTTGAGCGACGCCTCCGAGTGGCTGCTGGTGTCCGAGAAGTAGGTCTTCCAGAAAGCTGGAAACGCCTCGACGAACCCGGCCAGGTCCTTGTGATCGAGGAATGCCTTGCAGGGCCCGTCGACGAGCGCCCAGCGTGCCGACTCCCGGCCGAGCGCGGCGTGCGAGGCGACGTCATCGCTGTAGAAGCGGCGAACGAGCTCGTCGTGAAACGCGAGGTAGTCCGGGAGAGGGACCAGCGTGTCCTGCGTGATGAGCGAACGGAAAGACGGCCGGCTCCTGGCGATGTCTCGATAGAGCTGCAACCACGCGTCGGTGCCGAAGCTCCTGGTGACGATCACCTTTCGGGTCAGGATGGTCAGCCCCCGAACGTTCATCTGCATCGAGGGATAGATTCCCGCCCGCCGGCGATCGGCCTTACGAGCAGCGCTCATGAGGCCGACGCCGTCGCTTTTCGACGCACCTGGCGGGCCAACGGACGGCGGACAGACGCCACTGAGCTTTGGTGGCGCCGACTCGCTCGCCGGTTAGCTACTAGATCACTGGGCGGTCACGTTTGCCGTCGGGAACTGGATGCTGCCCTGCCCGCCGCCAGCCTCGATGAGGATGCTGGCCTCGAGCATGCTGCCCAGCTGCTGGTTCGCCTTGGCCCAGGCGCTCCAGTGGTCGCTGATGGAGATCGTGCCGCAGGACCGCTTCGAGGTCCGCATGCTGTAGATCTGGTTCCAGCTGCTGACGTTGCCGCAGCGGTTGCCGCCGGTGCCGGTCGTGCTGCGCGCGATGATGTTGTAGGTGCCGCCATCGATCGTCGCCGTGCCCACCTGCGAGCCGCCCGGATTGAACGGCAGGTTGCCGTACGCGTCGTCGACGATGTACCACTCGACGCAAGGGTTCACGGTCCAGCCGTAGATCCCGATGTACGAGTAGCCGCCCGCGCTCCCCGACTTGGTCTCGGCGAAGTCGGCCGTGACCGTCCCCAGCGAGCTGACCGCCTTCCCGTTACCCCAGCTGAGGCCCAGCCGGGCCAGGAAGTCGCCCGAGTTGTTCCAGCTCGCGCTGAAGGCCGGGGTGCTGTAGGTGGTCATCGAGCCGCCGCCGCCGTTCGACCACAGCTGCCAGGTCAGGCTTCCGGCGCTCCCCTGGGAGTTCCCCGAGTGCGAGGTCCCGCCGCCCGGCAGGCTGCCGGTCGTGCAGGTCCCCGAGCCGCCGCTGCCGGTGGCACCGCCCGTCCCCGTCGCGCCGCCTTTGCCGGCAGCGCCACCGGTCCCGCTGGCGCCGCCCGTCCCCAGCACGCCCCCGGTCCCCACGACGCCGCCGCTGCCGAGCACGCCGCCCGAGCCGCTGGTGCCGCCCTTGGCGCCGCCCGTGCCTACGACGCCGCCGGTGCCGAAGACGCCGCCCGTGCCCACGACGCCGCCCGTGCCGAGCACGCCGCCCGTGCCGAGCACGCCGCCAGAACCGCTCCCGCCGTGACCGGCCGGGCCGCCTGCCGCACCACCCGAGCCGGGGCCGCCGTGACCGGTGAGGCCGCCGGAGGAGGCGCCCGCCTCGCCTCCGGCGCCGACGTGACCGGCTGCTCCGCCGCTCCCGGTCTCACCGCCCTTGTTCGTACCGCCGCTCCCGGTGAGCTCGCCGCCGGTCCCGGTGGCCCCACCTTTCGCGGCCGTCCCGCCCGTGCCGCCGGTATCGGAGGTCGTGCCGCCGCTTCCGGGGCTCGAGCCTCCCGTCCCGTCGTCGGTCGTCAACCCGTTGGCGCAAGCACTCAAGAGAAAGGCGCAGACCAGTAGCGTCGTGCGCGCCCGTGGACCAATGGCGAAGCGCATCGTCGTCCTCCGTGGTTGGGGGGAACCAGGAGACCTCTGTTTCCCGTGAACCGCTCACCTCCGCAATAGGCCGATCGGCCGATATCGAATGATTTCGGCCTGAAAGATGCTGTTTCCGAGGTGCGACGGTTGGACGCTCGCGTGCGGACGCGCCGAGAGACGGAACCCCTTTCGACGGGCGCGACCTGTCTGGATGCCTTTCGACGAGAGGTCGACTACGTCTACCGGACCTTGCGGCGCCTCGGGACGGCCCCTTCGGAGCTGGAGGATCTCGCGCAGGAGGTGTTCGTCGCGCTCTGCCGGGCCTGGCCCGACTACGACGCGCGCCGGCCGCTCCGGCCCTATCTGTTCGGGATCGCGTTTCGGATCGCCGCCTCGCACCAGCGCAAGAGAAGACGCGAGGTGGCGCTGACGTTGCTCGAGGTGCCGGACACGGCGCCCGGGCCCGACGATCTCCTGGCCGCCAAGAAGAAGCGCGCCCTCCTGCTCATGGCCATCGAGAGCGTGCCGCTCCGCCGGCGCGCGGTGCTGATCATGCACGAGCTCGACGGCGTTCCGGTGCAGGAGATCGCCGCGACGCTGGGCGTTCCTCGTTTCACGATCTACTCGCGGCTACGGACGGCCCGTCACGAGCTGGAGAGCGCCGTTCGGCGGCTGCAGCTCGAGTGACGCTATCGCGCGGGCTTCGTGGGTTGGCTCGGTGACGTCGTCCGTGGGCGGCGAGGACGTCGGATCTGGCGCGGCTCGCCGCTGCTGGGATGCAGGTAGTCTCGCGGGCTCACGCGCAACTGCGCCCGAAACACGCGGTGGAATTGCGCGTAGCTCCCGAACCCTGCCTGCAGCGCGACGTCCAGCAAGCTGGTGTGGCCGCGGTCCAGCAACGCCTCGAACCTCTCGAGGCGAAGCCTGTTCCGGTACTCCACCAGGGACATCCCCATCAGCACCTTGAAGACACGCGCCAGGCGCGAGAGGCTGATGTCGAGCGCGGCCGCGATCTGCTTGCCGCCCAGCCCGGGATCCTTGTTGAGCATGGACACCGTGGACATCACCAGCTTCTGGCTGGGCGACGTCCCGGGCGCCGGACCACGCCGGAGGCCCCCTCGGATGGGATCGAGGATCGCCCCCACGACCGTGCAGAGGATCGCCGCCAGCGACTGCTTCGCTTCGTCGACCCAGTCGTCGGTCATGGCGGCGTCGTTGAACAGCATCCCGACCGTCCCGTGCGTCGCGCGGATCGGCGTCTTCGCGACCCAGCCACGTCCCGCGACCCGCGTCTCCCCTCCCTGGTGCTCGATGATCGGGCACCCCTCGAACACCGCGAACGGCGTCCCGTCGTCCTCGGACCGACGGAGCGCCTCCAGATCGGTGCCGCACAGATCGTAGACGACGTGGTGTTCGTTGACGACCGCGCACGAAAGGTCCATTCCCCACGTCCCCAGCATGACTCTGCGCGACCGGTCGATGAGGAAGATCCCCGCGCGCCGTAGTCCGAAGCGGTCCCGCGCGAGCTCGATGGTGCGGCGGAGGAGCAGATCGGTGTCGGCGATGGCACGAACCTCGTCGATCGCCCCCAGGAGGGTCTCGAGCTCGCCGCTGGCGCCGTGGCCCGCCGGCCTGCGCGCGGGTGCGCGGGGCTCCAGCGTTGGCGGTCCCCCGACCGGGCGCCGCCCGATCATGACGGCCCTCGCGCCGCGGCCGCGATCGCGAGCTGATGCCGGGGTCCGGGCCGGCCCGCGCCTGGACAGGGCCCGGCCTCGTCCACGCCGGACCGCAGGCCCACGGTCACGGCGGCCCGAATCACCTCGTTCCATGCCCCGGCGAGGGCCCTCCGGGCGCGGGTCACGGCGCGGATCCAGTGGAGGTAGATCCAGTCGCCCGGGTTCTCCCCCGTCTCCTCCGCGATACTCCGGCGACAAGCCTCCAGCCCGTCGCATCGGTTCGAGACGCGCCGCCACGGCAGCCCCGATCGCCGTGCGAACTCCCTCTCGGCGGCCGTCCCGGCGGCGGCCACCACCAGCCGCCGCTCGAGCGGGGTCCAGGATTCCGTCCACGGACGCCGGCTTCGGGCGCGGGTCTCATACGCCAGGAAGGCCGAGGTCCCGACGGCGCTGCCACCCAGCATTCGCCGGACGACGTTGTGACCCGCCAAGTGATACGCCTCCATCGTCCTTCTCAGCAGGAGACGGTCGCGACTCAAGAGACGATCGCGGACGACCGCGTTCGCAGGCCGGATCTTCATCTTCCCGGTCTCCACACCTCGCCGACTATTTCTGCGTTCGGACCGGGCCCGCAATCGGCCGATCGGCCTACGTGCGATCAGAAGGAAGTCAGCCATGACCAGGCGTCGTCCGGCGTCCAGGTGCAAGGGCAGGTCGCCGAGCAGCTCTTGGGCGGCGTGGCGCACGAGTTGTAGAGGTCCGAGGTGCCGTCAATCGGGCCGGGCGTGTGGCCAGACTGGTGAACGCACCACCGCACGGGGTGCCCGTTCGAGCAACCGGAGTAGTTCGTGCAGACGTGCCCCCCGGGGCTCAAGTAAGGAGGCGGTTGCGGGGGTTGCGGTGGGTTCTGCGCGGTGCACCCGTCGTTCTTCACGAACCGATCGCGAATGGGCGTCGCCAGGCTCATCGAGACGGTGGTGTCGGTCAGGCCCTCCGTCTGCCACAGCGCGATTGGGTCGTTGCCCCCGTCGCACCCGCTCAACTGGCCTCCCTCGTAGATGATGGCGGCGTGAAAGACCTTCGCGCGCGCGCAGGCGAGCTCGTAGCTCATACCGCCGCCGTAGCTGAACCCCGAGGTGACGATGTGGGTGGTGTCGACGCAGTAGTTCTCCTCGACCAACTTGACCATGTCGTCGACGAAGTTCAGGTCCCGACCGCCCGAGTTGGCCCAGCCGGCGTTGAGCCCGTCGGGCGCCACGAAGATGGCGCCGTTGTTCGATTCCCGCTGGAACCCGTAGTACGACCACCAGGTGCCGTTGGTCCCGCCGTTGTCGACCTGGGCGGCGTTCCCCCCGTTCCAGTGGAACCCGAAGATCAGCCAGTAGGGTTTGCTCTTGTCGTAGTTGTCGGGAAGCCGCAGCGCGAAGCCACGCGCGCCGCCGGCGTTCGAATCGTTGATGGTGACGTAGCCGCCGGTGCCGTGGCCCACGCCGTTCCCCGATCCGGCGGCCGCGTTCGCGTTCTCGCCCGGAACCGTTCCGAAGGTCAGCGTCGACGTCTTGCCGCAACCCGCGCTCGGCACCGCGGCCCCGCCGCCCGCGCTCCCACCTGCGCCGGCCGTTCCTCCGGCACCGCCGCTGCCTGCCCCGCCCGTGGCCGAGCCGCCGACGCCGGTACTCCCGCCCGAGCCGCCGGCACCACCCTTCCCGATCGCGCCGCCCGAACCGACGCTCCCCCCCCTTCCGGCGGATCCGTCGACGCCGGCGTTCCCGCCCGAGCCGATCGCGCCGCCCGTCGCCGACGTCCCGCCCGCCCCGGTGACGCCCCCACTCCCGCCACCGCCCTGCGCGGACCCGCCGCTCCCAGGCCCGCCGCCTGAACCGGTCGTGCCGCCGGACCCGGGCCCGCCACCCGAACCGGTCGCGCCGCCAGAACCGGGCCCGCCGCCAGAACCGGGTGATCCACCGGAGCCGCTTCCGCCTCCGGACGTTCCACACGACGTCAGGAGCAGGGCCCCCAAGACCGCCGCGCTGGAAGCCAGCAGGAATGATCGGCGCATACCAGGTACTGCTCCGGCTGCAGGTGTTGTGCAGAACGAATCAGGGATTCGTCTTCAGGTCGGCGTAAGCCGCTTCGAGCCCGGCGGCATTCACGACGGCCTGCGCGTCCGCCGGGAAGGTGTCGCCGTTGATCTGAACGTTGCCCGAGACAGTGTTGCCGGGACCGTTGAGGCCCGGGCTGGCCGAGCTGCCCCAGTTGTTGGTGAACGTGATGTGGCCCGTGTTGTTCGAGGCGTTCGCGTTGGCGGTCACGTAGGCCCCGAAGTTCGCGTACACGTTCTTCGTCTCCGTGATGTAGGCCGAGCCCTCGTCGTCGTATTCACCCCAGTAGGTCCCCGCGAGCCCCGAGCCCTTGCCCTCGCAGTAGTTCTGCGTCACCACCGTCCCGGGTTGGAACCCCAGGTTGTAGTGGCATCCGCCGTCGTTCATCTGGAGCATCGCCAGGTGGACGTAGTTGGCGCTGACGGTGTTGTTCTTGGCGGTCGTCGGGTTCGCGTACAGCGGCTGGTACAGGTAAAGGTCGCCCGTCGCCCGCGTCTTGTAGTCGTTGTTGCCGCCGGCGTCGTTCGTTCCCCAGCCGAGGCCGCTGTTGATCCCCGAATACGGGAGGTCGTAGAGCTCGTTGTGGGTTACCACGGTGTTCTGGACGTAGGTGAACATCACCCCGGCGAAGTCGCGGTAGTCGATCCCGACGTCGTGGATCAGGTTGTCGGTGATGGTGATGTTCTGGTCGACCAGTCGGGCGCCGGCGTCCGTCGAGGCGCAGACCTTGTCGCCGCAGGGGTGATGGGCCCAGGCCTGGATCCCCCCGGCGACGATGGCGCCGCCGGCGATCTGCGAGAACACGCACCCGGTCACGCTGACGCCGTTCGCCCCCAGCCCGACGCCGCTCGCGTGCGCGCTGGCGTCGTTGCCGATCCCGAGCCCGACCTGGCCCAGATCGACGAACCGATCGCGCACGAACGAGACGTTCGTCGCGGCGGAAACCTGGACCGCGGCCGGCATCTGGGTCCAGTGCGGGCGCGAGGACTCGAACACCGGCGTCTGGCCGCCGCCCGGAAAATTCGACCTCGGCCCGACGAGGAACCCGCCCGTCTGCTGGTCCGCGAATCCGTCGGTGTTGGGCTCGAGCCAGCTCGTGTGCGAGAAGGTCAGGCCGCTGAAGACGAGATCGTGCGCCGGCCGGGCGTACGGATCGCCCCCGGCGGGCGCCGCGTAGGCCACGGCCTGCGTGGGGGTGGCGGCCGTCGGTTGCACGCACGCGCCGCCCGTCGCGCCCGAGGGGCAGGCCGCGCCCACCACCACGAGCAGCTGCAGCTGCGGCAGCTCGACGTCCGCCTTCGTGAGATCCTGCCCACCGAGGGGGATGTAGTAGAGCGCGCCGGCCGTCGTGTCCTGGTACCACTCGCCCGGCTGGTCCAGCAGCGTGTAGTCGTTCTCCGCGTAGATGGGCCCCTGGCGATAGGGGCTCTGCACCGTGTCGTAGCCCCAGGTGTTCTGGTCCCAGGCGGGCTGCGCCATCGTCACCGCGTTGTTCTTGACGCTCTGGATCGCCGAGTACCGGTCGGTCCAGGACCCGATGATGTTCAGCTCGGCGCGGGCCGGGTTCGCCAGGTTGTTCAGGTAGCCGAGGCTGCTGCTGGTGAAGGTCCACCCGCTGCTCGTGAAGGTCATCGACGAACGGCTGATCGACGACGAGCGCGCGCGGGTGGCGATCTTCCCGTCGACGTAGAGCTGGCGGGTGACGAAGGTCTTCGGGGCGGCCGCCTTCCAGATGTTCTTGGCGGTGTCGCTCACGGTCCATCCGGTGATCGGGATGCCGCCGGAGAGCACCGGATGAGCGCCGCTCGCGGCCTGCCAGGTGATCGCGTGGCCGTTCATCCCCGAGTCCGCGGCCGTGAAGACCAGAGGCGCCGTCAGCCGATAGGTGCCGTCCATCAGATTGACCACGATGTCCGCTTGCATCGCCGGCGCCGCAGCACGGACAGCCGTCTGGGCCTGCGCGAGCGCGCAGGGGGCCGCGCTGGAGCAGGCCGTCCCCGAGCCGGTGGGCGAGACGTAGAGCTGCCCGCTACCGGTTCCACCGGAACCGCTGCTGCCGCCCGACGGCGTGCCGCCGGCGCCCCCCGTTCCCGGTGCGCCGCCGCTGCCGCCGGAACCGCCGGTCGACGACGTCCCGCCGCCGCCACCGCTCCCTGCCGCGCCACCCGCTCCCCCCGTCATCGCGGTGCCTCCCTTTCCGCCGCCGGTCCCCGGGAGTCCGCCGCCGGTGCCGCCGCTGGAGGGTCCCGATCCACCGCGGCCACCGGCTTGCGTACCGCCTGCGCCGCCGCTCGAGCTCTTCCCCCCCGAACCGTCCCCACCCTGTCCAGTCGATCCCTGCGGCGACCCGCCGCCGCTGCCGCAGCCTACCGACGTGACAATCAGCGCCGCGACGCAGACACCACGGAGCGCCCGCGGAGACCACCTCTCATTCGTCTCGCTCACGCCTGGTACTGCCGGAGCTTCGACGTTTGTTCACGGCATCCTTCTCGACGCGGGCGCGGACGCCCAATGTCCGCCGGACGATGCGCTCCAGCTCGACCCGCGCCTTTCGGAGCCGCGAATAGACCGTGAACCGAGGAATCCGCAGCGCGCTGGCGACCTGACGGACCGACACGCCGTCGACGTCATGCATGACCAGCGCCGCGCGTCTCGGGAGCGGGATCTGGTCGAGCGCGGACAGCACCAAGGCGTGCGTCCGCTTGGCCGCCAGAAGCTCGTCGGTCGACGGCGCGGGGTCCAGGACCTCCAGCACCCCGAACGCCACCTCTCGCCGCCTCTTGCGGTGATGGGCGGCCGCGATCCGAAACGCGATCCCGAAGAGGTACGGCCGCAGCGGGCGGGTCTGGTCGACCGCCGGCCACGCTCTGCGCAGCGCCACGAACACGTCCTGCGCGAGATCGTCGAGGTCCGGCGGCGCCGTCCCCAGCCGCCGCAAGCTGCGATGGACGTAGGCCAGCTCCCGCTGGAAGACGTCCAGGCACGCCTCGTCCGCCGTGATCATCGGCGCCGGTGGCGAGGGGAGAAGCTGAAGCCGGCCCACGACCGCTAGCGCCCGTAGCCCGCGGCGACGATGTTGGCCTGCACGGCGTCGTCGGTCGCGTCCGGCGGAGCGCCCAGCGTCATCGCGCCTTCGAACCAGATGCCGGTGCCGGTGGGCGAGCCGTCGCCGCCCGTGGCCAGGATGATCGCGCCCTGCTTCTTCTGGGGGCTGTAACCGGGGGGACGCGCGCCGTAGTTGCTGGTGCTGGCGTTCCACTTGTACGCGAGCTTTCCCGACGTCGCGTTGCCGGCCTTGAGCGCGAAGCAGCCCGAGCTGGTGAGGCCCGAGGGGCAGCTCTGCGCCGCCTGGCCCTTGAGCATGGCCGTCACGTACGGAAAGCCGGTCACCGAGGTGTTGCTGGCGACCATCGCCGAGCCGTTGTCGTAGCCCTCGAACATCCCGTTCTCGAGGTCGGCCGCCACCCACGGCCCGCTGCCGCCGCCCGATTGTCCGAACTGCGTGTCGGCCCCCCAGGCGATCGCCTCCATCGTGGCGTTGCCCTTGTCGATGCCCGACAGCTCGGCGTTCCCGTAGTCGAAGCAGCACCACTGGCTGTACGTCTTGCCGTCGAACACCGCGTACTCGGCCTCCGCCTGATCGCCCGTCGCCACCCCCTTGGTGGTGACGTTCCAGACCGCCGTCGCCGAGTTGCTGGTGCCGGCGTAGGCGGCGGTCAGCGTCGCGGTCGTCGCGGCGTCGATCGCCGCGGCCGTGGTGTAGACGTCGAAGTTGCAGTTGTTCGGCCAGGAGTTCGCCGGGCAATCCTTGGCGTTGGCGACGAACGCCAGCACGGTCTTCGCCGGCAGGGTCTGCGGGCTCGAGAAGGTGACCGTCGCGGAGCCCTTGTTGATGGCGGCCGTCCCGGACAGCGGGGTGCCCGTGCGATAGGCGACGTTGGTCCCCGACTTGATCCCGTAGACGGTGTGCCCTCCGACGGTGATCTTCGCGGCGGTGGCGCTGGCGGGATTGCCGCCGCTCTGCAGCCAGTACGCGAACCAGGTCACCCGCAGGTGGTTCCCGTTCGGCGACTGGTCGTAGATGACCGGGATGGTGCAGGTCGTCCCCGCGCAGAAGGCGTCCTGGACGGAGGTGTCGGCGAAGCCGCCCGAGCCGACCGGGATGTCCTTGGTCGACTTGTCCGAGGCGCGCTGGACCTGGTAGAGCGGGCCCGTGTACGCGGCGTAGAGCGCGCGCACCGTGCTGTGGGCCGCCCCGCAGGGTGTGCTGGCCGCCTGGTAGATGTCGCAGGGACCGGTCGCGCCCGAGCCCGCCGTCCCGCCCGAGCCGGCGCCGCCCATTCCGCCAGTCGCCGAGCCGCCGCCGGATCCGCCCGGCCCCGCGCTGCCGGCCGCGCCGCCCTTGCCGGACGCGCCGCCGCCACCACTCGCTCCGCTGCTGGCCCCGGTGCTGCCGCCGGCGCCCGTCGTGCCGCCGGCGCCCGTCGTACCGCCGCTGCCGCCGGCGCCCGAACCGCCCGTGCTCTCGAGGCCGCCGGCGCCGGTCGCCCCGCCGGTCGCCGGCGCGCCACCGCCGCCGCCCGCGCTCCCCGTCGCGGTGCTGCCGCCGGCTCCCGGCGCGGCGCCGCCGCTGCCGCCGGCGCCCCCGCTCCCCCCGCTCGAGGTCGAGCCGCCGGGCCCGCAGCCCGCCAGAGGAACCGCCGCGGAGACGAGAAAGCCACAGAGCGTCAACGCGGGGACAGGTCGGCGCATGTCCCTTACTGCCGCCGGCCCGACGATTGTGCTCAACGAACGAGCGCCGCTCGCCGGAGCCGCCCGCAGGTACGAATGTTGGCAACAACCGTCGACGCTCCGGCAGTTGTAGGCATGTCCCGAGTGACGTCCCGGTCGACCGCGACACGCGCGTGCCTGGGCGCCGCGCTCTTCCTGCTGTGCAACGTCGCGCGCGCGCAGACGACCAGCAAGACCTTCATCAACTACTTCCAGCCGACCCCCACGACCTGCGCGCTCACCACGAACGCCTGGGGCTGCACCGCCACGGGGTCGACGCCCCCCAACTGCGTCTCGGGTCAGGGCGTCGTGCCGCGCGACACCTGCAACGGGATCGAGAGCTCGACGAACCCGCCCGGCGACTACTACTGGGACGGCACTGTCATCGCGGCGCCCGACGGGACCTTTCACATGTTCGCCGACCGGTGGCCCGGCTCGTCGGGTTTCAACCCCGGCTGGTTGAGCTCGGATCCGATTCACGCGGTGGGGGGCAAGAGCGCGCTCGGCCCCTACACCGACAAGGGCTACGCCTACAGCAACTCGAGCTTCGGCAGCGACCCGCACCACGGGCACAACAGCCAGGTGGTCGCGCTGCTGAACGGCACCTACGCCATGATCGTCAGCGAGGTCGTCCCGTTCACGATCTTCACGGCGAGCTCCCTCGACGGACCGTGGACCCCCTGCTCCGGCTCGCCCGGCTCGGGGCTCACCGTTCCATCGGCGTTCGGCGGAAACACCAACTACGCCTCCAACGTCAGCCTGGTGGTCCGCCCGGACGGCAACTTCGAGATCACGCAGCGCCACGGCCTCATCGCGCTCTCCACCAGCGGGATCTGTGGCCCCTACAAGGCGCAGCAGCCCACCAACACCTATCCCTCGAACGAGGCGATCCCCTCCCAGTACAGCGCGAGCATCTTTCCCAACAAGCAGAAACACTCCGATCCGATGGGACCGTCGACGGTCGAGTCGACCTACAGCCTGGCCGAGGATCCGGTGATCTGGTTCAGCGGCGGGCAGTACCACGTCCTCTACGACTACCCGGACGATCGCGTCGGGTATCACCTGACGTCGACGGACGGCATCCACAACTGGACTGACCAGGGGCTGGCCTACGACCCGCGATACACGCAGCAGATCTTCAGCTACACCGACGGCACCGTCGACCACTGGTACAAGATGGAGCGGCCGAACGTCGTCCTCGAGAACGGGCTCATCACCCACGTGACCTTCGCCGTCAGCGACGTCGACAAGAACAACCAGATCTCCGCCGGCACGGACCACGGCAGCAAGGTCATCGTCGTCGCGTTCGACGGCGCGTCGTTCGACAAGGACACCGGCGTCGGGACCGGCGGTACGGGCGCTGGCGGAGCGGCCGGCGGCGCCGGGTCGGGTGGTAACCACGGCTCGGGCGGAGCGGGCGGCGGCGCCGGGGCGACCGGCTCGGGGGGCGGCGCGGCCGGAGTCGGCGGGCACGGCGGCACCGGCGGAGCCTCGTCGACGGGAACAGGCGGTGTCGGAGGCTCGTCGTCCAGGGGAGGGAACGGCGGCGGCGGGACGAGCGGCGCGGGCGGCTCGCCGGCGACCGGCGGTGCCGGCGGCGACACCGGGGGTGGCCAGGGCGGCTCGGGCAGCGGTGGTTCGATCGCGACCGGGGGCTCCTCCGGCGGTCTGGGCGGTTCTTCCGGCGCGGCGGGCGACTCGACCGGAGCCGGCGGCAGCGGGACCGGCGGGGCGGCGGGTCACCCCGGCACCTCGGGCTCGGGCGGAGCCGGCGACACGCCGGGCGCGTCCGACTCTTCCGGCTGCTCGTGCGCGTCCTCGGGCGCGCCGGGCTCTGCGGCCGCCTCGCTCCTGCTGGCGCTGGCCCTCACCCTTGCGCGCCGATCCGTCCGGCGCGCCCTCGATAGGTCGATCGGCCTATTGCTGCCCAGGCTCTCGTGCCGGGATATTCCCGGAAAGCCGTCCGCATCGTTCCGCGACCTTGCTCGCCGTCTCGAGTCCGCGACGCGCGAACAGACGCCCGACCTCGGTTCACGCTGGAGGCCCTATGAATAGAAAATCACTTCTGGTCCTGGTGCTGTCGTTCGCGGCAGCTTGCGCGAGCAGCGGATCCGGTCCGGGCGGAACCGGCGGCTCTCGAGGCAGCGGCGGCGCGACGGGGACCGGCGGCGACAGCGCGACGGGCGGCTCGTCACAGACCGGCGGGTCCACCGGCAGCGGCGGGGCGAGCGCCAAGGGTGGCGCGACCGGCACCGGCGGGTCGACGGCCAGCGGCGGAGCGACCGGAACGGGCGATGCGACCGGCAGCGGCGGGTCGACCGCGAGCGGCGGAGCGACCGGCAGTGGCGGAGCGACCGGAACGGGCGGGAGCGGTGGAGCTTCCGGAACCGGCGGCAAAGCCGGCAGCTCCGGAACCGGCGGCGCGGCCGGAGGCACGGGGTCCGGCGGCAGCGGCGCGATCGGCGGTCACGGCGGGTCGTCGGCCGGCCAGGGTGGATCGTCGGGCGCCACGGGCAAGGGCGGCGCGGCAGGTTCGACCTCGACGGACGGCGGGACCCTGGCCGGCTGGGTGCTCACCTGGTCCGACGAGTTCAACGGCGCCGACGGCTCGGCCGTCGACGGGACCAAGTGGGTCTACGACACCGGCGGGGGCGGCTGGGGGAACAACGAGCTCGAGTACTACACCAACGGTACGGCCAACGCGGTCCAGCAGGGCGGGAACCTGGTGATCACCGCGACCACCAACACCAACTCGAGCTACACCTGCTCCTACCCGTCGAGCGGAACCTGCAAGTACACGAGCGCGCGCATCAAGACGCTCGGGAAGTTCAGCCAGCAGTACGGCCGGTTCGAAGCGCGCATCCAGATCCCGGAGGGGCAGGGTCTCTGGCCGGCGTTCTGGATGATGGGCGACAACATCAACACCGTGAACTGGCCGTCCTGCGGCGAGATCGACGTGGCAGAGAACATCGGGAAGGAGCCGACGATAAACCACGGCAGCATGCACATGCCGGCGTCCGGCTCGACCAGCGACGATCAGCTGACGGGGATGTACACCCTGGCAGGCGGCGCCAAGCTGGGCGACGCCTTCCACGTCTACGCCGTCGAGTGGACGTCGAGCCAGGTCGCCTTCTACGTCGACGATACGCTGTACGAGACGCAGACCAAGGCGGCGGCGACCGGGCGCACCTGGGAGTTCGACCACCCGTTCTTCATCCTCCTGAACGTCGCGGTCGGCGGCACCTGGCCCGGCTCGCCCGATTCGACGACGACCTTCCCGCAGACGATGAAGGTCGACTACGTCCGCGTGTATCAGCCCGCGAATTGACCGGCGCGCCGTCAGTTCGTGGTGCCGAGGACCTTCCAGAACAGCGCCGTGGCGGCGGCGCCGTCGCAGCCGGTGACCAGCCAGTTGCCGCCGCTGGGATTGGTCACCAGGTTGGGGCCGGCCGTCGCGCCGCCGTCCCCGGCGCCCGCGTCGACGGACCCGGGCGCGGACACGCGCTCGATGGCCGTCGCGAAGCTCGGAAGGCCGACCGCCAGGACCGACACCTGATCCGACGCCGGCGACCACTGCCAGAGGTTGGGCTGCTTGGCGGCGATCCAGGCGCCCAGCGCGTTGTTGGGGAGCTGGGGGACGCTCGACGACGGCACGTCGGTGAGCTGGTCGTACCAGGCGCTCACCTGCACGTACTGAAACTGGTGCGTCACGATGACGTCGGCCCAGGGATCGCCCTGCCCGTTCGGCGCCCCCATGACGCCGCCCGTGCTGCTCACGCCGCCCAGTGAGGAGACGACCACCACCCGCTCGGTGACCGTGGGATCGATCAGGTAGGCGTCCGCGACGTCGGTCAGCGCGCCGCCGGTCGCGATCACCAGCGGCCGGTAGGGGAAGCCGAGGGTCTTCGAGGCGTTGATGATCAGGAGCGCGCCCTCCGACCGGTTCGGCTGCGTGTCGGCGATGTTGCCGCTGGCCGGCCGGACCAGCGGCGGCCCGATGCTGGTGATCGGGTCAGGCAGGTTCTGGAGCCCGCTCGAACGCGCGGCGGCCACCAGGTCCCGGTAGCCGCCCACGTTGGTCTGGATGTCCGGCCAGTCGGCGGTCTCGTCCACGATGATTCCGGCCAGCGGCGAGCCGCCTCCGTTCGCCAGCAGGACGGCGTACTCGCCGAACCAGTTGTCGTAGGCGCCGTCGTTCAGCAGGATGATCGGATTGCGCTGGTCGACGGGCAGGATGCCCGCCGGCTGGTTGTATCCGGCGTCGAAGGTCTCCTTGCATCCGGCCGCCAGAAGAGTGACGGCGCAGGCGAGCCCCACGGCTACGCTCGGAGATCGGCTGGAAGGCAACCTTCGCCGAACCATCACCAGCTAATCTTCGGCGGTCCGCGCCGACTCCTGCAGGCGAGGGAGGAGGACACTGCGCGGGAAGCGCTTGGCGAAGGCGGCCAGGACGCGACGCGCCTCGTCGGCCCGGCCGGCGCCCGCCAGCGAGCGTACCCGCAACGCCTCGCGCTCCTCGGCCAGACGGCCGTTCGGGAACCGCCGAGCGTGCTCCCCGGCCAGCGCCAGCGCGTCGGAGAAGTGACGGCTGGCGTACTCCGATTGTGCGCCCCGCAGCAGCCCCAGCTCGGCCGCGTAGGATTCCTGCGGCGTCAGGACCCGGTGAAACGACCGCGGCCTCGAAGAGGCCCGCGGCGCGGGCACCTCGGCCGCAGCTGCCTGCGCCGGAGGTGGCACGGGGAGCTGCGAGGCGCTTCGAACAGGCGCCACCTCGACCGCTTCGGCACGCGTCGCACGCGAATGAATCATCGCCGCGGCCCCGCCGGCGGCAAACGCCAGCAGCACGATCGCGGCGACGGCGATCCGGAGCACGCGGCGCGGGGGCGCGCGCTCGAAGTTGAAGGTCGGCGCGCGCGCACGTTCCGCCGCGGCCACCGCGCCGCGGGCGCGGGCGAGCAGCCGGGCGCGCACCACGTCCGGCGCCCGCCGGACCTGGCTGCCGCGGGCGATGATCTCGGCCACCTCCTCGTCTGTCAGCTCGTCGCCGGGCCTCATCTCCGCACGCCCTCCCTCGAGATCCGCCGCACGGCCGACGCCAGCTCCTTGCGCGCCTTTCGCAGCCTGGCGTAGGCGCCGAACCGCGTGAGCGACAGGCGCGCCGCCACGTCGACGATGGCGACCCCGTCGAGATCGTGCATGACGACGACTGCGCGGCGCTGCAGCGGCACGGTGTCGAGGGCCGCCATCAGGACCCGGGCCGATTGCTTCGACTGCAGCGACTCTTCGGGACCGACGGTCAGATCCTCCGGGTCCAGGTGCTCGTACGGGACCTCGCGGCGCTTGCGGCGGCGATGCGCGCAGACGACGCGGAAGGCGACGGCGAAGAGGTAGGGGCGGAACGGGCGGCTGATGTCCAGCTCGGCCCAGTTCCGGTGCAGGACCAGGAAGACCTCCTGCGCCAGGTCCTCGATCTCGGGCGATCTCGCGCCGAGGCGCTGGAGCGTCTCGTAGATGTAGTCGAGCTCCCTCTCGTACACCCCGAGGCAGCTCGTCTCGAGCAGAGGCGCGGGCGCAGAGGAACGAACCTGCCGGAGATAGCCCATCGTCCCAAGTTGTTTGTCCCCGGCTGCGAATTTTTGTCAGCGAAACCGTAGGGCAACATCCAGCCCGAGCAGCGCGGCAAAGGTCGGGCTCGTCCAGACGGGCATCGAATCCAGGGTCACGGTGCCCTGGGTCAGATGCCCCAGGCCCTCGGCGTGGGCCACGATGCTGGCGCGGTGCCCCAGGGGATGCGAGAAGGCCAGCCGCACCCCCGCCTGGGCGACCAGCCCGGTGGCGGTGAGCGGGACGCTGACGCCCTGTCCGGTCACGCGCATCTCGCCGACCTTGCCGACCGCGCAAGCGCTGAAGGGGACGCGCAGCCAGCAGGCGGCCAGGCTGGCCAGAAATTCTTCCTGCGAGAAGCCGGCCCCGTCGGCGCGGTAGGTCGTCGACGGGACGCTGAGCTCGCCGCCGAGCTCGACCGCGACCCGCGACCAGGCCGCGGTCACGAACAGGCGACCGACGGCGGTCGGCTTGGACGACAGACCGAGCCCGGCGAAGGCGCCCGCCC
>Ga0070734_10003197_pt1 | contig 17755 bp, 17 predicted proteins | sample Coa_R1_8_FD_66444 | JGI IMG/M metagenome (GOLD analysis project Ga0070734, IMG submission 66444) | Surface soil microbial communities from Centralia Pennsylvania, which are recovering from an underground coalmine fire - Coalmine... | ecosystem: Environmental > Terrestrial > Soil > Unclassified ... | reverse complement strand
AACTCATCCGCCAGCTGCGGGAGCAACAATGGGTCAATGGCCTGCCCAAGGCGGTGCGTGAAGACTTGCAGAACCTTTCCCCGGATCAGCGGCGCGCTCGGATTGCGGAGTTGCACAAAGAAGAGCGAAAGCGGCAGGGTGAATGGCAAGCCGCGATACGCAACTGGGCAGAATTGGCGCTCATTCGGCCACAGACCAGTCTGAAAGACCTGACACCGGACGTCAAGACATATGTGGATGAATTCCTGCTGCCGGTATTAACGGCGGAAGAGAACAAACGCCTCCAGCAGGCCCAAGGCAAGAACCCGCTCTTCTTGAAAACGCTCGTGGAATTGGCCGACAAACACATCATGAAACTGCCTGGTCCTCCGACTGGACCGGCGCGCTTCGAGCAGCTCCCCCCCGGAGTGCAGAAGATGTTGAAGAAGGCAAAGGATTGGCCGTCGGAGGGGGCGAAGCAGAGCGAAGGCAAATGGCCGGATTATGCGTTGGCTGTCGTGGAATTCGTTCGGCTCAATAAACTGGGCTTACTCCCCAAGCAGCTCGGCCCATGCCATCCGGCAGAGTTTCCGCCCAGCGTGGTCCAGTTCATCGAAAAGCAACTGACTCCGGTCCTGAAGGAAGAGGAGGTTGCCTTCCTGAAGAAGGCCGAGGGAGTCTGGCCGAGGTATCCCCGGCAGCTGGCCATCATGGCGCGCAAGCATGGACTCCAGGTGCCGGGCCTGGGGCTGCCTGGTCCCCGTAGCATGTGGGATCGTTATCGCCCGGCACCAACAGTGGGCGGCGGGGCTTCTGCGCTGTCGCCTGGCGGGCGCGCAGATTGAAGCTTGGGACCGTTTGCAATTCGCGTTCGGTCGTCCTTTCCGAGCGCAGAACGCAAGCGGCGAAACGATTCTTCGCAGTAGTTCGTTAGCTTGATTCGCGTTCTGCCTGGGTAGCCACCACGCGCAGAGCGTCTCCGGTCAGGCGATAGACGGTCCATTCATTCATAGGCACTGCACCCAGGGCCCGATAAAACCGTAGCGCTTGCTCGTTCCAGTTCAGCACCGACCACTCCAGCCGGCCGCAGCGCCGTTCAATGGCGAGTCGGGCCAGGGCAATCAGGAGAGCCTTCCCATGGCCCTTGCCTCGCTTTTCCGGCAAGACGAACAGGTCTTCCAGATAGAGGCCTGGCTTGCCCAGGAACGTGGAATAATTGTGAAAAAACAAGGCAAAGCCGACGACCGCTTCCGCTTCTTCCGCCAAGAGAACTTCGGCAAACGGCCGAGCACCAAATAGGTGCTCACGAAGTTGGCCCTCATCGAGCACAACCTCGTGGGCTAGCCGTTCATACTCGGCGAGAGCGCGGATCAGACGGGCAATCGTCGGTGTGTCGGCGACAGTCGCGGATCGGATCATCAAACGAACTCCATTTTGGAGGGCGCTGGTTGCGAGGGCAGTTATCGGCGGAGGAAGGCGGAAGTGATCGAGGTGGTACCGGTGGTGGAGTGGTGGGCGGCAGCGAATCGAATCGGGCGGCCCGCCCCCGACTCCACCACCGGAGTACGTTTCGTTTACCCTTTCGCATTCAGTTTCACGGACGGATCATCCGCAACGTTGACCCAGACATGAACGTGGGGCTCGCCGCGGAAGTACCAGACGAAAGCCGGTCCTTCGATGCGCCAGTTGTCCCATTCCCCATCGTTGCCGATGTCGCCGTCCTTGTAGAAGGCCAGGCTGCACTTGTCGAGGCCGCCCTGTCTTTGCAAACAGGCAAGGGCTTCTTCGCGGTCTTCCTTGCGGTAAGGTTCGACCAGGGACAGCAGCACTTTTTGCAGCTCGGATTTCTGGTCGGAGCTGAGTTCCGACACGGGGATGCCGGGGTAATCGGCGTTTTTGCCTTGAAATTCGACGGCCGCCTCGTGGGGACGGTGGTCGACGAGGGCTTTTTTCTGCTGTTTGCCGTCGAGCATCTGGTAGACCAGGTTGGCTCGGCGCCCTTGTTCCCAGAAGACGTTCCCCGGATGGCCCGGTTTTTCGTTGAAACCGCTGGCCGCGTGGCCATAGAAGATCGGGCCGCCGAACGCCACGTGCGATTCCGAGTTGCCGTCTGCCCGGATCGTCATGTGCCGGCCGGTCATGACGAACTCAAACTTGCCACTGCCCGGCTTGCCGAAAATGGCAACGCTCTGGGCATCGCCCCAGGGCTTGCCGCCGGTGTCATCGCGGAGTTGTTTGAGGAAGCGCGTGTACCATTCGGGATTGATGATCCCGCGGAAGATGTCGTGGATGATCGTCTGTTGATCCCGGGTGTAGAAATTGCTAATGACGTGCGGCTTGGTAATCTGCCAATTGTTGGACACATGTGTCCGCAGCAGGCCGCGCGTCGGGTCCTTGTAGTCCCAGTCGAAGCAGATCACTTTCCTCTGCTCGTCGTTCAGGCTGTCGTACAGGGCTTTGACAGCCGTCTCGGCAGCGCTGCTCGGTGTGGCGGCAGCCTGAATCTTGGCTGTCGCCCACAAAGGCAGGCCAGCGGTCGAGGCGGCCGCGGCCGTCACTCCAACGGTTCTCAGGAAGTCCCGACGGTCGAGGCCAACATCATTGTCAGCTTCACAGTCCGGGCACACATGCTTCTTGGATTCCATGCGGACCTCCCTTGCGAAAAAACGGTGATCACGTGGCGAGCCGACGCACTTTGCAAAGTACCAGCGCGCCGACCGGAATGCCAGTAGGAAATTGTGAATCGCGATTACCAAGCCGTCTGAAGATGTGAGCGCTCCAACGTTGACCTTCCTCTTCTCCACTGCTAGGGTGTCCTCAACCCGATTCCAGCCCGCTCATTTGGGAGCAGACGATGTCACGAGTTCGCAACACATTGGTTCCCTGTTTGGTATTCCTTCTTTTGCCTTGTGCCGGTGCCGGCAGTGACTTGGCTACTCGAATCGAAGCGGTGATCAGTCGGGCCGAGTATCGTCCGGCGCACTGGGGCATCCTCATCGTCGATGCCGAAAGCGGTGAGACCGTGTACGCCCACGACCCGGATAAACTCTTTTTCCCCGCCTCCACGACCAAACTCTATTCCTGTGCCGCTGCTCTGGACGCCTTGGGAGCGGATTACCGATTCGAGACCCCCGTTTACCGCCGCGGCACCGTGAAGGACGGCCGGCTTCAAGGAGACTTGATCCTCGTGGCCCAAGGCGACTTGACGCTAGGGGGCCGGACCGATGCGAACGGCCGGATGGCGTTCAAAGACTACGACCACATCTACGCCAACGGCAACAGCCGAGCCGAGTTGACCGATACCGATCCGCTCGCCGGGTTGAAGTCCCTGGCCCAGCAAGTTGCGGCAACGGGAATCCATCACGTTCAGGGAGACGTGCTCATCGATGATCGCCTCTTTACCCACAGCCGGGGGAGCGGCAGCGGACCGGGGCTGCTCACGCCCATTGTCGTAAATGATAACGTCGTCGACATTGTGGTGACTCCGGCGGACAAGCCCGGCAAGCCGGCCAGCGTACGGATCCGGCCAGAAACGGCCTTCGTGCAAATGGATGCCCAGGTCGATACGGTGGGCGAAGCCGAGCGGCTTCGTGTCGATGTCCGCTCAGCGGGCCCACACGGCTTCGCGGTTCGGGGACGGATACCAATCAAAGCAAAGCCCTTGGTCCGCATCTATGCGGTGGACGACCCGGCACAGTTTGCGCGGGCCTTGTTTATCGAGGCCTTGCGCGGACAGGGAGTCGGCGTGTCCGCCAGTCCATTGCAAGCGCCTGCGGCGCAGCTGCCCGAGAAGGAAAACTATACCAACCTGAGCCGTGTCGCAGTGTTCGCCTCACCGCCATTTTCCGAGATCATCAAGGTGACTCTCAAGGTCAGCCACAACCTCTATGCCAGCACGCTTCCACTCCTTATCGCGGCCAAAAATGGCCAGAAAACGGTGGCGGATGGGCTACACCAACAACGCCGGTTCCTGGCTGATTTGGGGATCGATGCGGAAAGCATTTCCTTCGGCGGCGGGGCGGGCGGCGCCAATGCCGATGCGGTCACGCCCCGAGCCACGGTGCACTTGCTGCGGGCGTTAGCCAAGCGGGCCGACTACAAGTTGTTCCATGCCGGGCTGCCGATCCTCGGGGTGGATGGGACGCTGGCAGACGCCGTTGGACCGGACAGCCCCGCACGAGGCAAGGTCCATGCCAAGACCGGAACGCTGACCTGGGATGACCTCATGAATGGCCGCAGTCTCCTCACGAGCAAAGCTTTGGCCGGCACCATGACCACGGCGAATGGCCGACCGCTGATCGTGGCGTTGTACGTCAACGGCGTTCCGTTACCGAAGGGCGTGACATCCACACGGGAGGGGAAAGCACTGGGCGAACTGTGTGAGATTATTTATCAGCATGCACCTTGAGAGGGAGCGGGCCAACAGTCGCCGCAATTCTTCATGCCGGCCGTATCACCCTGGTAGAAATAAGCGAAGACCACCGTGGAAATGCCCGTGAGATCGATCGCGCGGCGGTCAAAGAGCCGTGGTACTTCCTCGAATTTGTCCAGTCGGGCCAGGGTTTCCTCATCGACGCACCAAAGCTCGCCCTGCACGGCTACACCGTGTCCCGGATCTTCCACCAAACAGGGATGGGCGCCGTTGTCAACCAGACGATAGCGGGGCAAGGTTTGTGCAACGCTGCGAAATTCCTGACCGGCGAGGAAGCCGTTATTGCGTTGGCCACGTTTCAGCGTGCCGTAGACAAAGATGAGGGTGCACATGCTTGCCGTCAGGCTTTACCCGGTTTGCTCGCCGACGCTGGCAAGAAATGGCCAGTATCCGCCTTGGCAGGAATCCAGGCTTTGTACGCATTGACGATAGCATGGCGAAATGATTCCGCATTGGGGACAGCCGGCAACGTCATTGCAACGTGTCCCTTGGAAACGATTTCCAGATTGGCGGTCCGATAAAACCCATCGGAACTGCCCGATTGCAGGCGGACCTCGTCGATGTCTGCCAAGGCAACTTGCTTCGATGGGGTCCGTCTCCATCCCTTTTGGATCATCAGCCGACGGTTGGTGAGTGTGTAGCGGCAGGCCAGTCCGGGAAGGATTTTCTTGAAATAAAACGGGGCCAGCAAAAGCCAGGCGAGGGGAGCCAAAATGATGGTACGCATCAACGCATGGCCGAGGCCGGCTACCGCAGGTGTGGCAGCCACCGATGGCCAAACCACGCGGATCGTCGTTTCACCCAGTTCCGGTGGCACCAAGCCCGTCACCGCCTGCATCCGCCCGTCGGTCATTGTCCCCATCCCCGGCTCCAACTCAGTAGGCAATACGGCCAGCGCGTGGCGCGGGTCGTCTGCGACACTTCAATTCACGATTGCCATTATACTTACGGCGCCAGCGAGTTTCGCCAAGAGTCCCTGGGACGGTTACGCCGATGCGATCCGCAACAGCACCTTGCCACGGTGGCCCGGCAACGAAGCCTGGCGAACCGCCGCCTGGATGTCGTCCAGAGCAAACGTCGCCCCGATCTCAGTCGCAAGGATACCCTTCGCCAGCAACCCTTGAATCTGGCGGAATAACCGTAGCATCTTCAAGATACGTTGCTGCCGAGCCCATTCGGACAACCAAAAGCCTTCGATCCGCTTTTGACCGACGATCAGGATCCGCGGATGCACGGACAGCGGCTCCTCGGCAAGAGTGCCATAGATCAGGAGCCGGCCACGGTTTCCCAGGCAGCGAACGATGGCCGAGCCCGTGTCCCCGCCCACAGCATCCAGGGCAAAGGGCACTCCCGCCCCCCCAGTTAGCTCCTCCACGCGTTTTTCGATCGATTCTGTTTTCGTGCAGATCACCGCGTCTCCACCCGCCTGAAGCAGTTCCTCGGCCTGCTCCGGACGGCGAACCACATTGAGCGTACGGAAACCGAAATGTTTACCCAAACGAATGACCATCCGCCCGAGTGCACTGCCGGCTGCGGTTTGCAGGACCCATGCGTCGGATGCGACCTTCAGGACCAAGCGGGTCATGATGAACGCGGTGGCCGGGTTGACGAAAAACGTCGCCGCCTGCTCATCGGAAACATCGCCGGCGATCGGCACGACCTGGCGGGCAGACACGATCACCTGCTCCTGCCAGTTGCCTCCTTGGCTATTGAGCACGGCAACACGCCGGCCGAGCCGCCAACGGCCGAGGAGACCAGGGCCGGCAGCATCAACGACCCCCACGCCTTCAAATCCTGGCGTGGCCGGCAGCGCGGGCCGGCGGCCGTACTGACCGCGCACACTGAGCAGGTCGGATGGATTGATAGGACTGGCAAGCATGCGGACACGCACTTGCCCGCGTTCCGGCTCCGGCACGGGCACATCGCGAACCCGCAAAACATCAGCGGGATCGCCAAATTGATCGAAAACGATGGCTTTCATGGCCAATGAACTCCGGTAGCGGCGGGGTCGGAGACCCGCGCCAAGCGCAGGGTGGCAGTGCGGCCGGATCGGGACGAATCCGCGGCGGCTTCTATGGACAGCGTTTCATTCGTAACGCAGTGCCACGATCGGATCAAGCCGCGATGCCTTCAGAGCCGGGTAGTATCCGAAGAATATACCCACGCCCGCCGAAACCAGGAATGCCAGGCTGACGATGAATGGGGAAACGACGATCGGCCAGCTGGCAAATGCAGCCAGGGCCGCGGCTGCACTGATCCCCAAGGTGATTCCAAGCAGCCCGCCAATCAGGGCCAGGACCATCGCTTCAAGGAGGAATTGGCTGAGAATGTCCACCGAAGTTGCTCCGACGGCCATGCGGATGCCGATTTCTCGCGTCCGTTCGGTCACCGACACGAGCATGATGTTCATGATGCCGATGCCGCCGACCACCAACGAGATCGAGGCGATGATTCCGACGAGGATCGTCAGCGTCTTCGCCAGCACCTCGGCCACCTGGGCCATCTCGCGGACCGTGCTGACATCGAAATCATCCGGTGCGCCGGTTTTGAGATGATGGCGTTGCCGCATGACGCGGACAATTTCCGCCTTGGCCCGTTCGATGCTGCCTTCGGACCGCGCCGCCGCCAGGACCAGACCAATGCGTTCTTCGCCCACCAGCCGCCGCTGCAACGTCGTGATCGGCAAGAAAATCTGATTGTCTTGATCTGCCCCCGTGGGCGACCGGCCTTTTTCACCGAGCACGGCAACGACCCGCACGCGGAGCCGATCGATGCGGATCCATTCCCCGAGGGGGTTTGCCTTACCGGGAAAAAGCTTTCGCCGCACCGTTTGTCCAATCAGACAGATCGGGGCCATTTTCTTGACATCGTCGTCCGTGATGTAGCGGCCGAGCATCACTTGCCAGTTGCGAATGTGCTGCATGTCCGGCGTAATCCCAACCACGTCGGTGGGCCACTTACCTGTTCGGGTCAGGGCCAGGCGTTGCGTGGTTTGCACAGCGGTGGCTCCCAGCAGCAACGATCCGACCTCTTTGCGGATGGCGTAGGCGTCGTCCTGGCTCAGCGGGACGAAATCGGCCACGAGTCCCTGCTGCGTGCGTGCGCCGGCCCGAATCAGGATCAGGTTCTTCCCCACCGTCTCCAGCCGTTCATCCAGTTTCTCCCGCGCGCCGCTGCCGGCCGAGACCATGGCGATCACCGCACTGATGCCGATGACGATTCCGAGACTGGTCAACGCGGATCGCCCCTTGTTGACCAGCAGCGCTTCCAAAGCTACGCGAAGTGCAGAAAGTAAACTCATCGTTCTGTTTCGTTCGTAGTCCGTGGTCGGTAGTCCGTAGCCAGCCTGCCATGGACTACCGACCACGGACTACGAACTCAAGGGGTTAATAAGTGTTCCTTGCTCCCATTGCTGGACGGCTCCGGGTTCACGGGGGTATCGGAGTCGATACGGGGCCAGGAATGATTCGGATTGGACCGATCCTGCTCGACTAAGCCATCGCGCATCGTCACCAGGCGAGCCGCGTATTCGGCGATGGACGGATCATGCGTGACGATGATGATGGTCTGGCCACGCTCCCGATGGAGGCGCTGGAACTCGCGCAGGATCTCGGCGCCGGTACGTGAATCGAGATTGCCGGTCGGCTCGTCGGCCAGCAGGACCTGCGGTTGGTTCACCAGGGCCCGGGCAATGGCGGCACGCTGCTGCTGTCCGCCGGAAAGCTGGTTCGGCAAGTGATGGGCTCGGTCGGCCAGGCCGACCAGGCGGAGCATATCGCGGGCAAGCTGGCGCCGCTTCTGAACGGACACCCCAGCATAAAGCAAGGGCATCGCCACGTTCTCCAAGGCACTATGCCGTTTGAGGAGATTGAACCCCTGGAAAACGAAGCCGATCTTGTGATTGCGCACATGGGCCAGGCTGGTCCGGTTCAGGCGACTAACATCTTGGCCATCAAATGAGTAGGTACCGCTGGTCGGCCGATCCAGGCAACCAATGATGTTCATCAACGTGGATTTGCCGGACCCGCTGGCACCCATGATGGCCACGAACTCGCCAGCGGCAATGCGCAGCGATACGCCCCGCAGTGCCGGCACCTTGACGGCCCCGGTGTCGTAGATCTTTTCCACGTTGTCGAGCGTGATCAACGCTGCCATGCTGGCCCCGACATCTGTCCGCGATTCTAAAAGACTTTCACGTTCGGTTCAATAAATCCGCGTTTTTTAACGGGCGGCGCAACTGTGATCAGCTGAGGATACGTTGAACGGTCCTTGGGATTGGGCGGCGGGTTCAGTTGCGGATCCCATTGGAAGACTTCGACAAATTGCCCATCCTCGATGCCGGTCTCGCCGATAGCGTTTCGGCCACCAATGCGGATGAAGATCGGCACGGGCTTTCCCTGCGCATCCAGAATCCAGACAGGCTTCCAGTCGTCGCGGTCGCCGGGAGCTTGCCACTCCGCCAACTTGGCCCGGGCAGATTCGGACTGGTATTGTTCGTCCAGTTGTAGGCTCAACGCTGCAGCCGGCACCTTCCATACGTTGGTGTGCTTCCGCAAGACGATGTCCACAGCTGCGGTCATTCCAGGACGGAGCCGCCAATCTCCCGTTTTGGGATCGCGCTGATTGGCGGCATCGATAAGCGTGTCGTAAAAAACGGCACCATGCACGTTGTTCGGCTGGCGGATTTCCACGACGTGGCCCGTAAACCGGGCCTCATCTTCGCTGTACGCATAAACCGTGAAGGTCGCGAGCTGTCCGGAGCGCACCTTGCCAATATCGTTCTCGCTGACCTGGGCATGGACGCGCATCTGCTTGAGAGGGCTGGCAAGGGTGAACAAGTGTGCCGAAGTCGGCGGAGCGATGAGCTGGCCCTGGACCACCTTGCGATCGATGATCGTGAACGTGCGCCTTGACGCCGAAGGACTGGATCCGATGTTCTCCCCGGCGGTCGCGCGCACCACCGTCAGGTCGAGGCCATATTGGGCCTGCTGCTGGGCCAGCGTGGCCTGATCAACTTTTAGCTCGGCTTCACGGATGGCGGTCTCGGCGACGCGCAGATGAACTTGGGCTTCATCCAGATCTTTCTGGTTGCCCACTTCCTTATCGATCAGTTCCCGGAGTTTGCGGACACGGATCTGGGCGGCGTCGCGAGCAGCTTCCGCTTTGCGGACATCGGTCTGGGCTAATTGAAGGGCAGCCTTGGCTTGGTCGAGCTTGAATTGTGCCAGCCGGCTATCGAGTTGCAGCAGCGGCTCCCCCTCCTGGACGTCCTGATTGATTTCCGCATGGGGACGAATTTCTACGACCCGTCCTGAAAGCTCACTTCCCACCGCGAAGACCTCTTGCGGTTGCACCAGGCCCGTCGCACTGACGGTTTCGACAATGGCCCCCCATTCCGTCGGAGCAAGGGTGAACCCTTCCTCGCTGTTGTGGCCGGACCAGGCATGATTGAGCCAGTAGGCTGCTGCGACGAGAGCAATTCCCACGAGCAGCAGAATCAGGAAAAGTTTCTTCACCGCAGAGCGAACCTCCACCAGATCAGGGAGACCTCAACCGTTTCCGTGCGACAGCACCAGACCTTGCTTATTTTCCCACTCTTCCCAGATTTCGCCAAGCCCGCAAACTATCTTCTTCAGTCAATACTTAGCAATCGTTGCACATTTGGTTCCTTTTGGTGGCATAATTGCCAAGGCTTGCGCAATCCGTGAATCCGCCAGTTTGCGATCAGGGGAGCTTAAAATGGCCGCCGCAAGCCTGGGGTTTGCGGCGGGGTGTGGACCATCTTCAACCAGGTGGGTGATCCATTGGCCGATCTTATCCAGGGCGGCTGAGCACCTCCTGGAGATCCTCTGTGGCGACCGGCTTGGTCAGTAAATGCTGAAACTTCCCCTCTTCCAAGCATTCCAAGGTGTCGTCCGGACCGTAGCCGGTAATGCCGACCATCACGGCTTTGTCCAGGCCCGCTTCCGCGCGCAGTTGCTGGGCAACCTGGCAGCCATTTTCGCGCTCCAGGCGAAGATCAAGGAACACCGTGTCGGGATGGTGGATCCGCGCAGCTGCAACCGCTTCGGGACCATTGTGAGCGACATGCACGTGATGCCCCCATTTTGCCAGCAGCACGGCCAAGGTCTCGGCCGCCTCGGCGTTGTCGTCCACCACCAACACCTCCTGAGGCCGCATTGCTTCGCCCTGAGCCTGCGATACGGCATCGGGTTGCACGATCGATGCTTCCGGGGATTTTGGTAAGCACACTTCGTAGGGCAGGAAAGCAAGGTCCAGTCGATCCCCGTCGTGGAGCGGTTGCGGCTGCTGAACCCGTTGGCCATTCAAAAACGTGCCATTCAATGAGCCGAGATCTTGGATCCAGATCTGGCCATCACGAAGCTCGAAGGTGCAATGGTGGCGGGAAATGAGAGGGTGGCCGATCTTCTGATTGCAATCGGAGCTTCGCCCCACGAGCGCAGGAAAATGCGTGATTGCAATGCTTTGGTTGAGATTGCTGCCCTCCAGACCCTTGAGCCACCGGCTGCGTAGAAGTACCTCTTTCATGACTCAAGCTCCTCGGTTGAGTTCGCGAGGCAGTTCCATCCAAGCCCTGGCAACGGACTCCACCCTTGCCCCAGCTGCGAGGATGACAAAGGCGATGAATCAGGCCCAAGCGGAGCAAGATTCGTGCCATCCGAAGCAGTTCTCGAACTTTAGCGATGGACGAGGGCGCGGTCGATCCGTGCCAAACAATGCTCTTTCCCGAGGATAGCCAGGCTATCGAACAGACCGAAACCGATCGCTTTGCCTGTCACGGCTACACGCAGAGCATGGATAATCTGTCCGATCTGTACGCCTTGGGACTGAACGAACTCATGGAGGTGTTTCTCGATTGCAGCGGCCGTAAACGGCTCAGTCCGGGCCAATTCCTCCTTGAACTTGGCAAGGAGGGCGGGCGCTTCGGGCGGCTTGCGGATGCGCTTCTCGAATGCCTGCTCGTCATAGGGCAACCGATCATCGCTCAGGAAGAAACCCGCGTATTCCAGGATATCTCCGGCAACCTTGATCCGGTCCAGAGCTGCCTGAATGATCTGAGTCACGCGATCGCAGATTTCCTGGGTGGGCGGCGCAGCGATCAAACCGGCTTGTTGCAAAAACGGCAACGCCAGGTTCACTTTTTGCTCGATCGGAAGCTGCTGCATGGCGCGCTCCTGAAAGGCAAACAGCTTCTTCGGATCAAAACTGGCCGGGGCTCGGTTGACCCGCTCGAGCGAGAACAGGTCGATCATTTGCTGCCGGGTGAAGGTTTCCGTGTGGTCATCGAGCGACCATCCCAGGAGCACCAGGTAATTGATGATGGCATCCGGCAAATAGCCGACCTGCTGGTAGAAGTCGATGATCACCGGGTTAAACGTGTCGGCCGAAGTCTTTACCCCCAGTGTAGCCGCGATCCCTTGGCCGTGCTCGTAGATCTTTTTGAAATCGGGGTTCTTGAGGTACTGCGGAATCTTCCGTTTGCTGAGCTTGTTCTTGCTCCCCGGCTCGGCGACGTAGGGAAGGTGGGCGTATTCGGGCAGTTCGCAACCCAGGCTCTGCGCGATGAAGATTTGCCTCGGCGTATTGGACAGATGCTCTTCCGAGCGGATCACATGGGTGATGCGCATGTCGTGGTCATCGACCACACTAGCGAGGTTGTACAGACACGTGCCGTCGGTGCGTTGGATGACGTGGTCCTGCTCGCGCGCCCATTCAACGACGATTTCGCCACGGATCCGGTCGGTGAAGCGGCAAACGCCTTCGCGCGGCATTTTGAGCCGGACGACGCCCTTGCGGCCTTCGGCTTCGAATCGGGCTCGTTGCTGCGGAGTCTCGGCCATCCACTTCCGGCTGTAAAGATTGGGCAATTTGGCGGCGTCGGCCGCAACTTTCTCCGCCTTCAGCTCCTCAGGGGTAGCGTAATCGTAATAGGCAAACCCCTTGTCCACCAAGGCCCGCGCGGCCGCCTGATAACGATCGAGTTTTTGCGATTGGTAATAAGGACCAAAGTCGCCGCCAACGTCCGGCCCCTCATCCCAGTTCAACCCCAACCAGCGGAACCCGTTCAGAATCGGCTGGAGCGCTTCGGCAACATTGCGCTCTTGATCGGTATCATCAATCCGCAGAATGAACCGGCCGCCGTGATGGCGCGTAAACAGCCAATTGAAGAGCGCCGTACGGACGCCGCCGATGTGGAGATAACCAGTGGGGCTTGGGGCAAACCGGGTCCGGATCATGATGCGTGCGCCCTCAAACGCTTCGGATGGTCATCGAGCGCTCAGTTTAGAGGCACACCGGCCCGGGGTAAAGGGAGCCTTCGCCTCCGGGTCATCTCCGCGCGGACTGCACTGGACTGCGCGGACCGGAAAACCTAAACCAGCACGGCAGTTACTCGGGCCGCCAGTCATCCGTAAGGCCACGGTTGCTTCTGCCGGCCCGGCCGAGGGGTCGTGGGATTCAAGCAATGCAAGCACTCGTCAAGAGCAAAGCCGAGGCGGGGCTATGGCTGGAAGAAGTGCCGGAACCCGAGATCGGTGTCAACGATGTGTTGATCCGTGTCGATCGCACCGGCATTTGCGGCACTGACGTGCACATTTACAAATGGGATGATTGGGCTCGCAAGACCATTCCTGTGCCGATGGTTGTCGGCCACGAATTCGTGGGGGAAATCGTCGCGGTCGGTTCCAATGTTGCCGATTTTCATCCCGGCGAAATCGTCAGCGGCGAAGGCCATGTGGTCTGTGGACGTTGCCGCAACTGCCTTGCCGGTCGCCGGCATCTGTGTGCTCACACGCGCGGCGTCGGCGTCAATCGCCCCGGTGCTTTTGCCGAGTATCTGGCCCTGCCCATGACCAACGTCTGGCACCATGATCCGGGGATCGACCGGGATGTGGCCGCCATTTTCGACCCGTTTGGCAATGCGGTGCACACGGCCTTGTCGTTTCCCGTTCTTGGCGAAGACGTGCTCATCACCGGAGCCGGCCCCATCGGCATCATGGCCGCCGCCGTGGTCCGCCATGCAGGGGCCCGGCACGTGGTGATCACCGACATGAACCCTTACCGCCTGGAACTCGCCAAGAAAATGGGCGTGAGTGTGGCCCTGGATGTTCGCAACGGAAGCCTGGCCGACGTGCAAAAGCAATTGGCCATGAAGGAGGGATTCGATGTCGGTCTGGAGATGTCCGGGAGTTCGGCTGCGTTCCGCGAAATGCTGGCCAACATGTGCCACGGCGGCAAGATTGCCATCCTGGGCATCCCCGACAAGGAAATGGCCATCGATTGGACCCTGGTCGTCTTCAATATGCTGACGCTCAAGGGAATTTATGGACGGGAGATGTATGAAACCTGGTACATGATGACCGTCATGCTCCAGAGCGGCCTGGACATCCGTCCGGTGATCACCCACCGGTACCACTACACCGAGTATCGGAAAGCGTTCGAGCAGATGCTGACGGGACAGTCGGGGAAAATCATTTTGCAGTGGTCGTGAGGGGACGAGCTTCAAGGTATAATGGCAGGGTGTCGCGGTTGTCGTGATCGACACCGTCACAGGCCGTCGGGCAAGCCTCCACGCAGAGATTGCCGAAACGCTTGAGGCGATGGAAAGCCTGGCCTGGGATTCGCCAACGAAGCTGGTGTCCCCTGATTTTTCGCTGTATTCGCTCAACGCCTACTCTTATCCGGTCCGCGCTACAGCCACTCACGATGTTCCGTACAATGGTGCAAGACGCGCACGGGACAAAAAGGAAGAAAACCGATGCGTTACGGTAGGGCAGAACGGGGCCGAGCGATGACAATCACGTTGACTCCAGACATTGAGCAAGCGGTAATCGAGGAAGCACAGCATCGCGGCACGACACCGGAATCCCTTGCGCTTGAGGTCCTACGCGAGAAGTTCGTACCATGCCGGCCCGCCACCCCGCTTCCGCCGCAAGCGCTGGATGACTGGGAACGCACGCTGCTGAATACAGGAACCAGCTGCGGGATCTCCCTGCCACATGAAGCCGTTGGTAGCGAAGGATTGTATGACTGATGGCCTACTTGGTGGAAACGAGCATCCTCGCTCGCCTGGCGAACACTTCGGACGTATATTACGCAGTCGCCTCACACGCGGTCCTCACACTGCACCGTCAGGGGGAAACTCTACGAACCTCGCCGCAAAACCTGATTGAGTTTCGCAACTGTGCCACACGCCCAGGGAGTGCCAATGGCTTGGGGCTGCCGCCCGCCGTGGCAGAGATCAAAGGCGCAGCGTTTGAATCGCTTTTTCCTCTCCTCCCGGAGACACCCGACATCTACCCCGCGTGGAAGGCCCTCGTGCAGGCGCTGGCAATCATTGGCAAGCAGGTGCACGACGCACGCCTAGTTGCGGTGTGCCATGTCTACGGCATCAGCCATGTGTTGACCTTCAACGTGCAACACTTTGCACGATTCGCTGGGTATGGACCGGGTCTCATCGTCGTCGATCCGCACCGCGTGTAGTGCACTTCCCGCCTTGGGAGGGCACGGCCGTGGAATCTTAAAGGACGTTGCCGAATGACATGCTTTCGCAGCCTGGCATGTCGAAACAGGACATCCCCGGGGCAACGAGGACCGCGAAAGCATGCCACTCAGAGAGCGGCTGGATGGTGCAAGCCGCTGTTAATGCCGAAAATGCCGCACCCCCGTCAGCACCATCGCCATCCCATGCTCGTCACAGGCTTGAATCGAATCCGGATCGCGCATCGAACCACCCGGCTGCACAACCGCGGTCACGCCGGCCTTGGCCGCCTCGTCGATGTTGTCGCGGAACGGGAAGAACGCATCCGAGGCCAAAACCGATCCCCGGCTTCGCTCCCCCGCCTTGCGCACCGCTAAATGGACCGAATCGACCCGGCTCATCTGGCCGGCCCCGACGCCGACCACCCTTCCATCCTTGGCCAGGACGATGGCGTTACTCTTAACGTGTTTGCAGACCACCCAGGCGAAGCGGAGATCGGCGAGTTCCTCAGCACAGGGAGCACGCTTCGTCGGGATCTGCATCTGCGCCAATTCATCCGCCCGAGCAAGATCCCTTGTTTGCACGAGCAGACCCCCGTCTACTCGGCGAAAATCATAGCCGGCGGCCCCATCCCGGCTCTCATTGGTCAGCGGGCCCGTCTCGAGAAGCCGAACATTCTTCTTCCATGACGGGCGCGTCGTCAGAAGCGCGAACGCCGCGGGATGGAAGGACGGGGCAATGACGCATTCGACAAAACGGTTCGGCTCGGTCACTTGGCGGGCGGTCGCTTCATCGACTTCGCGATTGAAGCCGAGAATGCCGCCGTAAGCGCTGAGCGGGTCGCCTTCGTAGGCTTTGCGGAAAGCCTCCTCCAGGCTGGCCGCGACGGCCGCCCCGCACGGGTTGTTGTGCTTGATGACCACCGCAGCCGGCACATCGAATTCTCGGATGAGATTGAGAGCGCTATCGAGGTCGAGAAGATTGTTGAACGACAGCTCCTTGCCGTGCAGAGCCTTGGCCGTGGCCACACTGGCCCTGCGTTCATCGGGGTCGATGTAGAACGCGGCCTGCTGATGCGGGTTCTCTCCGTACCGCAAAGGCATGCGGCGTTCGAAGTGAAGATCGAGCTGGGCCGGCAAGATTTCATCGCCCAACCGCCTTTGGAAATAATGGCTGATTGCCCGATCGTAAGCCGCAATCCTGGCGAAAGCGGCTGCGGCCAGTTGCTCGCGGGTCTCCAGGGTCAGGGCACCACCATTGGCCCGCAACTCGTCGATGATGATGGCATAGCGGGCCGGCTCCATGACAATGGCGACATCGTGGTAGTTTTTGGCGGCGGCACGGACCAAGGTTGGACCGCCAATGTCGATATCCTCGATGATCTGTTCGTGACTACTCCCCGGCTTGGCCACCGTCGCTTCGAAGGGATAGAGGTTGCAGACGACGAGATCGATCGGTGGGATGCGATGGGCCTGAAGCGTGGCCTGGTGCTGCGGGTCCTCGCGCACGGCCAAGATCGCGCCATAAACCCGCGGGTGCAGCGTCTTGACCCGGCCGTCCAGGATCTCGGGAAAGCCGGTCAGATCGGCAATATCGCGAACGGTGAGCCCCGCGGCTTCGAGCGATTTTCGGGTTCCCCCTGTCGAGATCAACTCAACACCGAGCTCGGCCAACACACGGGCCAAATCGACCAGGCCGGTCTTATCGCTGACACTGAGCAAAGCACGGCGGATAGTGCGAAGCGCCATAAACAGATCGCCCTCCAGGTTCTAAACAGACTTGTCCGGAAATCCAATCTGGACCACATGCTGACGACGCCGGGCACGGATGCCACCGGGCAGGTCCACGGCCACGACTTCACCGAAAGCCACCGCCGCGAGTCGATCCCACTCCCGGTACCCCATGCTCCCCAACGGCCAACCTTCACGCAACCAGAGGAGGCGAAAAACCTCACGAACCAGTTGTCGCGGCTGCCCGGTCAAATGCTGGGCCGCCAAGACGAGCAGTTTCCCGGCCCGGCAACGTTCGGCCCCGGCCAATAGGTTTTCGGCAAGCGTTTCCTGATGTTGGTATGTCGGGGCCGCCTGCTTCGCCAGCCGGCACAGGACGGACACAATGGCTGGGTTATAGCCCTGGGCGAGACACGGCAACAGATCATGCCTGATTCGGTTGCGGGTGTAGCTTCGGTTCTGATTGGTGGCATCTTCTCGGTAACTTTGACCCTCGGCTTCCAGATAGGCGAGCACCTCGGCGCGCGTCACTCCCAACAGCGGGCGGATCAGCTCGATCCCCGGCGCCAACGGTCGCCGGGCCGCAATGCCCCGCAATCCCTTTAACCCGGTCCCTCGAAGAAGGCGATGCAGGACCGTTTCGGCTTGGTCGTTGGCCGTGTGGCCGGTGGCCACGAACGGCGCCTGAACTTCCGTGGCAACCTGGATCAGCCAGCCGTAGCGAATCTTCCGGGCGATGCTTTCCAGATTGCCACCTTCCCGCCGAGCCTGGGCAGCGACATCGGCACGTTGGCACCGGAGTTCGGATTGCACCGCTCCGCGGTCCTTGAGCGTTTTATGCAGTTCGTTCACGAACCGCTCATCCGCATCGCTTTCCTGGCCGCGCAGTTGGTGGTTCAGGTGGGCGATGACCAGGTTCGGGATCCGTTGGTGCGCCAGGGCATGCAGCAGTGCCACGCTATCCGGGCCACCGGACACGGCCACCACAAGCGGCCGGCAACCGATCTCCACGCCGCGTAGGAATTGCTGAACTTTGCGCGGCAGCGCGGTACTCACTTTCACGGGCGGGTCCCCTGGTTAGCTGGTACAATCTTCCATTGTAATGAGAAACCT
>Ga0070734_10003196_pt1 | contig 17770 bp, 17 predicted proteins | sample Coa_R1_8_FD_66444 | JGI IMG/M metagenome (GOLD analysis project Ga0070734, IMG submission 66444) | Surface soil microbial communities from Centralia Pennsylvania, which are recovering from an underground coalmine fire - Coalmine... | ecosystem: Environmental > Terrestrial > Soil > Unclassified ... | reverse complement strand
GTCTATCGCTACTGGGACGTGCAGCCAACACTGGACGAGTCGTATGTGATTGTTTCCTACGATGACAAGCAAGGCCGGCCGGCCCTTCTGGAGCGCCTGTTCGATCACAGAAAAATCCGTGGCCACGTGCTGCTATTCACCACGCCTTTGGATTTCAGCCACCTATCGAAGCAGGGGCGCTGGAATGATTATTTGAAGGACTGGTTTTACATGGCCCTGGCCAACAAGACCACCGCGTATTTGGCCGGCGACGCGGAAGAGGCCAATTACCAGTATGTCTCCGGCCAACAAATATCCGTGGCGCTGCCGGCCACGCCGCGGTTCCCCACGTACACGCTGAAGGGCCCGGGACTGAGCGCCACGGAAGCCATCGTGCCGCGGGCCGGGGAGCAGGCGGACCTACCTCTACCGCAAGCGATCACGCCAGGCAATTACGCGCTGGTCGGAGAGGATGGCAAATGGACATCCTGTTTCAGCGTAAACATTCCGGCGGAGGAATCCCAACTAACCCGGATTGCCGCCGAGCGGATTGAAGACCTCTTTGGCGCCGGAGCCGTGTTGGCGGTCGGACACGACGCAACGTTACAGGAAGCATTGCAGGGCCGATGGAAGCAGCCCTTAGAGCTTTTTCCGTGGCTCATGATCCTCGTCCTGCTCGTGCTCGCAATTGAGAATTTGCTTGCCAATCGATTCTACCGGCGCGAGCCGGAGGCCGACGCGAAGGGTTGACAAATCGCAGCCTGAACTGATGGCCCGGGCGTTTTAGGTTTCGCCACAGGCTTCGCCGATCACGTCTTCAGCCACGTAAATGGGGACATTGGCTGTAACGGCGAGTGCGATGGCGTCGCTCGGCCGGCTGTCGATCTCGACAAGCTCGCCATTTTGGCGAATGCGTAGTTTCGCGAAATAGGTGTGTTCACGCAACTCGTTGATGTAGATGTCCTGGAGTTCGGCTCCGAGGCTTTCGATTACATTGGCAATGAGGTCGTGGGTCAACGGCCGGGGCGAATTCATTTTCTTGACCCGGCGATCAATGCTGGTCGCCTCAAAGATGCCGATCACGATGGGGAAGAGCCGATCCCCTTCTACTTCCTTGAGGAAGATCATCTGGTGATCGATGACTTCGCTGATAATGATCCTTTTTAATTCCATCTGAACCGGCACGGGAGCCTCGCTTTCGACGGACCTCAGCCATGGGTTGTCGGCTCGGGCAGAGTGCTTCTACCTGACGAGTCTGCAAAGCATTATAGATTTTGAGAGTAAAATCGGTCAAGGACGTACCGAGATGGCGCTCGCATGAGGTGGCGTTTCCCGGCTCAGCGATCGGGCCTTATTTTTCGGCACCGCAACAAAAACTCATCGCAGAAACTGGCAATTTGAGCCTATGGAGGTATGATTGCCTTAAATAGGCCTGAAAATACGTCCGAATCGGAGCGGAGACATGGTTCTCCCAACTCCGTCCGGTGGCTGAGGAATTGTCCAGAGACCCATCTGTGCTCCCGGGCACGCACTGGACACAACCAGTAACGAGGTAGCCCCATGGCGTTGGTGTTGAATATCGGCAAATGCACTCTGTTGGGCAATTACCGCGAGAATAACGAGGATGCCATCGATGTCAAGCAGTTTCCCGATCTGATTATCTGCATGGTAGCCGACGGTATGGGCGGACAGCAGGCCGGCGAAATCGCCAGCAAGCAGGCCATTGAGGTTCTGCCCCGCGAACTGAAGAAAAACCTTACTTCCACCAGCGACACCGAAGAAACCAAGCAGCTCATCCGTCGGGCCATCGTCCATACCAACGCCGTCATCATGGACATGGCCTCGTTGGACCGCGACCTGACCAACATGGGCACGACCGTCGTGGCCGCACTGTGGCGAAAGGGGAGCAACCTGATGTACATTGCCAGTGTCGGCGATAGCCGGGCTTACTTGATCCGCGGCAGCAAAATCGAGCAACTGACCATTGATCATTCCATTGCCCAGGCACTGGTCGAAGCCAAGACCATTTCCGCGGCCGAAGCGCGGGTGCATCGGTACCGCAATGTCTTGTGGAAATACCTGGGGAGCAAAGAAGTCGGAGAGGGACCGGAGGTCAAGGCCGTGACGATCCAGCCGGGCGATCTTTTCTTGCTGTGCACCGATGGCCTGAGCGGCGTCGTGTCGGACGATAAGTTGCTCAGTTTCGTACACGAACAGCACGATGTCCAGCAATGCGCCGACGGACTCGGTCAGCTGGCGCTGGACAGCGGCTCCCGCGATAATGTTTCGTGTATCGTCGTCAGCGTGGTCGAAAGCGCTTGATCAACCACGGAAAGCTATTTGGGGAGCAGCTTTGACCGCACATTCCGGTCGATGCCCGCTTCATCTTCGAAGCGTTGCACATTGCCAATCAGCTCCCAGTGCTCGGTATGCTCCACGTCCTTGCCCGGCGTGAGGTGGACCAAGGGACCGAGGCTTTCGATTTCGAGCATGTCTTCGTTGGTGAACGTTTCGAAATTGACACCGTGATCGGGATACGGCTTTCCTTCCTCATAACCGAACCGCTTGACAAAGAGACTGCCTTCGTTCAGGTACGCCACCCAGCCCATCCGATGGGCCAAGCCGATCTTGGTAGGTCCTTTCATGGCATCCTGACGAAGGGTGATGTACTTGCTGCCGAAATGCCAGCGCGGGTCGGTGAAGTCGAAGAAAGGCCAGATCGCCATAAGCTGATTGGCCGCGTAGTCCTTGGGCGAGCGGGCATTCTGGGGCGGGCCGGGGTGCGGCCGCTTGGGCGGCAAGGGAATGATTTCGACTCCGCCGGGTGCCATTACCGTGAGCGCCCACGGAGCTAACTCCGTCGCCGCCTGGCCGATATTGCGAATGCGATGAAGGATGGTGACGCGGCTACCCCGGGGTTCAAGCTCCACAACCATTTCCTTTTGAATCCCATAGGCCGCGTCCGCAGCCGGTGTGAGCCGAACCTTGTTGCCCTCTTGCTGGTATCGGACGGGGCCATTGTCCAGGGCATAGGTTCGGGTCAAATCTTCCGGCCCTACCCAGAGCCGATGCCCCCCTCGAATTTGCCAATCCTTTTCGCCGCTCTTTCCCAGATGGTCCGCATAATTCTTGAACACGTTTTTGCCGTTGGCCAGGCGGTAGCTGATGATGCGGGGGCCGACGTCCAGGGTGATGATCAGCTCGACGTCGCCATTGCCCAAGCGGAGGTTATTCTTCCAACCGTGATATTCCACTTTCTCCACCATGATGCTTCCTTTCTCGGCCGCGCGCGCCGGGAACGCTGAACTATTCCCGCACACCAACCCCACGGCCAGCAACCAGACCATCTGTCTCAACAAGCAGCATCGACGGCTCCCGGCGTTATTGCTGGGGATCATTTCGCCTCCTCGGTTCGCTCTAGAAGATGTACCTTTTCCACGCCGGCCCCTTTGGCGGCGTCCTGGATGGCCACGACCGTGCCCCAATCTACGTCGGCGGCGTCGATGAGGAGCTCCGTCTTGCGTTCCTTCTTGACCCATTGGCCGATGACTCCAACCAGGGTATCCGGTTCGAGCGGCTCCACCGGTTTCCCCTCGACTCGGACGACCGGCTTCCCGTTTTCCTGGCGTGCCTCCACCTTGATCATGAATTGCCTTACCTGCTCCTGGGTAACGACCGGCGGCCCCTTGACCGACTGCGCCGAGACCCCCGGCATAGGGAGAACTTTTTGCAGTGCGGCATAGCTCGTCGTCAGGATGAAGAAAATCAACAGCACCAAGCAAACATCGATGAGCGGGTTAAAGTCGAGATGCGTCTCATCGTCATAGTGTCTCGGCGGATGCGTGTCCAAATCCATCGCGAGATCGGCAAATTGGGGATGGCTTTCGAGGGCCACCCAATCGCGATCGAGCGGGCCCATGACCTCATCGGTTGGCTCCCACAGCCCGTCCTGGAGCCCTTCCACTACCTCATCCAGGGTCAATCCCTCGACGGCTCGGGGAGAACCCTGATGGCGAATTCTCCACGTCATTGGTTTTCCTTTTCACTCACGCCGGCATAGGCTTTGCGGATAACCCTCCGACCAAAGCGAGTTTCCAGGGCGACCATCAACTTCTTCACGACTTCGAAGGGAAGGTTCCGGTCTGCCTTGATGCTGACATCGACCCGATCGGGTTCTTCCTTCATCCGCTCGTCCAACAGCTGCAAAACCTCGCCTTCATTCAGGTCCGTTTCGCGCCGGTCCTTGGAAGGCGCTTGATCTCCCTGGCTGAGGGCGTACAGGGGCGTTCCATCGGCGGCGAGCGTGATGTTGATGGAAACCATCCTCGGATCGCTGGCCAACTGGGCACCGAACCGAGCCTCCGGTGTATTCACCTGAGCGGCTACCGCAGCCACGCTGGCCGTCATCATGAAGAAGAGGAGCAGCACCAAGCTGACGTCGATGAGCGGGATCATGTCGGGGTCCCCTTCTTCGTCAGGGGCCGGTCGTTTCCACGAAAAATCGACCTCCACGGGCTCCAGCGCCTCGGCCCTGTCCTCGGCCCGGAACGGTTCCGGCCTCGGTAGGTAGACGGCGAAATCAGGTAGACTCACAAGCGGAACCCACTTTTCGCTGCCGGATACGCGGACCATGTCCGATTCGAGCAGGCGGCCTTGCTGGACCCAATCGGTCACCACCGCATAGGGCACTTCGCGGTAAACGGTCTTCGTTTCGAGAATCCACACGTCCAGAAGTCGGCGTTTTTCTGCCATGATCGAGTGCCCTCGCCATCACTTCCGAGGAGACATGGCGGCCGGTTCGACGCCAGCCGGCTTAGCTCCGAGTTGGCCGGTTCCCGGCCGGACGGCCTGGACCAGGACCAACAGTTTTTGCGCCGCATTTTTCATTTTCACTTCGAACTGAGCAATCCACGCCTTGAAGAGCACATGGGCGAAGACGAGGGGAATGGCCGTCACCAGACCCAGGGCGGTGGCATAGAGCGCCAAACCGATGGCCCCGGCGTGGCTGGTGACATTGCCGCCGCCCTGGGCTTCCTGGATCTTGTTGAAGGTGTTGGTCATGCTGATCACGGTTCCGAGCAGGCCGACCATCGTGGCAATCTTACCGATGGCCAGGATCGGAGGGAGAAGGAAGTTCAGCTCGGGCACAATTTCCAGTTCGATGGCATTGGCCATGGCCCGGCGCATGGCCGCCAATCCTTGTTTGGATGTTTCCAACCCAGCGGGGAAAAGGCGGCGCGGAATAATCCCCTGCTGGGAGCGACAGTAGCGGAGGGCACTTTCGATCCCTTCGCGCTCCAGTTTTTGCTGGAAGATGGGTAGGAATTCCCCGATGTCCGATTTGGCGTTGGCGTTTAAAAAAATCCGCCAGAAGACCAGCGTCAAGGCGGTCAACGACATCAGAATCATCGGAATGGCAAAATACCAGTCCTCCGTCAGGAACTTGAGAAATGGAGACACGGCTTTTTCCTCGCTGGACGGAAACCTGTTGATATGTGCAGGCGACGAAAGGAACGATCCACGCCTCCTTCCTTTGTACAACGGTTCACGAGGGATCGCCAGGGAAAATGGTCTCGAACCACAAGGCCACCCCATCTTGGGAAGCAATTTGTCAGAAAAGGAAATACCGCTGCGCCATCGGCAGGACCTTTGCTGGCTCACAAGTCAATAACTCGCCATCCGCCCAGACGCGGTACGTGTCCGGGTCGACACGGATGTCCGGGGTGACATCATTATGGGGCAACACGGTCTTACCGATATCGCGGCAGTGTGCCACCGCAACGACCGGCCGCCGCAGGCCGTACCGTTCGGGCACGTTCTCATCGACCGCAGCCTTGGAAACGAACGTCAAGCTGCACAACGTGGATGCCCGGCCAAAGGACGCGAACATGGGCCGGGGATAAACCGGTTCCGGCGTCGGAATGCTCGCGTTGGGGTCGCCCATCTGGGCCATCGCGATCATGCCCCCCTTGAGCACCAACTCTGGCTTGACGCCGAAGAAAGCCGGCTTCCAAAGCACCACGTCTGCCCACTTCCCTGGCTCGATACTGCCGACGTCCCCGGCAATACCGTGTGTGATGGCCGGACAAATCGTGTACTTGGCCACGTAGCGCTTGGCCCGGTTGTTGTCGTTGCGGGTCGTGTCCGTGGCCAGCGGGCCGAATTGGACTTTCATTTTGTGAGCCGTTTGCCAGGTGCGGAGGATCACTTCCCCGACCCGGCCCATCGCTTGCGAATCGGAGCTGAGCATACTGAGCGCCCCGCGATCGTGCAGAATGTCCTCGGCGGCGATCGTCTCAGCCCGAATGCGGCTCTCCGCGAAAGCCACGTCCTCCGGGACCGACCGCGAAAGATGGTGGCAAACCATGAGCATGTCCAGATGCTCATCGATCGTATTGACCGTGAAGGGACGAGTGGGGTTGGTACTCGATGGCAGCACATGCGGCAGGGAAGCCATGCGGATGATGTCTGGCGCGTGGCCGCCGCCGGCCCCTTCGGTGTGATACGTGTGGATCGTCCGGCCCGCGATGGCCGCGATGGTATCTTCCACGAAGCCCGATTCGTTCAACGTATCGGTGTGGATGGCGACCTGGATATCGTATCGGTCGGCAACATCCATGCAGCAATCGATCGCCGCCGGCGTTGTACCCCAATCTTCGTGCAGCTTTAGACCGCAAGCGCCAGCGCGGATCTGCTCCTCCAGCGCGCCTGGCAAACTGCTGTTCCCCTTGCCCAGGAAGCCGAGATTGATCGGAAAGGCTTCGGCGGCCTGGAGCATTCGTTCCAGGTTCCATGCGCCGGGCGTACAGGTGGTCGCATTGGTGCCGGTTGCCGGCCCAGTACCGCCGCCCAAAAGCGTCGTCAGCCCGGCGGCCAAGGCCGTCTCGCACAGCTGCGGGCAGATGAAGTGGATGTGGCTATCAATGCCGCCAGCCGTGGCGATCAGGTTTTCGCCGGCGATGACTTCGGTGCCCGGACCGATGACGAGGCGGGGATCGACGCCCGATTGAATGAGCGGATTTCCCGCCTTGCCGACGGCCACGATCCGGCCGGCACGGATGCCGATGTCGCCTTTGACGATCCCCCAGTAGTCGAGAACGACAGCGTTGGTGATCACCAAGTCGAGCGGCGGTTCGGCGGCATTACCGGGAAGCGGCGATTGGCCCTGGCTATCGCGGATCACTTTGCCGCCACCAAATTGAACTTCCTCGCCATAGACCGCGAAATCTTTCTCGATTTCGAGGATCAACTCCGTATCGGCCAGGCGTATGCGGTCGCCCGCGGTGGGGCCATAATGACCTGCATAGGCCGGCCGGGAAAGCGTGACACTCATGGTGATTTCCCATCATTGCCGAATTTTCCTTGCCGCATCCGTTCCAGAGCCCGATCACGCACGCCAGCATCATCCAGCGCGCCCATGACCAGGGCACTGCCGCCATAGACTTGGCGCAAGCCGCCCAGGGCGACCAGCTGGACAGTTTTGATATCGCCTGGTTCGAAGCGCACCGCCGTACCGGCCGGCAAGTCGAGCCGCATGCCATATGCCGCCGCCCGGTCGAATACCAGAGCACGGTTCACTTCGAAAAAGTGAAAATGTGAGCCCACCTGGACGGGCCGGTCGCCGGTATTCGTAACCCGGAGCGTACAGGTCGGCCGACCCGCGTTCAGTTCGATCGGTCCGCCGTCAAAGAGGTATTCACCAGGAATCATCTTCCTCATTCCGTAGTCCGTGGTCCGTAGTCCGTAGCCGCCCGCAACAGATATACGGACCAGGGACTTCCTCAAGTAATGGGTTGGTGTACGGTGATGAGCTTGGTGCCGTCGGGGAACGTCGCTTCGACTTGCACCTCGGGAATCATTTCGCTGACGCCCTCGAGAACATCCTTGCGGGTCAAGATGGTGCGGCCCAGGCTCATGATCTCAGCCACACTTTTGCCGTCGCGGGCCAATTCGAGCAAATGGCTGGTTATGAGCGCGACGGCTTCGGGGTGATTCAATTTCAACCCGCGGGCGCGGCGCGATTGGGCCAGCTGAGCCGCGACGAAAATCAGTAGCTTATCGCGTTCTTGCGGTGAGAGATGCATGCGGATGCGGCCTTCAAGGCCGCCGCTAAACCTTGGGGATCCGTTGGGGCAAATGATAGAAGGACCCCCGGCCCGGCACAAGCCTTCTTTCGCAGAAACCCCATTTTTCCGGCGCGATCGCTGTTGCTCTTTCAACAGGAAAATCCGCAAAACCCTGTAAAGGCCCCAAACTCGATTTGCCGATTTCTCTTCACGAGGCCGATTGGCCGGCAACCAAGCCAGGGCTCGCCTCCCCTCCCGGAGACGCTGGACGGCCGGCACGCGGCACAGACAAGGAGAATGATCCCGATGCGCACGCAATGGATGGCCGCCGGCTTGGCTCTTTTAATGAGCGGGTCGGCCACGATTCAGGCACAATCGCTTCCCCGCCCTACCACGCCTTCCTTGCCATCGACGGCGCTATTCCCTGGAGTCGGCTCAACCCCCGCCGGAATCATCCTGACGACGCCCATGCAGCCTTCGACAGGGGAATCCAACCTTGCCGGCAACGGCTTGAGGCAAGTTCAGGATCAACTTGCGGTCCCCCAACCGGGAGGGGCAGTGGAACCCGCATCGCGGCCGGAGCAACTTGCCGCCAGTGAGGGTGAGGAAGCGGAGCCTCCGAAATGGGGCCCGACACCGCCCGAAGATCTCGGCCTCCTCATGGGGCATGGACGATTCGGCGACTTGCTCAAGGATCGCGGCGTCCGCATCTATGGCTGGCTGGATCAGGGTTACACGTACTCCTCGACCGGTCCCGGCCAGCTCAGCATCGAACCCCGGGAGAATCGCTTCGGCAATGAATACCTCCTCAACCAGATGGCGGTCGTTTTGGAAAAGCCTTTGGACGAACACGAGTTTTCCTTGGGCTACAATGCAACGTTTTATGCCGGAGCCGACGCTGCCCTGCTGCGGCCGCGGGGAGGCTTCGACACGACCAACCCTCGTTTCGGGGCCGATTTCCGTCAGTTGTATGTTTCGTCGCACTTGCCGATTCTTTCCGACGGCGGCGTTGACATCAAGGCAGGCCGCCAGGGAACGATCGTCGGTTACGAGTCTGCCCTGGCACCTTATCGGCCGTTTTACTCGAACAGTTACCAGTGGTTTTACTCCGAAGACGGAGCCTGGACCGGTCTCTTGGCCAACTGGCATGTGACGAAACAGCTGGATGTCATCAACGGCATTACGCTGGGAGCCAACACGTTTTTCACCCTGCGTGGCGATGGCCCCTGCTACATCGGACAGGTCAATTACTGGCTCCAGGAGGAAAAGCGGACGCTGCTCACCGCATCGCTTCAGGCTGGCAACCAGGCGATCTTTGCAGCTCCCGGCTTCGTGGGAAATTTCGTGACGGTGATCGAGTTACGGATGCAGCACGAGTGGAGCAAATATTTGACGCAGATCCTGCAATGCCACATGGGCTGGGAAAAGGGAGCACCCGACGTGGGCACGACCCAGTGGTATAGCCTGTACAGCATCTTGATCTATCACTTGAGCCCGCACATCGATACGAATGCCCGGCTAGAATGGTTCGACGATTCGGACGGCTCACGGACCGGCGTCGCATCTTCCTACGAGGAAATCACGCTGGGGATGGACTTCCATCCGGAACCGTGGATCAGTCTGCGGCCTGAGATTCGGGGCGATTTCGCCGGAACCTCGGCCTTCGGGAATGGCCATAATGCGGCACAGCTCACGTTGGCGATCGATGCCCTGTTGAAGTTTTGATTCCGGCCCGCTTGCCACTTTGGTTTGGCGGTGGTTCGCAGAACCGCGCGGTTCTGCGAACCACCGCCAAACCAAATGCAGCGCAGCCGATCGGAATAAGACGAATTCAAGCCGTGAAGTCGTCCGCCACGCCTGCTCAGAATCATGGCAAGCTCGCTCAATCCACAAGCGTGGGCAAGAATTGCGAATGCAGGGCGGATTCTCAGGCGGCAAAAAACCAGGTCGGCGCGGGTTCTGGATTCTGAATCGCAATTCATTTCTCAGAAATAACTTACAACACAGCATCTAGCGAACGAAGCAAACCACGCCAGAAAGAGTGGCATGGGATTGGCTTCTGGCACTGCCTTTGCTAATGGTGGGTTCCAATTGAAAATCTCGAACTCTCCAACCGCTTCCCGTGCGCCCTTATATTTACTCTGAGGAGGATCAGCATTGAAGAACAACGAACGCCAATCGGAACAGAGCAACCCGTCACGCCGTGATCTGCTCAAACGAGCTGGACAAACAGGGCTTACCCTGGCCGCGGGCCAGGCCTTGGCGCCGTTTCTCCTGTCTGGTTGCGGTTCCAGCAAAACCACCGGAACAGGGGCAACCAAATCGGTGAGCGGCGGCGGTGGCGGTGGCACCATCAAGGTCGGTATCCTGCATTCCTTGACCGGGACGATGGCAATCAGCGAAACCTCCTTGAAGGACGTGGAGGAGATGGCTATCGAAGAGATCAACAAGGCTGGCGGCGTACTCGGAAAGCAAATCGAAGCCGTCGTGGAGGATCCGCAATCCAAGTTCACAGATGTGTTCCCCGAAAAGGCCCGGAAACTGCTTCTCAGAGACAAAGTAGCGGCCGTCTTTGGGTGCTGGACCTCCGTGAGCCGACAGAACGTGCTCCCCGTCTTCGAAGAGAACAACGGTCTACTATTCTACCCTGTGCAGTACGAGGGGAACGAGTGTTCCAAGAACGTTGTCTACACAGGTGCCGCACCGAACCAGCAAATCCTTCCGGCTGTGGAATGGTTGATGAGCCCCGAGGGAGGATCGAAGAAGAAATTCTATCTCCTCGGCACGGACTATGTATTCCCGCGCACGGCCAACCTGATCATCGTCAAGTACCTGGAATCCAAGGGCCTAAAAGCGGTCAACGAGAAGTACACCCCCTTTGGCTTCAAGGATTACCAAAACATTGTGCAGGACATCAAGAAGGCGGATCCGGATGTGATCTTCAGCACAATTAACGGCGATAGCAACGTCAACTTCTACAACGAACTGGCCGCGCAGGGAATCACCGCAGACAAAGTTCCTGTCTGTGCGGTAAGCGTCGGCGAAGACGAGTTACGGGGTCTTGATCCGTCGAAGGTGAAAGGCCACCTTGCGGCCTGGAATTACTTCCAGAGTATCGACACCCCAGCAAACAAGAAGTTTGTGGCAAACTTCAAGGCCAAATACGGCCCGGATCGTGTCACGGATGACCCGATCGAAGCCGCCTATTACCAAGTTTATTTCTGGAAGCTGCTCGTCGAAAAGGCCGGCAGCACCGACGTAGACAAGGTTCGCGAGGCAATGAAGGGTGGTATCGAATTCGATGCCCCTGGCGGAAAGGTCAAGCTCGACCCCAAAACACAACACACGTACAAATTCTTCCGGATGGGCAAAACGCGCGACGACAAACAATTTGATATCGTTTACACGTCGCCCACCGTCATCGAGCCGGATCCCTATCCGCAGGTCGCATTCCCTGGCTGGCATTGCGACTGGACCAAGGGCGGTGTGACCAAGGGGGAAAAGGTTAAGATCTCCTGATTTGTATTGCCTTGTATGCCTGCGTTTCCGATTGCGGATTGCAGTCGACGGATCGCCAATCTGGAACCTGCAATCCGCAATCTCCTGTTAACGAAAATCTACTGATGAGCGCGACCGACCTAAGTGCTGTCCTCTCTAACAGCTTGAGTCTCAGTTCCATCCTTATTCTCACGGCGCTCGGGCTGGCCATCACGTTTGGTGTCATGCGGGTCATCAATATGGCCCACGGCGATATGCTCATGCTTGGTGCCTACACCGGATTCGTCGTTTCAGCCCCCAATTACCTCCATTTGAATCTTTTCTGGGCCATTCCGATATCGTTCCTGGTAGTAGCCCTTATCGGCTACCTAATGGAAGTTTGTCTGATTCGATTTCTGTACGGTCGACCTCTCGATACATTGCTGGCGACCTGGGGCGTCGGGATGGTGCTGCAAGAAACCGTGAAATTGGCCTTTGGGGCCAACTTGCAGGAGACCCACCTGCCGGAAAGGTTACAAGGCGGTTGGGCAATTGGGGACTTGACCATCCCGATCTATCGCGTGTTCATTGTCGGGATCACGCTCTTGTGCTTGCTCGTTGTTTATGTGTGGTTCTATCACACATCCTTCGGTCTGAAAATCCGCGCAGTTGTGCAAAACCGGAGCATGGCCTCAGCCTTGGGGATTTCGACCCGCCGGATTGACTCCATGACGTTTGCCTTCGCCACGGGCCTGGCGGGCGTGGCCGGGTGCATCCTGGCGCATCTCTACAACATCAAGTACAACATGGGGGCGGATTATATCGTTGAAGCATTCATGGTGGTCATCCTTGGCGGCATGGGCAAGCTCAGTGGTGCCATTGCCGCAGGTGTCGTTATCGGCACCTTAGACAGTTTCATGGCCAAGTTACTCAGTACCCAATGGGTGGAGAAGCTGGCCCTTGCCATGGGCATGACCCAGGAAAATTGGGACCGAATTATTGGAAGCAACAGCGAAGTCCTGGCGAGTGTGCTCGTCTTGCTCATCGTGATCGGATTTATCCTCGCCCGACCCTCGGGCCTGTTCGCTTCCAAGGAGCGAACGTATGACTAGCGCGCGTGCAAACCCTGGCCCGAACCCGGTGGCTTCCGTGTCCAAGCAGAGGGTGCTGGGGCCACCTGAACTGGTCCGCGCCGTGCTCTTGGTCATGTTTCTTGCATCGCTCTTCGTACCGGCCTACCAGTTTGCAGGGGATCGATATTGGCTCCCGCTTTTCAGCAAGTTCATGGCTCTGGCAATTTTTGCGTTGAGCGTGGATCTCATTTGGGGCTACACCGGACTGCTGAGCCTTGGACAAGGTTTGTATTTTGGACTGGGTGCTTATGCTGCTGGCTATTCACTGATTTTGCAGAAAGCGGCCATCAAGGCGGCCGAGGTGACTGGAACGCAACCCTCCTTCGTTCCTGGGCCAGACATGGCGCTGCCCGATTTCATGGAATATTGCCGCGTGCCGGCCGTCCCCGGCTGGATTGCGCCGTTGATTGATCTTCGGCTGGCACTTCCGCTCGCCATCCTCTTACCGCTCCTTGTCGCCACGATTTTCGGCTGGATTACATTTCGACTCCGAGTCAAGGGGGTCTATTTTGCGCTTGTCACACAGGCGCTGGTCTTGGCCGCGTTCACCATTGTGGTGAATCAGCAACCCTATACGGCAGGGGTTGTCGGGATGCGGGGACTCGCCAAGTTGCAGTTATTTGGGCACACGTTTCACTTGGAGGATCTCTACTACCTGATCACGAGCCTCCTGGCGGTCTCCTACCTCGGCTGCCTGGTGTTGATCCAGAGCAAATTCGGCAAGGTCTTGACCGCCATTCGCGACAACGAGAACCGTGTGCTGGCCCTGGGTTACAACACGGCCATGTACAAGACTTTCGTCTTTGCCCTCGCTGGCGCACTGGCTGGCCTGGCCGGGGTGTTGTATGTAGCGTCGCAGGGGACGGCCGGTCCAGATCGCTTCGGCATCGAATTCTCTATCGAGGTCGTCGTGATGGTGGCCGTGGGCGGCCGGGGGACGCTGTATGGCGCCATCATCGGAGCCATCCTCGTGAACCTGGCCAACACCTACATTAACAACGAGTTCGAAAACGCCTGGCGGTTCATCCTGGGAGGGCTATTTGTCGGGGTGGTCCTCTTCCTGCCTAACGGCATCGTCGGCGGCGGACGCTCTCTGGTGAATTGGCTGTGGAGTTGGTGTACCGCATGGCAGTCCAGCCGGAAGGCCCTTCCTGAGCCGGAGGCCGCGCCGGTGGAGTTCCCGGCGGGGACCGCGGCGATCGTACCGCCGCAACCGGGACCCCGCAAGATCCAGGCAGCCACGGATGCGAAAGGGCCGTGAGTCATGGGCTTTCAATCCAAGATCGTACCCGAAGAAATCCTCCGCGTGGAGGATGTAACCGTCGACTTCAACGGCTTCAAAGCGCTCAATGGCCTGAACTATTCCATGGAACGGGGGGAGCTGCGCGTCGTCATCGGTCCCAACGGTGCCGGCAAGACCACCCTCCTGGACGTGATCACGGGCAAGGTCAAACCAAGGTTTGGCCGCCTCCAGTTTCAGGGCCGCGATCGGCCCCCACGCGATATCACCCGACTTGCCGAGCAGCAAATTGCCCAGCTGGGCATCGGTCGCAAATTCCAGACGCCGAATGTGTTCAAGAGTCTGACCGTCCTGGAGAACTTGCGGCTGGCTGTCAAGGCACCTCGGGGTGTCCTGCCGACGCTGGTCGCCTCCTTCACTGCCGATCGCCGCGCCCGTGTCCAGGAAGTGCTGGACGTGATCGGTCTAGGGAGAAAGGCAAACGCGCTGGCCGGCGTGCTGGCCCACGGCGAGAAGCAATGGCTGGAACTGGGAATGCTCATGGCCCAAGATCCGGAGCTGCTTCTGATTGATGAGCCGGTTGCCGGCATGACTCCCAAGGAATCCGAGCGAACGGGCGAGCTGCTGCTGTCGATGGCCCGCAAGCACACCCTGCTGGTCATTGATCACGACATGACCTTCGTGCGGCAAATCGCTAGCAAAGTGACCGTGCTGCACGAGGGTCAAATCCTGTGCCAGGGAACCATGCAAGAGGTGCAGCGGAATCCGCGCGTTATTCAAGTCTATTTGGGAGAGGATCGAGAAACCGATGCTGCGCATCGAACAGCTGCAAGTGTCGTACGGTGAAACCCAGATCCTGCGCGACGTCGATCTCGAAGTCGGCCCGGGCCAAATCGTTTGCCTCATGGGTCGCAACGGCGTCGGCAAGACGACGCTCCTCAAGAGCGTCATGGGCCTGCTTCGTCCCCGCAGCGGCCGAGTGATGTTGGGGGACCGGGACGTGACGCGCACCCCACCGTACATCCGCGCACGTGCCGGCATCGGCTATGTGCCCCAGGGCCGCGAGATCTTTCCCCATCTGACCGTGCTCGAGAATCTGCAAGTGGGCATGCTCGCCAACGCAGCCCGGCCGCGGTCGGTGCCGGATCAGATCTTCGCTTATTTCCCGAAGCTCCGCGACCTGTTGCAGCGCAAGGGCGGCCTCCTCAGCGGCGGCGAACAGCAGCAATTGGCCATCGCCCGGGCCCTGGTGGCGGCACCGCGATTGCTAATCCTGGACGAGCCGACCGAAGGGATCCAACCGTCGATCATCACGTTGATTGGCCAGGTACTGCGCTCCCTGAAACAGGCCGGGCAAATGTCGGTGCTCCTGGTTGAGCAGTATTTCGAGTTCGCCCTGAAGCTGGCCGACCGGTATTATGTCATGGAGAAAGGGAGCATTGTGCTCCACGGGACCAGCGCGGACCTCGACAAGGAAGCCATCAAGCCGTATTTGGCATTCTAGTTGAGCGCGCAATTCCCATTGATCACGGTGCACCGTTGAAACTGGCACATTTCGCACGCATCCTGGCCGTTTGCCTGGCCCTGTCCGCGTATTCCAGCTGGGCGTTCAGTGTTCGTCAGCGGGAATCCAAAGGCTCCGAACCGTCGGACCTGGAGTCGGTCGCCGGGATCCCGCTGCTTCGCTTGAAGGAAGCGGAAGCGTTGTGGCAGGACCCCGGCACGCTGTTTGTCGATGTCCGCTCCGCCAACGATTATGAGGTTGGCCACATTCGCGGGGCCATCAGCATGCCCGAGGAAGCGTTGGAGCAGCGCTTTCCGGAGCTGAAGTCGCGTCTGGAGCAGGCAAGCAGCATCGTGGTTTATTGCAAGTCGGTCGATTGCGGCAAGAGCCTCTGGAGCGCCCTTCGCCTTCGAGACGCGGGTTTGCCGCAGACGAAAATCTATCCCTATGGATGGAACGAGTGGTTCAATCATGACCTGCCCATCGCCGGGCTGGGACGCTGACCGGCCGTGGCGTTGGCGATTCTTCCGGCTTGTAAGTGCGGTGTGCCGATGGACCCTGGGGGTCGTTTTCCTGATGGCCGGTGTCACCAAGGTCACCGACCTGCAAGGATTTGCCGACCAGGTGCTGGTGCATTCCGGCCTGCCCTCCTCCATTGGCCGAGTGGTTGCGGCAGGACTCCCCTGGCTCGAGTTGACTTGTGCGGCGTGCCTGTTGGCCGGGTATGCCGTGCGCGAGGCGGCGGCGCTGCTCGCCATCCTTCTCATCCTGCTCCTCGCTTATTCGCTTCTGCACGAAAACGAACGCGATTGTGCCTGCTTCGTTTTTCCCACCGCCAAAGCCCTTGCGGTTTGGTGGTGGCCACCCGTCCGAAATGGCCTCCTCCTCCTGTGTGCCCTCCGCACGGCGTGGCGCTGATGGCTCTTGGAAAACCGGAGCGCTCAGGGGTTTTCCTTCACCTTGTCCCGGATGTCTCCCAGATCCTGGTTTTGGCCGGACTCCACGACAAATTCTGCAAGCACTTGGGGCGCCGGCGAGCGTATCCAATAGTTCGCTCCCGCCACCAGTCCATCGACACGGAACCGGCCATCCTTACCGGTGGTGAGCGGATGGTTCTGCCCCAGATTGGATAAGCCGGCCCCTCCGATGCGAAGATCCATGCCCGGCACGGGCTGGCCATCGCGATCCACGATGCGACCCGATACGGAACCGCAAGGCCGGAGCTGAATTTTCAGCGGCCCCGAGTCGATCCCGCGCACATCCATGTAGGCTCCCAGACCCTTTTCTTTTTGCAAGAAGAGCAGGCCCCGTGCCCGCTGTGGGTTCAGGCCCCGTACCGTAAAGCGATCCGTCTCGAGCGTCTCTGATCCCCGCCAAGTCAAGCCAAAGGCAGACACGCCGGTCATCGGCTTGCCATCCGGTCCGACAATGCTGCCTTGCAGCGTGCAAGCCGGCTCCAGGACCAGATCGCGTGTCAGCCCCGCTGCTTGCTCATCCGGGTCGAGGAGCACGAGAGCATGGTAGTTCTGCTGAACGATGAAGCCCATCGAATCATCCCCCGCAGCGGTCCTGAGGATTGCCTCAGTATTGCCGGTGCCGGTTAACCGGTGGTTGAAGAATTCCTGTTGGCTCTTCGGCGTAATCAGGGCGGGCCTGTACGATTCCGGCTGGGGCGCTGTCGCCCCCACGACGCCCGGGCCTGGCAAGACGGCGAGGCTGAAGGTGCCATCCGTTCCGGTCATCGCCTCGGAATGCGGCATGTCCAACGACGAGACCTTGTCAATATTCGGATTGGGAAACAGTGCATGGTAGTCCACGTGGGCTCCCGGCACAGGTTGGCCCGTGGCTTGGTCGGTGACACGGCCTCGGAGGACGAGACTTGCAGACGCCAGCTCGATGTTGGCTACGAGCGGGTTAAGCCCTGGACTATCGGACAAGCGGAGCCAACCCGCAAAATAGGGCTGGCCGTTGGCCGGGCGAACCTGCAAATCGTAGCGCTCGGATTTGGGCAGACCGAGCACTTCATACCTTCCTTCCGCGTCGCTGATTACTTTCTTGACTGGGAAGGAAATGCCACTGATCTCCACGCCGGCTACCGGTTTATGCGTGGTCTTGTCCCGGACAATTCCTCGGACAGGCCGGGAGGTCTGGGCGACGTAATCGAAGGTAGCCCCATGAAACCGATCCTTCCGATGGAGGTCAATCGGTTCGCCGGGCCGCGTCAGTGCCTTCAGTCCGCCGGCCACGATGCCGGGACCCTCGATGTGCAACCACACGATGCGATCGCTGCCAAAACCAGCCAAGCGGATGCGGCCATCGGCACCCGTGGTCACGGCCTGGCCGGGCAGCGGCCCCATCCAGTTGTGGGCGG
>Ga0070734_10003195_pt1 | contig 17771 bp, 19 predicted proteins | sample Coa_R1_8_FD_66444 | JGI IMG/M metagenome (GOLD analysis project Ga0070734, IMG submission 66444) | Surface soil microbial communities from Centralia Pennsylvania, which are recovering from an underground coalmine fire - Coalmine... | ecosystem: Environmental > Terrestrial > Soil > Unclassified ... | reverse complement strand
GCGCGCGACGATCGCGACATCGGCCCCCTCGCGCGCCAGTTCCCGCGCGATGGCCTTGCCGATGCCCCGGCTGCCGCCGGTCACGATCGCCTGCTTGCCGTGCAATCCGAGGTCCATGGCATTGTCTCCCTGTCAGAATGCGCGCAGCCGGGTTCGGCCCCGCCGCCCATTGTTCTTGCTGCAGGACCCTCGCGCAAGCGATGCCCGGTGCCATGCCGAGAGGTACCGCGAAGCCAACCCGGCTTCGGCGAGCCAACACCGCTGGGGCCGCGGTTATTGACGGCTGAGAACGTTCTTGGTACGTTCACTTTATGGCGGACGGCACGGCGATCGAATGGACCGATGCGACGTGGAACCCGGTAACGGGTTGCACAAAGATCAGCCGCGGCTGCGACAATTGTTATGCAGAGCGATTTGCCGAGCGGTTTCGTGGCGTCGTTGGCCATCCGTTCTCAACTGGGTTCGATCTGACGCTGCGGCCGGAACGGCTCGAACAGCCGCTCGGCTGGCGGCGTCCGCGCCGGATTTTCGTCAATTCGATGAGCGATATATTCCACAAGGATATACCGACATCTTTTGTCGATAAGGTATTCGAGACAATGGAACGGGCAAGTTGGCATACGTTCCAGGTGTTGACCAAGCGAAGTTCCGTGATGCGCGATTACCTCTGTGACCGATATGGCCGAGACAAGGGACCCGCGCATATCTGGTGCGGGGTTTCGGTGGAAGACGGCCGCGCGAGGAGCCGGATCGGTCACCTGAGAAGCACGCCGGCGGGCGTGCGCTTTCTTTCGATCGAGCCGCTGCTGGGCCCGATCAAAGAGGTCGAATTGACCGGCATCGACTGGGTTATCGCCGGCGGCGAGAGCGGCCCGGGAGCCCGCCCCGTCAAGCCCGAGTGGGTTCGGGATTTGCGTGATCAGTGCATCGGACAGGGTGTTGCGTTCTTCTTCAAGCAATGGGGAGGCGTTCGACCGAAATCCGGCGGCCGGCTGCTCGACGGCGTGGAGTGGAATGGGTTTCCCGAGGGCCAGCGCGCCGCATGATTTGATTATTTGAGAGCCTCCAATAAATGGACCAATCGCGTAGAAGAGATATCCTTCCAGATATCTACCGCGGTAGGGAGCAGTCGTACATAAAACATCTAATTCTTCGTCAATATTTACAAACAGTGGCGTGGCACATATTGTGGAGCCAACAAGAATTCGTATTTGTCGACGGATTTTCGGGGCCATGGAATTCAAATTCGGCCAATTATGAGGACACGTCCTTCGGCATAGCCATGTCGCTATTGCGTCGCGTACGAGATGATTTGCGGGCTAGACACCGACGCGAGCGTAGGGTGCGATGCATCTTTGTCGAGAAGGCGACCAATTCGTATGCCCGACTGTGCCAAGCTGTAAGGGCGGCGTCCGATATCGAGGCACAGGCAATTCATGGATCGTTTGAAGATCACGTCACCGAGATTCTCGACGCAATCGGCTCTGCGTTTTCCTTGATATTCATCGATCCGAAGGGTTGGAGTTTCGACCTACGTAAACTGGGTCCATTACTCCGACACAAGCCAAGTGAAGTTATCGTCAACTTCATGTTTGAGCACGTGAATCGTTTTCTCAATGATCCACGGCCCGAGATACGCGCGTCGTATAACCTGCCGTTTGGCGACTCAAACTGGCGCTCGCGATTTGAGGCTCTGCTGAGTTCGGGCCTCGGCCGAGAGGAGGCCGTTCTCGAACTCTTTCGGGAGCAGCTCAAGGCTGTCGGAGAATTCACCTATGTCCTCTCCGCCCGGATTCAACGGCCGACCGCAGATCGTTCGCATTTCTATCTCGTCTACGGAACCCGCAACCAGAAGGGTTTGATAGAATTTCGGAACGTCGAAAAGAAAGCGATGGCGGCCGAAGAACATTCGCGAATAGAGGCCCAGCGGGACAGGCAGTATTCACGGACAGGCCAAGGGCGCTTGGCCATCGATGTGCCGCGACCCGTTGCATCGCTGCGCGGTCCCGAAATCGAGCAAGCCAAACGCTGGGTACGCTCGCGACTGGCGCCCTCATCGCCGGCAACTTATGCAAGCCTTTTGGAGAACACCCTTGAGCGCTTCGCCGTGACAGAACCTGAGTTCAAGGATCTGCTCGTCGATATGCAACGTCATGCCGAAATAAAGTTTGAAGGGATGGCCCCGCGACAGCGCAAGCCCGGCGCGGGGACGACCGTTTCCCTTCTCGAATGAGCAGGGCCCGTTAGTTAGCGACTGCGGCGGCGGCTGGAAGCGCGTCGCGCCCGGAGGTGATCGCAGTCGCGCGCGCCCGCAGACCGCCTGCAGATGCTGGAGCAGCAGGGCGCGCCGCCGCCAGCGCACGACCGGGTGTCGGGCGGCCGCGTCGCTTGCTAGGATAGCGTCACCCGCACGAAGGGAGGACGCGATGGCGCGCAACTACACGCTGATGTCGTCGGACGGGCATCTCGAAGTGCCGCCCGAGCGCTGGGTCCATCGCGTGCCGGCGAAATACCGCGACCGGGCGCCGCGCACGGTGCAGCTCCCGGACGGCGGCGACGCCCTGCTGATCGAGGGCCAGCCGCTCCTGGAAGCCAATTTCCTCGACCTGCGCGCCGGCCGCGCCCAGGGCACCTGGCAGCCCTTCGGCCTCAAGGTCGCCGACGCCGCCGGCACCGGCTCGCCGCAGCAGCGCGTCGAGGAGCAGGACCGCGACGGCATGGACGCCGAGGTGCTGTTCGCGGCGATGGTCGCCGGCCCGGTGTTCTGGCGCAACATCGCCCATGACGAGGTCTACAAGGCGGTGATCCGCGGCTACAACGACTGGCTCGGCGAGGAATATTGCGCGGTCGCCCCCGACCGGCTGATCGGCATGGGGGTGATCCCGATCACCAATGTCGACGACGCCGTCGCCGAGATGGCCCATTGCAAGAAGCTCGGCCTCAAGGGCGTGCTGCTCGGCGCCCTGCCCAACGCCAAGGGCTATCCGACCCCGGAGGACGACCGCTTCTGGGCCGCCGCGCTCGACCTCGACATGCCGGTAACGGTGCATGTCCAGCTCTACCGCACCGGCCCGCGCGCCAGCCAGCCGACCTTCAAGTACCCCAAGGAAGACCCGGCGGTGATGCAGCGGCTGCGCCGCCCGTTTCTCGAATGGCTGACCAATTTCGGGCTGCCGCCGTCGATCAGCATCGCCCAGCTCGTGCTCGCCGGAGTGTTCGAGCGCTTTCCCAAATTGAAGGTGTTCTTTGCCGAGACCCGGCTCGGCTGGGTGCCGTTCTGGCTCGAGCACATGGATTTGTGGTACCAGCGCCATCTCGGCTGGGCCGAGGAGTATCTCGGCTTCAAGAAATTGAAGCACCTGCCGGGCGACTATGTCCGGCAGAACATCTGGTTCAGCGTCCAGTACGAGCGCGTCGCGGTCGAGGCGCGGGCGCATATCGGCGTCGACCACATCATGTTCGCCACCGACTTCCCGCATATCGAATGCGAGTGGCCGAACTCGCGGCCGCTGATCGACGAGATCTACGCCGATGTGCCGGAAGCCGAGCGCCGCAAGATTCTGGCGCAGAACTGCGTCGAGTTCTTCAAGCTCGACGCCGCCTGACCGGGACTACGGCTCGAGCGCGTGCGCCTTGACCGCGCCGCGCTGGCGCCTTGCGTGCTCGTCGAGGCGGCGGCGCAGCGCGTCGAAGGCGTCGCGCACCGCGACATGGGCGTTCTCGTGCGCATGGCGCTCGGCCGGATCGCGGCCGACGACGATCTCGCACCCCGGCATGGTGACGTCGATGCGGACGTGAAACAGCTTGCCCTGGGTGTGCTGCCGGTGCGGCGCCTCGACCAGGACGCGGCACGAGGTCATCCGGTCGAACACCCGTTCGAGCCGGGCGATCCGCTCGCGGATCTTGGTTTCGAGCGCCGGCGACGGGTCGATGTCGCGGAAGGTGATCTGGACCACGGCGGTCATGATGTGAGCTCTCGCTGTCTAGCGTGCGGTCTCGATATCTTAGGTGCGAACGCCGGGCGCCCGCCGCAAGCTCCGTTAACCTATTCCCAGCGCCCGCCGCGCCGCCTGTTCGGTCGCCTCGGCGCCGCCGCCGGCGTCGAGGCGCAGCCAGTCGATCGCGCCGGGATCGGCCGCCGCCTGCCGTGCCAGCACCTCGGGCGTGGCGTCCGAGGCGTCGGCGCGCCGCCGCCGGATGCGCTCGGCCATCGCCGCCTCCGGCGCGTCCAGCCACAGCCCGCGGAAGCGCACCCCCGCGGCGGCGGCGACCGCGGCAAAGGCGGCGCGCTCCTCCGGGCGCAGCGCCACCGCGTCGATCACCACCGCCGCGCCGCCGGCCAGCAGCGCCGCGGCGCGCTCGCCGAGCTCGCGGTAGACCAGGGCCGAGACCGCCGGCGTATAGGCCGCCGGCGGCAGCCGCGTCTCCGGGGCGACCCCGAAGCGGCGCTTGCGCGCCACATCGCTGCGCAGCAGCCGGGCGCCCGGGGCGCGCCCGAGCGCCGGCGCCAGCCGCGCCGCCAGCGTCGACTTGCCGCTGCCGCTGAGCCCGCCGACCGCGACCAGCAGCGGCGCCGCCGGGGCCAGCGCCGCCGCCGCCTCGGCGAGGTAGCGCCGCGCCGCCGCGGCATCGCCGCCCCAGCCGCGGTCGAGCGCGCTGCCTGCGACATGGGCGCGGATCGCCGCGCGCACCGCGACGAGAAACGGCAGCGCCGCAAACCCGTCCTCCTCGTCGGCGAGGTCGAGGTAGCGGTTGCACACCAGGCTGGCGAGATCGGCCCGGCGGTGATGCATCAGGTCCATCGCGACGAAGGCGAGATCGTAGAGCACGTCGATCGTCGCGATCTCTTCGGAGAACTCGACGCAGTCGAACAGCACCGGCCCGTCCTCGCCGAGAAAGATGTTGGCGAGGTGCAGATCGCCGTGGCACAGCCGCACCTTGCCGGCGTCGCGGCGGCGGTCGAACAGCGGGCCGAGCCGCGCCGCCTCGGCCGCCGCGGCGGCTTCGAGCGCGTCGATCGCCGCCGCGTCGAACCCGGCGGTGCGGCTGTCGCGCAGGTGCCGGATGTTGGTCAGCGCCACCGCCGCCATCGCCGCCCCGCCGCCGCGGTCGCGGCGCGGCGCGGCGGCGGCGTGGAACCGCGCGATCCGCTCGGCTAGCGCGGCGACCAGCCCGGCGTCGAGCGCCAGCCGGTCGAACCGCTTCGTCTCGTCGAACCGGGCCATCACCACGACCCAGTCGAGCACGGTGCCGCGCGGGCCCCAGCCGATCCGCCCGTCGGGGCCGCGCGAGATCGCGCGCACCTCGCGGTAGAGCGCCGGCGCGGTGCGCCGGTTGAGGACCAGCTCGGCGCGGCACATCGCCCGCCGCTTGGCCACCGTCGAGAAGTCGAGATAGGGATACTTGACCGCCCGCTTCAATTTGTAGGCGCGGTTGCCGGCGAGGAAGACCACCGAGATGTGGGTCTCGACCGTGTCCACCCGCTCGACCCCGTGGGTCGCCGGGTCGCGCAGAAACTCGATGACCTCGGCCTGGGGATCGTCAGCCATCGCTAAGCGATGGCACAGCGGCGGCGGAAGGCGCAAGATGGGCGCTCGGCCATCGGACGAGGGAGGTTGATATGCCGACGCACAAATTGATCTCCGCCGATTCGCATGTCAGCGAGCCGCCCGATCTGTGGGTGAGCCGCGTCGACCGCCGCTTCCGCGACCGCGCCCCGCGCCTCGCCGTCGATCTGCCCGGCAAGGAGGGCGCCTATTTCCTTTACGAAGGCTATCCGCCGCACCCGATCGGCATCGGCCTCGGCGCCGGCAAGAGCCCGGAGGAGCTGAAGGAATTCCTGACCAAGGCGACCTATGCCGACGCCCGGCCCGGCGGCTGGGACCCGGCCGAGCGGATCAAGGACAACGAGCTCGACGGGGTCGAGGCCGACGTGCTCTACACCACCCTCGGCTTCCGCATCTTCTGGCTCAAGGACGCCGCGCTCCAGGCCGAGTGCTTCCGCGTCTACAACGACTGGCTCGCCGAGTTCGTCGCCTACGCGCCCAGGCGCATGGCGGGGCTGGCGCTGATCTCGCTCTACGACCCCCAGGCGGGCGCCCGCGAGCTCGAGCGCTGCGCCAAGAAGGGGCTGAAAGGGGCGATGATCTGGTGCTCGCCGCCGCAGGACCGCCCCTACAGCTCCGACCTCTACGATCCGTTCTGGGCCGCCGCCGAGGAGCTGAAGATGCCGATCAGCCTCCACGCCATCACCGGCATGGGGGTGGAGAGCCAGTGGAACTGGGGCGAGCGCTACATGCGCACGACGGTGCTCGGCTACGAGGTCGAGAAGAGCTTCAGCGTTCTGATCTTCTCCGGCGTGCTCGACCGCTTCCCGAAATTGCAGATCGTCTCGGCCGAGAACAATATCGGCTGGATTCCCTATTATCTTCAGCGCATGGACCGCGTCGCCGAGCGCAGCCGCGCCGCCGCCGGCTTCACCCAGAAACTGAAGCCGAGCGAGTATTTCCGCCGCCAGATGTGGGCGACCTATATCGACGATTTCGTCGGCGTCGCCAATCGCGGGTTCATCGGCGTCGACCGCATCATGTGGTCGTCTGACTATCCGCACCAGGCCTCGTCGTGGCCGCATTCGCAGGAGGTCGTCGCGCGCGACTTCAAGGACGCCAGCGCCGAGGACCGCTTCCGGATCACCCGCGGCAACGTCGCCGCGCTTTACGGCTTCGAGGTATAGCGATGCAGGGGGCGATGCAGCTCAGCCGCGAGCAACTGCTCCGGGCCTACCGCGACATGCTGACGATCCGCCGCTTCGAGGAGCGGGTGCAGGAGGAATTCTCCAAGGGCGGGATTCCCGGTTTTGTCCATCTTTATGCCGGCGAGGAGGCGGCGGCGGTCGGCGTGTGCATGCACCTCGGCCCCAGGGACTACATCGCCAGCACCCATCGCGGCCACGGCCACTCGATCGCCAAGGGCTGCGACGTGGTCGGCATGATGCAGGAGCTGTTCGCCAAGAAGGGCGGGCTGTGCGGCGGCAAGGGCGGCTCGATGCACATCGCCGATCTCGACCGCGGCATGCTCGGCGCCAACGGCATCGTCGGCGGCGGCCCGCCGCTGGTGATCGGCGCCGCGCTGACCGCCAAGACCCTCGGCACCGGCACCGTCGCGGTCTCCTTCACCGGCGACGGCGGCTCCAACCAGGGCACCACCTTCGAGGCGCTGAACATGGCGGTGGTGCTCAACCTGCCCGCCGTGTTCGTGTTCGAGAACAACCAGTACGGCGAGGGCACCGGCTTTTCCTACCATTGCGGCAGCCGCGACATCGCCGGCCGCGCCGCCGGGTTCGGCCTGCCCGCGGTCAAGGTCAACGGCGACGATTTCTTCGCCGTCTACGACGCCGCCGGCGAGGCGGTGGCGCGCGCCCGCAGCGGCGGCGGGCCCAGTGTCATCGAGGTCGATACCTGCCGCTTCTACGGCCACCACTCGGGCGACGCCCAGCTCTATCGCGGCAAGGACGAGGTCAGGAACCTGCGCGAGAACCGCGACTGTCTGAAATACTTCCGCACCCGCGTCGGCGAGGCGGCGCTGCTCGGCGCCGCCGAGCTGCAGGCCGTCGAGGACGAGGTCGCCGCCCTGATCGACCGCGCCGTCGCCACCGCCCGCGCCGCCGAGCCGCCGGACGAAAGCGCGCTGCTCAGCGACGTCTATGTCTCGTATTGACTGAATTCGGCCCGAAATTTGCCCCGATTGGTTGGCAGCCTGCGCCCCGTTGCTGATCCGGATCGATCGAGGTTTCGACATGAGACATCTCGCAGCGGGCGCAGTGGTCGCGGCGGCGCTGGCGCTGCCGGCAGCAGGCTGGGCGCAGACGCCGGCCGCCCCCGCCGCCCCTTCCGGCACGCCGCCGGCGGCTTCGACGGCCGCACCGCCGGCCCAGCCGCAAGCGCAGCCGCAGGCCAAGCCCAAGCCGCGGGTCGTGCACCGCGCCCCGCACTACGGCAGCTCGCCCAGCGACTGGGTGGCGGACAGCCTGAACAGCCAGGAGCTGGCCCAGCTTTCGCAGCCGCCGGTCTACCCGCCGCCTCCCGCCTATTACCCGCCGCCGGCGTGGTACCCGCCGCCGCCGCCGCCCTGGGCCTATCCCCCGCCGTGGCGGCCCTGGCCGTACTGAGCCGGGCCGGCGCATGTCGCTGCGGCACGGCGCCGCCGGGCGCGCTATGATGGGCAAAACCCCAGGGAGCCGCCGATGCCGCAGAAATCGATCCGCCAGGCGCTGAACGAGGCGCTCGCCCAGGAGATGCGGCGCGACCCGCGCATCGTCGTCATCGGCGAGGACGTCTCGGGCGGCGCCGGAACCGAGGGCCAGCGCGACGCCTATGGCGGTGTGCTCGGCGTGACCAAGGGGCTGATCGGCGAATTCGGCGAGGCCCGCGTCATCGACACGCCGATCACCGAGTCGGCGATCATGGGCGCCGCCGCCGGCGCCGCGGTGACCGGGCTGCGGCCGGTCGCCGAGCTGATGTTCAGCGACTTCCTCGGCGTCTGTTTCGACCAGATCTTCAATCAGGCCGCCAAGTTCCGCTACATGTTCGGCGGCAAGGCGAAGACGCCGCTGGTCATCCGCACGATGATCGGCGCCGGGCGCAGCGCCGCGGCGCAGCATTCGCAGAGCCCCTATCACATCTTCACCTCGGTGCCGGGGCTGAAATGCGTCGTGCCGTCCAACGCCTACGACGCCAAGGGGCTGCTGATCCAGGCGATCCGCGACGACGACCCGGTCGTGTTCTGCGAGCACAAGCTGATGTACGACCTGCGCGCCGAGGTGCCGGACGAGCCCTACGCGATCCCGTTCGGCGAGGCCAACATCGTGCGCGACGGCGACGACGTGACCGTCGTGGCCCTCGCCCGCATGGTGCATTATGCCGGCGAGGCCGCCGAGGCGCTGGAGAAAGACGGGATCGAGATCGACCTGATCGACCCGCGCACCACCTCGCCGCTCGACGAGGACACGATCCTCGAATCGGTCGAGCGCACCGGCCGGCTGGTCATCGTCGACGAGGCGACGCCGCGCTGCTCGGTCGCCACCGACATCGCCGCGCTCGTCGCCGACAAGGCCTTCGCCGCCCTGAAGGCGCCGATCCGCCGGGTGACCGCGCCGCACACCCCGGTGCCGTTCGCGCCCGGGCTGGAAAAGCTCTACATTCCGAGCCCGGAAAAAATCGCCGCCGCGGTGCGCGAGGTGTACGGGTACGCGCGATGACCGGGATCGCCGCGATCACCATGCCGAAATGGGGCCTGACCATGACCGAGGGCAAAATCCTCGGCTGGCTCAAGGAGCCGGGCGCCGCGATCGGCCCCGGCGACGAGTTGCTGGAGATCGAGACCAGCAAGATCACCAACGTGATGGAGGCGGGCGAAAGCGGCGTGCTGCGCCGCATCGTGGCGGCGGAAGGCGCGACGCTGCCGGTCGGCGCGCTGATCGCGGTGGTCGCTCCCGCCGACGTGCCCGAATCCGAGATCGACGCCTTTGTCGCCGGGTTCGAGATCGCCGCTCCGGCCGAGGACGAGGCCGCCGCCGGCGCCGCGCCGGCGCCGCGCGAGATCCAGGCCGGCGGCCGGCGCCTGCGCGTCCTCGAGCTCGGCGAGGGCGGCACCCCGGTGGTGCTGATCCACGGCTTCGGCGCCGACCTCAACACCTGGATGTTCACCCAGCCGGTCCTCGCCGAGCGCCGCCGCACGATCGCCTTCGACCTGCCCGGCCACGGCGGCTCGGACAAGGCGCTCGCCGGCGCCGATGCCGGCGCCTTTGCCGCCGTCGTCGGCGACCTCTTCGACGCGCTCGGCCTCGAGCGCGCCTGCCTCGTCGGCCATTCGCTGGGCGGCGCCGTCGCCCTCGCCTTCGCCCGCGCCCGGCCGCAGCGGGTCGCCGGGCTGGTGCTGATCGCCGCCGCCGGGCTCGGGCCGGAGATCGACGGCGCCTTCATCGACGGCTTTGTCGCGGCGCAGCGCCGGCGCGAGGCGCAGGAGGTGCTGCGCCGGCTCGTCCACGACCCGCAGCTCGTCAGCCGCGCGATGGTCGAGGACGTGCTGCGCTACAAGCGGCTCGACGGGGTCGGCCCGGCGCTGGAGGCGATCGCCGCCGCCTGGTTCCCCGGCGGCCGCCAGGCCGTGGCGCTCGATCCGGCGGGGCTGGCCATGCCGGTGCTGCTGATCTGGGGGCGCGAGGACCGCATCGTCCCGGCCGCCCATGCCGAGGCTCTGGCCGGGCGCCTGCCGGTGGCGATTCTCGACGGCGCCGGCCACCTACCCCATATGGAGAAGTCCGGCGAGGTGAACCGCCTGCTCGCCCGCTTTCTCGACGGCGCGCCGCCGCCATCGCAGTAGCCGCGCCCGGCCGATCTTGTTAAAAGACCGCCGCGGGACGCAGGAGGCGGCGGTGCGGGTCGCGACGGTCGAGCGCAACACCAGGGAGACGCGGATCAAGGGCCGGGTCGATCTCGACGGCACCGGAACGGCGAAGATCGCCACCGGCATCGGCTTTCTCGACCATATGCTCGACCAGCTCGCGCGCCACAGCCTGGTCGATATCGAACTGACGGCCAAGGGCGACCTGCATATCGACTTCCACCACACCACCGAGGACACCGGCTACGTCATCGGCGAGGCGGTATCGAAGGCGCTGGGCGACCGCGCCGGCATCCAGCGCTACGGCAGCGCGATGATCCCGATGGACGAGACCCTGACCCGGGTCGCGCTCGACGCCTCGAACCGGCCCTATCTGGTGTGGAAGGTCAATTTTTCGCGACCCAAGCTCGGCGAGATGGATACCGAGCTGTTCAAGGAGTGGTTCCAGGCTTTCGCCCTGTCGGCCGGGGTCACCCTGCATGTCGAGAACATTTACGGCGAGAACAATCACCACATCGTCGAATCCTGCTTCAAGGGCTTGGCACGCGCCTTGCGGCAGGCGGTCGAGATCGACCCGCGCCGCGGCGGCGCGGTGCCGTCGACGAAGGGGACGTTGAGCGGCAGCCTGTGATGACCACGGCGATCATCGATTACGGCTCGGGCAATCTGCGCTCCGCCGCCAAGGCGTTCGAGCGCGCCGCGGCGGAGGCCGGGAGGGCCGAGCGCATCCTCGTCACCGGCGAGCCTGAGGCGGTCGCCGCCGCCGACCGCGTCGTGCTGCCGGGCGTCGGCGCCTTTGCCGATTGCCGGCGCGGGCTCGCCGCCGTCCCCGGGCTCGAAGCCGCCCTGGTCGAGGCGGTGATCGGCCGCGGCCGCCCGTTTCTCGGCATCTGCGTCGGCATGCAGTTGATGGCCGAGCGCGGCCGCGAGTTCGAGACCGTCGCCGGGCTCGGCTGGCTTCGGGGCGAGGTGGTGCCGCTCGAACCGGCCGACCCCTGCCTCAAAATTCCGCATATGGGGTGGAACGAGCTGCAGCCCTGCGGCGTCCATCCCGTCATGAAGGGGTTGTCGGGGGGCACCCACGTCTATTTCGTCCACGGTTTCGAGCTGCGCCTCGCCGATGACGGCGACCTTATCGCCGCGGCCGATTACGGCGGCCGGATCACCGCCGCGGTCGGCCGCGACAACCTCGTCGGCACGCAATTCCACCCCGAGAAGAGCCAGGCGGCGGGGTTGCGGCTGATCGCGAACTTTCTCGAATGGCGGCCATGAAGGAGGCCCCATGAACGAGCTGACGACGCTGGGCAAGGTCTGGGTCGAGCATCTGACGCAGTATTCGGGAACCGATCTCGACGATCTGTGCGAGGCGACGGAAAGCGCGATCGTCGAGGGCGGCGGGTTCGGCTGGCTGAAGCCGCCGCCGCGCCGCATCCTGGAGAATTACTGGCGCGGCGTGCTGCTGATCCCGGAGCGGCGCCTCGTCGTCGGCCGGCTCGACGGGGTGATCGCCGGCTCGGCGCAGCTCTCGCGCGCGCCGCGCAACAACGAGGCGCAGGCCTTTGCCGGCACCATCACCGCCGCCTTCGTCGCGCCCTGGGCGCGCGGCCACGGCCTCGGCCGCGGCATGATCGGCGAGATCGAGCGGCTCGCCCGCGAGATGGGCCTCGCCGTGCTCAATCTCGACCTGCGCGACACCCAGCGCGCGGCGATCGGGCTCTATGAAAGCATGGGGTACCGCCGCTGGGGTACCCATCCCGTCTACGCCCTGGTCGATGGGAAGGTCGTTCCCGGCCATTACTACTACAAGCGCCTCGACGAACCCCCGGCCTAGCGGTGCCGGCGTGATCCTCTACCCGGCGATCGACCTGAAGGGCGGCGCCTGCGTCCGGCTGCTGCGCGGCGAGATGGCGAGCGCCACCGTGTTCAACGACGACCCGGCGGCGCAGGCGCGCGCCTTTGCCGAGCTCGGCTTCGCCTGGCTCCATGTCGTCGATCTCGACGGCGCCTTTGCCGGCGCATCGGTCAACGGCGCGGCGGTGCGGGCGATCCGCCGCGCCGTCGGCGTCAAAATCCAGCTCGGCGGCGGCATCCGCGACGCCGCCGCGATCGCCGCCTGGCTCGATCTCGGCATCGACCGCGTCGTGCTCGGCACCGCGGCGCTGCGCCAGCCCGATCTGGTCCGGCGCGCCGCCGCCGCCCATCCCGGGCGGATCGTCGTCGGCATCGACGGTCGCGGCGGCAAGGTCGCGGTCGAGGGCTGGGCCGAGCAGAGCGAGATCGGCACGGTCGAGCTGGCGCATCGCTTTGCCGATGCCGGCGTCGCCGCGATCGTCTATACCGACATCGCGCGCGACGGCGCGCTCAGCGGTGTCGACGCCAAGGCGGTCGCCGCGTTCGCCCGCGCCGCCGGCCTGCCGGTCATCGCCTCGGGCGGGGTGGCGGGGCTCGCCGACCTCGCCGCGCTCAAGGCCGAGGCGGCGGCGGGCATCGCCGGGGTGATCTGCGGGCGCGCGCTGTATGACGGGCGCCTCGACCCGCGCGCGGCGCTGGCGCTCTTGGAGGAGCCGGGCGGATGTTGAAGATGCGGGTCATTCCCTGCCTCGACGTGCATGCCGGGCGCGTCGTCAAGGGGGTCAACTTCGTCGACCTGGTCGATGCCGGCGACCCGGTCGAGCAGGCGCGGCTCTACGACCGCGAGGGCGCCGACGAATTGTGCTTTCTCGACATCACCGCCAGCCACGAGGGCCGCGACACGCTCTACGACGTCGTCCGCCGCACCGCCGAGCAGTGCTTCATGCCGCTGACCGTCGGCGGCGGGGTGCGCAGCACCGACGACATCCGCACCCTGCTGCTCGCCGGCGCCGACAAGACCTCGATCAACACCGCCGCCGTCGCCCGCCCCGATTTCGTGCGCGAGGCGGCCGAGAAATTCGGCAGCCAGTGCATCGTCTGCGCGATCGACGCCAAGCGCACCGGCCCCGGCAAGTGGAGCGTCTTCACCCATGGCGGGCGGCGGCCGACCGGGCTCGACGCGGTCGAATGGGCCTGCCGCCTCGCCGATTACGGCGCCGGCGAGATTCTGCTGACCTCGATGGACCGCGACGGCACCAAGTCGGGTTTCGACATCGAACTGACCCGCGCGGTCGCCGATGCGGTGCGCATCCCGGTCATCGCCTCGGGCGGGGTCGGCACCCTCGACCATCTTGTCGAAGGCATCCGCGACGGGCACGCCACCGCGGTGCTCGCCGCCTCGATCTTCCATTTCGGCACCTTCCGCATCGCCGAGGCCAAGGCCCATCTCGCCGCCGCCGGCATCCCGGTGCGGCTGTGAACGCGCTCGGCGACAGGCTCGAGCGGCTGTGGCGGGTCATCGAGTCGCGGCGCGGCGCCGACCCTGCAACCTCCTACACGGCGCGGCTGCTCGCCCGCGGCCGCGCCAAGATCGCCCAGAAATTCGGCGAGGAGGCGGTCGAGGCGGTGATCGAGGCGGTCAGCGGCGACCGCGCCGCGCTGACCCGCGAAAGCGCCGACGTGCTCTACCACCTGCTCGTCGTCTGGGCCGAGGCGGGGCTGTCGCCCGACGACATCGCCGCCGAGCTCGCCCGCCGCGAAGGCACCTCCGGGATCGACGAGAAGAAGGCGCGGAAATAACTCACGCCGCCGCCAGCGCGTAGCGCGCCAGCTTCTTCATCAGCGTCGAGAAGGCGTAGTCGCGAAACTCGCGCGGCCGCACCCACACCCCGTCCGGCGCCGCCTCGGTCCGCGCCGCCCACACCGCGAGTTCCAGGCGGAAATGGGTGAAGCCGTGCTCGACCGCGCCGGGAAGCCGGGTCCATGCCGCCTCGGGCAGCGGTGCGGCGGCGAGCGCCTCGGCGTCGGACCACGGCGCCTCGCGCCATTCGGTCGACGGCACCTCGTAGAGACCGCCGAGCAGGCCCTCGTCCGGCCGCCGCCGCAGCAGCACCGCGCCGTCGCCGCGCACCAGCCAGAATGCGGCGCCGTGGCGCAGCGGCCGCTCCGGCTTGGCCGCGCGCGCCGGCAGCGCCTCGGCGATCCCGCCGGCGGCGGCGGCGCAGGCGCCGCGCCACGGGCACAGCACGCAGCGCGGCCGCCGCGGCGTGCACAGCACGGCGCCGAGATCCATCATCGCCTGGGCGAAATCGCCGGCGCGGCGCGGCGGCACCAGCCCGGCGGCGAGGCGGCGCAGCCGCTGCTTCGCCGCCGGCAGCGGCTCGCCGACCGCGTACAGCCGGGCGACGACGCGCTCGACATTGCCGTCCACCGCCGCCTCGCGCCGGTCGAAGGCGATCGCCGCGATCGCCGCCGCGGTGTAGTCGCCGATTCCCGGCAGCCGGCGCAATTCCGCCGCGGTATCCGGAAACCGTCCGCCGTGCCGGGCGACGACGGCGCGGGCGCAGGCGTGCAGGTTGCGCGCCCGCGCGTAATAGCCCATGCCCTGCCACACATGCAGCACCTCGTCGAGCGAGGCCGCGGCGAGCGCGGAAACCTCGGGCCATCGCGCGACGAATCGGTCAAAATAGGACGCGACTGTCGCGACCGTGGTCTGCTGCAGCATGATCTCGCTGAGCCAGACCCGGTAGGGATCGGGGGTCCGGCCCGGCGGCGCACGCCACGGCAGGTCGCGGCGGTGCCGGTCGTACCAGGCGAGCAGCGCGGCCGGATCGGGAGGGGGCGAAGGGGTCATGGCAGGAGCGCGCAGGACATCGCCGCCGAGCCTAGCGCCGCGGCCGCGCGAGGGCGAGCGGCGTCCCGGCCTGCGCGCGCTCGGCGCCGCGGCCGCGCCGGTCGCCGCGCCGCTGCTCGCCCGCGGCGGCGGCATCCTCGCCCGGCTGAAGGCGCGGTGGAGCGAGATCGTCGGGCCGGAGCTCGCCGCCGCCACCTGGCCCGAATCGCTCGGCCGCGGCGGCGGCCTGCGCTTGCGCGTCGCGCCGGCGGCGGCGCTCGCCGTACAGCACCGGGCGCCGCTCGTCATCGAGCGCATCAACCTGTTTCTCGGCCGCGCCGCGGTATCGCGCATCGCCCTGGTCCAGGCGCCGCTGCCGCTGCCGCCGCCGCCCGCGCCGCCGCCGCTGCGCGCCGTTCCCGCAGCCGCCGCCGCCGGTCTCGACCGCAGCCTCGCCGGCATCGCCGACGACGGTCTGCGCGCCGCGCTCGGCCGCCTTGGCCGCGCCGTCATTGCCGCCGAGGATGGCTGACCGCCGGCAGGCGTTGCGCCGCCGGACCGAACCTTCTAACATCAACATCTGGTAGTGGGACGTTCCATATGCGGGAAATCTGGTCTTCGTTCGCCGTCATCCTGTTTCTCGTCGGGGCTGCCCCGGCGTCTGCCCAGACGCCCGCGGCGGCGGCCGCGCTGGCGCCCACTCCCGACGACCGCGTCCTCGGCAAGCCCGACGCGCCGGTCACGATTGTCGAGTACGCCTCGCTGACCTGCCCGCATTGCCGCCACTTCGCCACCGAGGTCTTGCCCAAGCTGAAGGCCAAGTGGATCGACACCGGCAAGGTGCGGCTGATCCTGCGCGACTTCCCGCTCGACGAGCCGGCGCTGCGCGCGGCGATGGTGGCGCGCTGCGCCCCGCCGGCGCGCTTCTATCCCTTCATCGACGCGCTGTTCGAGCAGCAGGAGGAATGGGCGGCGGCAAAGGACTACCGCGCCGCGCTCGAGCGCATCGCCCAGTTCGGCGGGATCAGCAAGAAGCAGGTCGAATCCTGCCTTGCCGACAAGAAGATCGAGGACGAGGTCCTGGCCAGCCGGCTGACCGCGACGCAGAAGCTCGGCGTCGACGCCACCCCGACCTTTTTCGTCAACGGCACCAGGTTCGACGGCGCGCCGACCTTCGAAGCGTTCGACGAGATGCTGAGCCGGATGGCGCCGAAGGCGTGACCGGCGGCCGATGCAGGTAGACCGCCTTCGCCTCGCCGGCTTCAAGTCCTTCGTCGACCCGACCGAGCTGACGATCGCGCCGGGCCTGACTGGCATCGTCGGCCCGAACGGCTGCGGCAAGTCGAACCTGGTCGACGCGCTGCGCTGGGTCATGGGCGAGGCCTCGGCGCGGCGGCTGCGCGGCGGCGAAATGGACGACGTGATCTTCGCCGGCTCGGCCTCCCGCCCGGCGCGCAACATCGCCGAAGTCACCCTGACCCTCGACAACAGCGCCCGCGACGCGCCGTTCGCGCTGAACGACCGCGACACGATCGAGGTGTGCCGCCGGCTCGAACGCGAGGCGGGCTCGTCCTACCGGATCAACGGCCGCGAGAGCCGCGCCCGCGATGTCCAGCTGCTGTTCGCCGACGCCGCGACCGGGCCGCATTCCGGCGCGCTGATCGGCCAGGGCCGCATCGGCGCCCTGATCGGGGCCAGGCCGGCGGAGCGCCGGCTGCTGCTCGACGAGGCCGCCGGCACCGCCGGACTCTACGCCCGCCGCCACGAAGCCGAGCTGAAATTGAAGGCGGCGGAAGACAACCTCGTCCGCCTCGACGACGTCGTCGCCACCCTGACGGCGCAGCTCGACGGGCTCAGGAAGCAGGCGCGCACGGCGCAGCGCTATCGCCGTCTCGGCGAGCAGATCCGCCGCGCCGAGGCGCAGCTCTACGACGCCCGCTGGCACGGCGCCGAGGCCGAGGCCGCGGCGCTCGCCGGCGAATTGCGCGAGGCCGAGCGCGCCGTCGCCGCCGCGACCGAGGCGGCGCTCGCCGCCGAGCGCGGCCGCGCCGAGGCCGAGGCGGCGCTGCCGCCCCTGCGCCAGAAGGAGTCCGCCGCCGCCGCCGCGCTGCAGCGGCTCACCCTGGCGCGCGAAGCGCTCGACGGCGAGCTGGCGCGGGTGGTCGCGGCGCGCGGCGAGGCCGAGCGGCGCCGCGAGCAGCTTCTCGCCGACCTGGCGCGCGAGGACATGCTCCTCGCCGACGCCGACAGCGCGGCGGCGCGGCTCGCCGCGGAACGCCATGGCCTCGAGCGCGACGAGGCGCGCGAGGCCGCCGCCCGTAGGGAGGCTGCGTCGCACCGGGAGGCGGCGGCCGCCGACCTCGCCGCCGCCGAGACCGGGCTGCTGCAGATGACCGAGGCCTGCGCCAGCGGCGAGGCGCGGCGCGCGGCGCTCGACCGCCGGCTCCGCGAGCTTGCCGAGAGCCGGCGGCGGCTGCAGGCCCGGCTCGACGACGGCGAGCGCCAGGCCGCCGCGCTCGCCGGCGCGGCCGTCGCGCCTGCCGACACCGCCGCCGCCAGGGCGGCGATCGCCGCGGCGGAGGCCGAGATCGCGCGGCATCGCGACGCCGCGGCCGCCGCCGGCGAGGCGCTGGCCGAGGCGCAGGCGCGGGAGACTGCCGCGATCGCCGCGGCGCACGAGGCCGAA
>Ga0070734_10003194_pt1 | contig 17784 bp, 16 predicted proteins | sample Coa_R1_8_FD_66444 | JGI IMG/M metagenome (GOLD analysis project Ga0070734, IMG submission 66444) | Surface soil microbial communities from Centralia Pennsylvania, which are recovering from an underground coalmine fire - Coalmine... | ecosystem: Environmental > Terrestrial > Soil > Unclassified ... | reverse complement strand
CATGAATCGGCATTCCGCCTTTGAGCCGTTCGCCGGCGACGGCTGCTCCGCCTGTGCTACGCTGGCCCGGCGCAACCTGTGAGGACGAATCATGAGCAAGCCCGACCGCGAAGACACTCCTGCCGCGACGCCGGCCGCGGGCGCGCTGCCCGACATCAGCTGTCCGCTGCGCAAGGAGGTGTGGGCCGGCCTGAACAAGAACGCCCGCAACCTGCAATGCACGCCGGAGATGTATCTGGAGCTCCTTATCGAAAAGGGCGTGCGTGCGAATGTCGTCACTCAGGAGGATGTGTTCCTGCGCACGGCGGATCGCAAGTTCGCGGCGTCGATGATGCGCCACGGCCGCGATCAGGAGCAGTGGCGCAGCTGGTGGGGGTCGCTGTCGCGGGAGGAGCGCGAGTCGATTTCCCAGTCGCTCGAAGCCGAAGCGCGGCGCGGAGAGCGATCCGGCGTCGTCGAAGTGTGGGCGCCGCAGCGCTGATCCCCCCGCGCCCGCGCCTGTTGTCGTGGACAGCACCGGCGGCCCGGTGCATAGTGAGTCATTTATCCGAGGGGGGATCGTCTGATGTTGACTCTGTACTACGGGCGGGGCGCGTGCTCCATGGCCGCGCACATCGTTCTCGAAGAGAGCGGCGAGAAATACGAAGCGCGTGTGGTCGATCTCGCCGCCGGCGAACAGCGCGGCGACGCCTATCTCAAGCTCAATCCCCGCGGCCGGGTACCGGCCCTGGGACTTGACAGCGGCGAGGTCATCGCGGAGAACACGGCGATCCTGCCTTATCTGGGCAAGCGCTTCGGTGTATGGCCGACCGATCCGGTCGCGGAGGCGCGGGCGCTGTCCCTCATCGGCTTTTTCGCCGCAACGGTCCATCCGGCGCACGCCCACGTGGGGCGCCCGGAACGCTTCGCGTCCGATGCCTCGGCTCATGCCAACATCAAGGAAACAGGACTGAAGGCCTTCCACGGCTATCTGAAGGACATCGATGCGATGCTGGCGGGACGCCAGTGGATCAATGGCGCCTATTCGGTGGTCGACCCCTACGCGTTCGTGTTCTATACCTGGGGCGTGCGCCGTGAGCTTCCCATGCGAGAACTGGTTCACTACAGCGCATTCAAGGACCGCATGATGCAGCGCCCGGGTGTGCAGCGTGTCGTCGAAGACGAACGTGTGAAGCTGTAGGATGGCTCGCCAGCCCGAGCGGCCGTGAAAAATACCGGTTTTTCCACCTCGACCAGGCTTGTATGTTGCTGCGCGGTATACTGCCGCCTGCGCGGCCTCTGGAATGGCCGCGGCGGCGTCAACTCATGCTGATTCGTATAGGAATCAACGAGTTGCGCCTAGGAGGAGTCAATTTGGAAGCGCATTTGACCCTGCCAGTAAGTCGATTTCGCGAGGCTTGGTGTCCATGATCCCCAACGGCACCAAGAAAGTCATCGATGGTCGGGAACGTGTTTTCTACGACGGCTACTGGGTGCAGACCTATGCGGTGCCGGCCGATACCTTGTCGGCCAAGCGGGTCCTGATCGAAGCCCTGACGCGGCGTCTGTTCAATCACGTCGAGCACGGCATCAATATTCCCGGTCGCCGCCTGGCCGAGGCCCGCGAGCAGTTCGAGAACGAAACGGATCCGGAATATCGACGGGTCAAAGGCGCCATGCTGGCCGGTGCTCTGTTCAATCGTGCGATGGACATCTTCACCAAAGTGGTGGAGCTGCAGCAGGCCGGAGTGGAAATCCAGCTGGATGACCGGCTCATGCGCGAATGCGGCCGCTGTCTGCAGGAGGCGCTCACGCTCGGCAAGCTCGTGCTGCATCGAAGCGGCGAGGAGGGCATCGACGAGCTGTGGGGCGAGCCGTTTCGGGCCTTTGTCAGCCCGATCGAGGCATTCTACGAAGGGCGCTATATCAAGATCGCCCAGACGATGCGCGACATCGACCGCATCGCCGAGGCGCTCACCGATACGCTGTCCGAGCTTCCGCAGTTTCAAGGCATCGCGGCGCCGATCCGTGCGTTTGCCAGCGCGGCCAAGCGGAAGTCAGAAACGCTGCGCACCGACCCGCTGATCTTCGACATCTGGTCCGCTTTCGTCGTGTCGGCGGAACGCCTGACGCGTTTTCAGCCGGTGCTGCCGGCACACCCCGTCGACATGGAACGCAGGGCGGCGGCGTACGGCCTGCAGCTGCTGGCGGGAGGCAAGGACCTTGTCTCCTACATCACCCGGGCCCGTGTGCCGATGCCGAAGAGCACGCGTGAATTCATCGAGCGCTGCGAGAAGTTTCATGCCAAGTTCGTCGCCGCTGGCACGGCGGCGGCGTCCGGCGTCCCGGGCGGGGAGCCGGCGGGACGGCCGGCCGAGACTCCCCAGCGCGCCGGCGGCGAAGACTTGCCGGTGACCGATTTCATCGCCCGCGGCGGCGTGCAGACGGTCAATTCCTGAAGCCGCGGAGCAGTCGACCGGGCAGAGGCCGGCCTGCCGCGTTGTCGCGCAAGCCGTCCTCATCGACGATGCGCTGTCCGTTCACCCACACCCCGTGCAGTCCGACCGGGTCGGTGTGAAGCCGCGCCGCTCCGGCCGGCAGATCGCGCACCTTGCGGCGTCCACCCCGTCCGATGCGGGCGGGATCGAACATCAGCAGGTCCGCCGCGCAGCCCGGACGGAGCAGCCCGCGATCGCTCAGCCCGAACAGCCGTGCCGGCTGACTGGTGAGCTTGCGCACCGCTTCCTCGACGGTGAAGGCGGCGCGATCGCGCGCCCAGTGACCGATGAGATGCAGCCCGAACCCGGCGTCATTGAAGAAAGTCAGATGAGCACCGGCGTCCGACAAGCTGACCAGGCTGGCGGGGTGCCGCAGCATCCGACCGACGGCTTCCTCATCGGAATTGAGCAGCGTCGCGGTGAAGCAGGTTTCCAGATCCTCTTCGAGCGCGAGATCGAGGAAGCTGTCCAGCGGATCCTTGCCGAGCTGGCGGGCCATCTGCGCCACCGTCATCTCTTCGAAGCGGGCGTTGCGGGGCAGCTTCACTGCGGCGACCCGCACCTCGTCCCACTCGCCGTTGAACAGCCGGAACGCCGCCGGCTGCGCGAGCTCGGCGCGAACCGCCTGGCGGAAGGCCGGCCGGGCCAGCATGGCGCGGTAGGGGCCGGCAGCGAGGCCCAGGGCCGGACGCCAGGCCTGCAGGCCTTCCAGCGGGTAGGCCGAGCTCATGGTGAAATCCATGGTCAGCGGACAGCAGGATACGGCGCCCACCATCTCCACGCCGCGGCCCCTCGCTTCCTGCAGCTCGTCCAGCTCGCGAAAAACGCCGTGCGGGTTGGTCCGGTTGTGCAGGAGCGCGGCGACGATGAACGGGCGGCCGGCAGCGTCGCACATGTCGCGCAGGAAGGGCAGCGGAGTATGGCCGCCCTTCGTGAGCATGAACACGCCGTGGCCTGCTTCCTTCAGGCAAAGCACCAGGCGGCGCAGCTCCTCCTCGGCGGCCAGCCGTGACGGCATCGGTGCGCCGCCCTCGCCGTTGTGCGCGGGCGACGTGCTGGTGGCGAAACCGATTGCGCCGGATTGCAGGGCTTCGCGGACCAGCGCGCTCATGCGATCGATCTCATCGGGCCGCGCCGCGCGCCGGCTGCTGTCTTCTCCCATGACATAGGTACGCACGGCGGAGTGGCCGATGTAGGCGGCTGCGTTGAGCAGGCAGCCGCGCGCTTCGATGCTGTGCAGATATTCCGGGAAAGTTTCGAAATCCCACCGCACGCCGTGCTGCAGGGCTTCCAGCGACATGCCTTCCACCTGCGTGAGATGACGCAGAGTCATGTCGCGTTCGCGCGGACGGCAGGGTGCGATGCCGAAGCCGCAGTTGCCGAGGATCACCGTGGTGACGCCGAGCGCGCTGGAGGGCTGCAGCGTGGGATCCCAGGTGATCTGCGCGTCGTAGTGGGTATGGTTGTCGACGATGCCGGGCATGAGGGCGCGCCCTTCCGCATCGACGGTTTCGCGCGCGGCGTCCGGGATGATGCCCTCCGGATAGACGGCGGCGATGCGACCCGCATTGACGGCAAGGGCGCCGGTGACGGGCGGAGCGCCGCTGCCGTCATAAAGCAGGGCGTGGGTGATCAGCAGATCGTGCATGGCCGGCGGCAATAAAGACGTTCCATGCGCAGCATACCTGCAGCGCAGCGGCGCGGCGAGCGGGATCGCCGGTGCCGCGGTGTACCGGTCTCCGGTATGGCCCCGAGAGAGGAATGGCTGTCGCCGGCGGGATGTGGCACAGGTGTTGCCACGACAAAGCCAAATCCCTCGGCATGAGACGGCACGATGCGAACTTCAGGATTGTTGCGCGGCGCCCGGCGATGGCTGCGCGTTGCGGCGGTCAGCCTGGCGCTTGCGCTGTGCGGTTGCGCGACCCAGCTGCCGGGCGCCGATTTCCCGAAGCCGCCGTCTTACGCGCTCAGTCAGCCGGCCGGGACACTCCTTGGAAACCAGTACTACAACCACGGCGGCGCGCAAGCGGCGGACCGCTCCGGCTTCAAGGTGCTTCCACGCGGTCTCGACGGACTGGCGATGCGTGCCCAGCTCATCGCCGTCGCCGAGAAGACCATCGACGTCCAGTACTATATTTTCGACGAGGATCAGACCGGCCATCTGCTGGTCGACGGCCTGTTGCGCGCGGCCGATCGCGGCGTGCGGGTACGCGTCCTGATCGACGACGGCGACGCCGCGGGGCGGGATGCCCTCATCGGATCCCTCGACGCCCATCCGAATATCGAAGTGCGGGTATTCAACCCGTTTTCATACCGCGGCTCGCTCAAGATCCTGCGCGGCCTGGAGTTCGCCTTCAACGCCGCGCGCCTCGACTACCGCATGCACAACAAGCTGTTCGTCGTCGACAATGCCGCCGCTCTGGCGGGCGGGCGCAACGTCGCCAACGAATATTTCCAGGTCAGCCCGCAGTACCAGCTGGGCGACTACGACGTGTTCGCCGCCGGCCCGATCGTGGCCCGTCTGTCGCGCACGTTCGATGAGTTCTGGAACAGCCGGCTGGCGATTCCGGTCGAAGCGCTGCACGGGCCGACGCCGGAAACGGAGTTCCAGGCGTATCGCGACCGCATCCGCCAGGATGTAGCGAAGATGGAGGCGACACGGAGCGACGTTCTCGGGCGGGTGCGCAGCGGTGAACCGCTGCACGCCCTGCTGTCGGGGGCGACGCCGCTGACGTGGGCGCATGCCGAAGTCGTGTACGACCCTCCCGAGAAGCTGCCGCCGGTCAACGGAAACAGCATCGGGAAGCTGATGCCGCCGAACATCGCCAAGGCGGCGGCCGGCGTGCGCGGCGAGCTGCTGATGATCACGCCGTACTTCGTGCCGGGCGACGAAGGAATGGCGCTGTTCCAGCTCCTGCGCGACCGCGGCGTGCGGATCGGCGTCGTCACCAATTCGCTGGAGTCCACCAATGAGGCGATCGCGCACAGCGGCTATGTGCACTACCGCGCCGCGCTGCTGCAGGAGGGTGTCGCGCTGCACGAGCTGCGGGCGCACCCGGACGGTCCTCCGGCGCCCGGCTCGCTGCGGTCGCAAAATCCGGCGCCGTTCGGGCTGCACGGGAAGGCGTTCGTGTTCGACCGCCGCAGGGTGTATCTGGGCTCGATGAATTTCGACCAGCGCTCCATGCACATCAACACGGAGCTCGGTCTGCTCATCGACAGCGCCGAGCTCGCACGCCAGGTCGCCGGCGAGTTCGAAGTCATGGCGGACCGTGCCAACAGCTATACCCTGGCCCTGGAGCCTTCGCCGGGGGGAGCGCCCGACCACATCGTCTGGCGCACCTCGCGCCAGGGTCAGCCGGTGGAGCTGGCGGAGGAACCTTCGTCAAGCTTGTGGCGCCGCCTGAACGCCGGGCTGCTGTCCCTCCTGTCGCTGGACGGCGAGCTGTAGGCGCCGCGTCAGCCGCCGCCGGTCGAGAATGCGCACCGCCCGGGCGCGCCGCAGCCGGGATGCAGCTTGTCTGTGAAGCGGGCCGCACGTGGTGGATAATGGCATTCCACAAAAGGCCGGACTCGCGCGCCCGGGGCGCGCGACAGCGACGGGCCGCCACCGAGGAGATCCAGCGCATGTCCACTCAATATCTCAGGGCCGGCGTGTGTCTGGCACTCGCCGCGTGCGCGGGCGGCATGCCCGCGGCGTGGGGCTGGGAGCCGGCAAAGCCCGTCGAGATCGTCGTGGCGGCCGGCCCCGGCGGCGCGTCCGATCAGATGGCGCGCATGATGCAGGCGGCCATCCAGAAGAACAAGCTGATGAAGGCGCCGATGGTCGTGTCGCTCAAGGGCGGAGCGTCGGGAGCCGAGGCGCTGATGTACATGAAGTCGAGCGCAGGCGACCCGTACAAGGTGCTGATCGCGTATTCGCTGATCTACATGCTGCCGCTGTCGGCCAGGATCCCGTTCGACTGGCACGAGCTGACCCCCGTCTCGGTCATCGCCCTCGATGAGTTCGTCCTGTGGGATAACGCCACGCTGCCGTACAAGACCGTGCAGGACTTCCTCGGCGCGGCCAGAAAGGCCGACCCGCCGTTCAAGATGGGAGGAACCGGCTCGAAGCGCGAAGATCACGTGCTGACGGTCTTCATCGAAAAGCGCAGCGGAGCGAAGTTCGCCTACCTGCCGTACAAGTCGGGCGGCGAGGCCGCCACCCAGCTGGTGGGCAACCACACGGCTTCCAACGTCAACAATCCTTCCGAAAACCTGGAGGTGTGGCGGGCCGGGCAGGTGCGGCCGCTGTGCGTGTTCGACCACGAGCGCATCCCGTACAAGACGAAGGTCACCGAGACACAGGCGTGGAGCGATATTCCGACCTGCAAGGAGCAGGGGCTCGACGTGGAATATCTGATGCTGCGTGCGATGTTCCTGCCCGGCAAGGTGACGCCCGACCAGACAGCCTTCTACGTCGATCTGTTCAAGAAGGTGTCGCAGACTGCGGAGTACCGCGACTACATGGAGAAGCAGGCGCTGAAGCCGATCTTCCTGAGCGGGCCCGACATGCTGAAGTTTCTGGAAACGGACGACGCGCTCAATCGCAAGCTGATGACCGAGGCCGGATTCGTCGCCCAGTGACGGCACTGTGGTGCAACCGATGAGCCCGCCACACGAGGGAGCGACGCCGCAGGAGGGAACGGGCGCCGCGGGCGGCGAAGATCGCGCCGTGATGTCCCGGCGCAGCGCCGACATCGCCGTCTCCATCGCGCTGCTCGGACTGGCCGCCCTTCTCGGCTGGGACAACTGGCGCACCGGCATCTCGTGGGCTTCGGACGGGCCGCGCCCGGGATACTTCCCTTTCTACCTGTCGGTCATCCTCGCAGCGGCCAGCCTGTACGGCCTGGTCAAGGCGCTGCTGGAGCACGCCGCCGCACGCGACGCGTTCGTCACCCGGGCCCAGCTGGGCCGGGTCATGCAGGTGTTCGTCCCCACGCTGCTGTTCTGCCTGCTGACTCAATGGCTCGGCATCTACGTCGCCAGCTTCCTGCTGGTGGCCGGCTTCATGTGGCGCGTCGGCCGCATCGCGCTGTGGAAATCGCTGCTGACCAGCTTCATCTTCGCGCTGTCGATGTTCATCACCTTCCAGATCGTCTTCGACGTCATCATGCCGAAGGGTCCGCTCGAAGCCCTGCTGGGCTACTGATCCGGCCGCGATGGAAGCTTTCGGTCTTCTCCTGCACGGATTTCAGGTCCTCCTGACCTTCAAGATCCTCGCCCTCATGCTGGTCGGGCTCGTGCTCGGGGTGTTCGTCGGCGTGCTGCCCGGCCTGGGCGGCCCGAACGGCGTGGCCATCCTGCTGCCGCTCACTTTCACCATGGACCCGACGTCCGCCATCGTGATGCTGTCGTGCATCTACTGGGGTGCGCTGTTCGGCGGCGCCATCACTTCCATCCTTTTCAATATCCCCGGCGAAGCGTGGTCGGTCGCCACCACCTTCGACGGCCACCCCATGGCGCAGCAGGGACGGGCCGCGGAGGCGCTGACCGCCGCCTTTACCTCCTCGTTCATCGGGTCGCTGGTGGCCGTGCTGCTCATCACCTTCCTTGCGCCCGGCATCGCCTCCTTCGCGCTGCGCTTCGGCCCGCCGGAGTTCTTCGCCGTTTATCTGCTGACGTTCTGCTCGTTCGTCGGCCTGGGCAAGGAGGACAAGCACAAGACGCTGATCTCGATGTGCCTGGGCCTCCTGCTGGCCGGCGTGGGCATGGACACCATCTCCGGCCAGCTGCGCATGACCTTCGGCTGGAGCGAGCTGTTCCGCGGGATCAATTTCCTGGTGGCGGTCATCGGCCTGTTCGGCATCAGCGAGATCCTTCTCACCATGGAAGAGCGGCTCGCCCTGCGCGGCCACGCCGCACGCATCAGCTTGCGGGTCGTGCTGCAGGTGTGGCGTGAGCTGCCGCGCTACTGGGTGACCTTGCTGCGCTCATCGGCCATCGGCTGCTGGCTCGGCATCACGCCCGGCGGCGCGATCGCCGCATCCTTCATGGGCTATAACCTGGCGAAGCGCTTTGCCCGCGACAAGGAAAGCTTCGGCAAAGGCCGCATCGAAGGCGTGTTCGCGCCCGAAACGGCGGCGCATGCCTCCGGCACCGCGGCGCTTCTGCCCATGCTGGCTCTCGGCATTCCGGGATCCGGGACGGCGGCCATCCTGCTCGGCGGCTTGATGGTGTGGGGACTGAATCCCGGGCCTCTGCTGTTCGTCGAGCACAAGGATTTCGTCTGGGGGTTGATCGCCTCGATGTACCTGGGCAACGTGGTGGGACTGGTGATCGTGCTGTCGACCGTTCCTCTGTTCACCGCCGTGCTGCGCGTGCCGTTCGCCGCCATCGCTCCGATGATCATCGTATCGTGCGCCATCGGCGCCTACGCCATTCAGAACGCAATGTTCGACATCTGGCTCATGCTGCTGTTCGGCATCGTCGGCTATGTGTTCAAGAAGATCAGCATTCCGCTCGCCCCCTTCACCCTGGCGCTGGTGCTGGGCAGCCGCGCCGAGGACGCGTTCCGGCTGTCGATGATCGGGGCCGGCGGCGACGTGCGCGTGTTCTGGTCCAACGGGCTGGTCGGCTCGATCACCACTCTCGCCCTCGTCCTGCTGTTCTGGCCCTTGCTGTCCATCCTGGCCGCAAGGCTTCGGCGGATGCCGGCGTCGATCCGCCCGGCGGGGTGATTGCGGCGCGGAGACTTCCGGCCGGTGATTGCCGGCCGGGTGATTTACCGTGGGATTTCTATTCCGCGCCCATCTCGCGCAGGAAGCGGTCCCGCTGCCCTGCGTCGGGAATCTGCTGCGCCAGCGCAGCGTAGAACGCCCGCAGGTCCGAGGACTGGCGGGCGGTGCGCTGGACGACAACCCGCGCGAACGGACCGATGTAGCGCAGCAGGGCTTTTTCCGCGTCCGCGCAGCGCTGCGGGTCGATCGACGCCGTCGCCTGGACTGGGCTGCCGGCGATCCGTGTCGACATCGTCGCGTCCGCCGGCGGCGGAGCCGCCGGGGCGTTCGCCGCGGCCGTCATCGCGCCCTGCGCTTTGGCGGCGGCCAGAAAGCGGGTCCGCCCTTCTTCGGTCGGGATGTGCTTCAGCAGAGAATCGACCAGCGAAGTCTCGCTGTCTGCCCGGGCCGCTTCCTTTCTCATCAGCACCCGGGCCATCGGTCCGACGGCGAGCGCAAACTGCGTTTCCAGGCGCTGCATCATCTCCGGGTTCCACACCATCGTGGACCCCGCCGTGGCGGGCGCTGCCGTGGCGTGAGGTGCCGTGGTGGGACCTGCCGCGGCAGGCGCCGCCGCGGCGGGACCTGCCGATCGAAAGTCCGCTCCGGAGGGTTCCGCCGGCCCCAGGCGGTCGGAGGCGGCCACGACGGTTTCGCCGCCGGAAGAATCCGCTTCCGCGCGGCACGCTGCGGACAGAGCGGCGGCGAAGTCACGCGCCGACGCGTAACGATTCGCCGCATCCTTCTCCAGCGCCTTGGCGACGACGCTGTCGACGGCCGGCGGCAGGCTGGGCCGTGCGCTGGAGGGCGGCGGGGGATTCTGATTGAGGATCTGCTGCATCACCACGGCCATCTGCCCGGTGAACGGCTTCTTTCCGGTGAGAAGCTGGTAGAGCACGATCCCGGCCGAAAACAGATCGCTGCGCCCGTCGATCGGCAGGCCGAGGAACTGTTCGGGCGACATGTATTCCGGCGTGCCGGCGAGATACTGCGACGCCGCCGCGTCGGCGGAGAAGATTTTGGCGATGCCGAAATCGGCCACCTTGACCTGGTCCCCGTCGGTCACGAGCAGGTTGGCCGGCTTGATGTCGCGGTGGGCAATCCCCTGGGAGTGGGCGTAGTGCAGCGCTTCGAGGAGCTGGTTCACCCAGTGCGCGGCCTGCTGCAGCGGCACCGTCGCACCGTCGCGCAGCAGGGTATCGAGCGGGCGGCCCTGCACCAGCTCCATCGCGATGAACGCGACCCCCTGATCTTCGTCGAAATCGTAGATCGTGACAATGTTCGGATGCACCAGCCGGCCGGCGGCCCGCGCCTCGGTCCTGAAGCGCGACTGCACCTCAGCCCCCAGCTTGCCGGCCAGCATGTCCTTGCGGATGGTCTTCAAAGCGACCGCGCGTTCGATCCGGGTGTCGAAGGCCCGATACACCGTGCCCATCGCCCCCGCGCCGAGGACGCCGTCGATGCGGTAGCGCCCTATGAGTTGCACGATGCCCGGCGGACGACCATCAGGGATGCTCCTCGATCATCTTCATGGCGCTGGCGAGGCTGGTGCGCATGCGTTCGAACGCGGCGACCAGCACGCCGACCTCGTCATGGCTGCGGGTCGCCGGGATGGGCGCATCCATCTGTCCGGTGCTGACCCGGTCGACCGCCTCCGACAGGGCGGTTATGCGACGGGTCACCGTGAAGTAGAACATCAGGTTGGAGGCGATGAACACGAGCGCGAAGATGGCGAGAAAGGCAGCGATGAACGACTGGAAAGCCTTGTCGGCGCGGCCGAGGGCGATGGCCTTCGGCACGGCGGTGATCTGCGCCCCGATGATCTCATTCAGCCGCCAGCCGAAGCCGTTGTTGGGCCCGTAGGCGGCCACCATGGTCCTGGGCGCCGCATCGACGGTGCTGTGGCACTCCAGGCAGGCCTTTTCCTTGATCTGGATCGGCCGCGCGATGTACAGCGACGGACCGGTGGCGCTGTCGCGCTCGCCGACGATCTCGTTCAGTCCCGGTTCGTTGCGAAACTTCTGGACGATGTCGGCCTCCCATTCGCTCGCCCGGTCGCGGGGGTTGGTCGGATTCAGCGTGGCTTCCTTGTAGTTGTAGTCGGGAAACTTGCCGCGCAGCGCATTGGCGTATTCGGTGGCGGAAAAGGAAGGCACCGACTGCGGCGGGAAGGTGTACTGAATCTGCGTCTGCAGCAGCGGAACGATCTGGCTCTGGGTGTAGCCGCGCACGGCGCCCGCCGACTCGATCAGCAGACGCGCATTCTGGATGACTTCGTCCTGCGCGTTGCGCAGCAGCAGCTTGCGGGTCAGATAGGCAGTGCCGGCAAATCCCACCGCGAAGATGAGCAGGAAGACGATGTTGAACTTCAGCGTAAGGGAAAGACGCATGGAGCTCCTGGGCTCTTCGCGAGCGGCGATAGCGGGACGGCGGGAGGTGATTATAGGGTGGCAAGCCGCGTTGGTTGACAACGAGCCGCAGCCAGCCCCACAGTAGTGCGGCCGTTCACGTCCGGAGCTTCGCCATGCCGTCATCCTCGCGTCCGCCCTTCCGCGCCGACCACGTGGGCAGCCTGCTGCGCCCAGCCGCGCTGCACGAGGCCCGCGCGCGGGCGGAGCAGGGCGCCATCAGCGCTGCGCAGCTGCGCGAAGTGGAGGACCGCTGCATCCGGGATGCGGTCAAGCTGCAGGAAGCGGTCGGCCTGCGCGGCGTGACGGACGGCGAATTCCGCCGGGCGTTCTGGCATGTCGATTTCATGACCGGGTTCGAAGGCATCGTGCCCACCCATTCGGACTACGCCGTCACCTTCAAAGGCGAGCACGGCGAGACGGCCAGCACCCATTCGATGCTGGCCGTTCGAGGCAAGATCCGCCGCACGCGCCCCGTCATGGTCGACCACTTCAGCTATCTCCGCTCCGTCACCGGGCAGACGGCCAAGTTCTGCATTCCGTCTCCGACCTACCTCCACATGCGCGGCGGGCGCAAGGTGGTGAGCGAATCCGCCTATCCCGACATGGAAGAGTTCTGGTCGGACATCGTCCAGGCCTACCGCGCGGAGATCGCCGACCTCGCGGCCGCCGGCTGCACCTACCTGCAGCTCGACGACGTATCCATCTCATACCTGTGCGACGCCGACATCCGCGCCCAGATCAGCCGCGACGGCGAGGACGCCAGCCGGCTTCCGGCGAAGTACGCCGGCGTGATCAATGCGATCCTGGCCGGACGGCCGCCCGGACTCGCCGTGACCATGCATACCTGCCGCGGCAACTTCCAGAGCATGTGGATGGCCTCCGGCGGCTACGAGGCGGTGGCCGAAGCGGTGTTCGGGCAGACCGGGGTGGACGGGTTCTTCCTGGAGTACGACACCGAGCGCGCCGGCGGCTTCGAAGCCCTGCGCTTCGTTCCGCCGGGACGGAAGGTCGTGCTGGGACTCATCAGCAGCAAACGCGCAGAGCTCGAATCGAAAGACGAGCTCAAGCGGCGTATCGACGCGGCCGCGCGGCATATCCCGCTCGAGCAGCTGTGTCTGAGCCCGCAGTGCGGCTTCGCCAGCACGCACCACGGCAACCGCATCACCCAGGACATCCAGAAACGCAAGCTCGAGCTCGCGGTGGAGACGGCGCAGGAGGTGTGGGGCGCGGTTTGAGGACGCTCACGCAGCCGGCCGCGCCGTCGTGAGCGAATAGCGCGGGTCCGCCGCCAGGCACGGCGCCTCCGGCAGGCCGAGCTCCTTGCGCACGATATTCGTGCCGAGCACCATCGACACCATCTTGTAGCTGGCGTGGCGCCGTCCCATCCCCTCGCGGCCCATGCCGCAATCCGACGAGATGACGAGGCGCTCCGGCGGGATGTGCTTCAGCGCTTCGCGGATGATGGCAGCCACTTCGTCGGGACGCTCCACCTGCAGGCTGTGGTGGTTGATGGTGCCGATGACGATTTTCTTGTCGGTGATCACCTGACCGATGGCCTGCAGGTCGCCGGTTCCCGAGGAGGAAACCTCGAACGTCAGCGCGTCGGCGTCGACCTGGTTCAGGGCCTCCAGCGTCGGCTGGTAGCTCTGCACGTCGCGGAAGATGCGCTGCTGGCAGGGATTGCCCCAGCAAGTGTGGCACCACACTTCGGTCTTTGCCCGCAGGCCGCGCACGGTCTCATTGAACACGCCGACCAGCTCATCCAGCCCCAGGCGGCCGAACGCTTTGCCGCGCACCGGCACCATGTGGATCTGCGGCTCCTCCATCTGGACGACCGGGCAGCCGGCGTCGGCCAGCTCATGCAGCTCGCGGTTGAGCGCCGCGGCGAGCGCATGAGTGCGCTCCACCGGGTCCTTGTAGTACTCGTCGGCCACTGAGGCGGCGAGAAGCTCGGGCAGGATGGTGCCGAATTTCACCGGCCGCGCCGTCATGCGCTGCGCCACCTTCCACATCGCGGTGTACTGCAGGTTGCCCGGACCGACCGGACCGACGATGCGCGGCATCACCCGCGCTTCGAGGAAGTCGTGGAGGATGTGGCCCCGCGGGTACGCCGCCGCCGCCACGTTGTAGGCGGACGGCTCGGGACGATCGGAGAAGCCGGACATGTGCGTGGGCGGATAGCTCTGCCAGCTCATCCCGCCCACCTGCTCGTCGTAGTGGGCATCGCCGTCGGTGCAGATGTCGAGGCCGGCGGTCTCCTGCGCCCGCAGGAAGCAGGACACCGCGTCCTCGTACTGCTCGCGATAGCGCGAGTTGACCATGGCCTCCATGAAGCTCTGCGACCCCAGCACGGCGGTGTACCAGGCCGGGCGCGGCAGCGATCCGATGATGGAAGTGGGCAGCACGACATTGGCGGACGCTTTGAACATGATGTCTCCTAGGTTGAGTCGGCCGGACTGAGCTTGAGGCCGATGTGACGATCCAGCAGGGCGGCATCGCTGCGCAGCCGCTCGGACGGCGCCTGGCAGGCGATGGTGCCGCGCTCCAGCACGACGGCATCCCGCGTGAGCGACAGCGCGATGTCGGCGTGCTGCTCGATGAGGGCGATGGTGGTGGCGCCGTCCGCGGTCATCTTGCGGATCGCCGACGCCAGATCTTCCACCATGATGGGAGCGAGGCCCTCGAGCGGCTCGTCCAGCAGCAGGAGGGCGGGGTTGGTCATGAGGGCGCGGGCGATGGCCACCATCTGCTGCTCGCCCCCCGACAGCTGATTTCCCATCGCGTGGCGCCGCTCAGCGATGCGCGGGAACAGCTCGTAAGCCGCGGCGAGATCCCAGCGGCCCGGCCGGGCCGTCACCGTTAGATTCTCTTCCACGGTGAGCGTGGTGAAGATGTCGCGTTCCTGCGCCACCCACCCCAGGCCGCGCCGGGCCCGCAGGTGCGGCGCCAGACGGCTGATGTCTTCCCCCCGCCAGCGGATCGACCCCCGGCGCAGCTGGGTGAAGCCCATGACCGTGAGAAAGAGGGTCGTTTTGCCGGCGCCGTTGCGCCCGAGGAGCGCCACGCTTTCGCCGGCTTTGATTTCGAGGGAGACGTTGTCGAGCACGATCGAGCTGCCGTACCCGGCCCGCACGCCGTCGAGGACGAGCAGGGGATCAGACATGGCCGCCCTTGCCGAGATAGAGCTCGCGCACCTGCGCATCGCCGGCGATTTCGGCCGGGCTTCCTTCCATGAGGATGCCGCCGGCCACCATCACGATGATGCGGCTGGCAAAGCGGAACACGAGACTCATGTCGTGCTCGATGAACAGCACGGTGATGTCGTCGGGCAGTGCCGCGATGGCGGCAAAGAGGGCGCTGCTTTCGTCCCGCGGCACTCCGGCCGCCGGTTCATCGAGCAGCAGCACGCGCGGCCTCGTCGCAAGGGCGAGGGCCATCTCGAGAAGGCGCTGCTGGCCGTAGGCCAGCTCGCGGGTCGGCCGCAGGCAATCCTCGGCGAGGTGCACGGACTGCAGCAGGGCATAGGCTTCCTCCAGCTCGTCGCGATAGGCCGGCAGCGGCCGCCAGAATGCACCGGCCGAGCCTTTCCGCTCGCACACCGCCAGTGCAACGGCTTCAAGCGGCGCGAGATCGGGGAACAGGGCATTGATCTGAAAGGTCCGTACGAGGCCCCGTTTGACCCGCACGGCCGGCTCGACCGAGGTCACGTCGTCGCGGCCAAGGAATATCCGTCCCGACTCGGGGCGCAGCATCCCGGTCAGCAGGTTGATCAAGGTCGTCTTGCCGGCGCCGTTCGGTCCGATCAGCGCGAAGCGGGCCCCCACCGGGAGGTGGAAGCTGATGTCGCGGGCCACTTGGAGGGAGCCGAAGTGCTTGCGCAAGCCCTGCGCCGTCAACGCCGCGGCACGACCCGCGGGCACGCCGGCGGGCGCCGGCGGCCGGTTCCCGCTGGCCGCGCCCGCCGCCTCGCCGGCCGCTGAGGTCAGCTCGCTCACGAGGCGGGACGCAGGCGCCACGCGGACAGGCGCCGCAGGCCGCCGAGAATGCCGTTCGGCAGAAGCACGACCACCAGCACAAGCAGCAAGCCGATCCAGAAGTACCAGTACTGCGGATTCAACCCGGAGAAGCGGTCGCGGGCGACCATGTAGATCAGCGCGCCGACGATGCCGCCATACAGCCGCCCGGCGCCGCCGAGGATGAGTATGACCAGCACGTCGGCCGAGCGCTGAAACGACAGCGCTTCCAGCGATACCGTGGACGTCGTCTGCGCGAGCAGGGCGCCGGCCGCGCCGGCCATCGCCGCCGCCATGGTGAAGATCTTGCGGATCCGCCTGCGCGTCGGTGCGCCGATCGCTGGCATGCGTACGGCGTTCTCCCGGATACCGCGCAGGCTGAGCCCGAACGGCGACTGGATCACCCGCCGTGCGAGGAGAAACAGCAGGAACAGGACGGCGAGAGCGTAGCCGTAGGCGGTCCGCCCGTACAGATCGAACTTGAACAGACCGAGGACCGGCCGGATGTCGATGCCCTGCAGCCCGTCGGCACCGCCGGTCAGCCAGCTTGCGCTGTTGGCGGCCTCCTGCAGCAGCAAGCCGAGTCCAAGGGTGATCATGATCAGCGCGAGATGGCGAAACCCGGCGATCACGAAGCTGACGGCATAGCCGGCGAGGCCGGCGAGCAGCGCCGACACCAGCAGGCCCGACACAGGCTCGCCCCAGGCGTACTTCGACAGCAGTCCGGCACAGTAGGCGCCGATGCCGAAGAACGCGGCATGTCCGAGAGACACGACGCCGGCGTAGCCGAGGATCAAGTCGAGGGACAGCGCGAACAGAGCCGCGATGGCGATCTGGCTGGCGAGCTGCAAGTACGCGGGGAACAGGACAAACGGACTCAGTGCGGCGGCCCAGAAGACAAGCTCGGCAGGCCGCCAGCGTGCACGCCGGTCCAGAGCCGCAAGCGCCGGACCCGCCGCAGCCGCCGCGCCGGTCAGCTCCCTCATGCCGCCGTACGATCCGTGCTGCCGCACCGGCCATGCCGTCGAGGGCTCATGTGCGCTTGCCGAACAGTCCCGCCGGCCGCCACATCAGCAGCCCGACCATCACCAGGTAAATGAAGAAGGAGCCGAGCGCAGGGAGATAGTACTTGCCGGCGACGTCGCTGACCCCGAGCAGGGCCGCTGCCGCGAAGGAGCCGCCGATCGAGCCTAAGCCGCCGACAGCGACGACGATGAGCACATAGATGAGGTTGGTGAGCGCGAAGGCCGGATCGAGCCCGACGATCTCGATGGCGAGCGCGCCGCCGAGGCCGGCAAGTCCGCTGCCCAGGGCAAAGGTGATGGCGAAGGCCGCGTCGACGTCGATGCCGAGCCCGCGCGCCATCCGCTGCTTGTCGACGGCGGCGCGAACCTGGGCGCCGAAGCGGGTGTATTCAAGGGCGGCGACCAGGAGCACGGTCAACGCCAGCCCCGTTCCGACGAGAAACAGCCGGTAGCTCGCGAAGCGCACCGGGCCGAATTGGAGCGCACCGCGCAGGGCGGGAGGCAGCTGGACCGGCTGCTGGACCGTCCCGAACAGCCACGCCGCCCCGGCGATCGACATGAACACGATGCCGATGGTCAGCAGGCACTGGTCCAGATCGCTGGAGCGGTACAGCCTGCGGTACAGGACCCGCTCGAGGACGACGCTGACGGCGGCGGCCGCGGCAAAGGCGACCGGCAGGGTGGCGAGGAAGGGCCAGCCCGCGTTGACCAGGCTGACCGCCACATATCCGCCCAGCATGGCGAAGCTGCAGTGGGCGAGATTGATGAAATTCATCATGCCGAGCGTGACCGACAGGCCCACCGAAAGCAGGAACAGCAGCATGCCGAAGGCAAACCCGTCGAACAGGACGCCGATGAAGGAGGCCAGCATGCGGGCTTGGCCCTGCCGCCTGCCGCCGGCGCCGCTTCAACCGCTCGCGCTACTTCTTCATCCTCGCCTTGACCGGATCTTTCACGTTCTCGTAACGGTCGATCTCGACGTTCACCAGACGGTCGCCGACTTTCTCGACCCGATTGATGTAGACGGTCAGCACGACGTCGCGGGTCTCCGGATCGATCATCATCGGCCCGCGCGGGCTTTCCCACTTCATGCCCTTGGC
>Ga0070734_10003193_pt1 | contig 17794 bp, 15 predicted proteins | sample Coa_R1_8_FD_66444 | JGI IMG/M metagenome (GOLD analysis project Ga0070734, IMG submission 66444) | Surface soil microbial communities from Centralia Pennsylvania, which are recovering from an underground coalmine fire - Coalmine... | ecosystem: Environmental > Terrestrial > Soil > Unclassified ... | reverse complement strand
GTTGCAAAAGGCGCAGTTCGTCCGCAGGCAAATGAATGCGAATCAAGGGTCTGTTCCGGTTAAAGATCGGGCGAGCTTCCCAGCACTTAGATACCGGACACCCTTAAAAGGATTCTGAATCAGAAGGATGTTGCCAATCTTTGGAGGCACACGATGCGTACTACGATCAGCAAGCAGGCGAAGGCCGAACTTCTCGCCGCACTGCGTGAGCGCTACCTGCAAGCTCCCAAGGCGGACAAGACCAAAGTGTTGGACGAGTTCGTGGCTGTATCCGAGTGTCATCGCAAGCACGCCATCCGGCTCTTGACTACGCCCCATTCCGCCGCGCCAGGCACGCTCAGAGTTGCTCGACAGATCTACGGTGAGGCCGTTCGCGAAGCGCTCGTCGTCCTGTGGGAAGCCGCCGACCGAATTCGCGGCAAGCGCCTCAAGGCGGTGTTGCCCGGTCTCATCACCGCGCTGGAGCAGCATGGCCATCTGACCCTCGATGCCACCGTCCGGCAGCATCTCCTGACGGCCAGCGCGGCGACCATCGACCGGCTGCTGGCCTCGGTACGAGACACGGCGACGGGCCGCAGGAAGAGGAAAAGGCCGACAAAGGCCAGCACGCAGATCCCGGTTCGTACCTTTGCGGACTGGAAGGAGCCGTTGCCTGGCCATCTGGAGATCGACGTTGTCTCTCATGGCGGTAGCTCGATGCAGGGGACCTTCCTCTAGAGCCTCGTGGCGACTGACGTCTGCTCGGGGTGGACCGAAGCGATCCCGCTGCTGGCCCGGGAGCAAGCGTTGGTTGCCGAGGGGCTGGACGTGATCCGCCGCCAGTTTCCCATGCCGATTCTCGGGATTGACTCGGATAATGACAGCGCGTTCATCAACGATACGCTCCTGGCGTACTGCCAACAAGAGGGGCTGGAATTCACGCGCTCGCGGGCCTACCAGAAGAATGACCAAGCCTGGATCGAGCAGAAAAATGGTGCGGTCGTGCGTCGGTTCGTTGGCTACGAGCGGCTCACAGGCCTGGTGGCCGGACAGTGTCTCGCCCAGCTGTATCAGAGGATGCGCCTGTACGTCAATCACTTCCAACCCTCCTTCAAGTTGCTTTCCAAGACCCGGGAGGGCGCCAAAGTGAGGAAGCGCTACGACAAGCCCGCAACCCCGTGTGCGCGTCTCTTGGGATACGCCCACGTGACGCCAATCGCCAAGGAGGGGCTCCGGACGGAAGCGGACCAACTCGATCCTCTGGAGCTGTTGCAGCGGATCCGCGAGGCCCAATCCGCCCTCGCCGCGCTGGGTTCCGGAGATCTGAGCAGCGGCCCCGAACGTCAGAGCCTGGTACAGTTCCTGGCGGCGCTCCCGCACTTATGGCAGCAAGGGGAAGCACGCCCCACGCATCGCAAGGAGCCGGCCCGACCGCGCACCTGGCGGACGCATAAGGATCCGTTCGAGGGGGTTTGGCCGGAGATTCTCTTGTGGCTCCAGCAAGACCCCGAAGCGACGGCTAAGTCCTTGCTGGAGCGGCTCGACCAGGTGTACCCCGGGAGGTTTCCAGCAGGACAACTCCGGACCTTACAGCGTCGCATCCGCGACTGGCGTCGGGTGATGGCACGCAAGCTGGTTTATGTCTGCTGGGATGGAAAAGCAGCGGCGCAAGAGCCGGTGGTTGTCGGTGCCCAGGCAGAAGTCTGAAGGCAAAGAGTATTCGGCACGGGAGGTTCAGGCGGCTTCGGCTGGGCAGCTGATCAGCGAGCCAGCGAGAGAAGGTACGGGTTCCTCTTCTCTGATCCGCTGCCTGGCGTTGCAAAAGTGGGGAGACGTTAGCACCATGCCGGGTATAGATTATCGCCAGCTTCGGGCCTCGATCTCCATCGCCGAGATCTTGCAGCTCATTGGGTTTGTCCCTGCACAGGCTCGTGGTCCGCAACTTCGCGGTCCCTGTCCGGAACACGGTTCCCGTTCCCTGAGAAGCCGCGTCTTCTCCGTGAACCTCCAGACCAACGCCTACCAATGCTTCAAATGCCGTTCAGCCGGCAACCAACTGGATTTGTACGCGGCCGTGACCAAGAAGAGCCTTTACCAGGCTGCCCGCGACTTGTGCGAAAAAATCAACTACCCGACGCCTTGGATGGAGCGCTGGTAGGCGGGCAGAACCGAATCCGCGCCGGTCAAAGGTCATGAACATGCGGTAGCACCCAAGGCGAAATTCGGTAACATTTTCAGATGAGGCAACACGCGTGGGGAAAGATAACTGTCGCTATACACCCACGTATCCCTCCAAGGAGGAACTGCTGCAAGCGGTCGAAGAGGGGCATTTGCAAGCGCGGCAGAAGGGAGCATCGGCTAGCCCGGAGCAACTCTCTCAACCCACAACCAACCCGCGGGTGAAAGAGATATTGCCTACCTCCCGAGAAATGGTCGCCTTCATATTAACCGGCCACATGGGCGTGCACCTGGGGCAGGTGTCATCGTGGCGACGGCTACGCGGTCTGCCGCCGATGTTTTGAGAGGAATGGAAGCAGCTCATGATGGCGCCCCATAGGGTGAAACGGCATCCCGGCGTGGTCATTTGTCAGGGCGATCCATGTTGGTGACGAGGTTCGCTCGTTGCAGGGCGGCCATCTGCACTGGCCGCCCTGCACCTTTCAGAAGATGTTTGACCACGAGAATGAAAAGGCCGGTGCCAACCAGGTTCAACGCGAGGGAAAGCGTTGCCGCGGTCAAGGCCCTTCCCCCGATACCATAGGCCAGCGCAATGACCAGTACGCCCGTGCCGACTTCTCCCCGTGGGAACATGCAGACTCCCAGTGCCAGGCGCTCGTACGCGCTCGCTTCACGCCGGTAGCAAAGCGCCGGAAACGATTTGCCCACGTTGCTCAGGAGCGTCAACGCGGCAACGTCCAAAGCCATTCGACCCCAGAATGGTCCCCGCGTGGAGGAAGTCCGCACGGCCGTTCCTTGGGAGTCCGAGACATCGGCCGCGCTGTTGGGTTCGATGGAAGGGCCGGACCCGGGCGTGTCGCTGCTGAGCGGGACCGATGCGCCGGCCAAGAACATGAAGACGGCGGTGACCAGAGTAGCCACACGGTTTTCGATCGCACACCGCCGCTTTTGCCCTTCGGCGTGTTCCTGGTGAGGTCGAACCAACGTGCATCCCAGCACAAACGCCGGCAACAACACTTCCAAACGAAGCGGTGTGTGGGGATCGAAAGCGCGCCCAAGGATATCTACGCCTTCACAGAAGATCGCCAGCATCCCTGCATAGCCTAGGATCCAGGGCCACGTGCCGGGAATGCGCAGTGTATGCAGAAAGCACCACGCGATCCACAGCATGAGCGGGACGGCCAGGGCCATGACAGCCAGCTGCCACTTCAAGCCAATCATCGACATTTGTAGCGGAACAAGGAACAGGAGCGTCGCCACGTCATCAAAGATGGCCAGCACGCGTGCCTTGGAAAATGCCCACGTGGAAGCGAGCCCGGCGGCTGCGAGCATGGAAAAGAGGATGCCGGCCGAGGTGGGCGCCGCAAAGCAGCTTAGCAACAAGGCATGTTTCCAAAGGGCGAGGTTCGCCCACGCTTTCATGGGCGCCATGGCCAGGACAAAATACAGCGCGCACAAGAGCCACGGAATGGCTGCTGCCGTCATGGCGACGAGGCAATCGAAGGCATAGGTTCGCAGCTCTTGTTTGTCCAAGTCGAACTCGTGGCCGACCTGAATCATGATGAAGCTGAGGGCCGCCATCATCGCAACACGCGCCAGCCAACTGAAGATACCCAAGGAGCCAGCGCCGAGAGCGGGCACCAGCAGCGAAACAAAGAGTCCGGCGATCAGGAGCAGTGAGTAGAGGCCGACCTTGCGCATTCCCTTGCCTCGCGGAATGAGGCCGAGATGGTCCTTCGGCTCGGGCCAGACCCGGGCTGAAGCGATATATCTGCCAGGAACATGACGAAATCCCGGTAGAACTGGAGAGTATCGTAGCCCGCGTTCGCAGCTTCGCCCACAGCCAGCCGACTCGACAAATCGGCGGCAACGCTGGCCGGGCGGCGGCATGGTGTCTACAACGTGACCAGCACCGCCGGAACTGGCTAAGGAACTATTTCCAGGATGGCTTTCCCGCTCATGGTTCGCGTTCGAAAAGGACGACCGAACGCAAAACGCAACCGGCCACAAAGTTGTTGACAAAGCTCTGAAACGATCATGCACGATCAACCAGCAGAAATGGAGGGATCAGCATGTCATTTGATCTCCAACCGACGTTGAACGGCAATCTCCTCGAACTTCGGCCGCTTCGCCCCGAGGATTTTCAGAGTCTTTACGCGGTTGCTTCCGATCCGCTCATTTGGGAGCAGCATCCGATCCGAGATCGTTACAAGCTGGATGTATTTCAGGAGTTTTTTCGCCGGGCTCTCGAATCGGGGGGAGCGTTGCTTGTCCTCGATTCCAAGGATGGCCGGGTCATCGGCTCCTCGCGATTTTATGGATACGATAAGGACAAGAGCGAAATCGAAATCGGCTGGACCTTCTTGGCCCGATCGCACTGGGGCGGCATCTTTAACCAAGAAATGAAAAAGCTCATGCTCCAGCACGCCTTCCGATTTGTCGATCGTGTGGTCTTTCTGGTGGGCCCGCAAAATCTACGTTCTCAGCGGGCCGTGGAAAAAATAGGCGGCGTTCGGATGGGATCGAGGCGTGATGGCAATGGCCAACAAAGTCTGCTCTATCAAATTGCGGCGTCCGCGTTCGACCCGGCTTCCTGGGCTCGGCCGGCGGGATTGGGCAGCTCATCGTCGCGGACACCCTCTGGAAAACCTTCCCCATCGGCGATTACCCCCGGAGCAGGCGAATGAGCCACAGGGCCAAGCTCAGGAGCAAACTCAAGAGCAGACAGGTTACCAGCGGGAAATAGAAACGCACCTGCTCGTTTTCGATGCGGATGTCGCCGGGGAGTCGGCCCAGCCAGGGGAGGGAAGGAGCGAAGATCCATATCAAGCCGACGCCGGCGATGGCGAGGCCCAAGACCAACAGCATCCATCCGAAGCCGGGTTGAGTGTTCATGGCCACACCTCTCTTGCATTTTATCGCGCGGGCGGCCGGCTTGGCGCGCCCGGTCAGTGCGAGAGAATGCTTTCCAATCGTCCGCGCTGGATCCAGGCGACCACGCACACGCCGCTCAGGATCAAGAGGCCGGCAGCCAGCCGGCGGCGAAAGTCCGGTTCCTTGAAGAACAGCTTGCCGCCGATGATCGACAGCAGCAGTGAAAACCGCTGGACGGCCACCACCTCGGGGGCCTGAAGAAATTGCAGCGCATAGAGCTTGCACACCATGAACGCGATTTCCAGGCCCCCACGAAGGAGCAGCCCGCCTCGGTGTTGGCGCAGCGCCTGGAGACGGTCGCGGCGGAAAATGACAAAGGGCGCCAGGAACAGCGCAGAGAGCAGGGTCATGGAGAATCCGGCGAAAACGGGCGTTCCGTTCTGCACTGCCAGCCGATCGAAGCACGAATTGAGGCTGAAGAACAAGGCCGCCCCGCAAGCCAACAGGATTCCTTTTTTCTGGGCCCTCCAGGTCGCGTGCCCCGGCCGGTAGACCATCACCAAGCTGCCGCCTACCACGAGGATGACCGCGACAACATCCGGCAGCGCCAGCGGATCGCCCGTGATCACCGGTGAAGTAATGAGCAGGAACAACGGCGACAGCGAAAAGAACGTCGCCACCACGGAAATGTCGCCGTGGGCAAAGGCGTACATTTTCAGCCACTCGGCGACCGTATCGGTGCAGCTACGCAACAGCACCAGCATCAGGAAAGGCTGCGACCACTCCAGGGTCTCCACACCCAGGAGATAGGAAATGGCCAAGGCCAGCACGTAAAAAGGCAACGCGAACCCGAAGGAAGCGAAGGTGGACACCGTGCCGTCGAGCCGATAGGAGAGCCGTTTGCTGAGCAGATCCTTCGCGGAGGAGAAGCCGGCGCTCAACAAAGCCGCAAGAAAACCCAACATGTCGTTCGCCAACCACTTCTGCCGGGCACCGCTATTTGCGCGGCGGCTTCTTACGCCCCAGGTCGCGCATCCGCCTGGCCACATACTCCTTGGGGGACTCCCCGGACTTCATGGAGGAAGGGTCTCCTTCCTCTGGACTTTCCGGGGCCGATTTCAATTGGTCGATCTGCCGTCGCAACTGGTCCGCTCGTTCGCGCCGGGCCTGTGCATCGTCTGCCATGGCGGCCTCCTCTGTGGGTGCGTTATTTTCCTTTTGCTTTCCTGGATCGGGTAGCTTTCGTCCCTTTCTGGCGGAGCTCACCAATCTGTTCACGGATGGCGGCGGCACGAGCCTCGCGGGCTGCGGCCGAGGTATCCATGCTGACCCGAGCCGCCATCAACGCCGGTCCGCGCAATCCTTCCCGATAATTGAACTTGGTTACCCGATCGACGGCACTGCGTATATTTCGCATTTTCTTGAACTCTTCGAAGGCGGTCTGCTGGCTGAGGTCCACGACGTGTGGAACGGCTGAGGAGATCTCATCGGGGAACATCCGCAGCTGAGACCAGTGCGTCGATACTGGATCTTCCCAGCTGATGTATCCTCCGTCAAGCACCTTGCGCGGTCCGTCAATTGCACCCGTGAAGCTGTACCGTACGCCGGTTGCCTTGATCGGATCAAAGAAACTCGGTGTATAAAAATCGGAAACCTGGATGCCGTTGACCTGGTAACCAAACTGCGCCGACTCGCTCGGATCGCAAATCTCCACCAGGTATTGAACCCGCCCCGGCGGCAAACCCAGCTGAATGGCCTGGTCCAGAAGATTCCCCTCGACGAGACGTTGTCCAAACGGATCAGCCAGCATCTCCAAGCACTCATGGCTGGCAGTGATCGACCATTGATCCCCGTATTCGACCACGGCAAAGGGTTGACCGTTTTTGTCCTCATGATAACCCGCCGCACCCTGGACGTTCCTCATGACGATAATCGGCCAATAACCGGTGGGAATATCCTCCAGCTTGCCGAAGCCATCGACCGTAGCATCGACATCCCAAATCGGCTCAAAGTCGCGCTGCACTTGCTTCGACAGCGCGGCGGCCACCTGGGTCATATCCGACGAGTTGATGTTCAACCCATCCGACACCAAAGCAATGTGCACCGGTAGAGCCATGATTTCCTCCCATATGGTTTCGTTGTCCCGATTGCATTCACTGCACCACGCCGATTCCGGTCCCCCAGCAATTCTAGGAGTGAACCACGTGCTGCCAGGGATGGCAAGGGGGCCGTCTGTCACAAGCTCGGATCGAAACAGAATTTTCTAGTAATCTGTGCTTGACATAATGTAATGTGCGAATTACATTATGTACGGTGTGGTTTACTATCCTTGGGGTAGCCCAAATTGGGAAGCAACGTCATGTCTGCGACGCAAAAGTATGCGTGGTTCAACTTGGCCGTCATTGCCGGGACCTTGGTGGTGATCGTCGTGCTCCTTCCGTTCCTGGGAAAAGGAGCGCTCGGGGGCTGCGGCTTCCTGGGTCTCATTGGGTTCGGTGTGCTTTTCTTCCGCAAGCAGCCGGGCAAAATCCTCACCGACGAACGCGACCGGGTTATCCAGCTGCGCTCGATAATCCTGGCCTACGCCGTGTTCTGGATTGTGTTCGTTCTGGCTGCGGCGCTGGTGTCGCCCTGGATCTATGGTCAGGACGGGACCATTCCGGTCTGGGTGGTCCAGATGAGCGTGTTTGGCGGATTCATGCTTGTGAATGCGGTAATGTCCATCGCCATTTTGGTCCAGTACGCCGGAGGATCCAGCGATGCCGAGTAAGAACCCGGAGAAGCTCACCAATCGCATTCGCCGGCTCCGGTTCGACCATGGGGAGATGACTCAACAGGCATTGGCCGAGCGCGTCGGCGTCACGCGCCAAACCATTATCGCCCTGGAGGCGGGGAAGTACGTTCCGTCTCTGCTCCTGGCCTTTCGCCTCGCCGTCGCCTTCGGCGTACGGGTCGAAGAAGTTTTTCAGTATGAGGACGGCTCGTGAAGGTCAGCACTATTCAAGGGCTATTTCAGGCGATTTCAAAAATCGTGTGGCCGCCAGGGTTTCGCGCTCGGTGGTCCCTTCCGAACGCGAAACCCTGGCGGGAAAACCATTCTCGAGAGGAGAATCGATCATGCAGAAACGAGCATTGGCAAGCGCGATCGCACTGTTGATGGTTTTCGGGCTCAGCGGCGCGCTGGCCCGAGCCGAGGATCAGGCAGATCAAATCTTGAGGGCGTCGCATGACTACGTGAGTTCCCATTCGGTTGAGATCCAGCAGACGATCGAGCAGACCATGCATCTGGTTACTGATGGCAAGCCGGCTGGCTCGCCGCAAACGACCAAGCAGACTTCGGTCCTTGAGATTGACGCTGGCAAGGGGATCATGCGGCTGACCACCCGCGGCCAGGATGGAAAGGATCTGGTCGTGATTCGCAAAGGAGACCGCGTTGCCATGAAGATCGGCTCCGGTCCGTGGACGGTACCCACTGGTCCGTATGCGCAAATGCGCGAGCAAATGGCGAACCCGTTTGCCTGTCCGCTTCCGAAGTCCACGGAAAAAGATTCCCCTCGCTGGAAGATTGTGGGCCAGGAGTCGTTCGACGGCCAGGAAACGACCGTCCTCGAAACCGTCGGCGACACCGCCAATGCGTATGCCCTGCAACGGATGCGCGAGGGGATCGCTTCCATGTTCACCGATCCAAAGGTCCGGCCGACCATCGAAGTCCTGGCTTACAAGTCACGGCATTGGATTGGCAAGGATAGCCAACGCCGGCTCCGGGTCGAGCAAACTTCGCATCAGAAACTGACGATGCCGGCTGCCGGGCAGGCGGTGATCGACTCCACCTCCAAAACGACCGCCCTGTATCGCCGTTATGACAGAATTGTGATCGACGTGCCGGAAGAAGCCCGCCGCATTCTTGAGGCGAGCTGAAGAAGCAGTGGATTCGCTCGAGGATATGGCCAAGCCGTGGGTTGCACCAAGGTGGCAACCCACGGCACTCCTTCACACATCTGCTTGCTCCTCAGCGATGGCTACCGGTGTTCACGAGCACCTTGAACCGGGGCGGCACGTTGCCAGTCAAGTCCCTTGGGTCGAATCGGCCGTCCCATCCCAGTGTCTGGACCATGAACCAGTACAGGCCATCCATAGATGCATGAAAAACGAAGCGATCCGCATCCGGTGAAATGGCCGCCACTTGCGCCCAGGTCTTTCCTTGATCCGTCGAAGCAAACAGGAAGAGCTGTCTCAGGGTCGCACGTCTGTCGGGCTGGACATGCACCGGAATACTGAACGTTCGCTCGTGGAGTTCGACGACATCGGGGGCGACTCTGACAAACGCGATGGGAGAAGGAATCGCCGCACTACGGGATGAAGCATCGGGTGGCTCGGCAACAGGCGGTGGCGCCTCGACAGGAGCCGGTACCGGCGGCGATGGTGGGGCAAAGTATGGGACCGGCGGCGGGGGAACCGCCACAGCGGCTGCCGGGGGAGCCGGTAAGGGAAGAATGAACAGAAGCGTCCCCTCTTTGAACAGGCGCAGGTTGAGTGGATCCACCGCCTCCCCATGGTTCGAAACAAGGGCAACCGTTTCTTTCTCGAGCAGCTGGGGAAGCTCCTTCCTGCTGATGCTCTTTCCTGTGGCATCGTAGACCTTCACCATCTCGAGTGGATACTGACTCGTGCGAAGAATCTCCATCCTTTCGTAGCTGGTGGCTGTTTGACCGTGGAACTGCACGGCCATTGGCTCAACCATCACTTCCAAGGTCCGTACCACCAAGGAACTTTTCTGCAGATGAACGAGGGCTGGCCGGGGCCACGGGCTGCTGGGCAACAGCTTTCGGCTATCCTGCTCCGAGGATCCCGGTTCCGCGATCGGATCGGGAATCGGCTCTTCTTTAGCTGTCTGCCGTACGGCAGGTGGCGGCGTATCCGCTGCTGGTTCTGCCGCCTGGGTGCGGTAGAGCAACCCGGCACCGCCCACGAGGGTGGCCAGCGTCAACGCCAATGTCACCGCCTTCAGCTTGTTCACCAACATCGTCATCACGACTCCTTCCGTAAGCGCGGCGGCCTGGACGGAGATCAAGCCCACACCGACCGCTTGTCCGGCCGCAAGGAGGCTTGCGGCCTTGATCGTGGCAGCAACCAATGACGCCGACATACTTGCCGAGGCTCCATCCTGTGCCAGTCCCGCGGCCAACGCGGCAATCGGCACGGACAAACCGCGCCGCGTCAGCCGGTTGGCGAGCATTTTTCTGCCCCGCACCAGCCGGCCCGAAACCGTTCCTTGCGGCCAACCGAGCCGCCGGGCCGCCTCCTTGTGCGATTTCCCTTCCACGTCGCACAGGAGAATGGCGACCCGGTACTTGTCGGGCAGCCGGCTCAATTCTTGATCGAGCACGGGGCGCACGTCTTGCCAGCAATCGGGTGGCGTTGCCTCTGGTTCGGGCATGGTGCGGACCTGCTTTTCCCGTCGCCGCTTCTTGGCGGCCATGGCATTGGCCCGGAGTGCCGTGGTGCGGGCAACGCCATAGAGCCAATTGGCGACCATGTCGCGCGGCACCACCGACGCGGCCTTGCGGACAAGGACCAGGAACGTGGCTTGAAAGGCGTCCTCGGCGTCGTGAGGATTGCGGAGCAGACGGCGGCAAACGCCCAGGACCATCGGGCCGTGCCGCTTCACAAGGGCCTCGAACGCTCCCTCATCCCGCCGGTCGATGAAAAGGGTCAGCAGTTGTCCATCAGTTAACCCAGCCCCATCGTGGACAAGCACGGCTTTGCGAAGTTGGTGGATGATTCCCTGGATGGGACGGGTCATTCTTACGCGCCCTCCTTGGCTCGGACGTAGCCGGTCGTCTACCTACTATTCTTCCGTCGAAGCCCGTTTCATACACTTTTTTCCGTAACCAGGAGAATCGAACGCAGAGAAGCGTGAATCCGGCGGACTCGCGCGGATTGGATCCGCGGCGATCCGCGAGATCCGTATGGGTTCGCGTTCCATTCCGCTCGATACAAATCTTGACACGGTCGCTTGGTGTGTTAATCTAGAAGTTTGCAACGGTTCGTGGAGATCCGCCTTAATTGCTGCTTCCGTTGCTGGCTTCTCTGCGTACCCACCCCTTCGTTCGTCGCGGTTTTCCGTAAGGGGATCTTGTCGAGCGGTCAAGCCTTGCTGGCCACGAGTGCCCGTGCGCTTCGTCTGCCTGCCGGGACCGTTTCTTCCATCGCAGACTGATAACTCAACGAGGAGTGTTCTTCTCATGGTGCCCTCATCCCAACGTCCTTTTCAGAAACGGTTTTTGCTCCGCTCCACTCTCCGGAGCTGCTTTCGACCCTGCTTGGAAATGCTGGAAGACCGCACATTACTGACCGTCACCTTACTCAACCATTACACCGGGCTCAACTTTGATCAGTCCGGGGGCTACATTCCTCCCGATTCGCAAGGCGCTGCCGGGACGAGCAGCTACGTCCAAACCATCAACCAGGAACTGGCGATCTTTACCCCGAAAGCCACCGGGGCGACCTCCGTTTCGGACGATTTCGCCGATTTCTGGTTCAAACAAGGAAGCCTGCCCCTGGCCTCGAGCAGCTCCGCGCTCTCCGACCCAATCGTCGTATGGGATGATCAGATCCATCGTTTCATTGTGGGCGATCAAGACGTCGACTTCACCACGCATGTCAGCCGATTCGACCTGGCCGTGTCACGGTCGGACAGCCCGGCAACGCTAACCTCGGTGGATTGGAAATTCTACTCGATCGCCACCACGGAGAACGGCTACGACGCCGATTATCCTGGGAACTTCGGCTACAACCATGATGCCTTCGTGTTCACCCTCAACATGTTCAACATAGACGTCAACGGCCCCAACCACGTTCAGGTGAATTCGATCAGCATTAACGACTTGGCCGCAGGAGCGTCCGCGCCGCAGAAATTTCAGTTCATCATTGCCAATGCCATTAGTCTTCGGCCGACGGTCATGCATGACTCCGTGGCCGGTGATCCGATGTGGTTTGTGGAAGAGAGCGGCTCGGATACGTCCATTGTCGTCTACAAGGTGGCCGGCATTCTCACCTCCTCGCGGACCGTGACCCCGACCACGCTGTTCGTCACGAAATATGGTCAGGCCGTCATTCCCGTCCAGCCGGGTGGCACGACTGATGTCCTGGATATCGATTCGCGCATTCTCAAGTCGGCCGAGTGGAACCACACCATCGTGGCCACCCACACCGTGTCACCGGCAGCCAACGAGGACGATGCCCGCTGGTATCGGATTGATGTCAGTGGGAGTACGCCGGTCCTCAAGGACCAGGGAACGATCCGGGCTGGTCCCAACACGTACATCACCTACCCCGGGATTGACATCAACGCTAGCGGTCAGATCGGCATGAGCTACATGCAATGCGGCAGCGATGCGCCCACGGACTTCCTGTCTGTATACGTCACCGGCCGACTGCCGACCGACCCGGGCGGCACGATGGAGCCTCCCGTGCTGGTGCAACCCGGTGTCCAGAACTACGTGGACTTCGGAACGGGCGGTCAGGGAGCGCGCCTGGGCGATCTGAGCGGCATCAATACCGATTCCGACGGCAGCTTCTGGATCGCCAATGAATTCGCCGACAACGAAGATCCCAGCTTGGGAGCTGACTGGGGAATCGCCATTGGCCACTTCGCGATCCAGCAATCGGGGGTGCCGCCGGCCGTGACGCCACCATCCAACCAGAACGCCCTCGAGGGAAAATCAGTAACCGTGAGCCTGGGAAGCTTCACAGACTCGGATGGGGGCCCCTGGACCGTCGATGTCAACTGGGGCGATGGCACCACCGATACCCACTTTGCAGAGTCCGCGGCGGGATCGCTCGGTAACCAGGTCCACTCCTACACCGAAGATGGATCCTACAGCGTATCGATTACTGTCACAGACGCTGCCGACAGCCAGCCGGGCACGGGAATGTTTCAGGTCAGCGTGTCCGACCAAAATGTCGTGGCCACCGGTGGCTTGACACTCAATGCCACGGAGGGTGCCGTCGCGGCTCCTCAGGCAGTGGCGACCTTCACCGATCCGGGCGGATCGGAGGCGATGGCCGACTACACGGCCACGATCAGCTGGGGCGATGGCAGCTCGGCCACGACCGGGACCATCTCGCAATCGGGAACCACGTTCACCGTCCAGGGCGGCCATAGCTACGCCGAAGAAGGGAGCTATACCATTTCCGTGACCATCAACCATAACACCAGCACGCCGCAGGTAGTGACCAGCATGGTGTCGATTTCCGATCCGAATGTGGTGGGCCTGTCGGCGAGTATCAGCGCCACGGCCGGTGCTCCGTTCAGTGGCATGGTCGCAACCTTCACCGATCCGGGTGCCGCGGAGACCAACGACGGCTCCCATTATTCGGCCAGCATTGCCTGGGGCGACAACACCCTGGCCACTACCGGCATCATCACGGTGGCCAACGGCACCTTCACCGTTAACGGCACGCATACCTACGCCGCGGCCGGCTCCTCCTACTCCGTCACTGTCACGATCAACCATGAAGGAACTGCGATTCCCGTGCAGGAAACGGCCACGGTGACGAATTTGGGTCAGATCGTGTCGGCGGGATTGATCAAGCCGATCAGTTTTTGGGCCGGTTTGCAGGGACAGAGTTTGATCCACCGCTTTGGATTGACGTCCGGCAACTTGACGTTGGGGCAATGGCTGGCGACGACCTATCCCAATCTCTACGGCGGCACGAATGGGGCGCCGAACCTGAGCCCCTTCACCCCTGCGCAGATCAGTAGCTACTACCAGAGCCTGTTCTTGGCCTCCAAGGGAGTGGGTCTGGATGCCGAATTGTTGGCCACGGCCTTGGAGACCTTCACCACCACTGCTTCTCTGGGCGGCAGTGCGGGCCAAAGCTATGGCTTTACGGTCAACAACAATGGCCTGGGCGCGTACTCCTGGAACATCGGGGCCAGCGGCCAAGCCTTTGGCGTATCCAATAATACTGTCCTCAACGTCGACCAGATCCTGCTCGCCGCCAATAACTCCGCGGTAGGCGGCGAACCGTGGGGGAGCAATACCCTCTTTCGTAATGAAGCCTTCAGCGTCTTCCACGGTATCAACGGCGGGTGAGACGCTCATTCGGCACCGGTTTGCTTCCGACGTGGAGCCCGCGCGGTTCTCCGAACCGCCGCGAAACCAACGTGGTCTTCGAGGAAGAGTGGTTTTTTGTTGACCCGGCTGGTTGGGGCGTTAGGCTATAACTCCGTCGGACACGGTCATTGGCGTAGCCAGGATGACTCGAAGGATGCGTGTGTAGGCCCCCGCATTCCTTCTCGACAGGGTTCTCCTCCTGCTCCTCCAACGTCGTTTCTCCAGCAAACCGCTCAATGAGGAAGGTATCTCATGTGCCCACTATCCATGCAGTGTCCCTTGAAACGGATCGGTTCCCTGCAGGCCCTTCTCGCCCGTCTACGGCCGGGCCGGGTCAGCTCCCAAGCGCCGGGAGGAAGGCCATGGTTCCGGCCAGGCGTGGAACAATTCGAGGACCGCTTCCTGCCGGCCGTTAGCCTGCTGCAAAACTTTGCCAATATCAACTCCAATCAGACTGCCGTCGACACGCCGCCGGACACTACGATGGCCGTCGGCCCCACTGCAGTCATCGGGGCTGTTGACACGGCCATCACCCTCACCGACAAAACCGGCAACGGACGCGTCGGACCGACGGACTTTTCGAGTTTCTTCGCCGCCGTCTCCACCGCCGGAGATACGTTCCGGGAGCCCAGCATTGTCTACGATGATCAAGCCAACCGGTTTTACATTGCCATTGTTGAAATCACTTCCGGCTTTACGACAAGCCAGATCGATTTTGCCGTGTCCAAGGGAACCGCGCCTGCGACCCTCGGCTCCGGCGATTGGAGTGTTTACGCGATCACCGAGGTGAACGAGGGGGGCACCGCGTTTCCCGACTTCCCGCAGATGGGGTGGAATAACGATGCCGTTTTCATCTCCACCAACCAAACGAACACGGCTTCGTCTCACGACCATATCTTGGCCCTTACCAAAGCGTCGCTCTTCACCGGCGGCCCGCTGACCCTGAACTCGTCAAACGTTCCGATCGGCTCCGCACGCAACATCCTGATCCCGGCCCGCATGCACAATGAAGTGACCGGAGACCTCGAATACTTTGTGCAGAGCCAGGGGGCCGTCACGTCGACCATGGTGAGTGTGGTCCAAGAAACGGGCTATCTTTCCGGCCCGGGATCCTTTACCTCCACACCGCTCACCGTGAACAGTTACAACAACAGCCCCGGCGTGGCCGGGCTGACTGGCCAGATCGATGATCGCATCTTGAGCGCCGACTGGGTCGATAATGGCACCACGCAACATCTGGTGGCGGCCGGGAATGTCGGCGAAAACGGAATCAACCTGGCGCGGTGGTATGAATTCAATGCTCCCACCAGCGGCGCGCCGACACTGCTCCAGCAAGGCGACATCAATCTGGGACCGGCCATCGCCACCTCCTATCCGTCGATTGCCCTGAATCCATCCGACAACATCGCCATAACGTTCCTGGAGAATGGCAACGGGCAGGCCACATCGATGTATGTCACCGGGAGGCAGGCGACCGATCCGATGGGTGCCCTGGAAACGCCCATCCTTGTCAAAGCCGGCGTGCTGCCCGCCACGGCCATGAATCGGGGCGGCGACTACAGCGCCACCGAATACGATCCTGCCACGCCGGGCAACTTCTGGTCGGCCAACCAGTTCCAGTTGGCAGCCAGTGGGTCCAATCTCGACTGGGGCACCCAGATTGCCGCCTACACCTTTGTCCCGGGACCGGTCCTGACACCTGGGGCGAATCAATCCGCCAGCGAGGGATCCGCTCGATCGTTCAACTTGGGAAGCTTTTCCGACCCCGGCACCGGTCCCTGGTCGGTAACGGTCAACTGGGGCGACGGCTCGATGAACAACACGTCGAGTGCCATGAGTGCGGGATCGCTCGGCAGCCTGACGCATACCTACGCCGAAGAAGGTTCGTTTACCGTGTTGGTCATGGTCACCAACACAAGCACGATGCAGACCGGTTCCGGGACCTTTCAGGTAGCCGTCTCGATGGTTGGGTCCTCGTCAATCACGTTGTTGCAGAACTTCACCGACATCAACACCTGGCCGCCGGACACCATGATGGCCGTCGGCCCCAATACTGTTGTCGGGGCCGCCGACTTTTCGCTGACGCTCACCAACAAGACTGGCGGCAACCGCGTGGGGCCGATCGATTATTTCACGTTTTTCTCCTCCGTCTTCATCCCCGGCGACGTGGGAGTCGGCGGCGCTCAGATCGTGTATGACGATCAGGCCGGCCGCTTTTACATCTGCATCCTGGAAATTGCAAGCAACCTTTCAACGGTGGCTGTGGATTTCGCCATCTCCAAGAGCAACAGTCCGGCAACCTTAGGGTCGGCCGACTGGAATTTCTTCCAGATTACCGCGGCGAACGAAGGGAGCAACTCTTTGGCCACCTTTCCCACGATGGGCTGGAACAACGACGCGGTCTTCGTCTCCGCCAATGTTTCCAACCTCACGACGGGAAAGTTCGATCACAACCTGGTCCTTGCCATTGCCAAGATGCCACTCCTCGCCGGCGGACCGCTCAGCACGCAAGCAACCGATGTCAGTACGGGTTCGGAACGCCACATCCTGATCCCAGCTCGCATGCATCATGAAACGACGGGAAACCTAGAATACTTCGTGCAAGGCGAAGGCGGCGTCGCCTCGACTACCGTCAACGTCGTTCAAGAGACTGGTTATCTTGCCGGTCCAGGGACATTCGTCACGACTTCCCTCACCGTCAACCCCTACAACAACAGTCCCGGCGTGGCCGGGTTGACCGGGGTCATCGACGACCGCATCCTCAGCGCCGACTGGGTCGATAATGGCACGACGCAGCACCTGGTGGCCTCGGGGAATGCCGGTGTGGCCGCCCTGAACCTGGCCCGCTGGTATGAATTCAACGCTCCGATCACGGGCACACCGGTGTTGCTCCAGCAAGGCGACATCAATCTCGGTGCAGGCATCGCCACCTCGTACCCCTCCATCGCCATCAATCCTGCGGACAGCATCGCCATGACCTTTCTGGAAAACGGCAACGGGCAGGCGACTTCGATGTACGTCACCGGACGCTTGGCCATCGATCCCCTGAATACCATGCAAGATGCCATCCTCGTTCAGGTCGGCCTGCTTCCGGCCACGGACGCCAACCTGGGCGGCCAAACGAGTGCCACCGAGTACGACCCGGCCAATCCCGCCGATTTCTGGTCGGCGAACGAATTCCAGGCCGCGGCCAGTGGTTCCAATTTCGACAGCGGCACCCAGATTGCCGAATACACCATCATGGGTCCTGCGGGGACGCCCCCCGTGGTGACGCCGCCCGCCAATCAGTCTTCCGGTGAGGGAAGCTCATCGTCCATCCCCTTGGGGAGTTTCAGCGATCCGGACGGCGGCCCGTGGAATGTGGACATCAACTGGGGCGATAGCACGACGCACACGATGTTCATGATGACGGCCCCAGGAACCATCCCCGGCCAGACGCACACCTATGCCGAAGAAGGCAGCTTTACCGTGACCATTACGGTCACGGATAGCCTCGACAATCAGTTTGGCACGGGGATGTTCCCGGTGTCGGTATCCGATCCGAATGTGATCGGGATGGCGGGGAACGTCAGCGCCACGGCAGGCTCGCCCTTCAGCGGAGCGGTCGCCACCTTTACCGATCCGGCCGGTGCGGAGGCCAA
>Ga0070734_10003191_pt1 | contig 17800 bp, 16 predicted proteins | sample Coa_R1_8_FD_66444 | JGI IMG/M metagenome (GOLD analysis project Ga0070734, IMG submission 66444) | Surface soil microbial communities from Centralia Pennsylvania, which are recovering from an underground coalmine fire - Coalmine... | ecosystem: Environmental > Terrestrial > Soil > Unclassified ... | reverse complement strand
GTTCTCGGATTCCAAGACGTTTTACATCCCCCGAATTTCGGCTGTTTGGCGAAGAGAGGGAGTTTTTCAACACCCACAGGCGATTACACTCATTAACCTTCACTGAGCGACTCAAAACAGCGCTGCACGTCCAGTTCGGCTTGCTCTCGGGCCTGCTTCTGCTCATTCGACAAAGAGAGCCGTTTGAACAATGGCCAGTCAGGCACTTGGGCCTTAACGGAATCCCACATCCGTTGTTCATCGTTGTCCAGAGCCTGACCGTCCCAAATTTTCAAACGTAACGCGAACATGGAATGAATCAGGAATGCATCATGGGTGTTCTCAAACAGCTCAGCCATTGAAGGCATTTCGTCGAGCCAGAAAATGCTCCCGAACGGAAGCATATTCACACCCCATGCAGACCCCGGCTCATATTGCAGAAGGGTCAGCATCGAAACCGCTTTTTGACTGAGATTCATGGGGTCTGCTGATAACTGTTGTAATCAGGGCGTTACACTCAAGTTCGGTTCGGGGGGAATTTGAGCGCAATTAGGATTTTTCGCCAACCATCAAAACTCGGTTGGAATAATTCATTCAGTCCGACTACGGAAATCAAAGGTGAGCGCGACTGTTCCGTTTCGTTCGTCCAAGGAACGCTGTTGTATTCTCGGATCGTTTACGTCAGCGGCGGGCAGATGTTTTCGTAGGAACAAGTCAATAAGGCGCACGTTATAGATTTGGCCCTTTGTGAGCGGCAGGTCATTCAGAACCTGCGAATCAGCGCCGAGTATGCCGATGCTACTGACGTAGAATTGCTTGCCCGCATCCATGTCGATTTCAAGAAAAGCGAGTTTCTGTTCGTCGTTGAACGTAGTAGAGGGAACCGGAGTAAAGTTGATGTATCCGAATTGTCCGTAGGCATAGCGCAGATTTTCGAGGCCCTTCGCAATCGCTACGCGGTCCAGAATGCTTCCGTCTTTGAGCGGGAAGAGGTTGCGCAAAGCTGTTATGTTACTGATCGCACGGTTCCCTTTGAACGTGATGCGGCCCAGACGGTATCGGGGACCTGCATCGATATTGAATGTAACCGCAAATTGGTGAGTGCTGTTTTTGTCTGGCAGTTGCTGGGTTGAAGCTGTTACTGCTGACTTGAAATAGCCCTTATCGAGAAGACACTTCGTTTGTACGACCCCCACGAAATAATCAGTCCAATCCGTACCCACATAGACTTTGGATTTCAGATCGCTTGCGCATTTCTTCAAGTCGACACCATCCAACCGCGTGTCCCCTTTGAAGCGAACATCCTGAAGATGAATGCCAGTTGCGATCTGAGCCGCCATGCCTGTCCCAGCCAGGACCAGCATAGCTCGAAGCATCACGTGCATTCTCATATCCTAGGATTCTAGCTCCGCCCAGCCATCTGACGAAAACAAGCGATAGCCCGGATCGCTGGGGAATTTGAGCGCTATCAAGATTTTTCGCCAACTGCGATCCGTTTGAGCCTTGGGTAACTAATTCCAAGGCCGCACTAAAGGTCTAGCCCACCAGAATCTTTTCAACTGAAACAGATGAGGAATCGAACACCATACCAACATAGAATCAATCAAGCGAGTCGTTATGCCATTTGCGAAAGAGCGACCAATCCGAGTCTTGCTACTCGGGGCAATCGGAGCATTGAGCTTTTGGGCGCCGGACCTACTACTCCATTGGCTTATCCGGATGTACAAAGGAATCGACTGGTTCTGGATCCTCACGCTGACCCTTCCGGCGACCTTCGCAGCTGCGTATTTATTCACAGGCAGTCCGAAAGAAAAAGGATTCAAACACATCGGCGTCGCTATGCTGCTCGGAGTCTGGTGCACAGGTGGGCTTTTCATACTACTCGAATGGAGCCTTCTAGGTGGACCTGCATTAACGGGTGGATTTCAGAACAAGCTAATGGAGGTCATGCTGTCGGTATTCCCTCCGGTGACGTTCTTTTACTCCGCCTACGACGGAAGCCTGTCTGGTTTACTGTTGCTCACAGTTGGGTCGGCGCTGTTTTGGGGTATTCGAGCGGGAATCGCTCGTTAGTTTCGAGTACTCCGTCACCAGCGAACCTAAAACAGGACAGTCGGCGTTACTTGTTGTAATCAGGCGTGGCTGTTGAAAAACTCTTTTTCCCTAGATTGGCGAAAACGAGATTGCATTAGGATTTGATTTAAGCGAGGTTCTCGGATTCCAAGACGTTTTACATCCCCCGAATTTCGGCTGTTTGGCGAAGAGAGGGAGTTTTTCAACAGCCACAGACGGTTACACTCAAATTTCGATTCCTTTCGAGTAGGTTTTGACTATTCTCGCTGGTCGGTTGTCGCGCCCAGTCCAGAAATATTCACCAGACACGCGCCTAAGACGGGCGGCCCACCTTTGGTTCTTGCTGGGAATCAACTTGAGGGTGCCGCACTCTTGCGTTCTTTGCACCGGTGGGTACCACCGACGCGGAAGTCAAAAGGCGTCGCAGTCGAACTCTGGAACCTACTGCTCCCTAATTGCGAAACGCTGAATGGTGAGACAAGAAGAGAGATCTGAGCATCACCGTGTCGGCAGCATCGTACCCGCCCTTGCAAAAATCGCAAGGACGGGGCACCCACAGTTTCGAAACGGGAAGGGAAAACTCTGAAAGGCCGGGCCAGCCGTTCAACTATCCGAATCTCGCTAGCGCCCGGCAATGCAGTGGTAGAGGAAAAATGCGCCAGCAGCAAAAATCAGCAGACTCATTATCCGCAAAATTTTCTCCAACATCGTTTGGCGAGCCTCGTCTCTTTCTCCGGCGCTCATGTATTTCATGACCCACCGTTTTGGTTTGAGCAGCATAATGAGTCCGCAGCCGATTACGGCAAAGCAGGTCATGACGCATAACCACCACTGAGACCGAAGGATTAGAGCATCCGCCTTGGAGCCTATTGCGCGCGGAAGGTGGAGACTAATACCAAGCAATCCGCTCACGACATAAATCACAAAACCGACACACACGAAACCCACAGCCCTAATCTGAAGCCGCCCGCTGAGCTTCTTCATATAGCCGCGTTCGCGTAAGCTTCCCCGAAATGCGACGTACGAAGGCAACTTGAACCACCATGCAGGCGAGATCAGCATTATCAATCCATTGGAGAAAAACGCGGCAAACAGGAGAACTGCGGCGACTACCCCGAGAGTCTGACCTATTGACATACGCTATTCCGCGTTGGAACGGTCCATTATCTAATGAAACTGTCTCAATCAGGCCTTAGCGCTCAGTTCCCAGTTCGCCGAGGAATTTGAGAGTAATGGCGATTTTTAAACAACGGTATTGAGTTGAGTCGTGTTTCCCGCACTCACTGGACAAACCAAGGACCGTTCGTTGTCGGTCAGAACGCCAGTTCTCAGTATCTCGAGGAGGACCAAAGATAATGCATACCAGCTCATTTTTGTCCGTTCGAAGTATGCGAGCTTTGGCTCGCGTGACCGAGCAATCGCGGTAACTGGCTAAGATGTTCCAAACCGACCCATCTGTGCTGAACATTGGCCGCTCCATTAAGCCAGAACACGAGAACCTTGTCTGAAGTCGTGGTGGTTCCGATCGAGAGTCTAAAGTATCGGCCATCCTTAGTGTCACCCCGAACGTCAACGCGGCCGGAGTCGAGCACGTGATTAGCGACGTCTTTCCCTCCTTGATTGAAGCCCCAGCTAATGGTCCAGTCGGGTCCAGTGTTTACCCGCATCCAGTCCTCGAATCTAACAGCGGGTAACCCCCTCTCTAGGCTCGATGCCGACACATCTTTAACCAGCGCAATCAGGTCGGCAATCTTTGGGTCAGCCGATTGTCGCGACGCGGGCGCGGTTGCGCCTGCCCGGTCCAGCTTCGATTGACAAAAGATTGAAAGACTCAACGCAAGCAGTACGACAGCGGCGGAGATGAATGAACGATCAGGCTGAGAGCGCGCCACACTGAGCAGGCTAGCAGTTCCGATTCTAGGTGTCGAGAACAGGCGGTCACACTCAAGTTTAGATTCCTTTCGAGTAGGTTTTGACTATTCTCGCTGGTCGGTTGTCGCGCCCAGTCCAGAAATATTCACCAGACACGCCGCTAAGATGAGTGGCCGACCTTTGGCTCTTGCTGGGGAATCAACTTGAGGGTGCCGCAAAAGTCGTCGCAGTCGAACTCTGGAACCTACTGCTCCCTAATTGCGACACACTGAATGGTCAGACAAGAAGAAAAATCAGAACATCACCGTGTCGGCAGCATCGTACCCGCCCTTGCAAAAATCGCAAGGACGGGGCACCCACAGTTTCGAAACGGGAGGGGAAAACTCTGAAAGGCCGGGCCACGCGTCGTGGGGCAGCCATTTTCGGGATCGTTCCGGCGAAAGCAAAACCTTGATCCCCCCGATTATCGAAGTGAACCCGAGTGCGGCATATGGGAAGTTGGCCCAAAGTTGTTCTGCGTTGAAAAGGAAATCCCGGAGTAGACTGGCCGTTGGCCGCAACTTGCCAGAGGGGGTGGGGATGGCGATTGATCGGCGAAAGATGGCACCGTTGCCGTACTTTGGCTTTGTAAGCAGCCTGATTGCGATATGGCCATTCCGCCACTTGTGGAATAACCCTCCGCAGTTTGTCGGAAACCATGTTTGGCTGGCGATTCTCACCGCACTCACGGTTTACTTTATTGTTGCCTTCGGGTTGATGGGTCTGATGATGATTTGTTGGATTCGGTGGCGATCAAACAAGGCAGCCGCGAACGAACAGCTGACCGGTCAATAACCTCAAACTCGTTCTGAGTGGAATATGATTTAATCCGGATCTTAGGCCGAGTCATCTGCATCGGCCAGCTACTATCGCTACATGTTTAATTTTGGAAAACCGAAAACAGCAGGCGACTGGATCGTTCACATCGCTGGCGCCATTGTTGCGCTATTCCTTGTCTGGTGGATGCTACGGATGTACGTCCTGTAACGCAGACAACTCGCGCCTCAGCGCCTGAGGCCCGCGCGAAACGCGAACGGGTGGTGGCACCTACTCCGGGAATAGTGTGGACAGAAAGCTTGCAGGGAAGCGGCAGGCCCTTGTCCAGAGGGAAATGGGACATACTGCGAGCTGACATCCTCAGGCGTAGAATGCCAGCGAATGGCCAATGACTTTCCTCGCTTCGATCTGGCTGGTGATGTGGCCCTGGTGACCGGCGCCGCTCGCGGCCTGGGCCGCGCCATTTCGCTGTCTCTTGCTCATGCCGGCGCCGATGTGGCGCTCGGTCTACGGGATGTGAAAACCGGAAGGGACCTGGCAAGAGAGATTGAATCCATGGGCCGTCGCGTATTGCCCTTGCAAATGGACATGACGCAACTCGATCAAATCACGCGCGCGGTTGACGATACGGCGGCGCATTTCGGGCACCTCGACATCCTCGTGAATAACGCGGGGCTGTCGCCGGAGAACCTTGCGGAAAATGTTCGAGAGGAAGATTTTGATGTGACGCTGAGGGTGAATCTCAAAGGGACATTTTTTACGAGTCAGGCGGCGGGGCGAATCATGATCCTCCAAAAGCGGGGATGCATCATAAATATGAGTTCGCAGGCGGGGTTTGTGGCGCTGCCAACCGAATCCGTCTATTGCATGACGAAAGCGGCGATCGTACACCTGACCAAATGCCTCGCGGTGGAGTGGGGCAAGTACAACATCCGGGTCAATGCGGTTGCACCCACATTCATTCGCACGCCCGGTACGGAGCAGGCCCTGGCAGACCCGGCATTCCGAAGCAATGTAATCGAGAGTATCGCGGGGCTACACCGTATCGGTGAGCCAGTGGAAGTCGCTGGCGCCGTCGTATTTCTCGCATCCCCGGCCGCAGCATTGATCACGGGGCATACAGTTCTCATCGATGGCGGCTGGACCGCAGTGTAATTCCCCTGACTTAAGGGGAGATGTTCGATGCGTCCTGCTCGATCGATGCATCCTGGTCTAGTGTTTTCACCCGGTTATTGATCACTCCGGTTACTTCTATTACTTCCGTGCCACGTTGATAGCACGCACGTGCCTTGTTGCGCCTAAAGAGCATTGATATTGTGCCGATAGTGCAAGTGAGTTCCTCCCCTGAACCGATACGAAGGTGGGGGGTGCGTATGCGATTGATGCAATTCTGCTATGTGGCAATTGGCTTTGCGGTGGCCCGCTGGATCTTCCGGCGGGAAGCAGTGCCAGTGGTCGATCCCGTCACTCGTTTTCGGTCCCAGGGCCTTTTGTAGAACGGCTTAATAGGCTTGGGCGCGCGCACCCGTTGCGCCTCCATTTCGTCGTCGCGCGCCCGTTGCTTACCCTTCTGAAGTAAAACCATCTGCAGCTTGGGTTAAGACCGCCGGCTTCGGGACGCGTCTTCTTCGCTTGGCTCCGAAGGCGCGGGGCGGACGAATGCGTCCGCCCCTACACAGGAAGCCATTACCTCTGCCCCTACACTGGCAGCTATTACCCCGGTTACTTCTGCTCCTCTCTCATTCGTAACTACAATCGAAGTTGGTTGGAGCCATCTGCCGGCAGAGGTTCGGGTGCGTTATACCTTGGAAAAACGTTTCGCAATGATGCTGCTCGCCATGGCCAGCCTGATGGTCGCCTGGGCGGTTCCTTGCGCCGCGCAAGATGACGCGAACGACGTTCCGTTGGGAGACGTGGCGCGCAACCTGCGCAAGAAGCCCGCTCCGGCGCAGAACGTTATCGATGACGACAACTTCTCAAAAGTGCTGAGCCAGATCGAGAGCAAACGTGCTTCAGGCGCGTCCCTCAAGTATGTGATGGGAGGAGACAGCAAGAGCTTCCAACTATCCGCTCCCGACGCTACCTGCAGCCTTTCTTTCAGCGCCAACGCCAAGGCACTGCTTTCGAGCCAGTATGCGCAAATGGGATTGCCCGCGGCTGAAGTTGAGAAGCTGCGGGGTCCGGCAACGATCGAAGGCGACGCCTTGACGCTCTCGCTATTCAACGGGACCGATTGGCACGTTAGCGAAGTGGCGGTCGCATTTACATTGGTTCGCAAGAATGCGCCCGCGCCGTCTGCCTTCGGGGAGGCTACGGGGATCCCAAACGTGAATCCAGCGCCTGCACTTTCCGATGTTCCTTCGGACGTGGTTCGTCCGGAGAAAAAGCCCGATGTCACGGTGATCTATCACATGCGCGCGGTGGCGCCTCCATTGAGCCGCGCGGTCTTCAGTGCGCCCTTGAATCTGGATTTCGCCCCGGGGGATGAGTGGCACTGGGCGATTGTGGAGGCGAAAGGGTATCCGCCGCAGGAGCGGCCACTGCAAGATCATCTGGATCAGAATCGGGCGGAAACCGGTTTACCAGTCAACGAACCGCCGGCTGTGCCCAATCCCGAGCCGTCGAACCAGCAAGTGATTCCCGCCTCTGTGAGCGACTCTCAATAACGATCGCAACTAGGGTTTCGGTGGTGATTTCAAGATAACGGTATTGCGTTCGTCTCCGGCGATGATGCGGTAGAACATCTTCAAATCGCCGGTGCGCGCGACCGGCACACTCAATTCCTTGACTTCGAAGGTGCGTGTGTAATGGATCACGTTGCCTTGCACTTCTGTTTTGGCGTGGTAGCTGGCAAAGTCATAATCGGCGTCTACGGGCGGGGGTACATCGTCGACCATGTAACCGGCGGGGATGGTGATATCGAAAACATCGGTGTCGCGGGAAGGGCCCTCGAATTCCACCGGAAATTTACGGGGCTCTTTGGTCTCCATGATCGGGCTGGCCTTCACGCCTAGCACGCGCGGGCGGACCAGCAACAATCCACCAGCATCCTTGGCATAGTTTGGGGCTTCAAAAGCGTATTGAAATCCGAAGGGTTTGTCGGTCTGGTTGAAATTGAGCATGCTGGCCTTGGTGATCTGAAATAGCGACAGAGATCCGGCCAGGACATCTTCAACCGGCTTGATGCGATCCGAATCCTTGGTCACATTGCGGATGCGCCACCGTTCCGCCCATGCCCGATCGCCGAGTCGCATTTCGGTGACTTCACCGGTCAGGGTGCCGGCGGGATCGAGCGCGAGTTTGCCGGTGCGCTGGACGCTGTTCATTGAGGATGGCTGTCGCGGCAACTCCACAAGTTCGCCGCCGTCGGGAGTGACCAGGAGCCCGTAGTTCGCCTGCAGAGAACCGCTGATCTGTCCTAAGGGCGTAAGCTCATCGGTCGGGTCAAAATACAACAGTGTTCCCAATTTTGGATGCTGCACACTGGCGCTGAACGTTTCCTGTACACCCGCGGGCAGTTTAATCGCGAGGACCACATGATCGAAGGTATAGGCGTTGGCGGGAGTTTGCGCCGTCACAGAGCCGCGCTCGGAATTAATGACGACGTAATAGGAGTCGACGCCGATCTGGCTCAACATGGAGCTCATCAACGTTGCCTTATCTTTGCAATCACCGTAGCGGTGGGAGAAAACCTCAGGCGCGGCGTGGGGCTGAAAGCCTCCGATGCCAAGCTCGATGGCCACATATCGAATCTGGTTTTGCACAAACTGAGCGAGAGCCCTCATTTTCTCCAGTTGAGTTGTTGCGCTCGCAGTCAGAGCGGAAACCTGCTGCTTGATCTGTGAAGAAGCATCGCGGCGGCCGCTGATCAGGGTTTCATACCACGAGCCCATTTCCTTCCAACTGGTGAAGACTTTCGGGGACGTGCCTCCCTGAGGAAAGTACGAAAGGATCATCTGGCCGGTGATGCCATCGAAAGGAGGCATCTGGGACTCTTCCCGAATCGCCTGAACGTCGGTGACCGACCACTGAATCTGGCTTCCCGCCTCGGTCGGCTTGATTTCCGTGTAGTTCAGCCAACTTGCCTTGTAGGCCCACCCGGGCGGCAGTTGCAGGTTGAAGTGACTCTCCCGCACGGGAACTTCACGCTGGACGTACCACACGTCCTGCAGTACCAGGGGTTGCTCTTCCATCTCGTATTCATAGCCGACGACGGCGCCGGGATCGGCTGCAGGGATCTGCAGCAATTTTGTCCGTACGTCGTTGACTAAGTCACTGCCTTCCACGTGGGGCAACGCGATCTCCACGGCTTCTTTGTCCTTGACTTCGTAGTCTTTGCCTTGAACCGGGATGCACCAGCCATGCAGGTTATTGATCTTCTCGCCCCAGTGAAACGAGGCGTGGACAATGCCGTATTCGCGCCCGCCCGGCCGCAGGATCTTATACACAACCCGCACCTGCGTCTTGATCTTGTCAGCGGACTGGACCGTGACATTGCGCTCCTCGTAAAGAAGCACGGCATTGGTTTTCTCATCGTGAGCCGGAAGGGGCGCCGAGGCCGCGGCGTGCATCCATGGCGGAGCGTCAGCCAATACGAGCCGAGGCAGGATGAGCAGCGAAATCAGTGCGCACCAGCGCAGCATGGAGATCTTAATTGCTCGCACTGGTGCTCCCCACGGGCTGCAGCAACACCTGTTGTTCATCGGCGGTCCTCACTACCTGGAAGAAATTGCGGAGGGCAGGATAATACTTCTGTTCGAGCAAGAGGATGTCCATGCTCAATGACCGGTTTAAGTGCAGAGTTCCCTTGTTGTTCTCTACCTGCATGATGTAGGAAACGATGTGACCCTCTTGTTTTTGCGGGGCGGGAACGTTGGAGATCTGCCAGCCCAGCGGCAAGTCGATAGTGATGTCGTCTTCACGCTTGAAGGGATACTCGAAATAAATCGGGTAAACGCGGTCCGCGTGGTCGAACAGATGTTTCTCGGAAGCGCTGAAGAGGCCGACGGTCAGCAGAGCGTGCCGTCCCGCCCCGCCGACCCAGCCCGGCACTTTCAGGTTAAATTGGGCAAGCAGCGGGGAATCGGAGGCTTTCCAGTCCGGCTGGTTCGTGAGTTCAACGTCGCAGGCCGCTGGAATTGATTCCTTGACTTCGTCCTCGAGAAACTTTTTTCGTGCGGCTTCGTCCGACAAGCGCTGGTCGACTCGTCGCTGACCGGCTTCCAGTCCGGTGTAAGTAAGGGTGAGAGTGCCCTCGAGGTCTCCAGTGCTGGTGATGTGCAGATTTGCCTGGCGCTTGATTTCCGAATCGGAGCTTTCGGGCAGGCTCGTCTGAATCCACGAGCCGCCATCTTTGTCGAGTTTGCGGCCAGTCACGCCAGCTTCAGCCCAGGGAAGCATGCCAAAGGGCATGAATTCGGCGCCGGGATCGAAGAAGACATCTTTCCCGTTCAGTTTGACGACGACCACATTGGTATCGAGTCTGCTGGCATCCATGATCTGCGGATTAAAGAAGTAATTTTGGCGGTCGGACACCCAAACGCCCGACGCGTCGAAGCCAGCCGCTCGGGCCAATCCAAGGAAGAGCCAGGTCAGTTCGACGCCATTGCCGTACTGCTTCTTCCAAACGGTTTCGACATTGGTCGGCTCTTTTTCTTTTTCCCGCTTCTGTTCCTGTTGGGTTTTCTGGATTTCGTAGGAGGTATTTCGAATCTGTTGCACGCGCGCGTAAATCTTGCGGAGTTTTAACTCGGTCGAATCGGCCGGAGAGACAATTTGGCTCACCGCTTGTTCCATGGCGCCGCGCTTTCCGACGAAGGCTTCCAGTTGGCCGTTCAGCTTCTTGCCGCGCTTTTTCCAGAACGTGTCTGGATCCTTCTCGAACGGATCTTCGCTGTAAATGAAATTCACCCGCGACTTCAGCTCATTCTCTGGCGGCATGTAATCTTCCGTCTGGAACGCGGGGATGTCAGTTACTTCCAGATTGACGACGCGGTTGCCGCCCTGAACGGGAGGGTTTGTGCCGGCGGGCAGGAAGTTCCATGTCCAACGCAGGTTCAATGGAGGGTTATCGCCGCTGTACGGCCGAAGCGAGAACTTGGCACGCTTGGTAAAAAGCTCGTCGCTCAGTATCCAGTGGGAGGTGTAGCCGATGTATTCATCGCTGAAGTCGACGGTGTAGTAATACTCGATGATAGCTCCCGGCTCGACCTCGGGCAGGGTAAATGTCTTAGCGAGGTACTTGAGACCGCGCGCCTTGACAATCGTCTTTTCGTACACCTGGCCGTTGAAGTTCACGATCGAACCATCCGGCTTGATCGTGCGGGCGTGCAAGTTGGTGATGATTCCAGCGTCTTTATAGAAGGGAATCTCAACGTCGGCGTACTTGCGGCCTTCTTCCGTGAAAATCCTGATGCGGAAATAGACATCTTCGTGAGCGGTGCGCGCACTGTCGTCGCGATCCACTGAGCGGAAGAGAGTGATAGCCATGGCCCCCGGCGCTTTAGGTTCGCTGGTCATCTTCAGTTCATCGGGGGAAACCGGTTGGAAACCGACGGAAGCGAATGCACCGATGCATGGACTGAAGAAGATGATTAGAGACAGGAGAATACGCAGGGAATGTGCAGGGACAACCCGAGGACTCGACATTAAGGACTTACCTTCTGGGAGCTACTGCATGCGAAGTGGCGTGCATGGCGGGTGAGCGTTGCGCCTGGGAACCGGTGCCGAGCCACCGTAGCGCCCTTTATTACGGCTGGAGAGAATATCTCGCCTCTCGCTGAGTGTCAATGGCTACCTTTGCCGAGGAATAGGGAGAGTTCGCATGATCAACGAGCGCGGAAATCGCTCAGAATGTCTTGCTTTAGGCATGCTAAACTCGAATTATTCCCACCATTTTGAGGGCGCGATGAAATTTGGAGTCATCATCTTTCCCGGATCCAACTGCGATCACGACGCTTACTGGACGATCGAGCATGTCTCGCACCAGCAGGCGAGGTTCTTGTGGCATGAGTCTCATGACCTGCAAAACTGCGACGCGGTCATCGTGCCCGGCGGTTTTGCCTATGGAGATTACCTGCGCACGGGAGCGATCGCGAAGTTCTCCCCAGTTATGGAATCGGTGAAGAAATTTGCTGAGGGCGGCGGCCTGGTGCTCGGAATCTGCAATGGCTTCCAGATATTGTGCGAGTCGGGACTGCTGCCCGGAGCGCTGATGCGGAACGTGGGATTGAAGTATGTCTGCGAACCGGTTCAGGTGAGAGTGGAAAATAACGAGACGCCATTTACGAATGCCTGTGAAAAAGGCCAGGTGCTCACCATTCCCATCGGGCACATGGAAGGGAATTACTACTGCGACGCAGCGACCCTGGAGGAATTACGGCGGGGAAATCGCATCGTGTTCCGGTATTGTTCGCCTTCCGGGGAAATCACGGCGGCGGCGAATCCTAATGGCTCGCTGGAAAATATTGCAGGAATCTGCAGCTCCGGCGGCAATGTTGTGGGCATGATGCCGCATCCGGAGCGGTCGGCCGAGCCGGAGCTGGGCTGCACGGATGGGCTCAAGATTTTCGAATCGATGGTTGGCGCGCTGGCTACGCGCTGAAGCCCGGGGCGAAAGCCCGTCTTTCTTAGCGGATCTTACGCGGCCACGAATGGCCGCTCTTCCGCGACTGAATCTTAGGTCGCGCACCGTGGAACGGATATTAGCGGGCTGCAGGTCGAATCCGTCGCCGGTGAAAAGGCAATTCTGGCGAGCGTGGAAGAGAAGCTCGTTGAGTGTCCCACGAGGTGTTTCGAGGGGCTCATGCTATAATCTCTATTCGCCTGCACTAATATCGAGGCTATCCGGTGATCTCCTCTGAGGGCGAATCCAGCGACATCATTAGCTCTTTAAGAAGAATCATTTAGACACGAGGTCGAGCCATGTCCGGCCATTCAAAATGGGCCACAATTAAGCACAAGAAGGGCGCGCTTGATGCGAAGCGCGGAAAGATTTTCACCCGCCTAATAAAGGAAATTTCGATTGCCGCCAAGAACGGCGGTGATCCCGATACCAACCCGCGCCTGCGCACCGCCATTGTCGCGGCGAAAGCGGAAAACATGCCTGCGGACAATATCAAGCGGGCGATCCAGCGAGGCACCGGCGAACTGCCCGGCGCAACCTACGAAGAGTTCACTCTCGAAGGCTACGGCCCGGGCGGTGTAGCTATCCTGCTCGATATCAATACCGATAACCGCAACCGCACCGTGAGTGAAATTCGTCACGTGTTCGGCAAGAATGGCGGCAACATGGCGTCGGCCGGAGCTGTAGCGTACATGTTCCACAAAAAAGGCGACATCATCATCCCCAAATCCGCAGCCACAGCAGACGACCTCATGAACGTCATCATAGAAGCGAATGGCGAGGAGGAACCCATTGACGATGGCGAGAACTGGGAAATCCTGACGGCGCCCTCCGCGTATGAAGGTATGGTCGAGGCCTTGAAAAGAGCCGGTATTGAACCCGCTTCGTCGAGCGTGAGCATGATTCCTGATACCTATATCAAGCTGGAAGGCCAGGCCGCGAATACGATGATTCGGCTGATGGAAGCTCTTGAAGAACATGATGACGTGCAGAACGTGCACGCCAACTTCGACATCGATCAGAAACTGCTGGAAGAAGTCGCTGGATAATTTGAAAACAAAGCAAGAAACGAGCCGCCCGCATGTGGCGGCTTTTTTTTCACTTCGATGCATCCGTGCAGAAGTTTTCAACATCTTCGTGGAAAATTCTGTGGAAAAGGGCCACAGTATTCCCGTAACTGATTCCACCAGAGATGCTTTAACACTTTGCACTAGAGCAAGTGCTGGCACTTTCCGGGTACAACCTCTTACTCAGTTCTCGTGAAAGTCAGACTCGACAAGTTGCTGGTAGATCGCGGGCTCGCGGCATCGCGCGAGCGCGCGCAGTCACTCATCCTCGCGGGCAAGGTGCTGGTCGAGAATCAAAAATTGGAGAAAGCGGGAGCGCCGGTCGCTCCGGATGCTGCAGTTCGTTTGTTGGGCGATGATCTTAAATACGTAAGCCGCGGCGGACTCAAACTGGAGCGAGCGCTCGAATATTGGAAAATTGATGTTTCCGGCAAAGTCTGTCTGGACGTTGGGGCGTCGACCGGCGGATTCACGGATTGCCTGCTGCAGCACGGCGCCGCACGGGTCATTTCGGTGGATACCGGCTATGGGCAGATGGATTTCAGGTTGCGGCAAGATCCGCGCGTCAGGCTGCTCGAGAAGATAAACGCCCGTTATCTTGTGCATGAGACATTGGGCGAGTTCGTAGAGTTTATCGCCATGGACGTTTCCTTCATCTCGGCCGCTTTGGTACTGCCCGCAGTCGTGAAGGCAGCGTTTCCAGAGGATGGCGAGCAGCGGCACGGCCGTCAGATCGTCGTGCTGGTCAAGCCGCAGTTCGAGGCGGGAAGGGAACACGTAGGAAAAGGTGGAATTGTTCGCGACGAAGAAGCGCAAATGGCGAGCGTCAGAAAGGTGCAGGCGACATTGAGCGAGCTTGGTTTTGCGAACGCAGAATATATTGACTCGCCGATTCTCGGAGCAGAGGGAAATCGGGAGTTCTTACTGTGCGGAATACTTTAGAATTCCCGCCGACAGCGCAATTTGGACTAAATCAAAGGATGCTGGACGAGGGAACGGCTGGGTTCGATACAATCTTTATTCACGATGACCACCTCGCAAGACGCCTCCCCAAAAGTTGCCGCGATTATGTCGCGCCCGGATCGTCCCAAAGTCGGGGAAATCATTCCGGGCGTGATCACCTGGCTCGGCGAACACGGTTACCGCGTCATCATGGACGAGTTTTCGGGGAAGTATTCCAGCGCGGCAGAGATCGTGAGCCGGTCAGAGATGGCTTCCCGGCAGATTGATTTGGTGGTAGTGCTGGGCGGTGATGGCACTCTGCTCTCGGCCGCGCGGGTAACAGCACCCATCGATGTGCCGTTGCTGGGAGTGAATCTCGGGTCGTTGGGGTTTTTGACCGAGGTGCCGGTGCCCTCGCTTTATCCGATGCTCGAGGCGATTTCGGAGGGCCATGCAACGATCGAGCGCCGGTCCCTGATGGAGTGCCAGCTCCTGCGGGGCGAGACAGTACGCGGCAGCTATTACGTGTTCAATGATGCGGTGGTGAACAAGACCGCACTCGCCCGCCTCAATACGTATGATCTGTACATCGACAAAGCGTTCGTGTCGAGTTACCGCGCCGACGGAATGATCGTCGCGACGCCAACCGGTTCCACCGCTTATTCGCTCTCGGCCGGAGGGCCGGTGCTCATGCCGACGGTGGCGGGTTTCGTGATCACGCCGGTTGCGCCGCATGCGCTTACGCATCGACCGCTAGTCGTCCCCGATTCCGCGGAGATCGAAATCCTGCTGCGCAGCGAAGAAGAAGTTGCCTATCTCAGCCTGGATGGCCAGCCGGGCCTGGATCTATGCGATGGCGACCGGGTTCGTTGCAGAAAGTCTAAACACCACGTTCATCTGTACCGTACGGGCATCAATTTTTTCCAGGTTCTGCGCAGCAAGTTGAAGTGGGGAGAGCGGGAGAACTAGCTCTTCAGTTTTAAAGCTCCATTCGCAACAGATCCGAAAATTTTTCGCGCCGCCGGATCAGTTTGGCAGTTTTGCCGTGCACTAATACCTCTGCCGCCCGAGGGCGCGAATTGTAATTCGACGACAGCACCATTCCATAGGCGCCGACATCGAAGACCGCGAGCAGGTCGCCTTCTCCCACGTCGGGAAGCTCGCGATCGCGGGCAAGGAAGTCTCCGGTCTCGCAGATTGGGCCGACAACATCAAAGGTCGAAGTTTTTGCCGAGGGAGCGAGTTGGACCGGGGCTATCTCATGATAAGCGCGGTAGAGAGTCGGACGGATCAGATCGTTCATGGCAGCATCGACCACGAGGAATCGCTTGCCGTCATTGGCCTTGCGATAGACCACCGAGGTCAGCAATATCCCAGCCGGACCCAGGATCGCGCGGCCGGGCTCCAGAAGCAGGGTTACTTTCGAGCTGCGCAAAGGTTCGATGACGCTGCGGGCGTACGCTGCTACGTTTTCAGCGGACTCAATCTGATCGGGCTTGTCATAGGAAATTCCCCAGCCTCCGCCGGCATCGACGAATTCAATGGCGTGACCCCGGCGGCGCAAGTCTTGCACCAGCTCGGCTACCCGCGCCATGGCCTCGCCAAATGGAGCAGCGTCCGTAATCTGAGAGCCAATGTGAACACTTACCCCGCAGACTCGAAGCCATGGCATGAGAGCGGCTGTTTCATACAGAGCCCTTACGTGACGGATCGGCACGCCGAATTTGTGTTGGTGAAGGCCGGTGGCAATATAGGGATGAGTCTCCGCAGCAACATCAGGATTGACGCGCAAAGCGACAGGAGCTTTGATTCGCAGGCGCGCCGCACACTCGGCCAGGGCGTGCAACTCCGATTCGCTTTCGACATTGAAGAGAAGAATCTGAGCTTTCAGTGCCGCTGTCAGTTCCTCGCGCGTTTTCCCCACGCCTGAAAAGACGATCTTCTTCACCGACTTCCGATCGGCATTGCGGACGCGCTCCAGTTCGCCGCCAGAGACCACATCAAATCCGCAGCCTTCCCTGGCGAGCAGGCGGAGGATGGAAAGGTTCGAGTTCGCCTTCACCGAGTAGCAGATCCTGTGGGGGTAGTCGCCGAACGCGGCATCAAAGGCCTGGTAGCGCCCGCGAATCATGCCTGCTGAGTAGACGTAGAGCGGCGTTGAAAAACGTCTGGCGAGGTCAGCCAGGCTGACGTTCTCGCAATACAGCGAGGCCAGGCCAGGGCGGTTTTTTCCACGCTTCGTCTCGCGGTAAACAAATCCCGGCGGGCGTCCAAGGGAGGGAAGCTGGGTTGTCTCGGTCATTTCTTCTTGGGCGGGGCCTGGGCCTGGCGGACGCGGATCGCAACCACCGTCTGGTCGTCAAACGTTTCCACGCCGGCGGAATGTTCCGCAACGGCCTTGAATAACGAATCCACAACGCAGTCAGCGGATTGGTCGTCGCAACGCCCGATGATCTGTTCTACGCGGCCGCGTCCGAACAACTCGCCCTTTCGGTTACGCGCGTCGAGAATGCCGTCGCTGAAGAAGACGAACATATCGCCAGGCTTCATGCGGAACTTGAACTCGTCGTATTCGGCCTCATCAAAAAGACCAAGCGGAAGCCCCGTGGCTTCGATGACTTCATTCTTGCCATCGTGCACGTAGACCGGACGAGGAAGCCCGGAGTTGGCGACAGTAAGTGTGCGATGTTCATCGTCCCACACGGCATAGATCAACGAGACGAACTGCGCCTCGATGCGGCGTTCGGCCAGCGATAAGTTTACGGCGGAAAGCATCTCCGAGGGCGCGGGTTCGATGGGCGCATGCGAGCGCAAAATGCCGCTGACAAGCGCCGCATAAATCGCCGCAGGCGCGCCTTTGCCGCTGACATCGCCGATCACGATGCCGAGCCGGGACAGCGAGTACGGAATGAAATCGTAAAGATCGCCGCCGATGGTGCGCGCCGGCACGAACTTGGCGGCAACATCGAGATGCGCCAGCTTGGGGCGCGACTGCGGCAGCAGTCGAATCTGCAGCTCGCGGGCAAGGGAAAGATCCCGCTCCAGGCGGCGTTCCTGCCGCTCGATCTCTTCATAAAGGCGCGCATTCTCAATGGCAATGGCAATCTGCGCGGCCAGCGTTGTCATGGTTCGCTGATGTTCTTCGGTAAAAAATCCCCGGCGCGTGTGCTCGAGATCGAGCACTCCAATTACCTTGCTCTTGTAAATTAGCGGCACCGCAAGTTCGGAGCGCGTTTCCGGATTGGTTTGAATGTAACGAGGATCTTTGCTGACGTCCGGCACAAGCAAGGCCTTCTGTGTTTCTGCGGCTGTGCCGACGATCCCTCGTCCCAGGGGAATCTCGTGTTTCAGATGAATGTTCTCATTGAAGCGCAGAGAAAAACGGTGCTGCAGTTTGTGGCCCGACGGATCCAGCAGCAGGATGCTG
>Ga0070734_10003190_pt1 | contig 17801 bp, 14 predicted proteins | sample Coa_R1_8_FD_66444 | JGI IMG/M metagenome (GOLD analysis project Ga0070734, IMG submission 66444) | Surface soil microbial communities from Centralia Pennsylvania, which are recovering from an underground coalmine fire - Coalmine... | ecosystem: Environmental > Terrestrial > Soil > Unclassified ... | reverse complement strand
GATGACGGCAAGCGAGGCGACCGCGCGCTCGCCGTTCACCTCGGGCTGGGCCTGGCCGTGCACCGCATCGGCAAACTCCTCAAGCTCCTGGACGATCGTGTCGACGGGCGGCACGGCGACCGCCTCGGAGCCACCGCCGCCACGGCGCAGCACACGCAGGCCCTGCGCGGCGTCGTAGAAAGCCGTCGCCTCCTTGCCGTAGACGTTCAACAGATAGTATTCGGAGGCGGAGGCGTAGCTTGCATTGAGGGTGGAAAGAGCGCCGCCTTCATGCTGCATGATCAAGCTGGCCACATCCGGGTTGTCGCCGGGCAGCACGAGCTGGGCCAGCATCCCGTCGACCGCCCTGACCGGACCGAGCAGGTACTCCAGGACATCGACGTAGTGGATGCCGATCTGCAGCATCACGCCGCCCGGCATCCCGTCGGCGCTGTAGCGCCACGAGCTGAGGTCGATGCGGCCCAGGCGGTCCCGGCTGATGTTGGCCTCTGCGTTGACCAGCCGCCCGAAACGCCCTGCTTCGATCTCCTGCCTGATCCAGCGGAAATGGGCTTCACGGCGCCGCTGGTAACCGACGGCAAGGACGACACCCGCCTGGCGGCACGCGGCGGCGATGGCGCGTCCGTCGGCGATCGTGTTGGCGATCGGCTTGTCGAGGAACACATGCTTGCCCGCCCGCGCAGCCAGCCGGGTGGTCTCCAGATGGGCGTTGTTGGGCGTCGTGTTGATCACTGCCTGGATGGACGGATCGGCGAGCATCTCGTCGTAGCTCGCCACGGCGCGGCAGCCGTATTTCGCCGCGAAGGCGCTGCGCTTGCCCGCTGAGCGCGAAAAGCAGGCGACGATGCGCAGGCGGGAGGACCGCCCGATGGCGTCGGCCAGGACGTCGGACCACCATCCCATGCCGAGGCAACCGACGCGAAGGGGTTCCGCGCTCAACGTCGCATGGCCGCCGGAATGGACCGTTTCAACGGGAGCGACGGCGGTCTAAACGGGCGTCGCGTCGCCGCCTTCGACGATGACGTTCTCCACGATGCCGCCGCCGCCGCGCCGGAACGCCGCCGCATCCTGGTACGCCCGCGACTCGAAGCAGGCGACCGCCCGGTCCATCGAAGGAAACTCGATCACGACGAAGCGGTGGAAAGTATCCGGGCCTTCCATGATGCGGTACTTGCCGCCGCGGGCCAGCACCTTGCCGCCGTAGGACGCGATGATCCCCGGGACGAGGTCGGTATAGCGCTTGTAGGCGACCGGATCGTTGATCTTCGACCTCGCAATCCAGTAAGCCGCCATGTCCTCGTCCTCCGCGCGTGACCGCGGGAGTTTACCGCAGCCGCAGTCATCCACCGAGGATGGCCGACGCCATGGACGTGCGCGCCCGCGCGCAGGCCTCCGTCCCGGTGACGCCGATCAGTCCGACGTCGACGTGAGGCGGGATCAGGCTGAGACCGCGCTCCAGCGCCTCGCCGAGCGCCGTGCCCTGTTCGATCCAGCGATAGACCGTGACCGCCAGCAGCGTCCCCACGATGTGCTCGCCCACGCCGGTGGCGGCGACAGCCCCCGCGACGCCGGCGTAATAGCCACAACCGGCAACGGGGGTGTCGCCGACGCGTCCGAGCAGCTGCGGCATGGAACCGCCGGTGGAAGTGGCCACCGCGAAATGGCCGTCGACGCTTCTCGCCACAGCTCCTACGGTTCCCGTTCCCACCGCATCCAGCACCTGCTGCCACGGCGTTTCGAAATTCCAGAAATCTTCATACGGGCGCACGGCGTCGGCCGGGCTGCGAACGAGGCGCTGCAATGAGCGGCGATAGCGCTCGCGCGCCCGTGCTCCGGGTGCGAACGGCGCCAGCAACCCCAGCCGCCCGGCGAAGCGGCGAGCGCCGTCGCCGGCGAGCAGCCAGTGCGGCGTGTCCGCCACACCGCGCGCCACTCTGACCGGATTCGGCGCATCGCGCAGCGCCGCCACCGCGCCCAGACGCCCGTGCGTGTCCATCACACCGGCATCCATCTCGATGGTGCGCCCGTCCATGCGCAGGCTCGACCCGGCCCCGGCGTTGAAGCAACCGGAATCCTCCAGTGCGGCCGTCGCGGCCACTGCCGCATCCAGGGGATCGCCGCCGGCGGCGAGCGCGGCGAACGGCGCTTGACCGGCGGCCGCGCACACTGCGCTGTGCGCGTCGGCGGACCCGGCGCCCCCGTGCAGCACGAGGGCGGGCGAAGTGGTGCGCGCAGCCGGCGGCGTCGAAGGAATGCGCACTTGCTCGATCAGCCCCTGGTCACGACGTTTCTCCGGCCGCGCTTCAATCCGAGCGGTGCTCCCGGGCCAGCGCGCGGAAGTCATCAGCATATCCGGCCAGCCGGCTGTTGATTGAACTTCGCTGGTCCGCATCGGCGCTGTTCAGCAGGGCCGCGACGAGCTCGGCGCTGTCCCGGCGGAATTCGCGGGCGTGCGCCTGCTCCTGGGCGTCGACGGGATGGGCCAGCCGGTCGAAATAGTGCCGCAACCAGACGGCGACCGTGGCGGCGTCGGGGTGTTCCGCGTTCACACGCCGCAGCAACCTCACCAGATCCGCCTGACGGCGGGTGCGCGTCTCGATGGACCAGCTCGCGCGAGACGGCAGGCCGAGCGGGGACTCGTGGACCAGCTGCAGCTGATCGTGCCGCAGATCGCCGAACCACCCTTCCGTGCGCTCGATGAATCGACGCATGCGGCGTGTCGCGGCGCGGTCGCCGTCGGACCCGGCAAACTCGCGCCGGATGCGCGCGGTATCGTCAGCCATCTTGCGTTCGAGCCGGTCGATCTGCGACGGCGTCAACGTCAGCGCCAGCTCGGCCAGATCCGGCGCGGCCTGATCGCCCAGACGCAGCAGCCGCCGGTCGATGCCCTCATCCACCGTCAGCACATCGTCCGGTGTGAAATGCCGGCCGATGCGCTCGCGCACGGCGCCGATGAAACTCACGTAGTCGGGCAGCTGCGACTGGCGATGCCAGGCGAGCAGGGACCGCGCCCGGGACCGTACCAGGTCCTCCTGCCGCTCGGTGAGATCCAGGTAACGGTCCAGCGATGAGACGATGAGGCTGTCCGCGTGGTCGTAGCCCAGCTTCAGCGCCGTGCAGGAAGCCAGTGCGAGAACAGTCAGCACGGCGAAGACCCGGCGCGCCAGCCCGCGACAGCGAGGTTCGTTCATGCGCTGGCAGTTCGCAAACCGCGTGCCGAAGGTCCGCACGGAGCCGCCCGGACACTGCAGTGCGCCACGGCGCCAGCCCGCGGCCGCTTCCGCGCCCGCGCGCAAGGCCCCAATCGACGAGCCGGCCGCCGAACCCGTGCCCCGGCCGCCGGATCCCGGGCCGGACGTCGTCCGCTTTACTTCGGCGATGCCGGCGTCTGTCCGCCCTGGACACCGAGCCGGCCACCCGTCCCGAGCCCGCCCTTGACGGTCTGCGCCTTGTAGTTGCGCACGGCCCGGACGAGCTGATTGTAGGAGTCGGCGAAAGCGGCGGTGATCAGCTTGCCTTCCGGAGTGTTGGTATAGCCGCCGCCAGCGCCGCCTACCCCGCCGCCGAATGCTGCGCCCAGGAATCCGAAGTCGAAATTCTTCGCACTTCCCTCGGCCGCCGCCAGCTGCACACCGGAACGGTTATCGACCATCAGCAGGGTGGTGGAGGCTTCGTTGGCGCGGAAGCTGCCGGCCACAGCGGCGATCGCGCCGGGCAGCAGGCCGCCCAGTCCACCGCCGCCGCCGCTGGTCCCCTTCTGGCTGAAGTTGATGCTGGGGCTCATCGTGTAGTCGGCGGCGACAATCTGCCCCTTACCGAAATTGCTGCCTTCACGCATCTCACCGGACTGGGCGAGGGAGCGTTCCTGCATCATGTTGTTGATCGCACGGCCGCGTTCCACCACGACGAAGCAGTTGGACTGCTGGATCATCATCCGCAGCACCGGCACGGTGGAGCCCAGCTTGTACTGGCCGAGATAGTGATACCAGGAGGCGGTTTGATCCTCGACCACGGCAAGCGTGCCGAGCGTCTCGCCGCAATGCTCGAGCTGGCTGTTGGCGTTCTCAGAGGTCGCCCCGCCGGCCGCGCCGGTGACGGTGCTCTTCGATCCGCCCATGGCAGGCATCGTCCCTTCGCAGCCCGCCAGCGCGGCCGCGGCCGCCGCGACCGCCGCCACCAGCGCGCGCCGCGCGCGAATGCCTTTGTTGGTGCTCTCGCCACCCATCTGACCCCTCCCTCTCGTATGCAGCGCGCTCCGCAGCGTTTGTGCAAACACGTGGGAGCACGCATGTCTGCAGCAACAACGTATGCACAAACACTTCTGCGCAAACCGGCCCTGCGCAAACACCCCTGCCGATGTTGCGACGGCGGCCCGTGACGCCGCAACCTGTCGAAAGGATGATACCGCGATCCTTGCGCGGCGATGAAGGATCAGCGCAGATTTCACACTGGACGGCCGCTCGACTGCTGCTCGACTGCCGCTGCGGCAGGCGGGCCGCGCGCGAACGGGCGCGCGCAGCGCGGGTAAAGTGGGTAAAACTACGCCAAGGGCCCGCGCCTACTGCTGAGAAGGTCCGCGACCGGTGATCCGGCTGCGGATCTCGCGCAGCTTCGCCTTGATCTGCAGCTCGTTCTGCAACCCCATCCGGACCATCATTTTCTGTCCGGCAGAACGGGACTCCAGATCCGGATCGGCGAACTGATAAAGCACCTTCGGACGCACCAGCTTCACCGGGCCCTGAATCTCCGGCGCATCCAGCAGATCGTCGATCGTCTCGACCAGCCGATCGTTGAAGTAATCCTGCGGATAGCCCATCTGGCGGTAGGCCTGCTGGAAAAGGGGATAGAGGTGCACATAGGCGCCGACCAGCTTCGCGCTGTCCACCGACTGCGCCACCATCACCAGCGGCGCATAGCGCCGGCTGTTCGACGCGTCCATCACCATCTGGTCGCCCTGGCCGCTCACCGCGAAATGCCCGGGCAGCGGCCGCAGCGGGATGAAACCTCGCGCCACCTTGTCGCGCGACATGGCGTCGACGGTCGCAACCAGGTGGCGCACCAGGTCCTGGCCTTCGATGAAGTCGCTGAACGCCTTGGCGCCGATGAGACCTTGCAGCGTATCTTTCGCCGCCGCGTCGCTGCCGGTGAGCGTGGGGAGCGGCTGATCGGAAGACGCCGCTTCGGCCTGGGCATTCTCTATGGGATGCCGGACTTGAGGCTCCGCCGGAGCCTGCTGCTGGGCCGCCGCAGGCGGCGTCTCCGCCTGCTCGGCGAGCCGGTGCTGTCGCGAGTAGTGAATGAACAGCACCGCGCCCAGAGCGGCGGCGCCGATCACGAGAACGAGCCAGCCTGTCGATCGATTCATCGCGGGAGTCCGGGAATGAGGGAAAGTGGCCGCCATCGCGACAGCAACAGCAACCGGCATGCCGCGTCGCGCCCGTCTGGACAGGATACGCTCATGCGCCCGTTCCAGCCTGTCGCCGTGCCGCCCGGGCGCACGGTGCAAAAGAAGCGCACGCCGCGAGTACACTCGACCCGGTATGCGTGCCTGCAATAAGACGTTCATGGCGGCTGCCGCCGCCCTCATCGCTGCGGCTGCGGCGTTCGCCGGCGCCCTGTGGACGGCCGCAGCACGGGCCGAAGAATATCCATCGCGGCCGGTGCACCTCATCGTGCCTTTTCCGCCGGGCGGACCGCTCGATATCTCGGGACGGCTGATTGCGCAGACCCTGCAGCAGTTGTGGAAGCAGCCGGTCATCGTGGAGAACAAGCCCGGCAGCACCATCGGTACGGAGGCCCTGGCCAGGAGCCCGGCGGATGGATATTCCCTCATGATCATCAGCTCGACCCCGCTTCTCACCCTGCCCCATCTGCAGCGCGTGCCGTACGACGTCCTGCGCGACTTCGCCGCGGTCTGCCAGACCACGCTGCTCACCTATGTGCTGGTGGTCAATCCAGGGGCCGGCATCGGCTCGCTGCAGGATCTGCTCGACCAGGCCAGACGGTCGCCGGGCCGCCTGAACTACGCCAGCGCGGGAAACGGCTCGGGGCAGCACCTCTACATGGAACTGCTGAAGAACGCCGCCGGCATCCAGCTCACCCACATTCCCTACAAGGGGGCGGCTGCGGCGCTCCAATCGGTGGTCTCGGGAGAAGTGCCGATGATGCTGGATGTCACCGTCGCCGCGCTGCCGCTGGTGAAAAACGGCACGCTGCGCCCGATCATGGTCACCGGTTCCCGATCGATCGAAGCACTGCCCGGCGCCGTGCCGTTCGATCGCGTGTTTCCCGGTCTCGGCATCCCCGGCTGGCATGGGATCTTTGCCCCCGGCGGGACTCCGCAGGCCGTCGTGGCGAAGATCGCGGCGGGAGTGCAGCAGGTGCTCGCCGCGCCGGCCGTGGCCGAGCGATTTCGTGAGCTGGGAGTCGAGCCCTCAGGCGTCGCGGGAGAGGCGTTTCAAGCCATCGTGCGCCACGACTACGAGCGCTGGGGCGACATCATCCGCGCGAACGGCTTGCGCTCCGATTGAGCCGGCGGCGCACCAGCGCCCCGGCGCCCGCCAGGCCACCGGCCATCAATGCCCAGGCGGGAGGCTCGGGCACCGCGGCGGGCGCGGCAAAACTGAACTGGGTGACCAGAGCGTCGTTATCCGTACCGGCGGTCAACCCGTTGACGAAGTACGCCCGGCTCATCACCGGACTGTTGTTCTGGCTGTCGAGTCCGCCGTAGATCGTGCCGAGCGCACTGCTCGGCGTGAAGGGCTGACCGAGCGCCACCACGTACAGCAGCAGGTTACCCGCGGACGGATCGTACGACACCAGCCCGCCCCCGGTGTTTCCCGTGATGGTCAGCTCGAGGGGAGAGCCGTTGCTCGAGCTGGTGGCCGCCGGCAGCGAACCGGTGAAGAACGGCTGTGCCGGGCCGGTCAGATTGCAGGTCTGGCACGCCTGCAGCAGGCCGACGCCGGTCCGCGTGGTGTAGAAGGAAAAGGAGTACTGACCGGGAACGAGACCGGTCGCTGCGGTATTGAATGTCTGGAAGAAGGAGATCGCCTGGATCTCGACCGGGCCGCTGAACAGCGCAGCGCTGTAGATCTGCTCGTACGCCGTCGTCTGGACCTGCTGGCCGTTGACGTCGGTGCCCGTGTAGGAGCTGAACGGGATGAAATTGCTCCCCGTCGCGGTCCCGATGGTCAGCGGCGGAGGCGCCGTCGCTCCGCGGACTGCCGGCGACAGCCCCACCGCCAGCGCGAGCGCGATCAGGCCGCTCTTCCTCACCCCCGGAGTCTCCCGACAACGTCTAATTAGCGGGTGATAGTAGCGAATTCGACAGGTCATAGAGACGGGCGGTGTGTTAAATTTTTGTTGCAAAGGTGAGGCGGCGCGGACAAAATTTTTGTGATTCACTTCCTCGAACCATGACCGACTCCCCCGACCGCGACGACAGCCGCCTCTTCCGGCGCATCCAGGAAGAAATGCTCGACAGCCTCGACGAAGAGCTCGAGATGGAGCTGGAAGACCGGATTCCGGCACCCCTCGCCGCGGAGAACCCGGACAGCACCCGCTCCACGGAACAGCAGACGGCAGAGCGGCTCGCCGCACGCCAGCGCTATTTCCACGAGCTGTTCCGTCTGCAGGGCGAGCTGGTGAAAGTGCAGGACTGGGTGGTCGCGACCCGGCGCAAGATCGTCATTCTCTTCGAGGGACGCGATGCCGCCGGCAAAGGCGGGGTGATCAAGCGCATCACGCAGCGCCTCAATCCCCGCGTGTGTCGCGTCGCCGCGCTGCCGGCGCCCACCGACCGGGAGCGCACCCAGTGGTACTTCCAGCGCTACGTCTCTCACCTGCCGGCGGCCGGCGAGATGGTTCTGTTCGACCGCAGCTGGTACAACCGCGCCGGGGTGGAACACGTCATGGGGTTCTGCACCGACGATGAGTACGAAGAATTCTTCCGCTCGGTGCCGGAGTTCGAAAAGATGCTCGTCCGGTCAGGCATCCAGCTCATCAAGTACTGGTTCAGCATCACCGACGAAGAGCAGGAGTTCCGCTTCAAGTGCCGGATCCACGACCCGCTCAAGCAGTGGAAGTTCAGCTCCATGGACCTGGAGTCGCGCCGCCGCTGGGAAGACTACACCCGGGCGAAGGAGGTGATGCTCGAGCGCACGCACATCCCGGAGGCGCGCTGGTGGGTCGTGCAGGCGGTCGACAAGAAGAGGGCCCGCCTCAACTGCATGCACCACCTGCTCACCCAGCTGCCCTACGAAGAGATCCGCCACGACCCGATCGCCTTGCCGCAGCGAGTCCGCCACAAGGACTATCTGCGCCATCCGGTGCCCGCCGATATGTTCGTGCCCGAGCTGTATTAGGGCTCCTCAGCATTCGTTGCGCGGCTGCGCGAACCGGTGCACACTCCCGCCGGCGCCGCGGCGGCGGCGATTGCGCCTGCATCGCTCGCCCCGCGGAAGTCCATTCAATAACTGACCGGGAGGACGTTCTGTGGAGCGCAATACCATGAGAAAACTGACTCTGCATGTCGCCGCAGCATGCATCGCCGCGTGCGCCGCGGGTGCACACGCCCAGCAGCCGCAGCAGGCCAATCCGCTCGATGCCATTCCCGACAAGATGCCGTTCGATGTGCCTTACGGGCCGGCGATCAGCCTGGATCGCGCCATGACCCTGATCAACGCCGCCACCGCCGAGGCGAAGAAGCGCGACTGGAAGATGAATGTCGCGGTGGTGGATTCCGGCGGCAACCTGGTCGCGTTCCAGCGCATGGACGGCGCGCAGATCGCCTCGGTGCAGATTTCCGAGCACAAGGCGCGGGCGGCCGCCTTGTTCAGGCGTGAAACGAAACTGTTCGAAAACGCGATCCAGCTGAGCCACTTCGAATACATCATGACCCTGGACGGCGTCATCGCCTCGCGCGGCGGATTTCCGCTGGTCGAAGGCGGCAAGCTGATCGGCGCCATCGGTTGCTCCGGCGGCACCGGATCCCAGGACGAGGAAACCTGCAAGGTGGGAGCCGCCGCCCTCAAGTAAGCGGCGCCGCCCGGGCGCGGCGCCGCGTGCGCCGCGCGCTGCCGATCTTCCGCCTCGTTCAGCCGCGCGCCGGGGCGCGCGGCGACACCAGGCTGGCGATGACCACCGCCAGCAGGCCGGTGACGAATATCCCGTCGAAGGTGCCCGCCCCGCCGATCGACGCGACCGGCGCTCCGAGCCCTTCGATCTTGCCGAGATTGAGCAGGTCGGCACCGATCAAGGTGCCCAGGCTGCCGCCGATGTAGGCCAGCGGCCCCGCCTGCGCGCGGGACAGCAGCATCGCGGTCACCGCCGCTGCGATGGGCGGGATGAAAGTCGGGATGGCGATGCCGACGCCGGGCACCGGATGCGCGAGCAGGTGACAGACGGCCGCCACGATGGCGGTGGCGATGAGCGCCTTGCCGTACACGTTGTGGTACACGATCAGGTACAGCGACAGCAGGATGGGAATGACCGCCCCGCCGACGTTCACCGCCACCAGGGTTCCCGGCCAGTTGCGCACCACCGGCACGACGTACTGCATGCCCGCGTAGACCACCACCTGTCCCTGCAGCACGCGCTCGCCGGGCAGCTGGAACAGCGGGATGTTCACGTAGCTGCCCAGCAGCGACAGCAGGTAGATGAGCAGCACCGAGGTCGGCCGCAGGCCCATGTTGACGTAGGCGTAGCTGAGCACTCGCATGCCCAGCAGCACCAGCACCAGGACATACAGTCCTGCCAGCGACAGCAGGAACGGCAGCGCCAGGGGAAAGTAGTGGAAGCCCATGGCGAAAGCATACCGGCGATCGGCGCGGCGCGGCGATCCTGAGCATGAGGTAATCTGTCACCGCACCGCATGACGAGGTGGGGGTAGATGGACGTACGCGACGGATTCGTCGGCACCATCGGCAACACGCCGCTGATCCGGCTGGGACGCTTGAGCGCGGAAACGGGCTGTGAAATCCTGGGCAAGGCGGAGTTCCTCAACCCCGGCGGCTCGGTGAAAGACCGCGCCGCACGCTACATCATCGAGGATGCCGAGCGGCGCGGCGTGCTGAAGCCGGGCGGGACGGTCGTCGAGGGGACGGCCGGCAATACCGGCATCGGGCTGGCGCACATCTGTGCGGCGCGCGGCTACCGCTGCATCATCGTCATTCCGGACACTCAGTCGCCGGAGAAAATGGACCTGCTGCGCACCCTGGGTGCCGACGTGAGGCCGGTCCCTGCCGTGCCGTACCGCGATGCCGGCAACTATCAGAAGGTCGCCGGGCGGCTGGCGGCGGCGACGGACAACGCCATCTGGGCGAATCAATTCGACAATCCGGTGAACCGCCAGGCCCATTACGAAACCACCGGACCGGAGCTGTGGCGGCAGACCGACGGGCGCATCGACGCCTTCGTCTGCGCCACCGGCACCGGCGGCACGCCGGCCGGCGTGGCGCGCTATCTCAAGGAGCGGAGCCCGCGTGTGAAAATCACCCTGGCCGACCCGCATGGCAGCGGCCTGTACAGCTACGTCCGCACGGGCGAAATCCACCTCGAAGGCAAGTCGATCACCGAGGGCATCGGCAACAGCCGTCTCACCGCCAACCTCGCCGGGACGCCGATCGACGATGCGGTGCGGGTGGACGATCCGACCTGCGTGCGCATGGTCTACCGGCTGCTGCGCGAGGAAGGCTTGTTCGTCGGCGGGTCCACCGGCATCAACGTGGCGGCAGCCGTCGAAGTGGCTCGCCAGCTCGGGCCCGGGCACGTGATCGCCACCTTGCTGTGCGACCGCGGCAGCTTGTACGCGGCGCGTCTGTTCAATCGCGATTGGCTGAATGCCAACGGGCTCGACCCGGAACGCTGATGGAGCGCGATCATGGCCACCGATAAGCTGGCAAGGCTGCAACTTCCCAAGCGCACGCTCGCGCTCGTGCTGGCCGGCGGCCGCGGCTCCCGTCTGAAGCAGCTGACCGACCGCCGCGCCAAGCCGGCCGTCCATTTCGGCGGCAAGTTCCGCATCGTCGATTTCACCCTTTCCAACTGCCTGAACTCCGGTATCCGGCAGATCGGCATCCTCACCCAGTACAAGTCGCACAGCCTGCTGCGCCATCTGCAGCTGGGCTGGTCCTTCCTCAAGTCGGAGATGAACGAGTTCATCGACCTGCTGCCCGCGCAGCAGCGGGTGGACGAAACCGCCTGGTACCGCGGCACGGCCGACGCGATCTTCCAGAACCTCGACATCATCCGTCACCATCGCCCCGAGTTCATCGTGATCCTGGCCGGAGATCACATCTACAAGATGGACTATTCGCTGATGCTGGCCGACCACGCCGCGCGCGGTGCGCAGTGCACCGTCGCCTGCATCGACGTGCCGCGCGCGGAGGCCAGCGGCTTTGGCGTCATGCGCGTGAACAGCTCGCGGCAGATCGTCGACTTCGTGGAAAAGCCGGCCGACCCGCCGCCGATGCCGGAGCAACCCGATCGAGCGCTGGCCAGCATGGGCATCTACGTCTTCCACGCCCAGTACCTGTACGACCTGCTCGCGCGCGATCAGAACAAATCCGACTCCAGCCACGACTTCGGCAAGGACATCATCCCGCAGGCGGTGCGCGACGGCATGGCCGCCGCGCACCCCTTCCGCGACAGCTGCGTCACCAGCGACCCGGAGCGCAACCTGTACTGGCGTGACGTCGGGACCATCGACGCCTACTGGGAAGCCAACATCGACCTGACCGCGGTCGAGCCGATGCTCGACATGTACGACGGCGTGTGGCCCATCTGGACGTATCAGGAGCAGCTGCCGCCGGCGAAGTTCGTTTTCAATCTCGACGGCCGCCGCGGACAGGCGCTCGATTCGCTGGTCTCCGGCGGCTGCATCATCTCCGGCGCAACGGTGAACCGCTCGCTGCTGTTTTCGAAATGCCGGGTCAATTCCTACAGCGTGCTCGAACAGTCCGTGCTGCTGCCCGATGTAGTCATCGGCCGCCACTCCCGGCTGCGGCGCACGGTCATCGACCGCGGCTGCCGCATTCCCGAAGGGCTCGTGGCGGGCGAGGATCCGCTGGAGGACGCCCGCCGCTTCGAACGCACGGCGAACGGCGTCACGCTGATCACGCGCGAGATGATCGCCAGGCTGGGTTGACGCCCGCGGCGCGGAAGCCGCACCGAATTCAGTTCACATGGAGGTTGCGAAGCCCATGGCCGTCAGGAAAGCAAAGAGCGGAGCGAACAGCGGAACGAACAGCAGCGCGGCAAGCGCAGCAAAGGGCAGGAACGATGTGAAGAATGCCTTCTACGCTCAGTCGGGCGGGGTCACCGCGGTGATCAATGCCAGCGCGGCCGGGGTGATCGAGACCGCCCGCAAGCATCGCGGCAGGATCGGCAAGGTCTACGCCGGGCGCGACGGCATCATCGGGGCCCTCACCGAGGATCTCATCGATACGTCGAAAGAATCGACCGCGGCCATCGCAGCGCTCAAGCACACCCCGGCGGGCGCCTTCGGCAGCTGCCGCTACAAGCTGCGCCCCATCGATCAGGACGCCTCGCAGTACAGCCGCCTCACGGAGGTCTTTCGCGCCCACAACATCGGCTATTTTTTCTACAACGGCGGCAACGACTCCGCCGATACGGCGCTGAAAGTGTCGCAGATGGCCGCGCAGATGGGCTACGACCTGACCTGCATCGCGATCCCGAAAACCGTCGACAACGACCTGGCGGAGACCGACACCTGCCCCGGCTTCGGCTCGGTGGCGAAGTACGTGGCGGTCAGCATGCGCGAGGCCGGCTTCGATGTGGCCTCCATGGCGCGCACGTCCACCCGGGTGTTCGTGCTGGAAGTGATGGGCCGGCACGCCGGATGGATCACCGCTGCGTGCGGGCTCGCCGCCGAGAAAGCCGGCGAGGCACCGCACATCCTGCTGTTTCCGGAAGTCCCGTTCGAGGAGGACAAGTTTCTCGCCCGGGTGGAAAGCAGCGTGCGCCAGTATGGCCACTGCGCCATCGGCGTGTCGGAGGGGCTGCGCCGCCCGGACGGCAGCTTTTTCGCCGAATCCGGGCGGCGTGACGCCTTCGGCCATGCGCAGCTCGGGGGCGTGGGACCGCTGATCGCCGGCCTGGTGAACGAGAAGCTGAAGCTGAAGCAGCACTGGGCGGTGGCGGACTACCTGCAGCGGGCGGCCCGCCACATCGCGTCGAAGACCGATCTGGACCAGGCCTATGCTGTCGGCAAGGCCGCGGTCGAGCTTGCCGTCGCCGGCCGCAACGGCGTGATGCCGGTCATCGTTCGCAAGTCGGCCAAGCCCTACCGCTGGACGATCGGCGTCGCCAAGCTGGAAAACGTCGCCAATCACGAGCGCAAGATGCCGCGCAACTTCATCACCTCCGACGGGTTCCACATCACCGAGGCGTGCCGCAGCTACCTGGCCCCGCTCATCGCGGGCGAGGCCTATCCGCCCTATCGCGGCGGGTTGCCGAACTACGCCCGCCTGAAGAATGTGGCGGCGCCGAAGAAGCTGAACACGGAATTCAAGCTCTGACGCCGGCGCGGCCGGCGGCCCGCATGATCTCGCCCAGCCGCGACCAGCGCGGGTCGCGGATGATGTCCTCGAGCGGCAGCGCCAGCTTGCGGGTCCAGTTGGCGTATTCGCGGTCGGTGCCCGGAATGTTCACCGGCTCCACCTCGCCGATGAGGTCGTCGATCTGAACGACGGCGAGCATCGACGCCGTCCGGGCGACCACCGCATGAAGAGCCTCGATGACCTGGCCGCTGTTCTGCGGGTCGGCCGGTGAGAGCCCCGTTTCGCCCAGCAGGGCGAGCAGTCCATTTTTCTCGTCGGTGCGCTCGCGCTGCTCGCGTTCCCGCTCCTCACGCTCACGCTGCTCGCCTTCGCGCTGCTCCAGCTCCCGCTCCCGCTGCTCACTGCCAGGCTGCTCGGGTTCCCGCTGCCCGCGCGGCTCGAGCGAGTGGCGCATCCGGTTGAGCTGCGAGCGCCGTCCGATGTCTCCGCCGCTCCAGAATTCCGCGATCGTCGGCATGTCGTGGGTGACGACCGTCGCAATCGACTGAGGCGGATACTCCCAGGGGCGGCAGAAGCTGCGGTCGCCCTTCCAGTGCCGCTCGAACCGCAGCACACGGTAGGACAGGATTCCGGCCGCCTGAAGCCGGTCCCGCAGCCCGTCGGGCACCGAGCCGAGATCCTCGCCGATCACCATGCAGCGGTGACGCAGGCTCTCGAGGGCCAGCACGGCAGTGAGAGTGTCGAAGTCGTAGCGCACATAGGCGCCATGAGCTCCCGTGGTGGAGACCGGCACCCAGTACAGGCGCAGGAGCGCCATGACGTGATCCACCCGCAGCGCTCCGGCATTGCGCATGTTGGCGTCGAGAAGCTCGGCAAAGGGGCGCCAGGCGCGCGCCGCCAGCTCACGGGGATTCCACGGCGGCAGTCCCCAGTCCTGCCCTTCCGCACTGAGCAGATCGGGGGGCGCACCGATGCTGGCGCCGCACGCCGCCAGGCCGCGGCCGCTCCACACCTCGGCGCCGTCGGCCGGCGATCCGACCGCCAGATCCTTGTACAGCCCCAGTGAAAGACCGGCGGCGCGGCCGCACGCCGTCGCGGCATCCAGTTGCCCGGCGGCGCGCCACTGCAGCCACATCTGGAACCGGATCTGCCGCGCCGCGTTGCGGCGGAACGCCGCCATCTCTCCGCTGTCGCACGCTGCGGGACGCTGCGGGCCGCAGTCTGCGCCCGCCTGGCGCCGGTCGAGGCGCCAGGCCTCGAACTCGGCAAAGCGGGCCAGCCGCTCTCCCCCGGACCGCACAAAAGCCTGGAACTCGCCGTCCTCCGGGACGTCAACGGCCGGCTCGCCGCTCGAGGCGGCGCGATCCGACGCCGCTGCAGCGCTGTCGAAAGACTCGAACAGCATCTGCAGCACCGGCAGCTTGAGCGCGGCGACGGCGACGTAGTCGACACGCGGCGCCTGCCGCGCCCGTTCGCAGGCGGCGGCGAATTCTGCCCGGGCGATGCTGGCGCGCGCAGCGCCGCACTCGCCCAGCTCGGGCAGCGCCTCCACATCGATATACAGCGGATCGAGAAACAGGCGCGACGAAGGGGCGTAGGGACTGGCGCGTTCGGGCTCCGCCAGGTGTTTTGCGTGCAGCGGATTCAGGCCGATGAAGGAGGCACCGGCCTGCGCTGCTGCGACGGCCAGGGTCTGGAGATCGGTGAAATCGCCGATGCCCCAGTTGCGGGAGGATCGGACGGAGTAGAGCTGCACGGCGATCCCCCAGCGACGCGCCCCGCCCGCCAGATCATCCGGGATATAGCAGCGCTCCGGGGCGGCTATGAGCACAGTCGAGGCGACCGGATCGCGCAGCTTGAGCGTGTGATAGCCGGCGGGAATGTCCAGCGGCAGGGTGAGCGCCACGACACGTCTGTGCGCACCGCGCCACCATCCTTCCCCTGCCGGAGGGAGCCCCGCCGGCTCGCTGTGTCCGGTGAGGCATTGGCCGTGTTCGAGCTCGAGCCGCCAGTCGAGGGCCGCGGGATCGTCCGCACTGAGGCTGACTGGCAGGGTCGGACGCGAACCGGCGCGGACCACCTGCGACGCCGGGAGCGGCGAGGCGAACGCGGCCTCCGTGAGATCGCGGCACTGCGCCTCCAGGTTCGCGTCCGGATCGAGACCCATCTCCCGCAGCACGCGGATCGCGGTGGCTGCTTCGAGCGGCCGCCACCGGCCCAGCCCGTCCCAGTAGCCGGGCTCGATGCCGGCCGCCAGGGCCAGCCGAGTGAGCGCGTCCTCGTTCACGGCAGGGCCGACTGCCACAGCTGCAGCGCGCGCGGCGGCACCTCGGCGTTCCGCGCGGCAGGCGGCGGGGGCCGCCGCGCCGGAACGGTGGATGGGTCCGCCGCAGCAGCCGTGTCGAGAACCAGCGACCACGGTGCGGGAGGCGGCAGCACGAAAGCCGTCGGCTCATCACTTCCATTCACCAGCACGAGCAGAGCCGGCTGGCCACGGTCGTGGGGTCCCAGGCGCAAGCCGAAGCAGCGATTGAGGACGTCCTCCCAGCGGCCAGCCGTCATTTCAAGACCGTCCGTCCAGAACCAGGCGACGTCGGGCTCTCCGGCGGGCGTGGGCAAGCCGCTCAGCCAGCGGTCGCTGCGCAGCGGGGCATGGCGGCGGCGCAGCTCGAACAGGCGCGCGGTGAAACGGATCAGCTCCTCGTCGGCGCGGGGCCAGTCCAGCCACGACATGGCGTTGTCCTGGCAATACGCGTTGTTGTTGCCGCCCTGGCTGCGTCCCAGCTCGTCCCCGGCCAGCAGCATCGGAACGCCGCGCGACAATGCCGTGGTGGCGAGCAGCGCGCGCGACAGCGCGGCACGGCGCCGGCGCACGCGTTCGTCGGCGGACGGACCCTCCGCGCCGCAATTGACGCTGTGGTTCTGCCGGGTGCCATCAAGGTTGTGGTGCGGGTTGGCCTCGTTGTGGCGGCGTTCGTAGCTGACAACATCGGCCAGGGTGAAGCCGTCATGCGCGGTCGCGAAGTTGATCCCGGCGTGCGGCGCGCGTCCGTCGTGCTCGAACAGCTCGCTCGACCCGGCGATGCGCCGGGCCAGTTCGCCGCAGCCGGCTTCACCGGTCAGCCAGAAACGGCGTGCGCCGTCGCGGAACCGGTCGTTCCATTCGCTGAAGCCGGCGGGGAATCGGCCGGTGTGGTGACCCGTCGCGTCCCACGGCTCGACGATCAGCTTGACCGGGGCCAGCACCGGATCCTGGCGCAGCGCCTGGAGGAACGGGGCGCCGGGAGCGAATGCGGATCCCCAGCGGGCGAGCGCCGTCGCGAGATCGAAGCGAAAACCGTCGACATGGAAAGCCTGCACCCACCATCGCAGCGAATCCATCACCAGCTGCAGCACTCTGGGATGGCCTGTGTTCAGCGTGTTGCCGCAGCCGCTGATGTCCTGGTAAAGCCACGGCGCGTCGTCCTGCAGCAGGTAGTACGAGGCATTGTCCAGCCCGCGCAGCGACAGCGTCGGCCCGTGCTGGTCCGTCTCCGCCGTGTGGTTGTACACCACGTCCACGATCACCTCGATGCCGGCCGCGTGAAGCGCTTTCACCATGGAGCGGATCTCATCCATCGGGTCGGCCGCAGCGTAGCGCGCGGCAGGCGCGAACCAGGCGATCGGGTTGTACCCCCAGTAGTTGACCAGGCCGTGCGTGCGCAGCAGCCGTTCGTCGATGAACTCCTGCACCGGCAACAGCTCGATCGCGGTGACCCCGAGGCGCTGCAGATGCTCGATCGATGCCGCAGCGGCCAGGCCGCCGTAGCGGCCGCGCTGCGCCGCCGGAACGTTCGGGTGGGTCATCGAAAAGCCCTTCACATGGGCTTCGTAGATCACCGTGTCGGCCCAGCTCGTGCGCGGCGGGCGGTCGTCGCCCCAGTCATAAGCGGCATCGACGACACGGCTCTTCAGCGCGGCGGCCGCGTTGTCGCGGAGGTCGGCAGCCGCCTCCGCAGCGCCGGCACCGGCACGATGACCGCAATGGGCATCGATCCAGCGGAACACGCCCCCCGTTGCGCGCGCGTACGGATCGAGCAGCAGCTTCTGCGGATTGAAGCGGTGGCCGCTGGCCGGACGGTACGGGCCGCCGGCGCGATAGCCGTAGAGCAGGCCCGGCCGGGCGCCCGGAAGATAGCCGTGCCAGACCCCGTCGCTGCAGCAGGCGAATTCCAGGCGGGCTGTCTCGTGCGTGCCGGAGGCGTCGTACAGGCACAGCTCCATCCGCTCGGCATGGGC
>Ga0070734_10003189_pt1 | contig 17802 bp, 13 predicted proteins | sample Coa_R1_8_FD_66444 | JGI IMG/M metagenome (GOLD analysis project Ga0070734, IMG submission 66444) | Surface soil microbial communities from Centralia Pennsylvania, which are recovering from an underground coalmine fire - Coalmine... | ecosystem: Environmental > Terrestrial > Soil > Unclassified ... | reverse complement strand
GGTCAACCAATCGGTCAAGTTCGACTGCTTCCCGGCCAATGAGACCCTTCAAATCTACACACTGTCGGGGGAACTGGTGTACCAGGTGACCCCCTCTGGGCCCCTGGTCCAATGGCAGGGCGTCAACCAGCAAGGGGCACCGGTGGCGCCGGGGGTTTACTACTACGTGGTGGAGTCGGGCGGGCAGGCCCAGCGCCGGGGGAAATTGCTGGTCTTGCGGTGAGCGGCTGGGTGCCGGAATCCCATCAAAACGAGGTTTAATCCACAGCCAGGCGGTAACCCACCCCGGATTCGGTGAGGAAATGCTCGGGCCTTCCGGGCTGGCTTTCCAGTTTGTTCCTCAGGTTGTTCATGTGGACTCGAAGGTAATGGACCTGGTCCGCGTAGGCTTCCCCCCAAATTTCGGTCAGGAGATGGCGCTGGGTCACCACCTTGCCCGCGTGGCGGGCCAGGATGGCCAGGAGCCCGAATTCCCGCTTGGTCAAATGCACCTCTTTCCCCGATTTCAGGACCTTCCGGTGGGCCAGGTCCACTTCCAGGTCGCCGTGCCGGAAGAGGGGTTCCTCGGGTTTTCCCAGGCTGTCCTGGTGGCGGCGCAGGGCCGCCCGGATGCGGGCTAAAAGTTCCTGCACGCCGAAGGGCTTGGTCAGGTAATCATCGGCCCCCATGTCGAGGGCGGCCACCTTGTCCGCCTCGCGCTCCCGGGCGGAAACCACGATGATGGGTTTTTTCGACCATTCGCGCAGGCGGCGGGTGACTTCCAGGCCGTCGATGTCGGGAAGCCCCAGGTCCAGGAGGATGAGGTCGGGGTTGCGGGTGGCGGCCTGCACCAGGCCTTCCTCGCCCGTGCCGGCCTGGAGATAGGCGTAACCGCTGGCGGCCAGTGTGGTCTTGAGGAAAAGGCAGATCGGCGCCTCATCCTCGATGCACAGCACGGACAGCTTTTCCGGTTCCAATTTCAATCCTCGCTGACGGCCGGGGCAGGGCCCCCGATGGGAAGGCGGGCCGTGAAGCAGGCGCCCCCTCCCGGCCGGTTCGCGGCCCCGATGGTGCCGCCGTGGGCCTGCGCGATGGCCCGGCAGATGGAGAGGCCCAGGCCCGCGCCGCCTTTTCCGCCATGATAGCCCCGCGTAAATTTCTCGAAAATGAGTTTTTCCTCGCCGGGTTTGAGGCCCGGCCCCTCGTCGGAGACTTCCACCTCGAGGAATTCCCCGGCCTTCCTCACGGACAAATGAAGGGGTGTTTTTTCCGGGGTGTGGTTCAAGGCGTTCTCCAGCAGGTTCAGCAGGAGTTGTTCCACCAGCAGGCCGTCCACGAAGAGCAACGGCAGCCCCGGCCCCAAAGCCAGTTCGAAGGGGCGCGAAGCGAGCCGGGCCTTGAGACGGCTTGAGGCAGTGCCCACCAATTCCTCCATCGAATGCCACTCCTTCCTCAACTGGGGGGGGCCGGCCTGGAGCCGGGTCATGTCCAGGAGGTTTTGGATCAGCCGGTTCATCCGTTCGGCCTCGTCGTAGATGACGGAGGATAATTGGAACCTTTCCTCGGGGCTTAAGGCGGCCGGGTTTCCCATCAGGCTTCCGGCCGCGCCCTTGATGGCGGTCAAGGGGGTGCGCAGGTCATGGGAAACGGCGCTTAAAAGCGAATTGCGGCTTTTTTCGGCCTCGGCGGCGATCCGGTGGTATTCCCCCGCGCGGGATTGGGCGGCCAGGGTGCTGATGACCAGGCTTTCCACCAGCATGACGAAAAGGGTGACCCAGGCCTGGGGGCTGCCCACGGCGAAACTGTAATAAGGCACGGTGATGAAATAATCCAAGGCCAGGGCGCTCAGGAGAGAAGCCGTGAGGGCCGGCCCCCGCCCCCACCAAAAGGCGATTCCCACCACGCCCAGCAGGTAAAACATGGCGATGGTGGAGGTATCCAGGGCCTGACGCAACAGGAACCCCGGGATGGTCAGGGCTGCGGTCACCCCGATGCTGGCCAAATATTTCCCGGCCCTTTGTTGCGCCGTTTCAGGAACGGGAAAAAGCCCGGGATTCCTGCCGTTTTCCGGATGGGCTTTTGGTTTTTCATTTTCGGGGTTCATGGCATGGACCTTTTCTTTTCAGGCCGCCAGTATATAGGACCCCGTTGCGGGGGAAGCATAAGCCCCTGAACCCCCCCGGGGTTGAAGCCGGCAATCCCGGAAGGTCCGAGATCCTTTCCCGAGCCTACACAAATGTCATCAGCGACATCTGTTGTCGATAGCTTCCCATTTTGAGGCGTCGTTCAAAGGGGTCCGGGAGCGTTTCCGGCCCCGAAAAAAATCAAGGAGCCGTCAAGAAGCCGCCGATGGGCATCAAGAAAAGATCAAGATTTTTTTATCCGGTCCCGCGAAGGTCTCCCGCCCGAATATTTTTTTTATTTCGCGCCAACGAAATTTTAATTTTCGGAATTCCGAAATGGGTTTTCCCCGGCCCGCGCGGGACTTTTCCGCCTTTTGGATGGCACAAGAGTTGCCCTTAGGCATTCCGCCAATTTAAATCACAGGAGGAAAAAAATGGCAAAGACACAAGAACAATCCCTGGTCAACCGGGTATTGGACTGGAAGGGCGCGGCCATGAACGCCATGGCGTTGATCGCGCCGGGCGCCTTCCTTTGGATTACCTATCAGTTGCAGGCCGCGGCGGCCACGCCGGACGGGGTCGGCTGCCCCAACGACATGTGGGCGGGCATCCTGGTGGCGACGGTGCTGTGCTTCATGACGGCGTTTTCCTACGCCGAACTGGCGAAGATCTACCCGGAAGCGGGTTTCGCCAGCTGCGTTTATTTCGCCGAGAAAGCCTTCATCGACAGCATGAAACTCAAGCGCTCCGGGCCCACGTCCCTGGCCCGCATCGCCAAGCTCATCACCGGCTGGGCCGCCCATTTGTTCTACTGGGTCTACCCCGGCGTCATGGTGGCCTTCATGGGCACCCTGGCTTCCTATGTTTTCGGCGTGGTGACCGGCAAGACCATGGTGCTGGCCTGGCAGTTGATCATTTCCTGGGCCTTCGCCATCGTGGTGGGTTACATCGCCCACCGGGGCGTGCAAGGCTCGACCAGGGCCAATATGTGGGGCAACATCATCCAATGGGTCACCATCGTGATCTTCGGCTTGATGTGCATCGCCTACCGCATGAGCAACCCGGACCACGCCGCCACTTGGTCCTTCACGGACGGCTTTGACATCGTGAAGTTCCACGCGGTCAAGGGCGTGCTGATCCAGTCCACCATCGCCATCCTGATCCTGGTGGGTTTCGAGAGCTCGACCTCCCTGGCGGCCGAAACCAAGGAGCCGGAAAAGAACATCCCGAAGGCCATCATCGTGGCCCTGGTGGTGCAGTGCCTGATCGCCTACCTGTTCGAGTATTTCTGCGCCAACCTGGTGGTGAGCGAGAAATTGACCGGCAGCGTGGCGGTCCCCGCCGTCGCGGCCGTCGCCGCCCAACCGGCCACCGTCACCGCCGCCGGCGTGACGATCCCGGCCATCGCGGCCGTCGCCGCGGCCCCGGCCACCACGAAGATCGTCACCGGCATGGACGCCATGGCCGCCTCCTCGGCGCCCGTCGGCGACATGGTGGTGGCCATGGGCAACGCCTTCTTCCACATGGGCAACGCCCTCATGCTGATCATGGCCGGCACGGTGGCCATCGCGGTCATCGGGACCACCCTGGCCTGCATCAACACGGCCGTCCGCGTCACCACCGGCATGTCGGAGGACCGGGAACTGCCGTCGGTCATGGGCTTCATCCACAACAAGTTCGCCTCGCCCTATACCTCCATCTGGTTCCTGGTGGCCGTCTCCTGCGTCATCGCCACCATCGGCCTCCAGTCGGTCGTGGGCCTGACGGGCATCACCCTGGCCTCCAACTTCGGGACCTTCGTCCTTTACGGCCTGGTCTGCATCTGGACCATCGTGGCCTACAAGAACCGCAAGGATTTCAACTTCCTCAAGCACGTCGTCATCCCGGTCATCGGGCTGGCCTTGAACGTGCTGATGTGCTGGGGGGTCATCTACCTCTACACCATCGGCAACTCGGATTCGCAGAATGAAGCCAAGTTGTGCTTCATGATCGCGGGCGGCTGGGCCCTGGTTTACGGCCTCTGGGTGATGGGCTCCTCCGTGCTGAAGTCGCACGGCATGAAGACCATCACGGCCATCATCCGGCCCGATTCGCTGGACAACCTGGCCGACGCCTTGAACAAGGAAGAACTGGTCAAGGGCATGACGGTCACCGAGGTGAAGGGCTTCGGCCGCACACTGGGGTCCAAGAACGACGACAAGCCCTCGAAGGTCAAATTCCTGGAGAAGCTCCGGGTCGACGTGGTGGTCAACGCCTGGGACGTGCCCCACATCATCGATATCATGCAGGAGGAGCTGAACACGGGGAACAAGGGCGACGGGAAGATCTTCGTCAGCACCACCGACGAGACCATCCGCGTCCGCACGGGGGAAACCGGGGTCGGAGCGGTTTAAGAACCCCTTCTCTCCTTAAGGCCTCAAAGCCGCCGGGCGTCCCAAACGCCCCGGCGGCTTTTTTTTTCGAAAATCAGTCGACCTTCAACCGGTACCCCACCCCGGCTTCGGTGATCAGGTAACGGGGCTTGGCCGGGTTGTCCTCGAGTTTGCGGCGCAATTGGGAGACGTAGATGCGCAGGTAATGGGATGAATCACCCCCCGAAGGCCCCCAAACGTCCCTCAACAGTTCCTTCTGGGTGACCAGCCTGCCCGCATGCCGCACTAATATGGAAAGCAGCTTGTATTCGATGGGGGTCAGGTGGATCTCCTTGTCGCTGATGAGAACCTGCCTTTTTTCCAGGTCCACTTTCAGGTTCCCGGTGCGGAAGACCTGCTCGGCGGAGGAAGAGGAGCGGTTCAAGTGGCGCAGGGCCACCTTGAGGCGCACGGCCAATTCGCCCACGCTGAAGGGCTTGGTCAGGTAGTCGTCGGCCCCCGATTCCAGCGCCGTGATCTTGTCCTCCTCCTTGCCCCGGGCGGAAAGGATGATGATGGGGATGGAAGTCCATTCCCGGAGCTTATGGATGATCTCCAGGCCGTCCATATCGGGAAGCCCCAGGTCCAACAGGATGACGTCGGGAATGTGGGAAGCGGCCATGGAAAGGCCCTCGGCGCCCGTGGCGGCTTCCAGCGGCGTGAAGTCCCGGCTTTCCAGGGAAAGCCTCAAGAAGCGCCGGATGGGGGCTTCGTCCTCGATGATGAGCACCGACGGAAAGTTTTCAGCCATTCTTCAATCTCCCGACTGCAGGAATAAAGCCGCTCAGGCCGGCCCCGGGGCCGCGGCGCCCTGGGTGACCGGGATCGTAAAGGAAATACAAGCCCCCCCGGCGGGGCGGTTTTGGGCCCAAATCCTGCCCCCGTGGGCCTCCACGACCGCCCGGCAGATGGCCAGCCCCAGGCCCATGCCCCCCTGGGCCGAGTCCGGGTCGCTGCGGTAGAACTTGTTGAAGATCTTTTCCTCGTCGCCCTTTTTCAACCCCGGACCCGAATCCCAGACCGAGGCCGTCAGGGTGTTTTCCCGGACAAGGGCCGAAATACCGATGGTTGAATCTTCGGGGGTGTACTTCAAACAGTTTTCCAGGAGGTTGATGAAAACCTGCTCCATCAAGAGGCTGTCCAGGGGAAGCATGGGCAGGTCTTCGGGCAGGTTCGCGGTCACACTGTGGCCCTCCAGTTTTTTCTCCATCCGGGAAAGGGCCGCGCCCACCACTTCCTCCAGGGGCTGGATTTCCTTTTTCAATCCGACCTTTCCGGCGCTCAGCCGCGTCATTTCCAGCAAGTTGCTCAAAAAGCGGTTCAGCCTTTCCGATTGGCTGTAGATGTCCTGGGCCAGTTCCCGCCGGGCTTCGGGCCCCAGGTGCCCGCTAGGGTCCAGCAGGCTGCTGGCCGAACCGGTGATGACCGCCAGGGGGGTGCGCAGGTCGTGGGACACGGAACTCAGGAGGGCGCTGCGAAGCTGTTCCGTTTCGGCCTGCAGGCGGGCCTCGCGGATGGCCGCCGCCTGGCGGCGGACGCGGTCCATCAATTCGCTGATGGCCAGGGTGAACAACAGGACCACCCCCAGGGTGATGAGGTATTGGGTGTCGCTGTGGGCGAAGGCGAAACGGGGCGGCACCATGAAAAAGTCGAAGCTCAGGACCCCCAGGACGCAGGTCAGGGTCGAGGGGCCTTTTCCCGCGAAGGAAACGACCGCCAATATGCCGATCAGGTAGATCATCAGGATGTTGGTCAGGTCCAGGATCCCGTAACAGACCCAGGCCAGGGCGTTGCAGGCCGTCAGTACGAGGAGGGCGAGGACATAGTTCCGCCAGGGCGCCGTCCGTCCCGTGCTTTCATCGGATGGATTTGAATGGAATCGTATCACCGTTTTCCACCAGGGCTTTCTTTATATCTGTTTGCGGATCGTCTTTGAATTCCTCGAGAAGAGCATAAGCGGTGCCGGGAAAAGGCGGCGGCCCGCCATTGGGGGGAATTTTTGGAACGGACACAATTGTAACAAACGACGAAAGGGGGAAACCTTCGACAAAAGCGGTTTTTCACCTTTGCCCGGGATTTTCGAAAGGCACCGTCAAAATCCGTAAATAAACCGTAAAAATTTAGTTCCGGTATTGCCCGTCATGGGCGACTGAAAAAAGAGTACACGCAAACCGGCCCCTTCAACCCGTAAAAAATCCGTAAAAATTATTGAAACGGCCCGCTGTTTCAAAAAACGGGTTCAGGAGTTGCCTTTAGTCAGCCCACCCGGCGGAGAAAGTCTTTTTAAGGAACCGGGTGACGGAAGAGGGTTTTTCCCTTGGGTTCATCAACAAAGGAGGTTGAGTTATGAAAGGTTTGAATGTTTGGTTTCGAAAAGGGGGAAGCGCCGCTCTGCTGGCGGTGGTGATTTCCCTGGGCGTTTCGGGCCTGGCTTTGGCCCAGACGGCCGCCCCCGCAGCCGCCCCCTCGGCGGCCGCCACGACGGCGGCGCCCGCAGCCGCTCCGGCCGCCCCGGCCATCAGCGCCGGGGACACGGGCTGGCTGTTGGCTTCCTCGGCCCTGGTACTTTTTATGACGCCGGGCCTGGCCTTCTTCTACGCCGGCATGGTGCGCAAGAAGAACGTGATGGCCACCATCATGCAGAGCTTCGCGATGATCTGCCTGATCAGCGTGCAGTGGGTGGTCTTCGGTTATTCCTGGGCTTTCGGCGACGGGACGCCCTGGATGGGAGGGTTCAAATGGTTCATGCTCAATAATATGCCGGACGTGAGCCCGCTGGCCCCCACCGTCCCCCACCTGGCCTACATGATCTTCCAGGCCATGTTCGCGATCATCACCCCGGCCCTCATCTGCGGCGCCTACGCCGAAAGGGTGAGCTTCAAGGGTTTCGTGGTGTTCTCGCTGCTCTGGGCCACCCTGGTTTATGACCCGGTCTGCCACTGGGTTTGGTCCCCCAACGGTTACTTCTCCGCCTTGGGCGCCCTGGACTTCGCGGGCGGTACGGTCGTCCATATGACCGCCGGTTATTCGGCCCTGGCCCTGGCCCTTCTCCTGGGAACACGCAAGGGTTACGGCAAGGAGAACATGGCCCCGCACAACCTGACCCTGGTGCTCCTGGGCGCCAGCATGTTGTGGTTCGGCTGGTTCGGGTTCAACGCGGGTTCGGCCTGCGCGGCCAACGCCTTGTCCTGCAACGCCTTCGTGACCACCAACACGGCCACCGCCATGGCGGGAATTTCCTGGTGCCTCATCGAGTTCTTCCACCGCGGCAAAGCGACGACCCTGGGCGCGGCCTCGGGCGCGGTGGCGGGCCTGGTGGCCATCACCCCGGCCTGCGGTTTCGTGAACCTGGCCGGTTCCATCTGGATCGGCGCGCTGGTCAGCGTCTTCTGCTACCTGGCCATCCAAGTCAAGATCAAGCTGGGCTATGACGACTCCCTGGACGCCTTCGGCGTGCACGGCATCGGCGGGACCTTCGGGGCCATCGCCACCGGCCTCTGGGCGGTCAAGGCGGTGAACGGCCACGACGGCCTCTTCGCCGGCAACCCCGGCCAGTTGTGGATCCAGGTGCAGACGGTCCTGGCCACCATGGTCTTCTCATTCCTCATGACGGTCATCCTTTACTTCGCGGTGGAAAAGACCATCGGCCTGCGGGTTCCGCCCAAGGACGAGGAACTGGGCCTGGACCTGTCGCAACACGGCGAGGAAGGCTACATCATGTAAAGGCAGTTGGCAGTTCGCAGCTGTCAGTTCTCAGCCGGCAACTGAAAGCTGAAAACCGATAACTGAATCAAGATTCCACGGTTCAACCGTGAGGGAGGCAGCAAATGAAGAAAGTCGAAGCAATCATCCGGCCCAGCGCCCTGAGGTCGGTGTTGGACGGGCTCAAGAAGGTGGGTTATCCCGGCGTGACGGTGGTGGAGGTTTCGGGGCACGGCAAGCAAAAGGGCGTCACCGAAACCTACCGGGGACAAAGCGTGGAAGGGCTCCTTCCCAAGCTGATGGTGGTGGCGGTGGTGGACAACGACCAGGTCCAGGAAGTGGTGGACACGGTTTCGGAGGCCGCCAAGACGGGGGAAATCGGGGACGGAAAGATCTTCGTTTCCCCGGTGGACAACGCCTACCGCATCCGCACCGGCGAGAAGGGCGACAAGGCGTTAAGCTAAGCAGGTTGCAAAAAGGGGGGGCTTCCGGCCCCCCCTTTTTTTATATCGGAACTACGGCTTCGTAAAGCAAAGGCTATTGGCCACAGATGCATGGGATGCATCGGATGGCTTTAAGAGGATCAGTTTAAAAAAGAAGGCCTTAACCTGGGCTTTTTGGTCTTCGGCCTTATCCCTGTGAATCCCATGCATCTGTGGCCAAAAAAATGGTCGTTTTGTCCGTCGGCTTTGCTACTGACATCATTTCGTTTTTTATCAGGGCAGGCGGGAAGGGGGAAGCATGAAAAGGATCGAAGCGGTCATCCAAGCCGGAAGGTTCGGTGAGGTCAGGGAAAAGCTGGAGGAAGCGGGCTGCCTGGAAGCCCTGGTCTTCGAAGTGGGGGAGTCGGGAAGGCCCCGGGGCACGGCCTTTTCCTGGAAAAACTGGCCGGGGGGCAACAATCCTTTGGGCCGGATCCGGCTGGAGATCGTCGCCGCCCCCGATTTCGTGATGAACGTCGTCAGGGCCATCCTGGAAGGCGCCTCCAAGAATGGGATGGACCGGGGGAAGATCAGGATCAGCGACGCGGAGGATGTGCATCCCATCTGGGTTTAGGAAGAGGGGCCGATAACGGCCCTGTGGTTCGGCAAGCGGGTTGATGCCGTGCTTTTTGGAGAAAGACCGACCGTTCGCGGTTGGTCTTTTTTATTTGAGGGGTAAAGGGAGCCGTTTTCGCTTGGAAGGTCATCCCTGGGTAGGTCTTTATCGCTTCAAAGCTGAAAATCCCATGTTTTCATCAGTTTTCCTGATTTTTTTCACTTTGATTGGAAACGCCTCTATTTGTAGCTAGCTACATATTTGTTCGTGCAGGACAAAAAAATTTATTAAATTTTTATGATCGATAGCCCATTCTTTACGCCATTTTTACGTTTTTTGGGCCTGTGGCACGACAGTTGCTCTAGGTCCTCCTGCCAATCTAAAAACAGGAGGAAAAAATGGCAACCAAACAGGTAAAAACCGAGGAGGTCGGGGTCGCCCGGACCTTGGACTGGAAAGGGGCCGCGGTCAACGCCATGGCGCTGATCGCTCCCGGAGCGTTTTTGTGGATTACGTACCAATTGCAGGCCGGAGCCACCACGCCGGACGGGGCGTCCTGCGCCAACGACATGTGGGCGGGCATCCTGGTCGCCTTGACCCTGGCCTTCCTCACGGCGTTTTCCTACGCCGAGCTGGCCAAGATCTACCCGGAAGCCGGCTTCGCTTCCTGCGTTTATTTCGCCGAGAAGGCCTTCATCGACGACATGAAGCTGAAGCGCCCCGGGCCCACTTCCATGGCCCGCATCGCCAAGCTCATCACCGGCTGGGCCGCCCATTTGTTCTACTGGGTTTATCCCGGCGTCATGGTGGCCTTCATGGCGACCATGATCGGCTACATCCTGAACGCCATCTGGGGCATCAACCTGACCATGATGTGGCAGATGGTGGTCGTCGTCGCCTTCGCCTTTTCCGTCGGCTTCATCGGCTACAAGGGCGTGCAGGGCTCCACGGCGCTCAACTACTGGGGCAACATCATCCAGTGGGTGACCCTGGTGCTCTTCGGCATCGCCGCGGTCATCTACCGCGTCTCCAACCCGGAGCACGCCACTACCTGGGCCTTCAGCGGCCCCATTGACATCGTGAAGTTCCACTCGATCAAGGGCGTCCTGGTCCAATCCACCATCGCCATCCTGATCCTGGTGGGTTTCGAAAGCTCCACGGCCCTGGGTTCGGAAACCAAGGAACCGGAGAAGAACATCCCGAAAGCCATCATCATCGCCCTCGTGGTGCAGGGCTTGATGGCCTACCTCTATGAGTACTTCTGCGCCTGCATGATGGTCTCGGAGAAGCTGACCGGGTCGGTGCCCGTCGCCGCCGTCGCGGCCGTGGCCGCCCAGCCCGCCACCGTCACCTCGGCCGGCGTCACCATCCCCGCCGTCGCGGCCGTGGCTGCGTCCCCCGCCACCACCAAGATGGTCTACGGCCTGGACGCCATGGCGGCCTCCTCGGCGCCCATCGGCGACATGGTCATCGCCATCGGCAACAGCATGATGGGCGGCATCGGCAAGATGCTGATGATCACCATGTCCATCACGGTGGCCATCGCGGTGGTCTGCACCACCCTGGCCTGCATGAACACGGCCGTCCGCGTCACCTTCGGCATGGCCGAAGACCGGGAACTGCCGCGCTTCCTGGGCTTCCTGCACAAGAAGTACGCCTCGCCCCACACGGCGATCTGGCTGATGGCGGCCTTCTCCAGCGTCATCGGCATCATCGGCGTGCAGTCCACCCGCGGGCTGATGGGCATCACCCTGGCCTCGAACTTCGGAACCTTCGTCCTTTACGGCGCGGTCTGCATCTGGACCATCATCGCCTTCAAGAAGCGCAAGGATTTCAACGCCTTCAAGCACCTGGTCATCCCGGTGCTGGGCCTGATCATGAACATCGTGATGTGCTGGGGGGTCATTTACCTCTACACGATCGGCAATGACGACGCCAAGGCGGAAGCGGCCATCTTCTTCTACATCGCCGGCGGCTCGGCCATCGCCTACTTCATCTACGTGGTGGGCACCTCGGTGCTCAAGTCCCACAGCATGAAGATGATCTCGGCCATCATCCGGCCCGATTCGCTGGACAACCTGGCGGACGCCCTGAACAAGGAAGAACTGGTCAAGGGCATGACGGTCTCCGAGGTGAAGGGCTTCGGCCGCACCCTGGGTTCCAAGACCGACGACGTCCCCACCAAGGTCAAGTTCCTCGACAAGGTGCGGGTGGACGTGGTGGTCAACGACTGGGATGTGCCCCATGTGATCGACGTCATGAAGGACGTCCTCCAGACGGGCAACAAGGGCGACGGCAAGATCTTCGTCCTGGAAACCAGCGAAGCGGTCCGCGTGCGCACGGGGGAAACGGGCATCACCGCCGTCTAACCGTTCGAAGTCCGGAAGGTCCAAAGCCGCCGTGGGGAAACCCCGGCGGCTTTTTTATTTGGGGGGAACCACCGCCGGTTTAAGATACCGCCTGACGGATTCGAAAGGTGGTGGGGGATTGAACTACTGGAAAGAAATGGAGTGGGGCCTAGCCGCCCTGAACCTGCTCCCCTTCCTGCTGTTGCTGGTCCTCATCGCCATCCTGCCCTTGATCCCGGCTACCGCCGCTTGGTGGGAAAAGCCTAGGAACAAGATGTGGGTTTGCCTCGCCTGCGCCCTGACGGGTGCGGTTTTGGGACTGGGACCGACCCACGATTTCTCCAGGCCCACCCAGGTTTTCATGGAATACCTCGACTTTCTGGCCCTTCTCACCGTGCTCTTCACCCTTTCGGGCGGCATCCACATCGGGGGGGCCGTCCAGGGTTTTCCCTGGGTGAACATCTTCTTGCTCCTCATCGGGGCCCTTCTTTCGAATGTCCTGGGGACCGCCGGCGCCAGTATGCTCCTGATCCGTCCCCTTTTGGCCGCCAACCGGCACCGCCGGCATAAAACGCATATCCTGCTTTTCTTCATCCTGATAGTTTCCAATTGCGCTTCCTGCCTCATCCCCCTGGGTCCGCCGCTTTATCTGGGCTACCTGGGGGGAGTGCCTTTCCTCTGGACCCTCCATCTGCTGCCGCCTTGCGCCCTGGTTGTGGGTTTCCTCCTGGTGCTTTTTCACTTTTACGATGAATGGATTTTCGAGAAGGAAGAGGTGGAAAGCCGTGGAAGGATGGCCCGGGAAATCTCCAAAGCGTCGAAAAAAATCCACGTCCAGGGTTGGATGAACATGATCCTGCTGGCCTTGGTGATAGCGACCATTCTTTTTACGGGTTATCTGTTGGAGCCGACCCTTGCCTCCGCGCTGGGCGGGGAAAAAGCCGGGGCCCTTTGCCAGGTTTTTCGGGCCATTGTTTTCGCCGGTTTGGCCTGGTTGTCCTTCCGCAAAACGCCCCGGGTGGTCCATGCGAAGAACCAGTTCCACTTCGCGCCGCTTCAGGAAGTGGCGGTCCTTTTCTTGGGCATCTTCGGGGCCATGGTTCCGGCCTTATCCCTGATGGAAGCGAAAGCTTCCGCCATCCCCCTCACGGCGCCCTGGCAGTATTTTTGGGCTTCGGGCCTCCTGAGCGCTTTCCTGGACAATGCCCCGACCTACCTTAATTTTACGGTGCTGGCGGCGGGCCAAAACGGCATCGCGCCGGGCCATTTGGGGGAACTGGCGGACAAGTTTCCAAAGTTGTTGGGAGCGATATCCTGTGGGGCGTCCTTCATGGGAGCGCTGACCTACATCGGCAACGGCCCCAATTTGATGGTGAAGGCCATCGCCGAGCACCACCGGGTGAAGATGCCTTCCTTCGGCGGGTACATGCTCTGGGCCGGGGCGGTCCTTGTCCCGGTTTTCATCCTGGTCACTTTTATTTTTTTCGTTTGAGCCGAATGGGAAGACTTGGGGCTTAAGCCCTGATGTCGATGCCGCCCCGGGGCGGCGGAGGGCTGGAGGGGCCATCGGGGGAATCGGTTCCTTCGGATTGGACGGTGCCGTCGGGCCCGTAACCGGTGTTGCGGTAACCCTGTTTTTGGGGATCGCCCTGGTCCTTCTTTTTACCGTCGCCGATTTTTTTCAGGGAATCAGCCATGGCCTGGAGACGAAGGGATTCCTCCGCCTCATGGGCCTTGGCGGAATCCGCGGCCTTTTGCTGGGCTTCCTTGCGGGCGGCCTGCTCCATACCCAGGATGTTCTGGAGCTGGAGGTTCGGGTTGTTGTGGTTGACTCTCATCGAAAACCGCCGAAAGAAGAGTTCAGCCCGGGTTGGACGGCCGCTGAAGACCCGCCCCCATCCCGGTTGATCCCTTAAATTATAATCACTTTTTCAGGGCGGATTCAGCTTGAAATCCACCTCGACGGGATTGGTGGAGTTGTCCGAGGTCAGGAAAAGGCTTATTTTCCGGCCGTCACAGCGCAGGTCGGTCAGCGCCGCCCCGGCGTGAAAATGATAGGCCGAAAGGTCCACGGGCTGGACCGTCACCTTCCATTCCCCGTTCGCTTGTTCCAAACCCGTCAAATAGTCCTTCAGCAGGGGTTTGCCCTGGGCATCCTGGGATCCGTCCCCCACCGAAAAGAGGAAAGCCCCGGAAAGGGAATCGGCGGCCCAACCCACCGGTTCCTGGAGGACCAGGGCCGAGACGGGCGAGGTGAAGGCGGCCTTGAAAAGATTAATGCCCGCGGGTTCGGCGTAAAGCCATTGGAGGTTTAAAGGGCTTTCCGCCAACGGGGAGATGCCGATCCAGGGGGCGCCCGGACCCTTGTCCGCCACCAGGAGCAGGTTTTGCTGGTCGGGGGAAAGGGAATATTGCTTCAGGTTTTGGAATTGGTGGGAATCGGAGGGGCTGGAAAGGTTGAGCTGGATGAAGTCGTAACGGGGGGAAGCATTGGTGGCCAGGGTGGTACGGGCGACCAGGTTGAGGTTGTCCCCCAGCAGGAAATAGGCGGGGATGGCATAGGCTTTCAGGGGGTAGGCCATTTGCTGGGAGCGGAACTTGTCCGTGACGGTGGCCGTAATGGCCGCGTCGGGGGAAAGCAGGACGCCCGGGCCGTCGATGCCGGGCAGGGTCTCGGAAAGGGAGACTTTATAGTCGTTATTCTCCACCTGGGCGGGCACGGCCCAAAGGGGGGAGACTATATATAAGAGGAACAGGCTTAAAAGGGTGGTCCGCATGGTGGAAAGCATACCCTATGGACGGGCGGGGAAGCTATTTCAGGTCGGGGTGTTCTTCCTTCAACCCGACTGATTGCAAAGTATATTTTTCAATGTTTTTAACTCCCAATTTTCTGCCTGAAAACCGCAACAGGGGATAGGATGGTCGGACAAAGAGACAAGGATTGGTCAAAAAAGTGGGGAAACATTGGGAGGATGGGATGAAGAAAGAGAACAAAACCCGTTTTGGATCCGGATTGCGAGAAAGTAGAAAAAGATGGTGTGCCTTCTTTGTCTTCTGTTTGTTCCTTCCGACGTTACTTTTTGCGAAAGACCAGTATTCCAAAAAACAATATATGTTCATCCCGTGGGGTGGAGGGAATGGCCAACTTTCATTAAATGTTGGAGTGAGAACGCCCGTCCTTCAGTACGGTGAAGATGGGGGAAAAGATGTTTATGGCAAGCCGGTTACGGATCGTTCTGGCCCAAGATTTCTATCCATGGATGACAATGGGAACTTTTATTTTTATGAAGAGAAACAATCTGCAATTAAGAAGTTCGATCTGAACGGAACGGAAACAGCAAGATTGGTTACAAAAAACCCACCAAATGATTTTTCGATTCGAGACGATGAGATTTTAATTAAAACAAATCACACCAATAAAATTACTATTTTGAGATCAAAAGATTTATCGATCGTGAAAGAAATAAACGTACCTAAAGATCAAATTGATATGTTTGAAGAATCCAGAACCCAAATTAAAGATGGCGCCTTAATAATTGAACACTCAAACAAAAGAGAAAACATTGGTAAGACATTTGTTTTCGACGAGCAAAAATGGAACTCAAATGGAAAAATAAAATATGAGCAAGAGAAAAAAGATGACGAAAATTTCGCCTCAATATTCAAATCGTCGGAAGCGAATTGGAATAAAAGCATTAATAATAATTCAGAGCCAACCCTTTCTTGGAGACTAATAAAAAAAGATAAACAAGGGAATTTCTATAGCTATGGGCATGGGTTAGTGAGCCCTTATTCCGGCATAGTTTCAAGGGACTATCTCATTAAGAGTGATGCTACTGGGAAAATTTTATTTCAGCTGGAAATACCTCGCGAGATGTTTTTATCTCATGATTTCTGGCCCACCGCTGTTGATCAAGACGGTAACGTTTTTGATATGTGGTCGGATAAAGATGGGCTTCATATCAACGAATACCAGTATTTGAATCATGAAAACACGAAATAAAATTGTTCATTTTTGTTTTGTATTTTTATGTTCCGCCTTTGTATGGGCTCAAACACCGACGCCTGTTCCTACTGTCATAGTCAACGATGTGGTTGGTTTTGGGAGTACGGCAGCTACTGAAGTGTGGGTTAATGATGACAATGTCCAAAATCCAATAAAATTATCTGATTATATAAAAGGCGTTTTGTCCGGCGAATTAGGTTCCCCGGTTTTCACTTCAAACAGTCAGCGCCAAAATGCTTATACCGCTCAGGCCGTTGCGGCGAATTCAATTTGGAATCAGTATTATCAACAACAATTGGCCAGGATAACGGCCACACCAGGCGCAACACTTACAATAACTCCGATTCCGACTGACACGACATTTCAAAGATTTGATGACCAATATAGTCTTGGCGATCCTACACCAATCATTGAAAACGCTGTAGCAACGGCTAGCGTCAGTATCATTACCCTTAATGGAAATCGGCTGAGAAGTGTTGAATATTCCGCATCTACAGGCGCTTCGTCTGGAGGTTCAACTCTTACCATTCCAACGGGAATACAATCTTTAAACACAAATGGTAATCCAACGGTGCTATGGCCGTTGGCTCAAAGTACACCTCGATGGATCCCCTATTTACGTATTAGTCCGAATCAGGAAGTCCCATCTTCCGAAATTGACCCTGGTAATGCACCATCGTTATCGCCCCAAGTCGGATTGATTCAATTGGGCGCGTTTTATTTATCTGAATACGAGAACTACAGTCCCCAGGATATCCTTCTTCACTATTACCACACGACTCCGCCTTACGTGCTGAAGGTAGATGTCTACAACGGTGCAACAGTTGTTCAAACATCAGGCCAGACTTCTCCTTACCTTTCATTCAGCGGGGGGCAGACAATTTATGAAGGCTTTTGGGCTGGCGCTTTAGGCCAACCCCGAACTTTTATTAAGACCGTTAATAATCCTATTTTCAGTCCTGCCGATTTGGAATTCCAAATCGCGTTTAGCGAAAGGGTAAACGCAAACAGCATTTCCATAAGCTTGTTGAGCCAAGCGGCCCCTCAAGGCGTCCCGGTAACAGTGGTGGCCAATCCTTCAGTCGATACGGACTCCGTTATTTCTGGCCTCCCTCCCACGACTTGGTTTGGCAAGATATCTCAAGCGCAATTAGATATGTTGGGATCAGGACCGGTAACACTTCTCATCCAGGGTTATCACGAAGGAATACCCCAAGCTTTATTAAATAGTTATCCTGGTTTAGGGGCCATGTATTTGAACGGCCATAAGGATTACATTTCGAACACTTATTTTCCTGGCCCGGACACAAACCATATTTTCCAGATTGGAGGCACACCAACTGCGACTCCCACTCCCACTGTTACATCGACCCCTACTCCAACCTTAACGCTTGCCTCTACCCCCACGCCCACCTGTTCCAACGGCTGGTGTTTCGCCGGGCCCCCGCCACCTGCGGGAAGTACTGCGCCCACGGTGTTGGGTTACCACGATAAGCTTTATCTTTTTCCGGGAAACTACTTCGCAGCAGAAAATAATGACGTCAGCCTCCGCTCTTCCAGTGATGGAGCCAATTGGTCTGTGGTCACGTCTTTTCCAAATTTTTATGGTCCGAATTCACAAAATTATGGAGGGACCTTAGCCAACGCCGAAATAGATGATGTTTTTCTTTTCCAGGACAAGATGTGGGTTTTTCTTGACAAGAGCAATACCGATGGCGGTTTTTGGTGGGAGTTGTGGAACTCAACCGATGGATCGGCTTGGGTCAATACCGCGTTTAATCTTAACGATGACGCGAACACAGATTTCGGCCAAGTGGCGGTCAACGGTTTTGGTTTCAATGTGATGTTGGCAGGAGGCTCGTTGCAGGGTGGAAACAGGGTTTTGCTGTTCCCCAATGGAGCGAACCTGGCTGGTTCTTCCACGGTAGCCCCCTGGCCCGCGCGGGTGGGGGCGAACCTCTATCCATTCAATAATCAAATGTTCATCATGGGGGGAAATGTTTTTAACGGGTCATTCAACGGTGGAACCCCACTCACGGATATATGGGCAACCTCAAACGGCACTAGTTGGACGCAAGCCGCCACGACCATGCCCGGCGCGGATGTCATCACTTCCGGCCAACCCTTATTCACCGAACCACCAGTCACCTACAACAACACCGAGTGGATGATGACCGGCGCCATTGTTCCATTGG
>Ga0070734_10003187_pt1 | contig 17808 bp, 13 predicted proteins | sample Coa_R1_8_FD_66444 | JGI IMG/M metagenome (GOLD analysis project Ga0070734, IMG submission 66444) | Surface soil microbial communities from Centralia Pennsylvania, which are recovering from an underground coalmine fire - Coalmine... | ecosystem: Environmental > Terrestrial > Soil > Unclassified ... | reverse complement strand
AAGCGCTGGGAGTCAGGATGGGCGTATCTACCAGAACGAATCCGCGGTCATCAAAAAAATCGCGGCAGGCGCGGATGATCTGATGCCGCACACCCAGAATAGCCCTCTGGCGTGTGGACCGCAGCCACAGGTGTCGATGGTCCATCAGGAAGTCGACGCCGTGTTCCTTGGGCGTGATCGGATAGGGATCGGACTCCGGCACGCGCTGCACGATGTCCGCCGATTCGACGTCCAACTCAAACCCGCCGGCCGCGCGAGCCTCCGCGCGGATCTTGCCGCGCACAATCAGCGACGATTCCTGCGTCAGGTCCTTTAGCTTTTCAAACGTCTCTTCCGGCAGGGCACTCTTTACCGCGACGCACTGCATGATGCCCGTGCCGTCGCGCACTTGCGGGAAGCAGATTTTCCCGCTACGGCGCAGGTTGTATAACCAGCCGGCGATCTCCACCGTCTCGCCGGCGTGCTGGCCGGCTCGGTCTATTGTGACTCGGGGGATTTCAGTACTCATTGCCGCTCTTTAAATTCTCCAGCCGGTCGAAAACCTCGCACACGCGCTCCAACGGTTTCTCCATTTCCGGCACTTCTCTCAATTCGAGCAGCAGCGGATACTGATCCGGCGTGGTCCGCAGACTATTCATGGCGCGATTCCAGTCGATGCTCCCGCCTTCGGAGAGGAACGGGAACAGGTGCGAGTCCTCTTTTCCATTATTGTCGTGAACGTGCGTGGAACGAATGCGCGGGCCAAGCAACTTGTACGCTGTCTCCACGCCTTCCTTCATGTTGGCGTGGCCCAGGTCCAGGCAAACGTTCAGCTCCAGATGCGTCACCTGCAGGAAGTAAAGCAAGCGCTCGGCGCTGGAAAGCGCATTGGGCGTGTTTTCAAGAAGCACCTCAACTCCGCGCTGGCGCGCGAACAGGTTGATTTCTTCGAGCGCTGCGAAGGCGGCGTCGACTTTGCGCTCGCTGAACTCCTCGCCACTGACGCCCAAATGCTGGATCAGATACCGGAAAGGGATGGTTTCTGCAACTTCCAGCGCCCTTTTAATCTCATCCACCCAATGGAGGCGCTTGGACTTTACGGGCTCGGTGATGTTGACGATGGCGTCCGGGCCGGAACGGCCCCACACATCATCGGTATACATGGGCGAGTGGAGCGAATGGAGCTTGAGCTCGGAATCGCGGAACCAGTAGCCCAGTTCGTTGACCTGTGCTTTATCGCGATAGTCCAGGTGCTGGCGCGCGCAAAAGATCTCCACCAGCGGAATTCCAGCGTCTCCAATACGGTCGAGCCATTTCGCCGTGAGGTGATGATTGACGATCAGATGCGTCGAGAGAGCCCTCTGCATTAGTAACCGGCGGCCTTTCCCGGACGCCGGCCGTCGGCCGCGCCTTGCAGCCAACCTTTATCGTTCACGATCGTTTCGACCACCGAGCCCACGGAGCCGCTGGATTCGTCGATCGCGTGGCCGCGCGCTTTGAGCAGCGCGATCGTGTCCGGAGAGAAGCCTCTTTCGAGCGTGAGCCGATCGGGTTGCCACTGATGATGGAAGCGCGGAGCGTCTACCGCCTCCTGCGCGTTCATGCCGAAATCGACGACGTTCAATATCACTTGGAGCACGGACGTGATAATTCGGCCTCCGCCAGGGGCGCCTACGACCATGAACAGCTTTCCGTCGCGGAGAAGAATGGTCGGCGTCATCGCGGAGAGCGGCCGTTTGCCGGGCTCAATCGCGTTGGATTTGCCTTGAACCAAGCCAAACATGTTCGCCGCGCCAGGCTTGGCGGAAAAATCATCCATTTCATTGTTGAGCAGGAAACCCGTGCCCGGGACTGTGATCCCGTTTCCAAATCCGCCGTTCAGGGTGTACGTCACCGCTACGGCGTTTCCTTCCGCATCCACAACATTATAGTGGGTGGTCTCGCTGCTTTCGCTTCCCGCGGGATGGCCGGGCAGGACTTGCACACTCGGCGTGGCGTGATTTGGGTCAATGGACGCGCCGCGCTTGCGGATGTAGGCCGGATCGAGCAGACCACTCGTTGGAACCTTGAAAAAATCGGGATCGCCCAGGTACTCGCTTCGATCGGCATAGAAGCGGCGCATGGTCTCCGCCACGTAGTGAATCGAGGCGGCGGAACCGGCTCCGGTCTTTTCGTAGCCAGAGCCTTCGACCATTCCCAGCATCTGCAGTATTCCGATACCGCCGGAACTGGGCGGCGGCGCTGTGATGACGTCATAGTTGCGATATTTGCCGGTGAGCGGGACGCGTTCAACGGCTGCGTACTCCTTGAGGTCGGCGAGCGTGATCAGACCTCCATGTTTCGCCATCGCATCCGCCAGCATTTTCGCCGTTTCGCCTTCGTAGAAATCCTTCGAGCCTAGCTTGGCGACGCGCTCCAGCGTGTGTGAAAGCTCGGGCTGGAGAAAGGAGTCGCCGATGGCGTAATAAGCGCCGTTTTTCAGAAAAATTCGTTTGGATTCGGGATCGCTGGGCAAGTTCCGCGCGGCTTTCAGAGAGTCGGCGAATTCGTAGGTTACGGGAAAGCCCTTCGACGCCAGCTCAATCGCGGGAGCCAGCACGGCTTCCCATTTCGCGCGGCCGTATTTCTTCTGCGCCAGTTCCAAGCCGCGGACGGTTCCCGGGACGCCGGAGGATCGCCAGCCTTCGACGCTGTCCCGTGTCGGATTGCCCTTCGCGTCAAGATACATGCCGCGCGAGGCTTTCCCCGGCGCTCGTTCGCGGAAGTCGATGAAGGTGGACCGGCCGTCGGCGAAGCGGACCAGCATAAATCCGCCGCCACCCAAGTTGCCGGCATAAGGATAAGTCACCGCCAGAGCAAAGCCGATGGCGACTGCGGCATCCACGGCATTTCCGCCGTTCTTGAGAATCTTCACGCCGGCGTCGGTGGCGAGATCGTCGCCTGATACGACCATGGCATGCTGCGCGTGCTCCGGCTGGCGGGCAATCAGGCGGGCGCCAAGCGCTAACGAGAGAAGGGCCGCGCTATGCCGCGTCATGAGTCGATTCTAGCAGGCAGGCTATTGTCACGATTGCTCGTAGGCACGCAGCAAATTGTCCTTGGCGATACCAGCATGCGTCAATATGGTGAGCAGATTTGAGGCCTTGATCGTGAGTGGTTCGGAAGCGTGAGCGAGAACGCAAGGGCACGGATGATTTGTTTCCCTGTCCGAAGTCTAAGATGGTCGGAACAGACCCTTAGCGCCGGTCCCGTCTCACCAGCGCTGCGATGAACTCTGGATCCGATTCGGCCAGGACGTTTTTGGGGATGTAGCAGTATCCCTTGTCGCCCCAATCCTCACCCCAGGAGTTTTTTATCGTGTAGAAGTTGCCGGTGTAGCCAGTGATGAGCATGGCGTGACGGCCGTGGCGGCCGCTGGACGGCTCGGCTGCGTTGAAGATGCCGTCGCGTCCGACCTGCGAAAAGGCTGAGCCGGTATTCATCGACACCTGCACGGGACAGCCTGCGCTGAGAACCTTGCGGACGTCGTCCAGGGCGATGGGCAACGGAGTGGCATCCAGACGGTGACGTTCGGCGTCGGCGATTAACGTTCGCTCGGAGGTCGCTGGAACCGCGCTGTCGTCGGGCCAGAGCTCCTGCCGGCAGGTTCCTTGTTCGGCGAGCACGCGTCCGGGGTCCGGTCCGCCGACGGCACCATCGCCACCGGTGTAAGCGTAGCGGTAATCCTGCGCATCACCTTGCATGCGCTGGATTTCGAGCATGCTGTACGACGGAGACAGGCGCTGCCCCTCGCCGGTCTTGAGGTTGCCCACCAGTTCTGTCGCGTGCGTCCAGGCAAAGGCGGCGCAGCGGGAGGTTTGGCCCTGATCGCCGACAGGCGAGCAGTACTTACGCAAGTCGACCGCATCCTTCACTTCCACCGAATCGAAGGCCGGCGGCAGCGGTTGCGGCGGAGCGATTTCGCCGCGCTGGGGCACGGAAACGTCTACGTTACTGAAGTCGATACCGCTGTACTGCATGCTCAAATAGGCCAGTAAGGCCGCCGGAAGGAACCCGAAGGCGTGCAGTTGGCCGTCGCGTTCGAACAGTCTCAGCGTTTCCGAGCTGCCCGGCGCGATCTGCTCGAAGCCCTGTTGGAAACCGGCATCGTCGAAGAGCGAGTAGCCTTCATCGGCGCGCTGCGTGACCATGGTGTCGCCGAAGAACTCATGGTCGCCAAAAAGGTTTTGGGCGGATTGCTGATAGTCGTCCGGAGTCCAACTGCCGTCGTCATCCTGAAAATCGGTTTCAGTCGCGTTGGGAAAATCGGCCGCGGAGAGCGCGGTATCGTCGTCGAGGCCGATTAGGGAACCGGGATCGGAAAAGTCGTCGTCCAGATTGCCATTGTCGCCGTTTCCACCGTCGCCGCCGCCGTTGTCACCATCCCCAGCGCCCTGATCTTCCTGATCCTGATCGTCATCTTGATTCTGATCGTCGTCATCTTGATCCTGATCGTCATCCGGATCATAGCCCTGGTCGTCATCCTGATTTTGGTCGTCGTAGCCGCCATCGCCTCCGCCATTGTCGAAAAAACCACCACCGTCATCGTCCATCCAGTAGCGCCATCCGGGATCATGCGACATACGATCAATAGGGTACTATGCGGCGCGGGAACGGGCTCATTCGATAGAAAGTTTCAATCGAACTCATCAAAAGAATCGTAAACCAGCCCGGTAACAGACTGCTTATACTTGGTTTGGAGCGCCAGGAAGCGTTCCAAGCAGGGGAAACCAGTCCGTTCCTAAAAGGCGCGTTTTGCGCGCGCGAGCAGCTTTATGTTTGTTGACCCGATGGCCACCACGCATCACAATCGCGCTTCCCGCCGCCGGCCCGGTTTTCCGCAACCTGCGTTTAACGACATAATTTCCGGAAGCGAGGAGATGCTCCATGAAGAGAATCGAAGCCATTATCCAGCCTCACAAGCTGGAAGACGTGAAGGAAGCCTTGAAGGCGATCGGAATCGATGGCATGACCATTATGGAAGTGCGCGGGCATGGCCGGCAAAAGGGCCACAAAGAGGTCTACCGAGGGATGGAATATCAGGTGGATCTGTTACCCAAAATGAAGATCGAGATGGTGGTAACCGACGCGCGGCAGGACGAGGTCGTGCGCACGCTGGTCTCTTCAGCCCGCACGGGCAAGATCGGGGACGGAAAGATCTTTGTGTACGACGTAGCGGAGGCCATTCGTATCCGCAACGACGATCGCGGCGACGCAGCCTTGTAGCTGGCAGCCCTATAACTCAAGGACTCTTAGCACAAGGAAAGGCAACCGCACGCCATGCAGGCCGCTGAATCGAGACCGCTGAATGCAAACCAGTATGGGAGAGACGTCATTGTGAATGAGACCGTGATCCTTCCTCCACCTCCGCCGGAAGCTGTGCACCGGGCGCTGGCGGCGCGTTCCGGGGAAGTCGACCAGCGCGTGCTGGACGCATTCGGGCGGACGCTGGCGCAGAAAATGCCAAGCGGATTAGCGCTGATGGCGGTGGGAGGGTTTGGACGCCGCGAACTGTTTCCCAACTCCGATATCGACCTGCTGCTTTTGATTGCTTCCGAAAAAGAAATCCCTCCCAAGGAGGCCATCGCCGAATTTCTGCAGTTGTTGTGGGACGGCGGCTACCGGCCCAGCCACTCAGTTCATACGGTGACCGATTGCATTACGGAGCAGAGCGACAATGCGGAGTTCACCATCAGCCTGATGGACCGGCGGTTTCTGGCCGGCGATGAAGCGCTGTTCAAGAATCTGGAGGAAAAATTTAAGACGTTCTTGACCAAACGAGGCGCGACGATCGCGCAAAAGCTTGCGGGGTTGGCGGAAGGACGCCGCGCCAAGTTTCAGAACACCATCTACCATCTGGAACCCAACATCAAGGACGCTCCGGGAGGTTTGCGCGATCTGCAAACCACACGCTGGCTGCTGGCGATTGAGCCGCAAGAGGGAATCCCTTCGCTGACCGCGGCGCTCGATTTCCTTTCCGGCGTGCGTGTCCGGCTGCATCAGCTGGCCGCACGAGACCAGAACGTTCTCAGCTTCGAAAGCCAGGACGCTCTGGCCGAACAGCCTGCGGTGTTGATGCGCGAATATTATCGTCACGCCCGGGTTGTGGACCGGGCCTTGCGCCAAGCCATCGAGGCCGCGATGGAGAAGCCCGGCACGTTGCTGGGACGGTTCCACGAGTGGCGCGCCCGGCTTTCCACCTCAGAGTTTACGGTGTCGCGCGATCGCGTCCTGCTGCGCACACCCAAGCCGCCCGAAGATTTGAGACTGTTCGAGTTTGTAGCGCGGCATCAGCTCCGGCTGGCCCCCGATACCATCGAACGCCTGAGCGAGACAACTCCCGTGGCCGGATGGGCGGATTGGAAGCGTATGCTCTCTCTTCCGCGTCCGTCGGCCGGCCTGCGAGCCATGCAGGAGTCCGGCACGCTTGTTCGCGCTCTTCCTGAATGGAATCACATTGAATGCCTGGTGGTGCGCGACTTTTATCATCGCTACACGGTGGATGAACACACACTCGTTGCCATCGGAGCGCTGGAAGCCGTATCGGACGGCCGTTTCGCGGAACTGCTGGGTGAGATTGAAGACCCGGCCCTGGTGCGGTTTGCGTTGCTAATGCACGATATCGGCAAGGGCACGGGCCGGGACCATTCCGAGGAGGCGGTGATTATCGCGCGCAAGGTGCTGGCGCGGCTGGGCGCTCCGGAAGCCGATTGCGCGACGATCGAGTTTCTGATTGCGCGGCATCTGGATCTATCCAGTGTGATGAGTTCGCGCGACCTTCACGACGGCGCAACCGCGCGCGGGCTGGCGGAGCGGATCGGCACCATCGAGCGGCTGAAGCTGCTGACCATGATGACCTTCGCCGACATCAGCGCCGTGAATCCGCAAGCGATGACGCCGTGGCGTCTGGAGCAGCTCTGGCGCGTGTATTTACTGGCCCACCAGGAGCTGACCAAGGAACTCGAAACCGAACGCATTCATGCTCCCAGCGGCATTCCGCCGGAACGGGCCCGGTTCCTCGAAGGTCTTCCGGTCCGGTATCTGCGCACACACTCCGCGTCTGAAATCGACGCTCACCATGCCCTGGCACGCCAGCTCGAATCGCGCCCCGTGGCGATCGAAATCACGCATGAACGCAGCATCTACCGGCTGACGCTGCTGACCCGCGACCGGCCGTCATTGTTCGCCGCCGTAGCGGGCGCCATTTCGAGTTTTGGTTTGAACATTGTGAAAGCGGAGGCGTTCACCAACGCCGCGGGAATCGCGGTTGATTCCTTTACGTTCTCCGATCCGCACCGCACCCTAGAGTTGAACCCCTCTGAAATGGACCGGCTGCGGGGCGTTGCGCGGCGCGTCATCGAGGGCAAGCAAGAAGCTGAAAAGCTCCTGCGCGGGCGGCCGAAGCCGCTACTGCCCACGAAAGCGCGGCTAAAACCGCGCGTCGCTGTGAAAAACGACGTTTCCGAGGCGGCCACTTTGGTCGAGATCGTGGCGGAGGACCGGCCCGGCCTGCTTTACGATCTGGCTCGCGCCATTTCCGAATCAGGTTGCAATATCGAGGTGGTCCTGATTGATACCGAAGCTCACAAGGCTCTGGATGTTTTCTATGTGACCCATGAGGGGCACAAGTTGGATTCGGCGCTGGAGGAGCGGTTGAAGTCTGGTTTGCTGGCCGCTTGTGTGGCCGGAAATTAGTGGCTATTGACACTTTGGAACCGCCGGTGTAGGATTTTGCCAAGAAGCTAGTCCGCTGGTTGGGTCGAAGCGAGGAAGTTCGGGAGGTACGAACGCGATGCCTTGTGACGAATGGTCCAGCCGAGTAGAAGGTTATAAGCACGCCCTGCAAGCGTACTTCGAAGCCGTTTTAGGGCTCGGTAACGCGCCTGGTTTGGAATTCAATCGTTTGTGGCAGTTAGCGGAGAGGGCTCGCAAGAGCACTGATAACGCACGCGCCGCTTTACTCGCGCACGAATACAAACACGCTTGCATGCTACCGGTGGGCGTACCTCAAATTCCTGGATTGGCGACCGAGGATTTTATCCTGGGCGATCAAGGCCAGTCCGGCGGCTGAAGGCCCGGGCGTTACGCCGGTTTCGCTCGATGCTCGCGATAGGCCGCGCGAGTTGACCTGATTTCTGTGACGTGCCCTTCCAGGTGTTGCGCGTACCAATCGACCACTTGGCGCAGCGACATCGGCCCATCTTTCGAGTGCGTGCCCATACGTTCAAAGGCGGACTCCGGAAGATCCTTCAACAGTTCATGGTTCTCGGTTCGCAAGCGCCGGAAGTTCTCTAAGGCGTGTGAAATCTTGCGTTTATGGTAGTCAAGCTTCTCTGCCCAGGCATCGTCGTCGAAATACTGAAGCGTGGGATTTTCTTCCGCGATGATCTGCCGCACGCGCATCGCGCCGACGATCTCGGCGTCGGATAAGTGGCACACGATCTGCCGCACGCTCAAATGATTTCCCGCAGGTTTGAAATCCAACTCGGGACCGGCCGCGCCGGTGGTCGCCATGGCCAGCAATTCGCCGCCACGGCGGAATCGTTCCAACAGGTCTGCCAGTTCGCTCATGATATGCGGGTGATGAACCATTATAATAGGGGCAGTCCGGTGCGCGCGATGACAAAAACCAAAATCGTTATCCTTGTATTGACTTGCGCGGGCTTGTGCACCTCCCAATCCCGTCAGAATGAACGCCCTGTACGGCAAGCCGTGCGCGGTCCGCATGGAGCCGTGGCGGCGGGAAGCGAGTATGCCACTGAAGCCGGCATGCGAACGTTTTATCGCGGAGGAAATGCCGTGGATGCGGGTGTCGCGAGCATGTTCGCGGCGTCCGTAACCGAGCTCTCGCATTTCGGCCTAGGCGGTGAAGCGCCCATTCTAATTCGCGACAAGGCAGGCAAGGTTCACGCGATCGCCGGCGTGGGAACCATGCCAAAACTGGCGACCGCGGAGATGTTTCGCACCCGCAAGCTCCAACCCGGTGAGACGGAAGTGCGCGGGCAAAACGGCGAGACGGGCCTGAAAGGCATCATCCCCGTGGCTGGCCTGATGCCGGCGCTGGTGCCGAGCATGGTGGACGCGGGTCTGGTGGCGTTGCGGGAGTACGGGACCAAATCCTTCCAGGAAATCATTCAGCCTGCGATCGAACTCGCAGACGGGTACGCCATCGACGAGATGCGCGTCAATACCATCGCCGCCAGCCGCGGGTTCTTCGATTTGTGGCCTACCTCGAAGGCGCACTTCATGCCCAACGGGAAATTGCCACAGGTTGGAGAGATTTTCCGCCAGCCGGATACGGCTCGCACGCTTCGCGCCATGGCGGAAGCGGAGAAAAAGGCGCTGGCCGCCGGAGCGCCGCGGGTGGCCGCGATTGACGCGGTGCGGGATTATTTCTATCGCGGAGAGATCGCCCGGAAGATCGACGCGTTTAGCAAAGCCAACAACGGGTTGCTGCGTTACGAGGACATGGCTGCGTTCCGCCTGACGGTGGAAGATGCCCTTTCGACCACGTATCACGGATATACCGTCTACAAGCCCGGTTTCTGGAGTCAAGGGCCGGCCATGCTGGAACTGCTGAACATCATGGACGGGTTTGAGGGCAAACCGACGCTGAACTCGGCCGAGTATATTCATCGCGCCGTGGAGGCGATGAAGTTGGTCTATGCGGATCGCGATACTTACTACGGCGATCCCAAGTTCAACCAGTTGCCCACGCAAGTGTTACTCTCGCGTGAATATGCTGCCGAGCGGCGGCGGCAGATCACTGCTTACGCGTCGCAGGAGTTTCTACCCGGGAAGATCAATGGAAAGATCGGACAGCATCCGGCGTTGTTTGACACGGCGCGCGTCAAGATTGACGATGCGCTGATCGCGAAGGATACGACCTGCGTGGATGCGATGGATGCGGAGGGCATGGTGTTTTCGGCCACTCCGTCCGGTGCGTGGCTGCCCAGCGTGATTGCGGGCGATACCGGCATCCCGCTGACGGAGCGAGCCCAGCAGTTCGTACTGGTGCCTGGCAATCCCAACGAACTCGCCGGTGGCAAGCGGCCGCGGGTGACTCTTAGCCCCACCATCGTGACCCGCGACAACCGTCCTGTTCTGGCGCTCTCGACTCCCGGAGGCGACAACCAGGAACAGGCTCTGACGCAGATCATGCTCGATACGCTGGAGTACAACTTGAACGCGCAGAACGCCATCGAGGCGCCGCGTTTCCAGACGCGTCACCTGGTTTCGAGCTTCGACAACCATGCGTGGAACATCGGCGATCTGATGCTGGACGAGCGCATTCCGCAGACAGTTGCCGCGGAGCTGGCGGCAAAAGGCCACAAGGTGCAGTACATGTCGCGCTACAACAACGGCGCTGCGCCAGTGCTTCTGAAGTTGCTGCCCAGCGGCGTGATTGAAGCCGGCGCGGACCCGTTCTACAACCGTTCGGCGCACGCCTATTAGGCGTGCTGCCTCTGTTCGATCCGCCGTCCTCCTTCGACGCGCGGGATCTGTCGCAAAAACTGCGCGCTCTAGCTGCGGACGGAATCTGGATCGGCGGCAGTTCCTGGAAGTATGAGGGCTGGCTGGATCAAATCTATACTCGCCAGCGCTACACCACGCGCGGCCGGTTCTCAAAAAAGAAGTTTGAGGCGGAGTGCCTATCGGAGTACGCGGAAACGTTTCCCATCGTGTGCGGGGACTTTTCTTTCTACCAGTTCCCCACGCCGCAGTTTTGGATGAAGCTGTTCGGATCGACGCCTGCGCTGCGAATGGCTCTGAAGGTTCCGGAAGAGATCACGGGAACGAAGACGGCGTCCTACCTCAACGCGGAAATGATGAAGGCGCTCTTTCTCGAACCGCTTGAGCCGTACCGGGAACGTGTGCCAGTTCTGATCTTCGAGTTTGGCGCTCGCGGCGATAGCACCCGCGAGTTCGTGGACGGGCTCGATCGGTTTCTGGCGCAGATGCCCACGACGTTCCGTTATGCGGTGGAAGTGCGCAATCGCGAGTTTCTTCAGCCGCGCTATTTCGATTGCCTGCGTGGGCATGGAGCCGCTCACGTTCTGAACGCGTGGGCTCGCATGCCGCTGCTGTCCGAGCAAATGGCTCTGCCGGGAGCATTTCCGGCGGACTTTACCGTGGTTCGTGCGCTATTGCGGCAAGGCCGGCCCTACGAGGAAGCGGTGAAGCGGTTCCAGCCCTATGACAAGATTCAGGATGAGAATCCGGAGGCTCGTGATGCCTTGCGGGCGTTGATCAAACGCATGCGCGAGGAGCGGCGCGCCGCGTACATCTTTGTGAACAACCGCCTGGAAGGGAACTCTCCGGAGACCATTCGCGCGGTGGTTTCGGAATGAAGCTTCCGATCGACGAGCTGCTTCCGCGGATCCTTGAGACGCTGGCAACTCAAAACAGTCTGGTGATCGAAGCGCCGCCGGGCGCGGGCAAGACCACCAGAGTGCCCCCGGCGTTGCTGTCTCGCATCCAGGGGGAAATTCTAGTGCTGGAGCCTCGGCGGCTGGCGGCAAGACTGGCTGCGCGTCGCGTCTCGAGCGAGCTGGGAGAAACGCTGGGACAGACAGTCGGATACCAGGTGCGATTCGAAGACGTGGGCGGCCCGCGCACTCGGCTGCGATTCCTGACCGAGGGCGTGCTGACCCGGCGACTGCTGTCCGATCCAGAGATGAAGGGTGTGGGAGCCGTAATCCTCGACGAATTTCATGAACGGCACCTGGAGGGCGACCTGGCGCTCGCGCTGCTGCGAAGGCTTCAGCGCACGCGCGGACCAGACCTGAGGCTGATCGTGATGTCGGCCACGCTGGACGCCGCGCCCATTGCGAGTTATCTAGGAAGCTGTCCTGTGCTGCGCTCTGAAGGCAAGTTGCATGAACTGGCCATCGAATACACGCCACACTCAGCCGCGCCGCTCGAGGAGCAGGTCGCCTTGGCGCTCGAACGGCTGTTGAAAGGCAGACTCAGCGGCGATGTTCTGGTATTTCTTCCGGGCGCGGCTGAGATCCGGAGGACGGCACGCGCGATCGCAACTCTGGCGTCGCGCGCCGGCCTCCTGGTTTTCCCTCTGCATGGTGATCTGTCCGCCGCCGAGCAGGACCGGGCGGTTGCGCCGGCGAGTGGCCGCAAGGTGATTCTCTCCACGAACGTCGCGGAGAGCTCTGTAACGATTGAGGGCATCTCAGCCGTAATCGATAGCGGGTTGGCTCGCATCGCCGCGGAGTCGCCCTGGACCGGCATCCCTTCGCTGCACGTGCAACGGATCAGCCAGGCCTCCGCGACACAACGCGCCGGCCGCGCGGGCCGCACCGGGCCAGGCCGAGTAATCCGCCTTTACACGGCCGAAGACTTCCATCGCAGACCCGCTGCCGATACGCCGGAAATCCTTAGGCGCGAGTTATCGCAGATGGCGCTCACGCTGCGGGCGATAGGTGCACCTGAAATGGATTGGCTGGATTCGCCGCCGCCTGCCGCGCTGACGGCTGCGAATGCGTTGTTGGACAAGCTGTCAATCACTCCAGATATGGCGGACCTTCCGCTTCCGCCGCGGCTGGCAAAGCTGGTCACAGAAGCCTCGCGGCGATTCGTGCCGGAGAAGGGATGCGCCGCAGCCGCGGTGCTAAGCGCGGGCGAGCGCGGATCGTCGGATTTACTCACATTGATGGAGCTCGAATGGCAGCCGCAAACCAGGAGAATCTTCGAGCAGCTTCGGCGCAGATTCTCACGGCGTGATACAGGAGGCGACGAAGCGATTCTGCAGTCCGTGCTCGCGGCCTTCCCGGATCGGGTGGCGCGGCATCGCCGCGACGGCGAGCTCCTGCTTTCTTCCGGAGGATCGGCGCGTCTTCCTGATTGCCGCCACCAATTCCTCATCGCGATCGACGTAGAGGAGCGCCGTGGCTCCGGCGCTCCCTTGGTGCGCCTGGCAGCTCCGATCGAACCCGAGTGGCTGCTGGAAAGGGCCACCGAACGCACTGTCCTCGAATGGAATCGTACGGCGGAGCGTGTTGAGCAGGTGTCGGCACTGCTTTACGATCAGTTGGTTCTCGAAGAAACCCGCGGCCCCGCTCCGGACAATGACGAAACCGCCAACCTCCTTGCCGAGAAGGCGCTCGAAGTGGACATCGGCCGCTTCGCCGACAAAGAAGCACTGGAGCAGCTGCGGGCGCGCGCGAGTTTCGCGGGTATCGAGATCGACGTCAATGCCGCGCTGACTTCGCTGTGTCGCGGACGAAGCAGTTTCGCGCAGCTTGCCTCGGCAAACTTTCTTACCGCACTACGGCCTGCGGGCCTGGACAGGAAAGCACCGGAGCGGCTCACGCTTCCCGGCGGGCGTGAAGTGAAGGTGCATTATGATCCTGGCAAACCACCCTGGATCGAGTCGCGCTTGCAGGATTTCTTCGGAATTCGCGAGACGCCGCGCATCGGTCAAGTGCCGGTGGTGACGCATCTGCTCGCGCCGAACCGGCGGCCCGTCCAAGTCACCACGGACCTGGCCGGATTCTGGGAGCGGCTCTATCCGCAGGTGCGGCGCGAGCTGTCACGTCGGTACCCGAAGCATAAGTGGCCTGAGAAGCCGTAACATCGAAAAGACATGCCGATTGATCCCGCCCTCGCCGCTGAAGCCGCTCATCTGTCGGGAGCGCTGCTGGTCGGGGCGATGATCGGAGCACAGCGAGAGGCTACGCCCGGGGACCATCCGGGACTTCGCGACTTTTTGTTGATCGGGCTGGCGGGTGGCGTCTGCGGGCTGCTGCAAAATCCGTGGCTGTCTGCGTCGGCTCTGCTCTCGATCGCCGCGGTCTTGACTGTTTTTCACTTCGAGGACCGGGCCCACCGTGCCGGAATCACCACGGAATTGGCGGGGATCGCAACCTTCGGCCTCGCCTTGCTGGCGGCATCGGCGCAAGTCCGCTCGGGCGGATCGATTGCCATCGCGGTCTCCATCCTGATCGCAATTTTTTTGGAGACAAAGCAGCGCCTCCAGCATCTGCTGCGCGAGACCATCAGCCAGGAAGAGTTCAACGCCACGCTGGGGTTTGTAACGGTGGTGCTTGTGATTTATCCTCTGCTCCCGCCGGAGTCATTCGGTCCGTATGGGTTCTTCTCCCCGCGCCAGGTGTGGATGTTCGTCATTCTGATTTCGTCCATTTCCTACGTCGGCTATTTCTTAGAAAAATTCCTGGGCGAGGAGAAGGGGCTAGTTTATACCGCAATCCTGGGTGGCCTGGCTTCCACGACCGCGGCCACGCTGCATCTGGCGCGGTTGAGTAAGGAACGGCCCGGGGAAATCTTGCAATTGCTGCGGGGATTCCTGATCGCGAATTCCGTGCAGTTCCCGCGCGCTTTTCTGATTGTGGCTTTGGTGAACAAGGATCTGGCGATCGCCTGTGCCTGGCCTCTGGCTCTGACTACCGTTGCCGGGATCGCAATGGCAGAGATTGCTGGCATGCTGGCTCGCCGAGCCAAACATCCCGAGCCGGTCGCGCCGCCAGAGCATTCGAATCCCTTCCGCATTCGCCCGGCCTTGCAATTCGGGGCGTTATTTACTGCTGTCGTCTTTTTGAGCAAGGTCGCCACCGCGCAGGCGGGGCCGGGAGCGTTTGTGGGAACCAGCTTTCTCGGCGGGCTGGTGGATGTCGCCACCGTGATCGCTCCGGCGTCTGATCTGCTTAACGCGCGTCATATCAGCGTGCGCACGGGCGAATTCGCTGTATTACTGGCCCTAGCGTCGAATGGTTTGCTGAAGCTGTTCCTTGCGGCGGCGGCCGGCACGCGGGCGTTCACCTTGCGCATCACGCTCTCCTACGTGGTGTGGGCGGTGGCGGCGGGAATCGGCTTGTCGATACTATAGTTCGGGGGTAAATGGATGAATCGTCGCATAGCAATGCGTTCAGTCGCGGGGGCCGCGGCTGTGGCCGCTACGTCGCAGCTAGCCAGCGCCGCGGACAAAGAGATCGAGATTTTCGTCGATCACTGGAAGAAATCGAAGGAGCTGACGCTGAAAGTGGCCGAAGCCATGCCGGCTGAGAACTATGACTACAAGCCGTTCGCCGAGGCGCGTCCTTTCGGCGGCGAACTGACGCACCTGGCGCAAGCCGAAGGCTACTACCTCGGGCAGCTCGGCAAAGGCAAAGCGCCAGCGGTGACAAAAGACACCAGCAAGCCCGCCGTCGTGAAGTTGCTCACGGAAACGTTCGATTGGGCGATCGGCGTGGTCGGGCAACTCACTGCCGCGGACCTTACCAGACCCTTCGGCAATGGAAAGGGACCGACCATGACGGGATTGGATCTGCTTTACCAGGCGATGATCCATACAGCGCACACGCGTGGCTACGCGGAGATGTATCTGCGCAACAAGGGTGTGGTTCCACCCGAGTATTCGGTCTGAAGACGATTCTACTCTCTAGTGGAAGTAGCGGTCGGCCAGTTCCGGATCGGCGGCTACGGCCTGGCTCCAGATTTGCCGCGCTTCGTCTTCCTTGCCTGAAGCCTTAAGTGCGTGCCCCAGGTTGAGCAGCGCCTGCGGAAAGTCGGACTTTTGTCCCACGGCGGATCGGTAGCATTCCGCGGCGGAGGCGTGGTCGCCGGTGGCCTGCAAGAGAAGTCCGAGATTGTAAGACAGCTCGGGCGACCGCTCTCCCAAAGCCTGCGCTTTTTGATGCAGCTCTAGAGCCAGCTTGGGATTCTTGCGTTCGATCGCGATGGCCGTGAGAGCGCGGATGGCATCGCGATTCTGCGGTTGAATCGCGAGCACGCGTCCGAAAGTGTCAGAAGCCGTATCGAGGTCCTCAAACTTCCAGCAAGCCAAGCCTAGGTTCAGCATCGCCTCGAGCCAGTCTTTCTTTTTCTGCAGGCAGGTCTCGAAGCTGTCCACCGCGCCGGCGAATTCGCCACGCTGGAGCTGGAGGAATCCCAGCCGGAACGCCGCGTCCTCCCAATCGGGTTTCGCCGCGACCAGCTTTTCGAGCAACTGTTCCGCTTCTTCAGCCTGCCCGCCGCGTTCGGCCATCAGGGCCAGATTCCAGAGAACGCCGGGCAGATCGGGCGAGGCCGCGAGAGCTTTTTCAGATGCTTGACGGCCACCCGCCAAATCGCCCCGTTCCTGCAGCACCGCGCCAAGATTTGCGTTAGCCTCCACGGCTTCCGGACGAAGACGAGCGGCTTCGCGGTAGGCGTTGGCGGCTTGCTCCAGCCGGCCGGTCTTGTGATACGCCAGGCCCAGGTTGAACCAGCCTTCGTGCGAATCCGGAACGACTTTCACAAGCTGCGAGCAATGTTGCACGGCGGCGCTGTAGTCGCCCCGCGAGAGGGAAACCGCCGCCAGGCCTTCCAGGGCTTGGCGCGCTTGCGGCTTCAGCTTCAGCAGCCGCTCGGCGAACTCCTTGGTGCGAACGTCATCCTTGCGCGCTACGGCAATGGCGATCATATTGCCTAGCAACTCAGTCGAGGTCGCGTTACTCGGCAGGAGCTTACGATAGATTTCGGAAGCTTCCTCCAGCTTGCCGAGCTGGTGCAGGGCAACCGCTTTGCCTAACAAGGAGCGGTCCTGATTCGGGTTCTGCGCGAGCGCGCGGTCGAAACACGCCAAAGCTTCCGTGGCGTTACCCAAATGCAGGAGGCACATGCCCCGGCCGGTTTGCGCCTGCCAGCGATTCGGGTCCAGGCCGGCTGCCGTCGCGAATGATTTTTCAGCCTCCTCGAATTTTCCTAGCTTCTCGAGCGCCAGCCCACGGTCGTAGTGCGCTGGAAGATAAGCGGGATCCGCTTCGGCCGCCTTCGCGTAGCAGTCCGCGGCGTCCTGCCAACGCTGCTTCTCAAAGTGCAGGTGTCCGAGCCCGAAATAAGTCTCCTTAGGGCTCTCGCCCCGAGCCGCCGCCGCTTCCAGTTCGCTCACGGCTTCGTCCAGCTTGCCAGCGTCGGCGAGCTTGATCGCGTTTGCCAGCGCGCTGACTGTGGCCGGGCTCTTCTTTTTGGAGGATACGTCGGCGGTGTCTCCGCGCATCAACCGTTCGATCAGATCGTCATCGACAAAGAAGACGTTTTGGGGGTTGTTGTCCGCCATTTCTTCGGAAGCTCCTATTTCACCTTCAACGGGATCACGGTCATCGTGCCCTTTAATTTCGCGCTATCGCCACTGTCGTAATACAGTCCCACGCCGCCGCCGTCGATCCGGCTGTCGCTCCAAGTGTCTATTTTTTCGTCCTGGACCCAGGTGGTGAACTGATGGCCCACCACGTCGGTACGAATCTTGTACAGCGTGTCGAGGTGGACTTTAAGAGGTACCGGAACCTGCTCCCGCCCCTGCTCTTTGCCATCGATTACGGCGAACTTCATTAACGCTACGATCGGCGACAGCCCGGGCGACACGATCTGAATTTTTTCCACGTAGAAATTGGATTTGTTGTTGGCCCGGAACACCCAGCCGATAGCTTGCTGGTCGATCTGGCCTTCAAACTCGATGCGGTAGTCGCGCAACGCGAGCGAACCGTTCAACACGTCCACGTGCCGGGGCTGGCGGGCGCCGGGGCGATCGGCGAACCAATCCGTGGCCCACCCCGAATCGTTGCCGATGGGCGGACCTGCCTCCACGATGGCCGCCTCGTGCGTCCCGTTCGCCTCCGAGGCGCGAGGCGCGCTCGATCCTTTCGACGTCAGGAATATTCCGCCGATGATGGCTGCCAGGACGCCTGCGGCGATCCCAATCCGGGCTGTGGCAGGCAAGTTAGACCAGAAGTTTCCTTGTGGTTCTATAGACAGCTTCGGGAGGCCCAACAAATCAGG
>Ga0070734_10003186_pt1 | contig 17809 bp, 13 predicted proteins | sample Coa_R1_8_FD_66444 | JGI IMG/M metagenome (GOLD analysis project Ga0070734, IMG submission 66444) | Surface soil microbial communities from Centralia Pennsylvania, which are recovering from an underground coalmine fire - Coalmine... | ecosystem: Environmental > Terrestrial > Soil > Unclassified ... | reverse complement strand
CCCGACGGCCAGCGACGGAAGCGTGAACGCGACTGGCCGCTCCTATGGCGCGACCACGAGGAGCGCCCTGAGCACCCTTTTCCAAAATACAACATCGGGATGACCTTCCACTTCACCCGCGAGCACGAACAGGCGATCGAGTGGCTACGCAACTCGCTCGCGGACTCCCAGCCGGGCGACTCGCACGTTCGCCAAGCGTGGGCGCTCATCGGCGTCTCGATGCGTGAGCTCGGTCGGCTCGACGATGCGGAGGCTGCGCTGCGCGAAGGGTTGAAGGAGGTCGGTAGGGACGCCCAGCTCGAGTTCCACCTCGGGGTCGTGCTTACTGCGCTCGGCAAATTGCGCGAGGCGGCGGACGTGTACGAGGCCATGCCGACAACCGTCGACCATCACATCTCCAGCCTGGACGTCGGAATCCTAGGCCACAAGCGCCTCAACAATCTGGCCTCCGTCAAGCTCGCCCTCGGGGACTACGCTGGCGCCCGCGCGACATGGTTCGAAGCGATCGAGGCGAATCCGGCCGCCTCGCTGAGCCGGCTCGCCTTGCTCGCCGCGTCCATGACGGCCTGCGATTTCAAAACCTCGCGCGTTCTTGTGGACCAGGAATTCGAACGGTTCGGCCCAACCGCCGATTGGGCCGAGCACCGCGAGGCCCTCGCCGCCGCCTCTGGCGAGGCCGTCACCGGCGCCGCGCTCCTGGATGGCATGGTGCGGGCAATGCCTCGCGCCACCGGCCCTCGGCTGGCCCTCGCCCGGCGCCTCCTCAACATGGGCGAGATTGTCGCCGCCTCGCCGCACCTGGAGCTTCTCGACCGGCAGGGCGTCGCCGAAGCGGCCTACTTCCGTGGCGTCGCCGCCGCCCGGCAGGGCGACCTCGGCCGTGCGATCGTCTACACCGAGCGTGCGCTCACGCTCGAACCCGACAGCCACTGCGCTCAAACCCAGCTCGCCGAGTTGCGCGCCCTCGTCCCTGTCGACCCCGAGATTCCCGAGAACCCGGATGTACCCGCCGTCCTCCGCGGCTCGCACGTGGGCAAGCTCGGCGAGGCCACCAAACGCGCCACCGTCGTCATCGTCACCTACAACTCCGAAAGATGGATCGAGCCTTGCCTTCGCTCGGTCATCCCCACCCTCGGCCCGATCGACGAGGTCATCGTGGTCGACAACGCCTCGAAGGACGGAACGTGTTCGGTCGTCAAGGGGACCAAAGATTCTCGAATCGCGCTCGTCAGAAGCAAGTCGAACGTCGGCTACGCCCGCGCCGCCAATCGCGGCGCTCTGCTGTCGAGCGGCGCCTTCGTCGTGTTCCTTAACCCGGACACCGAGGTCTTCCCCGGCTGGCTGGAGAGCATGATCGCACGGCAAGGAGAGAGGGTCGGCGCCGTGGGCCCTCTCTCGAACGCCGTCGCCGGAGCCCAGTTCGTCGGACACCATGTCCTCCCCGGCTCCGCCCGAGACCCGAAGGGTCTCGCAAAACGGCTCGTCGCCGACTTTGCCGGTGAGTCGTTGGAGACGAAATTCCTCGTCGGCATGTGCCTCATGGTGCCTCGCGACGTGCTGCGCGAACACGGCCTCCTCGACGAGGCGATGGTGCTCGGCGCCGACGACCTCGAGATCTCCTGGCGCCTGCGTGCGCTTGGACTGAAGCTCCTCATCGCCAAGGATGTCTTCGTTCAGCACGAGGGGCATGCCAGCTTCGCCGGGCGTCCCCGCCGCGAAACCGATCGCCTCATCGCCGAAAGCGATGCCGCCCTGGTGCGCAAGCTTCGACGGGTTTACGGCGATACCCTCCCGACCTCGACCCAACTCTGGGGCTGCGGGATCTTCGACGCGGCCCTCTCCATCTGTCCTCCCCCCGAACTCGACGCCACCTCTATCTGTCCTCCCCCCGGGAGGACTAGCCCGAAGGGCGAAGGGAGGGCGTCATCTACCCGCGCCCACCCCGTAAAACACCGCAGCAACTCCAAGTCGGTCTACGTCGTGCGCGTCGAGTCGTCGGACCAGACCGAGTCTGTCCTCCCTACGGGAGGACAAGCCCGAAGGGCGAAGGGAGGGCGCAAGCCGCAGCCCGCGCCCCCACCCAATCCGGAGGCGCCCGGTGCTTAGCGACCTCGCCGCGAGGTATGTGCAGACGCCCCGAAACGTCGGGCCGCTGGCTCCGCCCGCGCGGTACGGCGTCTCCGGGACCCCCGGCGACGGCCCTTCCGTCCAGGTGTGGCTCCGGATCAAGGACGGCGTGATCGAGGACGCCGCCGCCCGCACCCACGGCTGCCCGAGCTCCATCGCGTGCGCGGGCCTGATTTGCGATTTGATACGCGGCCGGACCGTGGAGCAAGCGCTCCTCCTAACTGCCGAGGATTTGACGACGGTGCTGGGTGGCCTTCCCGACGGGAAGGGCTACCTGGCCGGGATGGCGGTCGAGGCGGTTAGGCGCGCGATCGAATCGGAGGAAACTTAAATGCCATGCGGCGGTAATTGTATGCCCTGGGGCGGCACCGGCTCGCCAGCAGGTTGCGGATCCGGGCCCGGAGGCGGGCCTGGCGGCCCAGGGGGACCCGGCGGCCCCGGGGGAGGCAACTGGCCGCCCCCGCCCCAGCCGTGTGCGGCGGCGGGCGCCGGCTCCTGCCCGCCGGGAGGCGGATGCGACCCGATTGTCGGCAACGACTGGCCGGTGTGCAGCACGCGAGGGACGAACCCCTTGCCGGTCGTCAGCCACGATTTCCCAAACGCCAAGAACTTTCTCGCCACACCTGCTTGCAAATCTCAATGAGGCCCTGAATGAGCACGCTAACAGAATCTAATCCCGTCGCGCCGCTGCCCGTGTTGCCGCGCTACCAATTCGGAATCGAAGGCCGGGCCGGCGTCGGCGCCGAGATCCAGGGCTCCTACAGCGACCCGATCCTGGCGCACCCGACCCGGGCGGTGCCGAACCCGCTGGACGGCTCGGTGACCATCGACCCCGAGATCGACCTGATCGCCCCCGGAATGAAGCTCCGAATCGGCTTCTTCTACGCCACCGATTCGACCGCCAACGGGGCCTTCGGCCGGCAGCGCTCGGCGAGCGTCAACGCCTTCATCACCCCGGGCGACACCACGATCCAGCTCACGCGGGGCGACCAAACCCACTACATCTTCAATCAGTCGTCGGTGGGCGGCGGCATCACTAACTACGTGGCCGACACGACCAACTTTATCCCCTCGACCATCAGTTTCGACGGGACGACCTACACCGAGCACTTCCCCGACGGCAGCGCCATCGACTATGTGACCCAGATCGGCGGCAGCTACTACATTTACCGGGCGAAGTCACCGGCGGGGGCGGTCCATACTTATCAATATGGGTCCGGCGCCGAGGCCGGGCTGCTCAAGACCATCAAGGTGCCGGACGGCAAGGTCCTGAGCCTTGCCTACGTCGCCGGAAACCCGACCTCCCTGCTCAGCTCGGTGGAGGACTGGGGCGGGCGCATTCTGTCGTTCCAGTACGACACGAACCGGAACTTGACGACCATGACCGCCCCGATCGGCTGTCAGACCGCCTACGCTTACACCCTCCAGAACGGCAACTATCTCGTCAGCTCCATCACCGACCCGCGCGGCTTCCGCACCGACTACCACTTCGATTCGAGCAGCCGGGCGACCACCGTCGCGTACGGCACGGCGGTGTACAGCTACAGTTACGGGGGAACCGGCGCCGGCTTTTCCGGCTCGACCGAGATGTCGCCGACCGGCGCTATCACCAGCTACCTCGGCGGCGTCGGGCTCGTCACCCTCATCCAGCATCCCGAGGGCTATTCCAGCACCCTGACGTACGACTCGAACTCGTTTAACACCTCCGAGACCGTGCCTTCCGGGACTCGCTTCAGCTACCTGTTCGATAGCGCCGGCCACGTGAAGCTTTCCCAAGACCCCCTTGGCAACGTCATTACCTACCAGCGCGACGCCTCCGGAAACGCGACGACCATCATCGACGCTTTAGGCGCGATTTGGACGCAACTCTTCGATTCGAGCCGGAACATGACCGGGACCGTCGACCCTCTTGGTCGGCGCAACACCTGGACCTTCAACAGCTTCAACCAGATGCTGACGTTCCAGGACGGCCGGGGACTGACCACGAGCTTTGTGTACGACTCCTCGCTCAATCCCACGACCCAGATCAACTCGGACGGGGGCATCGTGACCCGAACGTTTGACGTACTGAACCGCAAGATCTCCGAGACCGACCCCATCGGCCGGACGACCTCGTGGGTCTACGATCTCTCCGACCACGTCGTATCCCTCATCACCGCCGACGGAGCCACCCAGCACTTCATCTACGACACGTGCTTGTTGGCCTCTCGCGTCGACGCTCTCGGCTTCCGCACCTCGTTCACCTATGGGCGCTTCCAGAACCAGCTCACGATGCAGGATCCGCTCGGCTTTGTCTGGTCTACGCTCTACGACAGCCAGGGCTACCAGACAGGCTCCGTCGATCCGCTCGGCAACCAGACCACGACCACCTACAACGCCGCCAAACAGAAGATCGCCGAGACGGATCAGCTCGGGAACGTGACCTCCTTCTTTTACGATTCCAGCGCCCGGCCCCAGGCCACCCAGGACGCACTTGGCTACCGGACGACCACGGTCTACAACGCGCGCGATGCCATCGCCCGCCAGGACGCCCTCGGCTTTTTGTCGTCGACCACCTTCGACTCTATCGGCCACCTCGTGGCCTCGACGAACCCGCTCGGATTTACGAGCTCGACGGTATTCGACAAGGCGGGACAAAGCATAGCCTCCACCGATGCCCTCGGCTTCATCACCACCAGCGCCTTCGACAATGTAGGGAACCGGATCACAGTGACAGACCCGAACAACTTCGTCACCACCAGCGTCTACGCGGCGACTTCGAACCGCCTCGCCGCTAGCATCGACGCGAATGGGTTCGCGACCAGCTACGTCTACGATCTGGCCTCGCAGCAGACCGCGCGACAGAACGCCCAAGGCAACTTCATCTCGTTCGCATACGATAAGGTGGGGCGGCAAACCGCGATCCAGAACGAGATCGGACTCATCATCTCCTTTGCGTTCGATCTGCGCGGCGCTCGCACGAGCCGCCAGTTCCCGAATGGGGACCTAACTCAATACGGCTACGACGCGGCCTTGCGGCTGCTCACGACGGTCTACGCCGACGGGACCATCCTGACGATGGCCTACGATCCGCGCGGACTGCTGACCACCATGGTCGACACCACCGGAACCACGACCTACTCCTTCGATGCCCGCTCCTCGATGGTCGGCAAGACCGACGTGGGCCTTGCCCAGGCCTACGCTTACGACTCGGTGATGAACCGCACGAAGCTCACCGACCCCGACGGCGGCATCCACTCGTTCGTCTTCGACGCCCTGCGGCGAAACTCGGCCCTCGTCAACGCCGCCGGCGGACGCTACACGTATCAATTCGACCCTGCCGGCAGGACGACGACTCTGTCCTCGAGCTACGGCGAGGCCGAGGCGATTTCGTTCGACAAAGTCGGCCGCCAGACGACCCTCATCCAATACAGCGGGGCGACCCCGGTCGTGACGGTCGTGGATGCCTTCGACGGCGCCGGTCGCAAGACCTCCCGCACACTCAACGGGCTGGCCACGAACTACTCGTACGACGCCGGCACCCGCCTCACCGGCCAGTCAGGAACCGGCGTGACCGCGACGTTCGCCTACGATTCCCTCTCGAACACGACCCTCAAGTGGCACCAGGGACTCAACCCGATGACGATGAGTTACGACGCCGCCTCGAGGTTGCAGACGATGACCCTCGGCGCCGTTGTCACGACCTATGCGTTCGATCTCAACGGCAATAAGACCGTCGAGCGCTCCGGCGGCGTTTCCACCGGCTTCTCGTTCGACAAAGAGAACCGGATGAAGGGCGTCCAGCACAGCGACGGAAGCCTCTCGTCTTACGTCTACTCGGGCGACGGCCTCCGTCGGCTGCGCCAGGAACCGGCCGACGCCTTCACCCACACGACGATCTGGGACGGCGCCAACTATCTGGGAGAGTATTGAAGCCATGGCGATGAGCGTAGTTTTCTCGACGTTCGGCGGCCGAATCGTCGCCGAGAACCGTGGCGGCGTCATCCGCCAGTACGTGCCCGACAACCTGGGGAGCACGGTGGCTCTCATCGACACGGGTGGGACCGTCACCGACACTTACGACTACTGGCCGTACGGCGAGGAGCGGGTGCACACCGGCTCCTCGACCACGCCGTTCACGTTTTGCGGGGCGCTTGGCTACTTCAAAGACTTTCTGGACATGCTCTACGTGCGAGCGAGACACCTGCGCGTTGATCTGACCCAATGGATGACGATCGACAGACTCTGGCCCCGCCAAACCGCATACCAATACGCCGTTTCATGTCCAACGCTTTACTTCGACCCGTCGGGGGCGTTCCTGGGCGGCGATACCGGTATTGCAATTGGCGTTGGGTGCCTTGCCGGGGGGCTATTTGGTGGAATTTCGGGCGTTCTATTCAACTGGGGAAAGCCTCCGTCCGTCGTAGCCTGCGAGGGCGTGTGCAATGCGGCCGCGAGTTGCATCCTTGGCGGGCTCGCTGGGCTCCTCGGCAGCTTTGGGGCGGAGGGGCTGAGCGCCTGCCTCTTAGGGGCGGCATTCGGATATGCGGGATCGATCATTTCCAACCTCTGCGACAAGATCTGCGACCCGGGCTACCCCGAATGTCAAGACTACGGGACGAAGGATGTAAACTGCGCCGTAGCCTCCACTATCGCCGGGCTACTTGCGGGCTGTGCAAACCTGGGCCTGGGGCCCGTGGGCGGTCCGTTTGGCGGTTCGGCACTCGGGTCGTTGATAGATAACGGCTGCAAGGGTTTTAACGAGGGGTGGCAGCAAGGGCAGGAGGGCTAGTTTGAAAGCGAATGACGTACCCGAAGACATTTGAATACGGTAGGGATCGAGTAGTTCGCAGGCTGGTATTGCTCGCATCAACGTTGGCCGTTGCGGTAGCCATCGTCCTTCTCGTCCACGCCGCCTTCCGCATAAGCTTCAACGAGGCGGCACCCATTCTCGGCGTCTTGGTGCTTATAGCGGCGGTTGGGGTCGGAACTACTGTAATCGATATGCTCCGGTTTCGCGTCGTGATCGACAAAGACGAGGTTGCATGGAAGTCGAGGACCGGTGAGCCAATCCGCTGTCCAAACGGCCAGTTGCAGGTCCGCCAAATAGCGTCGGCCGGGGTTACATGGTGGGTGTTGAGCGATGGACTTGGAAACCAGACTAAGTTCTCGCGTGCGCTCCCGGGTCACGAGGAACTGGCTGCGGAGTTGACGGCGCGAAGCCCGGCACCAATGCGCGGGGTTTGATTGCACCGCCGAACGGTATCCTCGTGCCGTGGACGTCCTACGCCGGCTGGGCCCGCCATACCGTGGGCCCCGCAGACTCTTCCTCCTGGCGAGCGTGCTTCTCCTCGGAGCGGTGCCCGTCGTTCTACTCGTGGCGCGCTTGGCATCGGTCCAGTTCCAACTCAACCTGGGCAAGCTGCTTATCGCGCCAATTCTCTCCTTTCTACTTTTTCTGGTTGCGTCCTTCGTTGAACCGGCAAGCAAGCCATGAGCCATCTAACCCGACCCCTCCTTGGGGTCCATCTCACCCCGACGGCGGCGTCCGATCTGCTCTGCAAAAACAGGTCCATGCTGTAGGCGGCGGTTCCCCATTGTGAATGCATCATCCCTCGACTCCTGAAGCACGCCCGCGCCTTCGGCTGTCGATTCGGAACAAGGGCCATCGCTTGACCGGACAGACAAAATAAGATGTCGACAACTCGGCGAAGCTGGCCCTATAAGGGTTGATGCCTTCTACACTCTCGCATGCCCGGCACGCCGGCCAGTCCCGTCCCGTTTTTTGGCCTGCAAACAGGCGATAAAACAAACCCTCTCAGCTTATTGCTTCTGCCGGCTCACGAAGTTCATCCGCAGATCCCGCACCAGGTTCTGCAGCTGCCGCCGGTCGGCTTCGTCGCACTCCGACTCCAGCGCGTCCACCAGCTTGGCCACCACGTCGATCGCCACCCGCGCCTGGTCGATGTCCGGCTCCAGCTTGCCGGTGATGAAGTCGTGCTGCAGCCCCAGCTTCTGCCAGGCGATCGCCGACATCTGGTCTACAAACGTGGCAAGAACCGCGTAGACACTTAAGGGCTCCTTCGTTTCGGGGTCGGGTTCGTCAGCCATCCAACGGTATTCTGCATCCTCTTTAGGCTTCTGTCTATGGCGCAACAAATCGAGAACGTGATCATCGTCGGCTCCGGCCCCGCCGGGTACACCGCCGCCCTCTACGCCGCCCGAGCCGACCTCGGCCCCCTCCTCTTCAGCGGCGTCCAACCCGGCGGCCAGCTCATGATCACCACCGACGTCGAGAACTATCCCGGCTTCCCCACCGGCATCCTCGGGCCCGAGCTCATGGAGCTGTTCAAGGCTCAGGCCGTCCACTTCGGCACCCGCGTCGAACAGCAGAACGTCACCAGCGTCGACCTGAGCCAACGGCCGTTCAAGGTGGTGGCGGAGAGCTCGACCCATTACGCCAACAGCCTCATCGTCGCCACCGGCGCCACCGCCAAGTGGCTCGGCCTGCCCTCCGAGGTCACCTTCGGCGGCTACGGCGTCAGCGCTTGCGCCACCTGCGACGGCTTCTTCTTCCGCGGCAAGCACGTCGCCGTCATCGGCGGCGGCGATACCGCCATGGAGGAGGCCAACTACCTCACCCGCCACGCCGCCACCGTGACCATCGTCCACCGGCGCAACGAGTTCCGGGCGAGCAAGATCATGCAGGACCGCGCCCTCGCCAACCCCAAGATCGGCGTGGTGTGGGACACCGCCCTCGACGAGATCGAGGGCCAAACCGAGCCCGTCAAGAAGGTCACCGGCGTCAAGCTGCGCAACCTGAAAACCGGCGAGGTCACCGAACGTCCGGTCGACGGGGTTTTCATCGCCATCGGCCATAAGCCAAACTCAGAGCTGTTCAAGGGCGTGCTCGATATGGACGAGCTGGGATATCTTCGAACCAAACCGTTTTCCAGCGCGACTAACGTTGAAGGGGTTTTCGCGGCGGGCGACGTCGCCGACAGCGTGTACCGGCAGGCCGTAACCGCCGCCGGAACCGGCTGCATGGCGGCGATCGACGCCGAGCGTTTCTTGGCAGAACAGCATTGATCACCTTTCTCGCACTCAGCCTTCTCCTCGCCCGGCAAGACCCGATTCAGGACCTCGGCGTCGTCGGGGCCCGCGACGTCCTCGGAACCCTCGAAGACGGCACCGGCAAGTACTGGATGCACGCCGAGAAGATGGACAAGCCCCAGCTCTGCCCCCAGCGCTTCGGCACCCCGCCCGCGCCGTGGGAGTTCTACTACCACACCGACGCCTACGTCAACAAGAACCTCGATCCCAAGTCGAAAGAGTTAGCCCCCATTCGGTTCCGGGTCTACTCCCAAACCCCGGCCCGCAACTCCGGCATGGGGAAGCAGGCGGCGTTCGAGCTCCTCGTCCTGTGGCGGATGCTTCACGACCACCTCCACCTCGACCACAAGATGCTGTATCACGACGGGGTGGTGGACGTCTACCTCTGCGAAGGCGGTGAGCCGGGGGGCGAGCAGGCGTTCGAGGCGGTGCCGAACTCGAATCCCCCCGTGGAGTCGAATTCGATTTACATCTACGACGTCGCCCACTTCGACGACAAGATGGAGCAGGCCCGGGAGATCGCCCACGAGTACGGCCACGCGGTGATCCCCCCGGTCGGCGGCTTCGACGGCAAGAACGGCGCCGAGTATTGGGCGAACGGCAACCTCGGCGAGAAGCTCTTTCTGCGTTGGGGCTTCGAGGGCATCAAGGCCAACAACCTCAAAGAGGTCTGCTTTATGAACACGCCGGCGGTGGCCATCGACTGGTGGATCAAGCAGCACGTCGACCCGCTGGTGAAAGCCGCCGCCGTCCGGCCGCCCGATTCCCCCCTGCTGCGCGGAACGAACCGGGCCGCCTACGACGCCTACCAGGGCATCGTGCTCTGGTGCGATTCGATCATGCCGAGCGCGATGTTCGGCCGGTCGATGACCCTGATCGGCTCGGAGCGCGCGCAGGATTACGTGGCGAGCGCGGTGCAGGCCGCCGAAGAGCGGGACTACATGCCCCGGATTCCCGGCTACGTCGGGACCGGCCCGGTGTGGATTCCCGTCGGGAAGGGCTCGGTGACGGGCGGCTACGTGCTCGAGCGGAAGCTCGGCTGGTGCCTGGTGAAGCGGAACGGCATCCTCTTCGTTCACCACAAAGCGGAGTCCGGCTAATTCGTCAGCGGGTCTGGTGGGGGTGCTTCGGGCTTGTCCTCATCATGTGCGTGGGGCTGTTCACGTACCTTCCGCGCAAGCCCGATCTGCTGATCGACAGCGACACCAAGCAGATCATCGCCGAGATCAAGCACCGGCACGACCCCTGGCGATGGTTTCACCACGACTGGCCGCTCGATAACCACTTCTACCGCCCCCTGGTTTCCGAGCTGTTCGAGCTGGAGGTGCACCTTCACCCCAAGGACGACTATAAGTGGGGGCTCACGTGCGACCTTCTCGCGGCGATCACCACGCTCGGCCTTTTCTGGCTGCTGCGCGAGCTGACGGATAACCCGCTGCTCTCCACGCTCTCCACCGCCCTGTTCGTTCTCTGGCAGCGGAATGCGGGAGACGCGCTCTCCCCGTTCTGCCTGTACGCCGGCATTCTCGTGCTCCCTATCGGGTTCTGGCGCCACCGGTACCGGCCCGGGGTTCTGCGCTTCATGGACCGGGCGGTCACGATCTTCATCCGGAAGCGCAAGCCCCCGATCGGGGCCGGCCTGGGCGCCCTCGGCGCGATCCTGGCGCGCGGGGTGCGGCTGTTCTGGCCGACCTTCGCCATCGTCGTTCCCGCCTTCCTGGTCTGGTACTGGCTCGGCAAGTGGGAGATTCACGGCTTTCGCTATCTGGGCTTTCGCATGCTCGCCTGGATCCCGGGCCGCACCGCGTCCTCGATGACCGCCTTCGCGTTCATCTCCCTGGCCGCGTTCGCGCGCTACATGCGGCTATTGCCGAGAACGCCGCCCAAGGCGACCGCTCTCGACACCCCGAACACGCGCACCACCGTCGCCCCGACGACGCGCAAGCCGAGCTTCTGGTGGCCGGTGCTCGCGTTCGTGTGCCTTGCCGGCGCGCTCCTGTGCTACGAGCAGGCGGTGATGATTCCCCCCTTACTCGGCCTCATCGGGCTGGCATGGCACCTTCGGGGCGCCGTCGGCCGCTGGTGGCTCTGGGGCATCCCGTACGGCCTCGCCGTGGCCGCCTACCTGGCGGTGCGGTACGCGTTCATTCCCCACACGCCCACGTTCTATTGGCAGGAGCAGCACCGAACGACGAAGACCGCGATCGACGCCCTCCTCACCTACCTCTTTCCGGTCTGGTATCCCTTCAGCGAGTTTTGGTACCTCCTGACGCAGAGCACGAGCCTCTTCGTTATGTCGCTCACGCCGTGGAGCTACCTCTTGGACAGCATTGCCGCGGGAACCGCGATCTTTCAGATCAAACGGCGCTGGCTGTTCGCCGGTTTCGGGTTGCTCTCCTCCTCGCTGGCCTTTGCGCCGATGGCGTGGTTCAAGGAATTCGAGCACTACCACTACTGGTCGATGGCGTTTCGAGCCTTCTTCGACGTGATGATGGCGTGGATCGCGGTGGACCTGACGCTTATCGCGGTTTCGCCCCGAGCGCGGCAAGCGCCGCGACGGCGGTATCCCGCTCCCGGTTCGCTTCCTCGTCCGTGAAGGTGCTGTCCGCCTTGCGCAGGGTCAGGGCGACGCCGAGGCTGTGCTGCCCCTCGGGGATCCCGGAGCCCGCATAGACGTCGAACAGCCAAAGCTCCTCGAGGGTTTCCGGGAGCGCGGCCCGGATGGCGCGTTCGATGGCGTCGAACTGGACCGACTTGTCGATGAGGAAGGCGATATCCCGCCGAACCGCCGGGGTGCGGCTGACCGGCTTGAAGTGAAACTCCGGCGCCTCGCCGATCGTATCGAGCACGACCTCGCCGAGCACCGTGTCGGCGGGAAGGTCGGCGGCCTCGGCGGTGAGCGGATGAATCTGGCCGATCACCCCGTGGATTCCCGGTCCGGAGACGACCGCCTGCCGTCCGGGGTGGAAGCGCCGGTCGGCCGAGCTCGCTTCGAACGTGGGCGCGACGCCCACCCGCGAGAGCGTCTCGACGAGGGCGGCCTTGAGCGAGAAGAAGTCGGCGGAGGGCGCCGTGTCCTGCTGCCGGCTGGGCGGGAAGAGCGAGCCCGACGAGACGAAGGCGAGGGCCTTCCGCGTCTCGAACGGCGGCTGAAAAACCGGTCCGAGCTCGAAGAGGTGGACGCCGTGCGAGCCGTTGCGGCGGACCGCATCGGCGATGCCGGGAAGCAGGGAGTTTCGGAGCACGTCGGTGTCGGCCGAGCCCGGCGTACGGACCTTGATCGACGCATGGGAGGGGGAATCCAGCGGCCCCTCGGCTCGAAGCGAGTGGGTCATCGCCTGGTCGAAGCCGCACCGCAGGGCCGCGTCCACCAGGCGGGCCTCGGCCAGGTACCGGCCGGTAACCCCGCCGCCTGGCACCGTCGCGCCTTGGGGAAGGACCTCGGGAATCCGTTCGTATCCGTGGATTCTGCCAAGCTCCTCGATCACGTCTTCCTCGCGGGTGATGTCCGGCCGCCACGTCGGCGGGGTTACGTCATAGTCGCCGTCGCCGCCGTCGAGCTGGAAGCCCAGCCGGCCCAGGTAGCCCTGCGCTTCCTCGTCGGTGACCTCCATGCCGAGCAGCATGTGGGCCCGCCACAGCCGCAGCCGCACCGAGGGGGGCGCCGGCGGGCGCGGGTAGACGTCGGTCACCCCTTCGACCGGCCACTCGCCGTGCCCGAGGTCCTCCAGCAGCTCCCGCACCCGGTTGAGGGCGCCGACGACGCCTTCCGGATCGACCGACCGCTCGAACCGGTAGCTGGCGTCGGTGTTGAGGCCGAGCTGCTTTCGGGTCTTGCGGACGCTGGTGTTCACGAAGTGCGCGGCCTCGAGCAGAACGCGCGTGGTGCCGGCGTCCACCTCGGTGTCGGCGCCGCCCATCACACCGGCGACCCCGATAGCGCCCCGCTGGTCGCAGATCATCATCTGATCCGCGGCCAGCTTGTGCTCCACGCCGTTCAGGGTCGTCAGCTTCTCCCCCGGCTTGGCCGAGCGAACCTGGATGAGCGGCCCCCTCAGCTTGTCCAGGTCGTAGGCGTGGAGCGGCTGGCCGAGTTCGAGCATCACGTAGTTCGTGAGGTCGACGAAGAGGCTGATCGGGCGCTGGCCGGCCTGGCGCAGGCGCTTCTGGATCAGGGCGGGCGCCTCGCCGTTGCGCACCCCGGTGAAGCCGCGGTAGGCGAAGCGCGAACACGCCTCGGTGTCGATGGCGACCGGCACGCCGAGCTTGCTCGGCGTCGTGTCGTCCGGCCGCTCGAAGTGGCGGAGCGCCCGCTCGTAGAGCTCGGTCGGGCTCGCCTCCGGCAGCTTGGCGAGAACTTCCCGGGCCAGGCCCATCACGGAGAGCCCGTCCCCGCGGTTGGAGCAGACCTTGATGTCGAGGACGTGGTCGTCCTCGACCTCCTCGATGCCTTCCAACTCGAAGCCGGCCATGGTGAGGAGGTCGCCGATCTCGACCGCCGAGCGGTCGGTCACGATGTAATCCAGAAGCATCGCGTAGGGGAACTTCATGCGGCGTTATCCGGGAAACTGGGCCAAAAACCGCAGGTCGTTATCGAGGAAGTAGCGAAGGTCGTCGATGCCGTAGGCGAGCAGCGGAATCCGGTCGACCCCGAGGCCGAAGGCGAAGCCCGAGTAGCGCTCGGTATCGATCCCGTACCGCTCGAGGATGGAGGGATGAATGAGGCCGGCGCCGCCGAGCTCCAGCCATGCGCCGCCCATGAACTTGGGGCTCGAAATGGCGAAGTCGACCCCGGGCTCGACGAACGGGAAGAAGTCGGGTCGGAAGCGGGTGACGGTATCGGCGCCGAACATCTCGCGCGCGAACTGTCCGAGGGTGCCCTTGAGCTGGGCCATGGAGACGCCTTCGTCGACCATGAACGCGTCGACCTGGTGGAAGGTGTGGCCGTGGGTGCGGTCGACCGCCTCGTTGCGATAGCAGCGCCCGATCGTGAAGTAGCGCAGCGGCGGCTTGACCCGCTCGAACACCCGCCCCTGAAGGGCGGTGGTCTGCGTGCGGAGCAGGTGGTCGTCGTCGATGTAGAACGTGTCCTGGTCGTCCATCGCCGGGTGGTCGGGCGGATAGTTCAGGGCGTCGAAGTTGTACTTGAACTCCTCGAGGTCGGGAGATTCGTCGTAGACGAAGCCCATCCCGCCGAGCACCCGCTTGACCTTCTCCATCGCCTGGCCCAGCACGTGGCGGTTGCCGACCTGGGTCCGCCGGCCCGGCATGGTTACGTCGATCGCCTCGGCGGCGAACTGGGATTCCAGCTCGGTCACCCTGAGCTCGGCGACGCGGGATTCGAGCAGAGATTGAACGCGATCCTTGGCCTGATTAACGGCCTGGCCGAACCCCGGCCGCTCCTCGGGGGCGAGCGCGCCGATCCCCCGCATCAGCCCGGCGATCGAACCGCTTTTGCCCAGGTATTCGAGCTCGAGCGCGCGCAGATCGGCCGTCGTCGAGGCGCCGGAAATCCGTCCGGACGCCTCCTCGACCAGTTGCTGGACTGCGCTCATGAAGCCGAGAGTGTACCGGTGACCGAGAATCCCAAAAATTGCCGGCAAACCATCTCACAAAAGTGCTGGGATCAGGAATAGAACTAAAGAGACTTGGGCCGCCGGGCAACAAACCGCCCGCTCGGTTGGCCCTCTGTCTCGCCTGGCGAGGTGTGAAAAAGATGTCTGAAGAAGCAAGCGAATCCGTGATGCCCGGGGCCGAGGAGGCGCCCGCGAAGAAGAAGAGCAAGCTCCCGATCATTCTGATCCTCGTCCTCGTGCTCGGAGGAGGCGGCTTCTTCGCGACGAAACTGCGCGGCGGCAAGCCCAAGCCCGAGATCAGGCTCAGCAAGGAGAAGCCCGCCGAGCTGAAGGAATTCCTGATCAACCTCAAAACTAAGGACGTCTACTGCCGAACCGAGGTGGCGATCGGCCTTGCCGAAGGGACCAACCCCAAGCTGATCGAAGAGCACGAAGCCGCGGTTCGCGACGCAATCAACATGTGCCTGATGTCCAAGGAGCTCACCGACGTGAACACCTTCGACGGAATCGCCAAGCTCAAGCGGGAGATGGCGGCGGACCTCAACAAGGTTCTCGCCGAGCCCAAGGACGACAAGAAGGGAGACGACAGCGCCGACGCCGCCGATGCTTCCGCGGACCCCAAGACCGACCCGAAGGCCGATCCCGCCAAGCCCGCGCCGCCGCAGCATCCCGAGTGGGATTCCGACACGGGGCCGGTGCTCAAGATCTACTTCAGCAGTTTTGCAACCCAGTAGTGGTTTGTGAGCTTTTCCCCTTCAGCACGCTAAAGATACGGGGCCTCACGCCAATACACCTACTGATAGCACCGCCTACGCTTCGTTGCGGAGGGGTGCTGGAAAGAGGTCATGCGCTAAGTGTCGGACATCCTTTCACAGGCCGAAATCGAGGCGCTGCTTAACTCGCTCGGCACCGAATCCGAGAATGACAGCACGAGCAGCGCGACGCCCGCCGCCGCGCCTGGCGGCATCAATATTCCCAGCGGCGCCGCCGCCCGAGCCCAGTTTCGGCCCAGCGTCGCCTACGAAGTCTACGACTTTCGCCGCCCGGACAAGTTCTCGAAGGATCAGCTCCGAACCCTCCAGATGCTTCACGAGACGTTCGCCCGGCTCGCCGGCTCCGGACTCTCCGCCTACCTCCGCACCCCGGTCTCCATCGACCTCATCTCCCTGGAGCAGGTGCCTTACGAGGAGTATCTGCGCAGCATCAACCAGTCGGTGTTCACCGTGATGTCGCTGCCCCCGCTGACCGGCCAGGCGGTGCTGGAAATCGAATTCGGCCTCGTGTTCTCCATCGTCGACCGAATGCTCGGCGGCCCCGGCACCTCCATCAACCGCAGCGTGCTGACCGACATCGAGCGACCGCTGGTCCGGCAGACCATCGAGCGCATGTTCAACGCGCTCAAGAGCGCCTGGGAGGGCGTGGTCGTCGTGAACCCCGGCATCGAAGGGCTGGAAACCAGTTCCCAGTTCGTACAGATCGCACCGCCCAACGACATCGTCGTCACCATCCTGTTCGAGGTGAAGATGGGCCAGCAGCGCAGCGCGATGAGCCTTTGTATTCCCTACCTGCTGCTCAAGCCGATCACGACCAAGCTCAGCGCCCAGAAGTGGTTCGTGAACTCGAGCCGGCGCCACTCGCCGGCCAACCGTCGGATGCTCAGCTACCAGGTGCAGCGCTCGCTCGTCGACGCCAGCGTGAGCCTCGGCCAGGCCCGGCTGCGCGTCCGCGAGTTTCTCAACCTCTCATCGGGCGACATCATCCGGCTCGACCAGCGCACCGACCACGATTTGACTCTGCTCATCGGCAACGTCCCCAAGTTCGGCGGCAAGCCCGCCCTCCGCGGCAAGAAGCTGGTGTTCAGCGTTAGCGAACCTCTCGAATAACCGATATGTCGTCCATCGCACCCGAAATCATCCAAGACTTCGCCGCGCTCCAGAACCAGATCTGGCAGGTGGTCTCCCTCAGCGTCTCCGAAGGCGCCGGGCAGAACATCGCGTTCAGTAACGCGCTGACGGTGGGAACGCCGACCTCGGACTTCTACGCCGAGATCACGGCGCCGATGATGGTCGTCCAGTTCTCGTTCTCCAACATCCCCGACAGCGTTCAGGCCATCCTGGTTCCGCAAGAGACCACGGTCGCCCTCGCCGAGCTCATCACCGGCAACGCGGTCGAGGACGTGGACGATACCGTCGTCGCCGACCTCCGGCAGGTGATGGAGGGGATCGTCCAGGGCATCTGCGTGGCTGCCGGCCAGGCCACCAACGATACGGTGGTCGCCAGCGGCCTCCTGATCCGCTATCAAGTTTTTTCGCTTCCCCCCAACCTCCAGCGCTCGGAAGAGATCGCCCGGACCCAGGTCGCGATCAGCGGCGAGGGGCTCAACGGAAGCTGCATCTGGCTCGTCGACGGCTCGACCGCCGGCTATCTTCTCGGCCGGGCCGAGTTGGAGGACGCGGAGGAGGACCTTCCCTTCGCGCAGGCGGAGTTGGCGGGCGGTGCGCTGCGCAACAATGCCGACGACGGCACGAGCATCGACCGCCTACTCGACATCCCGCTCGAGATCAGCGTGGAGCTTGGCCGGGTGAAGATGCTGGTCAAGGACGTGGTAGAGCTCGGTACGGGCTCGATCGTCGAGATCGAGAAGGCGGCCGGCGAACCGGTGGACGTGCTTGTGAACGGGCGGCTCGTGGCCCGGGGCGAGGTTGTGGTCATCGAGGACAACTTCGGCGTTCGCGTAACCGAGATCCTGAACCCGCAGGACCGCGTCACCCGCATGAACGACGCGGCGTAGCCGCCGCCCCGGACGTCTCCTCTCCCCCCCCGGGAGCCAGGGCCGCCGCGTGCGTCTCCTCTCCCCCCGGGAGAGGCTGTGAGCGCAGCGAACTGGGTGAGGGCGTGGTCCCCTGACCTCCGCTATAGAAACCCCAGGAGTCCAGCCCGGCTCCGTGAGGGAGCTCAGCATCGCCAGGTTCACCCGGTTAGGGGAGGTCCGCAGCTTCTTCGGGCCTATTCGT
>Ga0070734_10003184_pt1 | contig 17822 bp, 16 predicted proteins | sample Coa_R1_8_FD_66444 | JGI IMG/M metagenome (GOLD analysis project Ga0070734, IMG submission 66444) | Surface soil microbial communities from Centralia Pennsylvania, which are recovering from an underground coalmine fire - Coalmine... | ecosystem: Environmental > Terrestrial > Soil > Unclassified ... | reverse complement strand
GCGGGGATGGACGCGAGCGTTGCGATGGTTGCCAGGATGGTCAGATGGACTCTCACCGATGCCTCCAGGTAGGATTTTTTCATATTGGTGAGGAGTCATGCAAGAAGGTTCTATTCGCTTCCAGTAGAATCAAGGCAGCGATGGTCGAAATCCACCCGATCCGCGTTGAGGTTGAGCGGGAAGAGGATGGGCGCGTTCTGGCGTCCGTGCCGGATCTTCCAGGCGTGATGGCTTACGGCGCAACGGAAGAGCAGGCCATTCGGAAGGTCAAGTCAATAGCCTTGCAGGTATTGGCTGACATGATCGAGAGCGGCGAGGAAGTTCCGGAGCCTCTCAAGGTTTTGTTCGCCGCTTGAAGCGGGGACGCACCTCATTCGTTCTCTGATCCTAGGGAGAGGTCCAGTAGGCGGGTGTGATAGCTTTCTCCGAGACTTTGCTAGACAGGACGACCATGAACTTCTTGACATGATTGAAGATGTTGAGCGCATGGGAATCGTCATACCAGGCCCGCGCATGCGACACGTGCCGCCTCCATGCTTCGTTAAAGTCACGGAACTCGATTACGGCCGAATGGTAGAAGGTTATCTGGGCGTCTTTGACCTCCTTGGAGGGCCAATATTTCCAGTCCGCCTTTCGCATATCTCCTAGCTTTCCGTCAAGCGCTGCCAGCAAGTTCCCCCATTGTTTGTTTTCTAACGGAGCGTCTGGATATTCTACCTGCCTATCTGCCGCAAGAGCACGAAGCGCTACCTCGGCGGCCCTCATCAGATGGAACACAGCGGCTGTCGGACAATCTGCGGCTAAGCAATTGCCAGCGTGTTTGATATCTTCATTTGCCGAAGGAAATGCTTCCGCCACATCGCGACCGAACAGAGTCTCATTGTCGACATACTCCGACAATTCTTCTCGGACCCTAATGAACGTGTGACCGTTCAAGTCGAGAAGTAGCTCTTCTTTGAGAGTGCCCAAGAGTGCCGCGACGGTAGAAGCGTCGACAAGCGGTCCTCGGCTCCTTCTGAAGACAGCTGCAACTCGACTCTCGGAGCCTTTTAAACCGCAATTCTTGAAAGCCGAACCAGCGACTCCCAGGGACTTAGCCAGCTTTTCCTTTAACTGCTCATCCAGGCTTTGCGATCCGCGGCCGTCAGCCTTAAGCAGAAGGCATGCACTTTCAACGACTGCCACTTCATGCACTGCAAGCACGCACGCCGATGCATAAAATCGATTCATATTTTGCGCTCAGCTCCTTTATGAGTCCAACTGGATGCATTAAGCTAGGTATTTATTAAACAATAACCACGCAAGCGAGGATGCGGCAATCAGGATCAATGAAAATCGTGCGAGGGGGCTCCGGTTGCCGCGAAGTTCATTCCTTCGGCGTGACGGAGTTTTATGGAAATTGCTCCTTGCTGGTTCTGTAAAATCCCCTCGACCATTAAATAGGGGGCTTTGACCAGGATTTCGCGGTGGGCGTCGAACAGGTCGGGTTCGACGATGGCGTTGGCGATTCCGGTTTCGTCTTCCAGGCTCAAGAATAAAAATCCTTTGGCGGTGCCGGGGCGTTGGCGGCAGATGACGCAGCCGGCGACTCGTACGGTTTGGCCGTGTTTGGCTCTTTTCAGGGCGGATGCCGAGAGAACTCCTCGCTGGGTCATTTCTTTTCGGTAAAGGCGCATGGGGTGGGAGCCGATGGTCAGGCTGGTTCCGTAGAAGTCGGCTCGGATGCGCTCGGGTTCGGTCATTTGTTCGAGCGGGGAGGATTCTTTGGGGGCTTCGAATCCTTCAAATAATGGGCCCGTTGGGCGCAGGGCTTTTTCGGCTTCCCATAATGCGTCGCGGCGGTGGCCTCCCAGGGAATTGAGCGCACCGATCTCTGCCAACATTCTTAATTCGTCTTTTCTCAATCCCCACACTCGCCGGACCATGTCATCGATATTTAAAAAAGGACGGGCGGCTACGATTGCTTCGGCGGTTTCTTTTCGGAAACCTCGCACGTAGTTGAAGCCCAGGCGCACGGCTTGGCCTTCGATGGTGCACACCCACTTCGACCGGCATACATCGACTGGGAGAAAGTGCTGTCCGTGCCTTTGCGCGTCTTTCACCAGCGTTGCCGGATGGTAAAAACCCATGGGCTGTTGGTTTAAGATCGCCGCGGTGAAGGCCGCCAGGTAGTGGCATTTCAGATACGCGCTGGCGTAGGCGATCAGGGCGAAGCTGGCCGCATGCGATTCGGGGAATCCGTAGAGCGCGAATGAGGTGATCGATTGCACGATGCGGTCCTGGGTTTCACCGACGATTCCGTTGGTGGTCATGCCGCTGCGCAGGCGCGTCTCAATCTCGCGCATGCGGGCTTCGGAGCGTTTGAAGCCCATGGCGCGGCGCAGTTCCTCGGCCTCGCCTCCCGTGAAATTCGCCGCGATCATGGCGATTCGCAGTAACTGTTCCTGGAACAGCGGCACTCCCAAGGTGCGTTTCAGAACAGTTTCGAGCGAGGGATGCAGGCAGGCGGCTTCCTCGAATCCCTGCCTTCGGTTCAAGTAAGGATGCATCATTTTGCCTACGATAGGTCCGGGCCGGATGATTGCCACCTGCACCACGATGTCGTAAAACTTTTTGGGTTTGAGGCGCGGCAGACAGGACATCTGCGCCCGGCTTTCCACCTGAAACATCCCGATGGTGTCGGCTTTTTGCAGCGCCTGATACACCACCGGATCGTCCTGCGGCAGATGCGCCAGGTCCACATCTTCGTGGGAATGTTCTTTGATCAGCGCCAGCGATTCTTCGAGCACCGCCATCATGCCCAGCCCCAGAAGGTCGACTTTGACTAAACCCAGATCGGCGCAATCGTCTTTGTCCCACTCGATCACGACGCGGCCGGGCATGGTGGCGGGCTCAAGCGGAACAACCCGATCGAGCTGCCCCTGGCAGATCACCATGCCTCCGGAGTGCTGGCCCAGATGGCGCGGGAGATTTTGCGCCGCGGTGTACAACGAAAGAAATTTCCGGATGCGCGCGTGGGAGAGATCGTAGCCGGCGAGCTGGAATTGCTTCTCGGCGGTATCGCTAGGATCGCGCCAGCCCCAGCGCGCCACCAGCGATGACAGTTTTTCCAGTTCTTCCGGCGGGAAGCCCAGGGCTTTGCCGATATCGCGCGCGGCGGAACGGCCGCGGTAGGTGATGACATTGGCGGTCATGGCCGCGCCGTGCTGGCCGTAGCGCTGGTAGACGTATTGGATCACGCGCTCGCGCTGATCGCCGGAGGGCAGGTCGAGATCGATGTCGGGCCATTCGCCGCGCTCCTCCGATAGGAAGCGCTCGAATAGCAACTCCATCGCGACGGGGTCGACCGCTGTGATGGCCAGCGAATAACACACAGCGCTGTTGGCTGCCGATCCCCTGCCCTGCACCAAAATGCCTTGCGTGCGGCAGAACTCGACCAGATCCCAAACGATCAAGAAATAACCCGCCAGATTGAGTTTTTCGATCAGCGCCAGTTCCTTTGCGATCTGGAGACGGGCTTTATCGTGATAAGGGCGGAAGCGGCGGCGCGCGCCTTCGTCGGTGCGCTGGCGCAGGAAGGAGTTCATGGTCTCTCCGGGGGCCACGGGATAGCGCGGGAATTCGTAGCCGAGGTCGGCCAGCGTGAAGTTGAGGCGCTGGGAGAGTTCCCAGGTTTCCGCGACGGCTTCCGGCACATCGGAGAAGAGTTTTGCCATTTCCTCGGGGCGTTTCAGGTGGCGCTCCGCGTTGCGCGCGAGCAGACGGCCCGCGGTCATGACGTTGGTCTTGTGTCGAACGGCGGTCAGCGCGTCGAATAATTCACGCTCCTGGGGGGTGGCGTGACGGACTCCGTTGGTAGCCAGCAGCGGGAGTTTCAGGGATGCCGCCAAGTCCATGACGGCTTGATTGCGCGCTTCTTCGTCGCGGTGGAAGTGGCGCTGGAGTTCGGCGTAGACGTTTTTCTGGCCGTACAGACGGACGAGTTTTTCGAAGCGGGGTCGCGTGGGCGGGCCTTCGCCGGTTAAGCAGACCAGGCCTTCGGCGTACTGGGCCAGTTCATCGTCGGAAGCGGCGGCTTCTCCTTTGGGGCAGCGCAGCTTCATGGAGGTGATCAGGCGGCACAGGTTCTGGTAGCCAGTTCGATTTTCGGCCAGCAGGGGGTAGAGGTTGCCGTCGGCTCCCGTGATTTCGGCGCCCAGGTGGGCTGTGGCTTCGATCTTTTTTGCGGCCATGTAGAAGCGCGGGGCTCCGCAGAGGTTGTCGCGGTCCATGAGCGCCATGGCTGGGTGACCTAGGGCTTGGGCGTGCTGGATCAGGTCCTCGGGGAGGGAGGCTCCTTCGAGGAAGCTGAAGGCGGAGCGGGTGTGGAAGTCTATAAACACAGTGGCCAGTGTCCAGTGGCCTGTGGCCAGTTTCGGCTCTGGGCTGACCACTGACCACTGGCCACCGGCCACTGCTTAGTCATACGTTCCCTCCACGAACAGCTTGGCCCGGTCTTGGACTAGACGATAGAGGGCTCCGTCGTTTAGGTACAGGTCCCATTCGTCCCGGCTGAAATCGTCAGGCCTCCACCAATCTCCGCTGGAGCGCCAGGGGCCGGCTATGCTTAGGATTTCTCCCTTAAACATTTTGGTGGTCAAATGTTTTTCTTTGATGCGAGCTTCGAGGGGGGGCCGGAAGTAGCGGAAGGCCAGAAAGGGCGCCTCGATTGGCCCCGCTCCAGGGCGGTATGTGTCCAGAAGCTTGGGATAGAGGACGTTTTCCGCGCCTACCAAGCCTCGAATTTTCCCCAGGGTCAGCTCCAGCTTTTCCGGCTCAGGCGCGGCGGGGGTGAAGAGGCCGTGCTGGACCCGGCGCGGCTGGGTGGGCTCGATGCGCAGGCGGACTTTTTCGACGGGCTCGTCGGGCGGGTGCGCTTCGAGAGAATGCTCCATCAGCCGGAGCAGGAACTTGACGTCGCGGGTGGGAAACGGGAGCCGCAATGCGCGCTCCTGCCGGTTTAGCGTCAAATGCAGCGCCTGGGCAGCCAGCGACTGCGCCTTTAGACGCGCGGAGAGATCGTGGAGAAACCGGCCGATCAGGAACACTAGTGGATCGCGAAGTTTCAGGGGATACTCCAGATCAACCGATTCCTCATAAATGGTTTTGTAAAGAATTGGTTTTAAAGGGCGAGCCAGCTTGCCTCGCGCCAGCTTCTGGAGCCAGAGGCCACGCGAGCCCAGCCTGGCGCTCAGCCCCTCTTCCGGCAGCTTGGCCAGATCCGCAAGATTGCGAATGCCCCACATTTCAAGCGTTTCAAAGATCTCGGGATCGGGCGGGAGGCAATCGATAGGCAGGACTCCCAGGATGCGCGACTCTTCGCCGGGTGGAAGAAAGGTGAAGCCGGGAAAATTCCGCGCTGCCAGAATGGCTGTCTCGACAGTCTCGGCTACAGCCATTCGCATCGACGGGGGTACTTCCGCGAGCTGGCGTGTCGTAATGGAGAAAACCGCTGTCGACTCATCGACAATCTCTATCCAGGGAGAGAAAGATCGGGCCAGCTCCGCGGCTTGCGGCGAGTGAATGCAAGCAAACATATATCAACTCGCATCACGAAGTAACTGAAAAGGATATTTTCCTGTGAAGACAGGCTTGCGGCGTTCCAGCTTCACCCGCTGGGAGGCGCAGGATTTGGTTACGGGGCGGTCGGCCAGGACCAGGAGAACGGTGGGCGTAGGCTCAATCGCAAGGCGGAAGCGGAACCAGGCAGTGGGCGGGATGCGCGCGAGCGCGGCGGCCGTGACTTCAATGAGATCCAGAGCCACCACGCCGAAGCCTCCGGAATGAATCAGGAGATCGGCCGCGCGCAGAGCGTGTTCGGCGTTGCCTTTGCACCGGACCCACACGAGCTTTTCGAGTACCACTCCCGCTGCCGCAGCCGACGATAGATCGAAGGCGTCAGAGGTATCGATGAGCGCGGCCGACTCGCATCGCGCGGTGGAAGCAGTTAAAACAGAATGGAGTAAATTTGTCCGGCCACTGGAACGGGGACCGGTAATTTCGCTGATGCGCCCGCGCGGGAAGGTTCGCTGCGGGGTCGGGAGTTGATCCGGAGGAGCGGCAAATCGCCAGCCGGAAGGGAGTGAGGCCAACATTCGCTAATTCGCCTTTTGTTCGCCATCTCAGCGTATCCTTCCGAGCTGGTCGTGTCAAGTACCAAAAGACGGTTGTTGGCGAATTTGTGCGTGGCCCACTGGGACACAGCCTGTGTCGCTATTTCACGTGTTCCAGATCGCGCGAGTGTTCCTCACTCGCTTTCGGAGACGACGACACCATCTCCAAAAACAGTGAAACGATCAACAATCCCGCAATCGCTGCTCCGATAATCATGGCTTGCTCCCTGGTTTCTTTTTTTACTGTCCCTTACCGTCTGCCGTTTCCTTAGCACGCGAAGGTCCATCTTATTTCCGTCTTCTTCCACCCTCCGCGGCCTCCGATTTCGTATCGGTCGGGTTAGACTGTAAGGTGAATGCCAACCCAATACTCCCAGCCACCCGCCATGTTGCTCGATGGCACGAAGAAGTACACAGCGACCTTCAACACGTCCAAGGGTGAGATCGTGTGCGAGCTGTTCGCCGCGGACAAGCCCAAGACGGTGAACAATTTTGTGTTCCTGGCCCGCGAAAAGTTCTACGACAATACCACTTTTCATCGCGTGATTGCCGACTTCATGATCCAGGGCGGCGACCCGGAGGGAACCGGCCGCGGCGGTCCCGGCTATCGCTTTGAGGATGAAATCAAGGGTAAAACCAACCAGCACAAGGTGGGTTCGCTCTCCATGGCCAATGCCGGACCGAACACCAACGGGAGCCAGTTCTTTATCACCCACGTAGTCACCGACTATCTGGACCCCAAGCACACCGTTTTCGGCCAGGTCCTGAAAGGCCAGGATGTAGTGAACGCGGTGAAGCAGGGGGATAAGCTTATCAGCGTCACGATCACCGAAGCCTAATTCCGTGACCAAAATTCTCGCCGTTGGACCGCATCCCGACGATGTCGAGTTCGGGTGCGCCCCGCTCTTGATTCAAGAAGTCCGGAAGGGCAACCAGGTGATGATCCTGGTGCTTACCAAAGGCGAGGCGGCCAGTTCCGGCACGCCGGAGGAACGCACCCATGAGGCTTCCGAGGCTGCGCGGGTGATCGGCGCAGAGATCGGCTTTTTGGATCTGGGGGGTGACTGCCACATTCGTCATTGCCTGGAGCACGCAACGGCGATCGCGCGGGAGATCCGGCGATTCAAGCCCAACATTGTGCTTGCGCCGCATCTGGATGAAAATCAACACCCAGACCATGCGGTGACGGGGCGGAACGTGCGCGATGCGGCCCGCTTGGCCCGGTATGGCGGTTTGGAGAATCTTAAGGACCGGGGTGTGCATCTCATCGATCAGTTGTATTACTACAACATCACGCAGAGCCTTGGGCCGAAACCGGATATTGTGATCGACGTCAGCGACGTCGAATCGCAGTGGGAAACGGCCATCCGATGCCATAAGTCGCAGATGAAAACCAAAGGCTATCTGGATCTAGTGATGGCGCGAGCCCGGTCCCTGGGCGCCGCGCTGGGTGTTTCGGCCGCCATGGGTCTATGGGTGAACGACCCGGTTCGCGTGGCCGCGCTTTCCGATTTGACCTTGTCGTCACGGAATTTCTAAATGAAAAAATTGGCGATTGGCATTACCTGCTACCCAACGGTCGGCGGCAGCGGGATCGTCGCGTCCCAGCTCGGGAGCGAATTGGCCAAATTGGGACATCATGTCCACTTTATTAGCTACGAACCGCCCTTCCGGCTGGACCTGAAACAGCCGAATGTGGAGTTTCACCAGGTAAAGATTAACGAGTATCAATTATTCAAATACCCCGACTATACTTTGCCTCTGGCCGTGAAAATGGTCGCGGTGGCGCAGAAAAAGAAGCTGGATATTCTGCACGTGCACTATGCCGTTCCTCACGCTACAGCGGCGCTACTGGCCAAGAACATCGCCTGCCAAAACAATCCGGGGACTCCGCATGTGGTGACGACGCTGCATGGGACCGATATTACGCTGCTAGGGCGCGATCCGAGCCTGGGACCGATTATTAAATATTCGATCGAGGGTTCTTGCGGCGTCACGGCCGTTTCCGAAAGCCTGAAAAAAGAGACCGCCCAGGTGCTGCGGACGAAGAAGCCGATTCAGACCATCCACAACTTCTACCGTCCGGCAGAGCCGCGCCGGAGCCGGGCTGAGGTGCGCCGGGCGTTGAAGATCAAAGAGAGCGACTTTGTTTTGCTCCACATGTCCAACCTGCGGCCGGTCAAGCGCTTTGCGGATGTGCTGCGGGTTCTAGCGGCGGCGAGGGGCGGCCGCGAGAGGATTCGGCTGATGGTTTTGGCCGGCGGGTCGTTCGAGGAATACAAGCCGTTAGCCAGAGAACTGGGCGTGACGCGGGATGTAACGGTCTGCCCCAACGTGGTGGATGTTGAAAACTACATCAACGCGGCGGATGCGGGGTTATATACGTCGGAGAAAGAGAGTTTCGGCATGGGCGTGCTGGAGACCACCAGTTTCGGGAAACCGGTGGTCGCGACCCGCGTCGGGGGTGTGCCGGAGATTGTGATCGAGGGGAAGACCGGCTTTCTGGAGAAACTCGGCGACATCCAGGCAATGGCGAAGGATGTCCGGAAGCTGGCGGCGGATCGGGAGATGACGGCCACAATGGGGCGGGCGGCGCAGGAGCGTGCGCAGCGGGAGTTTTCGGCGGAGAAGAGCGTGAATTTGTACTTGGAGTATTACCGGAAGATCATGTCCACGTGCAAGTGCGGCACGTAGCGCACGCACTCGTGCGTGCGCTACTGATTTGACGCTTTGGCGCGCTGATAGGGCGTTTCGATCCCCTTCTGCGCTTCTTCGAGGGCTCCCTGGGTGTCGTCTTTCGTGCGCAACGCCTGCTTGTATTCGTTCACGGCGCGCTCGCGCGAGGAGCCTCCGATGATGTCGAAAATGTATCCCATTTTGACGTGCGACCAGACTTCCGTCCACTTGGGCTGAAGGTCGCCGTCCAGCGCTTCGCGATACGCGTTGAGCGAGCTCTGATAGTTGCCTTGCAGGAAGAAAACCTCAGCGACGCGATAGTGCGCGAGGGAGCTCTGGCGGTTCACATCGAGCGCCTTCTGATACTCCTTCAGCGCTTCCGAGAAATCACCGGCATCGACGAACTGCTCGCCGCGGCGGATGGCGACTGCGACGCGGGTCGCGCTGTCCCAGTGCAGCACCAAGCCCTTGGGATCGATGGTGACTCCTCCGGGACGCGGCTTACCGAACGTGTCTATCGAAAACTCGGTGGACGTGCCGACGACTTGAACGACTTTGTCCTGAGGAGTGCCTTCCGTTTCCACGTGAACTTGCACGGGCATTTGGAACAGGTCCAGATCCTGGTTGATCTTGCCGCGGACCTCAAATCCTTTATTGGGATTGCTCGCTGAAGTGACGCGCAGTGTGGTCGAGGTCATGGTGAACTCCGGCGCCCCACTGGATTCGATCCACTGCAGGAAGAAGTAGTTGAGATTCTGGCCGGTGACTTCTTCCACGACTTTGCGGAAATCGTCGGTGCTGATGGATTTCCACGCGAAGCGTTGGGGGACGGCATTCAGGACCTTGAAGAAATTGTCGTCGCCGATCACGCCGCGCAGCATGTGCAGAACGGCCGCGCCTTTACCCGCCGTCGCGGCCCAGAACTCCGGCGAATAGTCTTCCAAGCGCGCGGATTGAATCAGCGGCGGCTGATCCACGGTCAAGGCCGTGATGTAAGTGTCGTGGACTTCCTGCTCCAGTGCGCCGGGACCATTGATGTGCTCCACGTAGAGGAGCTCCGAATAGCGGGCCAGACCATTCTCAATCCACATGTGATTACGAGTGGCGGGAGAAACCAAGGCGCCCCACCACTGGCGGGCGACGTTATTCGCCACGAGCTTCAGGTTCACTTCCTTGCCGATGGCGCGCGGGGCGAGAAAGACCAGGCCGGGCGCGGCGTAGCCGTTGGGTGTGCCTGCCTCCGTCTCGATCACGGCGAGATTTCTTTGCGCGGGAGTGCCGTAGAGACTCGTCAGATATTCCATCGCGCGGGCGAATTCCTGGCCGTAGGCGTCGGCCATGCCGGCGGTCTCGCGGAAATAGAAGTTGGTGGTAACGCCGCCGGAAGTGACGGCCCTCGGCTCGCCTCGCACAACTGCCAAACTGCCAGGAAACGACGACTGCTTGAACTGGTACCGCGTGGTGGTCATTCCATCCGGCGCGGGTTCATTCGAACTGGTTCCGCTCGCAACGACACGATAGCCCATGGGCACGGTCACTTTCAGGTCGGAGGTAAAGCGATCCGTGGTGTAATCGTTCACCGGGAACCAGCGCGCCGGATACATCAGATAGCTGACTTCGGGATGGATGGCCGCGAATTTGATTCCAAAAACGGGAGACTCCTCGTCTCCGGTGAGCTTGCCGTCGTAATAGAAAATGAGCGACGACAGTTTTCCTCTGGGCGCGGATTGCGGCAGGCTGAGCCGCACGCTCATGTCCTGCTGGGTGCGCGATGCGGGGATCTGGTGGCCTTGATCGTCGGTGACTTTGTCGAGACTCAGGGCGTTATTCAGCTCAAAGGAAACGGTGGTGGCATCGTCCAGCGGAATGAAGCTCACTTTCGCGGTCGCGGTGAGGGTTTGCGCGGACGGATCGATGCGCATGTCGATGGCGTAATCCTGCACATCGATGCGCTGCTGTTGTTGCACCTGTCTCGCCAGTTGGCCCTGACCGATTAACGCCGGGGCCACAACCAATGCCGCCAGTTTAATTCGCGTTCTCACTCCATACCCTTTCAATACAGTCGGCGGCGGCCTCCATGGGATCTCGGCCGCTCCTCAACTTCCCCGATACTTCCGCCAGATCGGCCTTCATCGCAGCCCTTCCAGCTTCATTTTCCAATAGCCGAATCGCTTCCGTGGCAATCCTCTGCCCGGTCATTTCATGCTGGATCAGTTCGGGGACGATCCGGTGTTCAGCCACCAGATTCACCATTGACAAGAACGGCGCCCGAACCAGCCATCTTCCTAATATCCAACTTAGCGCGTTTACGCGGTAAAAGGTCACCATGGGAACACCCAACAGAGCCGCTTCCACTGTTACAGTTCCGCTGGCAGCGATAGCAAGCTCCGACTGGGCGAGCACGTCCCAGGTGAATCCTTCTATGACTTGGATGGACGCGGCGCGAATCCGTTCCGAAAAAGTCGCGTCCAGGCCGAAGCCGGGCGGAAGTCCCATGAGGAGCGTCACGGGCACACGGTTTCGAATGGCTTGGGCAGCTTCGAGGAGGTCGGGAATGTGGCGCGCGACCTCGCCGTGGCGGCTACCGGGCAGGAGAGCGACGATTCGTGCGTCAGGCAGGATGCCGAATTTGGCGCAGAAGGCTTCACGGGTAAGGGAGGGCTTCACTACAGCCCCGAGGGGATGACCGATGTAGGTAGTCGGGACGCCGTGGCGCTCGAAAAAGCTTTGCTCGAAGGGGAAGATACAGAGAAGACGGCGGATCGTGGCTCGCATGGTCCGAACACGGCCTTCGCGCCAAGCCCAGGCTTGCGGGGCGATGAGGTAAACCACGGGCACGCGAAGTTTCTTGGCGAGGCGCAGGTTGAAATCGGGGGCATCGGTGAGGATGGCGAGGTCGGGGCGCTCGGCGGGGATGGCTCGCACGAGTTTTCGAAATTGGGCCCAGATGCGCGGGATGTGGCGGATGATTTCGACGAGGCCCACTTCGGAGATGGAGCGCATGTCGATGATGGCTCGCACGCCGACGGCCTGCATGCGGGGTCCCGCGCAGCCGAAGAACACGGCGTCCGGGTGACGGGCGCGCAGAGCCTCGACGACTCGCGAAGCGTAGAGGTCGCCGGACGCTTCGCCCGCAGAGATCAGAATGCGCATTTAAAGAGAAGAAAGCGACGGCCCGGCAACATTGTAGAGCAGGCCCTTCGGCTTGCACACTTAAAATGTCTTATCACCGCAGAAATCTGCCGCACTACTACCCCCCGGGGGCGATTCTCTTCGTAACGTGGCGTCTGTATGGCTCGTTGCCGCGCGAAGTCGCGATGGCGCTGGAAGAAGCCAAATCGAAGCCAGGCAAAACCTTCGTGGCATGCGATCGGTTGCTGGATGCCAACGGAGCCGGACCGCATTGGCTCGGCCAACCGAAAATCGCCCAAATCGTCCAAGAGGCGCTGCGGGTGGGAGACACAGAGTATGGTCTGTATGAACTGCTGGCGTGGGTCATCATGCCGAATCACGTTCATGTGGTAATGAAGCCTTCCCGCCCGCTGCCCGTCGTTACTCGATGGATTAAAGGCTCCACGGCCCGCTCTGCGAATCTACTGTTGGGAAGGACGGGACAGCCGTTCTGGCAGTATGAATCGTACGACCATTGCGTTCGGAATGGTGACTCACTGCGGCGAATTATTGAGTATGTTGAACGCAACCCTGTTGTTGCGGGGTTCGTTGAGTCTTGTGAGGCTTGGCCTTGGTCCAGCGCTGGTGCAGGCCAAAAGGCCTGCTCTACAAACGCGTAACGGGTCATAGAGTTGGCGTGTCGTTGCCGAGGAGCGCTCTTCGGACGATTTTGATGGGCGGGAAGCCTTGCTTCATGAAGTTGTCGTGGAATTCCTGGAGCGAGAACTGGGCCCCTTTCAGTTTTCGGTAGTCTTCACGGAGTTTGAGGATTTGGAGCTTTCCTAGCGTGTAATAGAGGTACGTCGGGTCAGAGGTTCCTCGCTTGGTTTCCTTCAGTCCTCCCTCGTGCGGCTGATAGCCTTCCTTCTCGAAGAATTCCACGCTTTGATCGAAAGTCATCTTGCCGGTGTGCATCTCGATGCCCGCGATATAGCGGGCGTTCCTGAGCAGCGCGTCCTGCAACTGCCCCAGGCGCATGCGCAGATCTCCGCTCGCGTAGCCTTCGTCGAGCATCATCTGCTCGCAGTAGTGCGCCCAGCCTTCGGCGTTGGAATTTGCTCCCAGGAGCTTTCGGACCCTCGAATCCACGTGCTGCATCCACTGAAATTGCACGTAGTGTCCGGGGTAGGCTTCGTGAACCGCGGTGCTCAGAATCGTGCCTCGGTTGAAGCTGTGCATGTAGTCTTCGACCCGGTCGGCCGACCAGTCTTTCTCGGGAAGCGTAACGTTGAAGAACGCTTCCTTGGCGACTTCTTCGTAGGGGCCCGGCGTGTCCATCGACGCGAACGTCAGCGCTCGCATAAAGGGCGGGGTTTCTTCGAGAATCGGCAGGACCGGCGAGGGAATGGTGATGATCTTTTTCTCGTTTACGAAATCGCGCAGCTTGGTTGCGGTGCTGCGGAACTCATCCAGAAGTTTGTCCGGCGCAGGGTGGTCCTTCTCTAATTCGGCCAGAATCTGCTGGGGCGTTTTGTTTGGGTCAATCTTCGCCGCGGTCTCGCGGAACTGTTTTTGGTTCTCCCGCAGGTTGGCGTAGCCGATTTCGAGCAGGCGGTCGAGTGAAACGTCGACCATCTCTTCATATAGCAGCTTTTTGGAGAAAAGATCCGCGCCCAGCTTGAAATCGCCCTTCGAGCGCGGGAGCAGATCGGTCGTTAGAAACGTCTCGTAGGATTTGAGCGCGGCGATCACGGCGCTATTGGAGGTTTTGAAATCTGCGAGGAGCTTCGGGTCTTTCACTTCCTTGAACGCGAGCGGCACGTCGTTCTCGAAGAAGGAAACGTCGCCGGGAAGCTGTTCGATGGCGACTTCGGTAAAGATTTGCGGAGGGTTCTTGAGATTGATTCGTGCGTCCTGGAGCACTTTAGGCATGTGACGCTCGCGCTCGATTAGCGATTTCAGACGCACTTCCGGCGGCGCGAACTTGCGGCTCATGATGGTGAAGGCGCTGCTGCTGATGCCGCTCGAATAGTTGTCGGGGTTTTTCTCCCAGCCGCGGACCGATTCCAGCTCCAGCAAGGCGGCCCGGATCGAGTTCAGCACCAGCTCGCGGTCGTCGCTCGCCGGGAGCGCGGCGATTTGCGTCTCCCATTTCTTCAGCGCGGCGGTGCGGCGCACGATCCCGGCCTTGGAGTAATCTTCGAGCTGACCGTCGTACTTATGGATTCCGCTGGCAGTCGCGGTAGTGGGGTTGAACGGGAAGTAGTATTCGTCGAAGAAGCGGTTGTACAGAGCCTGTTCCGAAGCGCTTTGTCCTGCTGCGATGCCTGTGAGTGTCATGAGAACGATCGAGAGGGTACGCACGTTTACCACTTTACACGGTTGCCTACAATGGGAGAGTGTCTTTTGCCCCCGTTGCTGAACAACTCGCGTATTTGAAGAAGGGCTTCGCGGAGATCATCCGCGAGGAAGATCTAAAAGAGCGCCTGGAGCAGTGCCTGAAGGCAAATCGCCCGCTGCGCGTTAAGGCCGGGTTCGATCCTACGGCTCCGGACTTGCATGTCGGCCATACGGTTCTGATTCGCAAGCTGAAGCACTTTCAGGACCTGGGTCATACCGTTATTTTTCTGATCGGGGACATGACTGGGCTCATCGGCGATCCCACGGGGCGCAACATCACTCGTCCACCCATGACGCGGGTCCAGATCGCCGAAAACGCGGAAACCTACAAGACACAGGTGTTCAAGATCCTGGATCCCGAGAAGACCGAAATACGCTTCAACAGCGAATGGCTGGAGCCTCTGAAGTTCGAGGACATGATTCGTCTGTGCTCGAAGTACACCGTCGCGCGGATTCTGGAGCGCGACGATTTTTCAAAACGGCTGAAAGACGGCACGCCCATTTCCCTGCACGAATTGATGTACCCGCTGGCGCAGGGCTTCGATTCGGTGGCATTGAAATGTGACGTTGAACTCGGCGGCACGGATCAGAAGTTCAATTTGCTGGTGGGGCGCGAACTACAGCGGGATTACGGGCAGCCTGCGCAGATTGTCGCGACGACGCCTTTGCTCGAAGGCACCGACGGGGTCGAGAAGATGTCCAAGTCAAAGGGCAATTACATTGGCATCACCGAGCCTCCGAAGGTCATGTTCCGCAAAGTGATGGGAATCAGCGACGATCTGATGTGGCGCTATTGGGAGTTGCTGACGGACGCGACCGTCGGCGAGATCGCGGAGATGAAGAAGCGCGAGCCGATGCCGGTGAAAAAGGATCTGGCCGGGCGCATTGTCGCGGATTTTCACTCGGCTGCCGAGGCAAAGCAAGCCGCCGAGGATTTTAGCCGCGAAGTTCAGCAGCACGGCGTTCCCGCCGATATCGAGAGCGCGGTGAATCCGTCGTTCACAGGATCGGGCACCAATGTTCCGAAGATGCTGGTTGCGGTGGGGCTGGTTTCTTCGCGCACGGAAGCGGAGCGACTGTTGAAAGCGGGCGCGATCGAAATCGACGGGCAGCGCTGGAGTGAGTTGGTCTATTCGGGCCAGGAGTTCACTGTCCGCGCCGGCAAGAAATGGAAGCGAATTATTGCAGGGTGAAGATCACGTCGATGGGCGCGATCACTTCCACGGGCTGGCCGTTGAGCAAGGTCGGGCGATAGACCCACTGCCGAACTGCGGCGAGCGCTGCTTGCACCAAGAAGGGATGGCCGCTGACCACTTCTAGTTTTTGCACTGTTCCGTCCTTGGCGATGACTCCGATCAGTTTGACTGTGCCCGCAATGCGTGCTTGCCGGGCTTGAATGGGATAAGCCGGGATCACACGATTGATGATTTTTGCGGCTTGAACATCTCCTCCCACTTGCATCGGCGCCGTTGGCTTGGGTTCCGGTTTTGGTGCGACGGTTTCTGGCGCGGGCTTTGGCAGGATCCGGGCTTGCGTGAGGAGCGGCAGCAAATCGGCGTGGGCGGGTCCTACGGTGTCACCTGCGACAGGCGCGTCTACGAATGCTCCGAAGGTTTCTTTGAAAGGTGCGGGAGCGGCGATCGCCGAAGGTATGCGATAAACCGGGTGGAGAATGCTGGGACGCGTAGATTGCGGCACAGACTTTGTAGTGGTGTGCTCCGGCGGGGGCACTTGTGGCGCGAGCGTGAGCGGCAGAAGCATCGGCAACTTCACTTCCGGCAACACGTCGTTGTAAAGCAACGGTACAAGTAATAAGACACCAACGGCGGCGATTTGTGCCGAAAACGATGCGAATAATGCTATGGGTTTCCTGGCTGCGGGTGCGTCGAGAAAGATAGATTGGTCGAACATGCCCGCATAGACACTGGCGACGGTGAGAATGTTCCACCCGCGACTGGACTGTTCAGGTACGCCGGCCTGACAGCCGTCGTGGCAAGCTAGACAGCTCGCTCCACTCGGCCGTCGCGCATTTTTATGATGCGGTGGGCGAAGGCGGCGGCTTCGGGATTGTGGGTGATCATCAGGATGGTCTGTTTCAGACGATCGTTCAAATCGCGCAGGACGGAGAGCACAGCGTTGGAGTTTTCCGTGTCCAGATTGCCAGTGGGTTCGTCGGCCAGCAGCAAGGCGGGGTGGTTCACGATGGCTCGCGCGATGGCTACGCGCTGCTGTTCGCCCCCGGATAGTGCTCGAGGCTTGTGATTCAGACGGTCCGCGATGCCCAGCATTCGGAGCGTCTCCTTGAACTGAAGATCGTGCGGCTCATTGTTTCGGCCTGCGATATGGCGCGCGATTTCGATGTTGTCCGCCGCGGTTAAAGTCGGCAATAAATTGTATTTTTGAAATACGAATCCCACGCTGGTTTTCCGCAGATGCGTGCGTTCGCTGTCGGTCATAGCGAGGAGGTCACGCCCGTCCAGATGAACGCTGCCGGAGGTGGGCGGAGTCAAGCCGCCGAGGATATGAAACAGCGTGGATTTGCCGGATCCGCTGGGTCCGATGATGGCGACGAACTCGCCGCGCGCCACGGAAAGATCGACTCCGCGAAGCGCGTGCACGTCGGTGTCGCCGACGTGATAGACCTTTGTCAGGCCCTGAATCTCAATCATAGGCCAGGGCTTCGATGGCATCCTGACGGGCCGCTTTCAAGCCCGGGTAGAGCGCTCCGAGAATCGCTGCTGTGAGGGCAATGAGCAAGGCTCGCCACCACCAGTCGGGAACAATTGCCTGAGTCAAGGTCGGGACGAACCGATGCATCAGCGCGCGCGTGCCAAAGGTCATAAGAATGCCCGCGATGGCTCCCACCACCGCGAGCAGAACCGCTTCGCGCAACAGGACGCCCAGAATGTAACCGGGCGACGCTCCCAGCGCTTTGAGAATTCCGATTTCGCGGGTGCGCTGCAACACGGCCGTGTACATGGTTTGAAAAACCACCAGCAGACCCCAGATCACAGTCAGGACGATGACCACGTTCGTAAAATTCTTTAGCAGAGGAATGCTGTTCACGCTCACGCGGTCCGTGTATTCCTGCATGGTGAAAATCTTGTGGTCGGGCATGATTTGGCGAAGATTCTCGAGCACGCTGGGGATATTTGCGGCATCGTCGACTTTAACGTAGATGACGGATACCTCGCCGGGTTCCGAATATTTTTCCCGCATGGTGTCGATTTGCGCGAACATTCGCGCCAATTTCCCAGGCTCGACCACACCACTGATGTGCCAGCGAGGCCCCGCCGATGTGACCTCGCTTCCGACATGCAGGTTTTTCGACCGCGCATAGTCCTCGTCGACGATCATGTCATCCGGCCTTTGAAACGGTCCGCCTTCGAGATAACGGAATCCGCCGCTCATCTGGTTGAACTCGGCTAAGTTGATTCCATCGATGTTGTCAAAGAGGTCGCCCGCGGACTGCATCAAAATGCC
>Ga0070734_10003183_pt1 | contig 17825 bp, 16 predicted proteins | sample Coa_R1_8_FD_66444 | JGI IMG/M metagenome (GOLD analysis project Ga0070734, IMG submission 66444) | Surface soil microbial communities from Centralia Pennsylvania, which are recovering from an underground coalmine fire - Coalmine... | ecosystem: Environmental > Terrestrial > Soil > Unclassified ... | reverse complement strand
TTTGCCAGCACCAACGCCCTACGCGCTACCGTCGCCTTTTACCGAAGATCTTCGTGGCTATACCGAAATCGCCAGTGGCGCCGCTACCCGATGAATCTGTTCTTTCTCTCCGACAGGCTCTCAGGCCGACCCCATTTCCCCCCATTTCCCCCCTTCTGCTCCCAAGCTGGTCGGAGATTCTGCGCCTCGCACGAAAACAGGAAATGCCGCAAGTATCTCAGGCAGAACTATTTGATTAGACATTTGTTGGATTTTGTAATACAGGGACGAGGTTGTGTGAAAAAACAAGAAATAATTCCGAACATTGCTGTCACTCCGAACCTTGTATGCTAGAGCCACGGCCCGGGATGCAGATTTGTGCCGAGGAGGAAATGTGGCGGAGCTTGGAACGTATGTAGATCTTGTCGGTCGCGTGCAGGAAGACCTGTTCCTTGTGTTGGAGAAATGGAAAACCCATTTCGGATCCGGATTGCACAAGACGTGGAAGTCCACAAAGAGCGCGACGCAAAACCACCCTTGTTTTGCTTTCGACACGATCGTCGACTTGGTGGAGACCGCGAAAGGCCGTTTGAACGAGCGAGGCCGAATTGGGGAGGCAAGCCTCTTGGTTCGCGATCCTCGTGAAGATACTCTGCTTTTGGTCTACTCGACATCGCCGAGCTTGCAGAAGGGAACGGCAACAACGAAGCAGGTCAGGGAGCCGGAAAAGTACTACGATTCCAAACGACATTGCTACTTCTACCCACTGCTAGATCGGCTTGCGGACACGAACGAACGCGAATCCGATCGAGCCCGGAAGTCTAGAGGGCTAACCGGGTGGGTGGCCGTGGCGGGCCACTATCTCATCGTAAACGGAGAGTACGGACAACACGGATTGAGTACTCTTCCCGAGGACCGTCCCGAAACGTTAGGAGCGTGTCAGACATACGGCAACCCAATGTGGGCCCATCACATTTCGGAAGCCCCGAGCATTCCGGAGAGGCCGAAACGGTATATTGCCGTTCCTGTGAAATCCAACACGGACAAAGCGCGGACGATTGGTGTCCTGCGTTACGCTTGTCCCTGCAACGGCCGAGAATTGGGTGACGCCGACCTTGTCTTGATGAAAGAGTTGTCCGACTTAATCAGTGCGACCCTCGGACTCGAAGCCGCTACAACCCGGGCGATACGCGGATCTAGCATTGGCCACGAGAAGGAACATCTTCGCCGGACTTATGACTTTGGCACCTTCCTCGCATTCCTTGCCAACGCGATGAATTCGAGCATTGCATCAGTTTACATGGAGATGGATGGAATTATTGGTCATGGTTCGCGTCTTCGACTTGTCGACGCCTTTGGAATCCGCTCGCGCGTCGCGGATCTCAGAAGGGAACTCCTCGACTACGGTCCTAATGACAGTGGATTCACGCGCTGGCTGTTTGACCAGGGGCGCTCCAATCCAACCGTGGTTCCCTCGGTACATGTCCATGAATCCTGGGCCGGCAAGAATACTCTCGCGTTCTATGGAGATCATTTCAGCAAACTCGTCGGACCGGCTCGATCAGGGGCCACGGACGTCGCACGACAGTACGAAATCAAGATCATCGGCTTACCGCTAATTTGCGATGGGGAGCGGATTGGTGTGTTGAAAGTCGAGCTTCCGAATTCGTTCGATGACCACAAGCACTACGCAGACGAAGATCAGGCGTTCTTAGTCGATTGCGCGGGCACACTTGGGGAGGTGTTGGGGGAATTTCGCGCCTTCTTGCGCGGAATGTGGTTTGAAGGCGATGCCGTACAGACGATTGTGAGTGTGACAACGATGTCCGCCGAGCTGTTGCGCACCCACCTGATCATGCCGACGGAAGCGAACGACTTCTGGAAGGATCTCGCAGAGTTCATCAAGGGAAATGAGGTCCACGTGACCGAGCAGATGAAGGAGCTTCTTGATGGCTTGGCGCCAGATGAGAAGGTTGAGATCGCCAAATCGGAGTCTTGGGTCGGCTCGTTCGGGCGCGACTTGATGGCGGAAGTTGTTGTCAAATTGCTGTTGGAAAATTTACGCTAGGATCTATCCACAGGCCATGGCTCTTCGACCAGCGGATTTGTGTTCGAGGCGCCCGCGGGTCGTTCGCCGAAGACCGTGCCAAGCCGATGATCATCGCAGACCTCCACCGCATTTCAAGAGCCTCTATCGTGCGCTTCAGCCGGCACGACGGCGAATAATCGGAAAGAAAAACCCATCTTTTCGCCGATGTGCATTGGGCGCATCATGGCCGCGTGTGTTTGAAATAAAAAGGGCGCGCCTGTAGAGACTCGAACTCTAGACCTCCATCGTGTCAAGCTGACGATCATCGCTGACATCTACCGCAGGCTCCGAGATACGGGAGGAAAGGTGCTACACTCGCTTCATGGCATTAGACACCCTGACGTTGGAACAACTGTTCGAGGCTAGGCAGAGCGCCAAAAACCAATTAGCCAGAGTCAGCGGGGTCCAGGCTGAGGCGGCTAAGGACACACTGGCGGCCGTTGAGGATATGATCAGGGTCCGGCAAGACGAACGCCGCCTTCTACGCCCTAAGGTCTGAGCCGTTCTCGTCTCTTGGGAATGCGCAGTTTCCCGCAGTTTCTATGAGTAAGGTAATCTGCATCGCCATCGTCATTGCAAAGATCCTCCTTGGCGCGACAGACCAAAAATCGCCGGAGGCAATGCGGAAGATTGCTTGGGAAGCGCTGCAATCCAGGGTCAAGGACCAGAAGGTTCTGAACCATTCATTGGCCGTCGAAGCCATCATGCGCGAGATGGCCGGCCACAACGACGATCCCGACGAATGGGGGCTGGCGGGCCTGTTGCACGACATCGACATCGCTACCACGCACGACGATCTCTCGCATCACGGCGTCGTTGGCGCGCAAATCCTGCGTGATCTCGGTTTCAGCAATGCGGTTGTCCACGCCGTCAGTGCTCACGACGATCACGCTGGCATCGCGCGCGAAAGCCGAATGGACCACGCGCTCTACTGTGCGGATCAAGTCTACTGGCTGGTGGTCGGCGCAGGCTTTCGTTTTCCAGAAGACGTGCGGAATACGGAGACCGAAACCATCTGGAGTCGAATTCAGGAATCGCGGGAACGGTCGAAGATCGCAACCAAGGTGTCGGCAGAGTGCAGCCAAATTGGTTTCGACATGCCTCAACTCGTCGCTGCCGCGAAGCGCGCCGCCAAATCGGGTCGATAGACCACCGCACTCACTTCGCCCAAGGAGCCAAGGATTGGAACTTTACCTTGGTCATTCTGCCCGCAAGGCCTGCATGGGATCTACAGATGCTGCGCGGCGGGCAGGAACAAAACAGGCAATCAGTGTAACGACGCAGAGCAGAATGGCAACGACAACGAATGTCAGCCAATCCGCAGTCCCCACACCATAAAGCATTCCACGTAGATAGCGGGTAAGAGCAAATGAAATGATCAGCCCGAGAGCCACTCCAAAACCCGCCAGGCGCAAGCCTCCTCCCAAGACCTGGCGAAAAATGTCTTGGTGGCCTGCGCCGATCGCCATGCGAATGCCGATTTCATGAGTGCGTTGCTTGGTGGCATAGGCAACAACACCATAAACTCCGACGGCAGCGAGGATCAGAGCCAGCAGTCCGAAGGAACCTGCGAAGGCGGCTTCGATGCGCTCGAAGGCATTCCCAAGCCGCATGTTCGCGGCGAGCGTGGTCTCGTTGTAGAGCGGCAAATCAGCATTGAGTCCGTGGAGGGTTCGTTCCACAGAAGAAGCATAGGACAGTGGATCACCGGCTACACGCACATAGAGAATCTGGTCGGTCGTGAACCTCTGCCACAACGGGATTAGCACCAGCGGCGCAGGATCGTAAACCAGGCGCCGGTACTTCCCGTTGGCGGCCACACCAACCACCGTCGTCCAGCGTCCGGCCACCTGTAGCCGCTTGCCGATCGCGTCTTGTCCGGGCCAATAGCGGTCGGCCAATGCCTTGTTGACAATCGAGACCGGCCGCGCGCCGGCATCGTCACTGTCGGTAAAGTCCCGTCCCGCTAGCAGCGCTGTACGCGCCGTTCGCAGGTACTCCGGGCCCGCCATACCCCTGTCGACCTCCATGGACTCGTTCTTGCCGGGCACATAGCCTTCCGCCTGGATAAAATCCGTACGGATGCTAAAACTCAGCGGCGCGAAATCTCCCAGAGTGACAGACTGTACGCCCGGCAGCGACTTCAGGCGCACGACCATTTGTCTGTCAAACGCAATGGCTTGCGCTCTGGAATAGCCCATGGGCGTCAAATCAAAGTAGGCCAGAAACACGTGGTTGGGATCGAACCCCGGATCGGAGTTCTGTTCGCTCTGCAGGCTGCGCACGAACAATCCGGCACAGACCAGTAGCAGCATCGATAGCGCGATCTGTCCGACGACCAGTCCTCCGGCCAGGCGCGATTTGTGGATCCCTCCAGAGGTGCTGAGCGCTTCGTCCTTCAGGGCCGACATCGGAGAGAGGCTGGACGCGCGAAGCGCCGGCAAAATGCCGGACACCGCGGCGGTGAGAAGCGAAATCATCAGGGTCGCCACGAACACCGTTCGGTCAACGCTTCCATTCAGAGTGAGAGGCAGCGTCGTGGCCGGCAGAAACGCGGACAATCCGTGTGCGGTCCACGTAGTCAACAACAGCGCCAGCCCGCCTCCTGCCAGAGCGATCATCCCGTTCTCCACCATCAATTGAAGCACCAGCCTCCAACGGGTTGCGCCCATCGACAGGCGGATGGCCAGTTCGCGCCGGCGCGCCACCGAGCGCACCAGCAGGAGATTCGCCACGTTCGCGCAGGCCAGCAGCAAGAGCACCACCGCCAGCGCGAAAAGCATCGGCAGCGTTCCATAAAGATAGACGTTCACTCCAAAGGGCGACCGCCAGAGCGGATCGGAGGAGATCGTGTTCGGTCCCTGGTGGGCATCCGGAAACTGCGCCGCGATGTGCTGCATCAGAATATTCAGCTCATTTTCCGCCTGGCGATGATCGATTCCCGGCTTGAGTTTGCCGAGCACGTTGAGCCATATGGTGTCGCGATTCCTGATTCGCCCGGAGCCTGAAATCTGCGGATCCATGCCCACCGGTATCCATAGATCGGACCGTAGTCCCGTCTTGCAGCCTTGGAAACCCTCGGGGGCGACACCAACAATTGTGTACGGATGCAGATTGATCTGCATGGCCTTTCCAACGATCGACGGATCCGCGCCAAAACGCTTCTGCCATAAGCCGTAACTGAGCACCACTTCCGCTACACCCAGCCGCTCATTCGGCGCCGTCGATTCGAGCGATCGTCCTAGGATGGGGCGCACGCCGAGTACCTCAAAGTAGTTCGACGACACCACTGCTCCGTAAACGCGCTCCGGCTTGTCCGATCCGGTGATGGCCATGTAGTCGTCGTGATAAGCCAGCATTCCGGTGAAACTCTGCGTGCGATCGCGAAGGTCCGCGAAGTCCAGGTAAGAAAATGGAGGCGTTGGGTGCTCGCTTCTTTCGCCCCGCATGATCGTGATCATGTCGCTCGTGTGCGCGATCCCGGGAATGGGGTTGAGGAGAGTCGAGTTGATCCAACTGAAGATGGTGCTGTTGGAGGCGATGGACAGCGCAAGAGTGACGATGGCGATGGAGGCAAAGCTCGGATTTCTGATCAGTTGACGAATCGCGAATTTAATATCGTGGAGCAGATTGTCGAACCAGACGATACGGCCGCTGAGATAGAACCGTTCTTTTGCTGCCTGCGCGTTGCCGAATTCGACTCTTGCCCTGCGACGGGCTTCTTCTTCGTTCAAGCCTTCGCTCTGTAACTCGTCGGCTTCGAGGTCGAAATGCGATTTGATCTCCTCGGCAAAATCGTCTGTGCTTCTTTTGCGTCTGAACATGACTAGGCCCCCTCGCTGGTCGGCCGGCCATCCAGAATCAGTCCCATCGCTCTCGTCAGCCTCTGCCATTCGCTGGTCTTTTCCAGGAGCTGCCGGCGTCCCTTGGCAGTCAGCGAATAGAAGCGCGCCTTGCGGTTATTTTCGCTCACGCCCCACTTGGCGCTGATCCACTTCTTGTCTTCAAGGCGCTGGAGCGCAAGATAGAGCGAACCATGATCGACAAAAAGGACCTCTTCCGACTGACGTTGTATGGAGCGCGCGATGCCTTGCCCGTGACACGAGCCGAGCACGAGGGTTCTGAGAATGAGCAAGTCGAGCGTGCCCTGCAAGAGGGCCATGCGATCGTTGGGATTGTCTTGGGACGGCATCCGACCCAAGCATGGCATTGTCTTGGGTCGGATGTCAACAGGAATGCCAGGGACGGCCTGAACTGCTTTCAGCGCTCAACTTTTCCGCGCGGCAAAGCCATTCTGCTCTTCTGGAACCGGACGATACATCCGTCCCACTCGCCGCCTCTCAATCGTATTGTCGACACTGCACGTCCGTGGCCGGTTCAGCCCTGCTCGACGAGTTTGGCAACCGTCGCCATCGGGAGAAAAAGGCGCGATGGAATCCCGCGCAGAGTGGTGAACCCATGCTTGGCGTAGAACGTAGCGGCCGCGTCGTCCTTCGCGTCCACAAGGACCAACGACGACGCGATGCTCCGGCTACCCGCGAGACTCCGGCGTAGCGCATCCATCATCAAGGCATGTCCGTATCCGTGCCCACGAAACGCGAGGCTCACGGCCAGACGGCCCAGCAGGGTCGCGGGCACGTGTGGATATTTTGGCAACCGCTTGGCGGTTTCTGCCGGGAGAGCCGTTAGCTCCAGGGAGTGTTGCGAAAGAGTGTAGTAGCCTGCTACGGTTTTTCCATCGGGCGTTAGAACAAACACGACCGTGACGCGTTTTCGGGCGTCTTGGCTCGCCTGCGTTCGTAAGTATTGGTCGAGCGCGGGCACACCACAGGAAAAGCCCTCGCGATCATGCCCGGCATGGAGGAGTTCAACCGAGCACGGGGCCGGACTCCCCGCCATTTAGCGAGACGCCCCAATCAGCTTTTGATAGCTGGCAGCGGCCTTGCGCAGTGCCTGGTTCGGGGCTGGAGGGTTGAGCAGAAGCCTTGCAACGGTCATGCTGTCCTCTTGATCCAGCTTCAGGACGCGAAAATCCCTGATGGCCTCCAACGCAGCCTGTTGGGCACTGTCGACCACAAAATCGGTCACTGTGCTTCCGCGCAAGGAAGCGGCGCGCTCGAACAAACGTTTCTGCTGCGGCGTAATGCGTGCTTCCAGCCGGGCAGGCTTGGATCGGCTGCGATTAGGCTTGGCGGCGATCGACATTGGAACCTCCTTTGATCACTGTACGGCAAATGGCCGTATCATGCAATAACGATGGGGAGCGCCTATCTGATAGTGGCTCAATTTGAATTCCGATCACAGGACTTGCGGAAATCGAACCGTTGCGCATAGGTATATTTTGTATCAGGGCACGGCTTCAGCCGGGCCGTCGGCCGGCCTTGTTCCTGGGGCTTTAGCCCCTGCGGCTTTGCACTTGGCAAGATTGTGGATCAGCCGTTGTTTGCCGGGGGCTAAAGCCCACTATTTCCAAGCGTCTGGGTCGGCACGGCTGAAGCCGTGCCCTGATACAAAAGAGATACAAAGCGGCTGCGGAAACGGTTTGCTCACAGTTCCGCAGGGATCAAATTCAAATTGAGCCACGACCGCCTATCTGGCTGAAGAAGATGGTGGCCTCGTTGGCTCGAACTTTAGATCTCTGCCGTGTCAAGCGATGATTGTCAGCAAGACCTCTACCGTGCGTTTCACGCGGCACGGCGGGCGAATCATCGAGAAAAATATCAGCGTTTCGCCAATGCGCATCGCCAATGCGCAACGTCATTGCGCAAGGTCGCCGCGTGAGTACAGCGAAACGGAAGTCGCAGACCCCATGTTCGACCAGAGGTCGCGGACGATCTCCGTTTACTTCTTCTGACCGGACGCGTTCCCCGCCGGCCAAGAAACCGGCGCGGCCTGCGCCGGCGGCGCCGCCGTGCAGGGGTTGGGACGCTCGGGCGCGGCCATGCCCGCCGGCAACATGAATTCCGCGACCGGCGTCACCGGCACGTTGGCGCCGCCACGACCCGCGCCGCCTCGACCGTTAGGAGTGGGCGGAGGAGGCATGGTGGCCGCCGAGCAGCGTGGCACCATTTGGTCGGCATTCGCCAGAGAGTAGAGCGTTAGCGCTTCTTCCACCGCCGCCTCGCGCATGTCCGGTTCGTAGATCCGCTCGTAGGTGTCGAAGTTGGTGTGATGCGTATAGGTGCCGTAATCGAACGGATCTTGGCTGTAGCCCACACCCGGTAGACCCGCGTTGTTGAACGAGGTGCTATCGGTGCCGCCGGTTTGGCGGCCGAGAGTCGGGTTGACGTGATAGAAGCCCCAGTCTTTGAAGTTGTCCATCGCCGTCTGCACCATCGCGGATGCTTCCGGCGGACCGAATACGCTGGCGCCGCGCGGTTTGCCGGTGCCGGAGTCGAGGTTTAGGTAGGCGTCCAGCTTGAACCATTCCGGTTTGGGGTTCTCGGCACTGCCGAAGTGCTGCGCCACATAAGCGAGCGAACCATACAGCCCTTCTTCCTCGCCGCTCCAAAGCGCGACGCGAAGTGTCCGACGATGCGGCAGGTGAAGCGCGTGAATCAGCCGCACGGCCTCCACGGCCACCGCGCCGCCGGCGGCGTTGTCGGTTGCGCCGGTGGCCCCGTTCCAGGAGTCGAAGTGGCCGCCGTTCATCACGATCTCGTCGGCCTTGTCGGTGCCGGGCAGTTCACCGACTACGTTGTAGACCGTGTTTCCCGTGGGATAAAACTCATTGTGAATGTTGATCCGCAAAATAACCGGAATGTGGTCGATGGTTGCGGTGCGGTAGATGCGACCGTAGTCCTCGTTGCCCATGAGCAGCGAGGGCAGGTTGGGGTTGTTGGGATTCTCGTTGTAACCCGAATTGGCTTGTTGCGTGATGATGCCGTAAGCGCGGCCGGCATCGGTGACCTTGGCGAGAGCGCCGTTCTCGATCAGGAATTTGCTCACTTGCTGATTGATCGCAGCCACCGTGAGTCCTTCGGGCTCCGCCGCGTTCTGACCTCCGCGCGCGCCGCCGCGTCCACCGCGTCCGCCAGGCTCGGACCACGATTTTTCGTCGCGGCGCAAAGGCGCGGGCACGAAGTTCTCGGCCACCTGCACGTGCGGTCCCAAGAAGATGATCGCGCCGCGAACTTTGTCTTTGATCGACGCCAAGTAGGCGTCGAGCTCGGCCTGCGTCACGGGCTTCCGTTCGTTCGGCGCCGCCGGCGGCATGGGCGGCGGCGCGCTACCAGGGTTCTCGATGGCCGCCAACTGCTCCGGCGTCAAGCTGGCGCCAGCCCCGAAGCCGCCACGTCCGCCGGCGCCGCCGCGTCCGGCAGCGGGTGGAGGCTGCGGAGGTTCGACGATCAACACCGCGCCTTGCACCGGACCGTTGGTCCCCGGAGTCCAGGTGACGGCTCGCACGTTCAGCGGTTGCTGGAACGGCGATATCGCGTTGGCTTGGAGTTCCCAGTTCTGCCAGCCGGGATGATTGAAGTTCCATGCTTCGAGGTGGACATTGGAAAATCCCCATTTCGTCATCTGACCCACCGCGAAGTCTTGCGCCGCGCGCAGTCCGGGCGAGCCGGTGACGCGCGGACCGTAAACGTCGGTGACTTCGTGAAGCCACCACATCAGTTGCGAATCCTTGGTTTCCTGCGCCCGTAACTGGGCGTTAACATCTGCCAACCCGGGCGCCTGCGCCAACGCAGGGATCAGCGCCAGAGTGCAGGCCGCAAGCCGATAAGCGAATTTTGGGGTCATGTAATGTTCCTCGATCTGAAGATTTGCGCAACCGCGCAGCGATTGTGCGGAATCGCTTTTCAACAGAGGCAGCCATTGTACACTCGGGCGCGCTTCCGGTGTCAACCGAGTCTTGTAGAACGCAAAGGATCGGTGGTGGCTCAATTTGAATTCGATCCCGCGGAGGCGTCTGTGTGACAACTCAGCCCCGTAGGTATCGCAGCCAAGGCCACAACGCTGTGATCCGGCTCCGCGGGATCAAGAATTCAAACTAAGGCACGCAGGGGATCGTCGAGGCTGTCTGCGGCCACAGCCTGCACTTTTGCGCTAGGCCTTCTTGAACTGCCGCCGCGCAACCATCAACGCACTGATGCCGCAGCCAAGCAGAGTAAGCGTCGCGGGCTCGGGAGTTGCCGGCGGCGGCGTGTAGGGCGTGAACCCGTTTCCGGTTCCGACGACACTCATGTTGGACTGCAACAGGATGCTTTGTGCGCCGATCAGTTCGCCATAAAAGTGGCCGTCCAGGGTCATCGCGAGATTCGGCGCCAGCAGAGTGCCGTAGACATTGTCCCCGACGTCGGTCTGGATGGTGTTGGCAGAACTTCCGGTGAAGTCGTAGATTACGTGGTTGGTCGTCACGCCGCCGCCGAGATTCAACGCGGCCGTGCCCGCCAGTTTCAGGCTCCCGGTGACGTCGATGACAAAGTAGTCGCTGCTGCTACCGCTGAGCGTCAGGTTCTGGCCGTTCAGGTTGATACTGCCGTTCACCTGGATCAAATTCAGGCCGCCGTTGCCGTTAATCGTGGTTGACGAGGTCACTCCGCTGAGCGTTTGCGTGGCGTTCACGTCCGACGGGCCAAACGAGTTGGAAATTTCCGTGAGCGCGGTGTTTACGTCACTGTCGTTCTGGGTCAATGTGGAGGGTGAAACGATCACGCTGCCACCCACCGCGCCCGGACCGGAAAACTGCCCGGAGGAATACTCGTAGACATTTCCGGTTACGGTGGACGGCGCGTTGTTCGAGATGCTTCCGCCTTGGGAAATGCCTTCATTCCCGGTAATCGTGACGGCGCTGTTGATGACGGTCGAATTACCGGCGAGGCCGAGCACGGCATAGTTCACCGCGCTGCCCAGAGAAATCGAACCGGCATGCACCGGCATCGGCAAAGCCAGAGAAACCGCGGCGATCATTACTGTAGTCCAGTGCAGGTTAATGCGTTGCATCGTTCTCATCCCGAAGGAGTACTGGCAAGTACCCCAGCTATGGCGTAGCATGCTTATCGCCAAATCGCCACAATCGAGATGGTCTATGCAAACCGTGTGCAATCAGGATTTTAACGATCGTCTGGAGGCCGTGTCTGCGAGCGATAGTGTAACCGCTAGTGACACTTCTACCCATTTTACCGGTCTACCCATTTTACCGGCATCGGGTTCCCGAGCGTTCCTCTAGGCCTCGGCCATTTCGAGCAACTTCATCACGGTATTCAAATTCCTTCCCGTGCCGGTGACTTTCATGGCGCGCTCGACCGTCGCCCAGTTGAGCTTGGTCTGTCCCTGTCCGTTTGGAAAATAGACAAACACTTCCGAGCCGACGATCTTCACTTCTTCCGGAGTTGGCGGCAACGCGGCGACGCGCGCGACAGCGTCGGTGGAGAGCGGTGCATGCAAAAACCACACCAGAAGTTTGTTCGGCGCGACTTCTTGGCGCTTCGCAAACGGATTGTTCTCGATCACCGCGCGGAGTTGCGCGGGCGTGCGCAGAATCACCGGAGGACGGAAGCCGAATTTCTTTTCGATGGCGTCCTCAAGTTTCGCAGCGAGTTTCGGCAGACTGCGTTCCGCCGTTTTGAAGACAACGTTGCCGCTTTGAATGTACGTTTGCACGTCGCTACAACCGATCGCTGCGCAGATCGCCCGCAGATTCTCCATCGGAAGTTTCCCGCGACCGCCGACGTTGACGGCGCGAAGCATCGCGATCACTACGGGCATAGCGCCCAGTATACTCGGTAGTGGTTCAATTTGAATTTCGATCACAGGACTTGCGGAAATCGAACCCTTGCGCGTAGGTGCTTTGTATCAGGGCACGGCTTCAGCCGTGCCGCTGGCCGGCCTTGTTCCTGGGGCTTTAGCCCCTGCGGCTTTGCACTTGACAAGATTGCGGATCAGCCGTTATTTGCGGGGGCTAAAGCCCACGATTTCCAAATGTCTGGGTCGGCACGGCTGAAGCCGTGCCCTGATACAAAATAGAGATCCAAAGCGGCTGCGCAGACGATTGGCTCACAGCTCCGTAGGGATCGAATTCAAGTTGAGCCACGACCGGGTACTCGGGAAATTCGTGCTACCTTGAGACTCGGGGAGGCGCCATGCCCTTCGTCGATACCAGCAAGTTGGAAGTAATCGAACGCAAGCCCGGATGGTTCGGCCGCTACTACACCTCTCCGAATATGACCGTGGCGAACTACGAGTTTCGCGCCGGCAGTTCGGTGCACGAGCATTTTCATCCGCAAGAGGAGGTGTGGCAGGTGATCGAGGGTGTTTTGGAAATTACCGTCGACGGCGTGAAGCAGCAGGCAGGCCCCGGTGTTGCCGCCGTCATTCCACCGAACGTGCCGCATTCGCTGACTGCCATGACCGACGGGAAAGCGATTGTCGTGGATCATCCGCGGCGCTAAGCGGCGCGCATCACAGCGCGAATCGTTCGATCGCGTCCGCGAGACCCGCATCGTCGTTCGACGCCGTGACGTGCCAGCCGTTGGCGCGCAATTCCGGCACGGCGTTGCCCATCACCACCGCGACGCCCGAAAATTCCAGCATGTCGTGATCGTTGTAGTTATCGCCCACGGCCATCACCTGTTCGCGCGCCACTCCGCAGGTGCGCGCCCATTCCGCGAGCGCCGCGCCCTTGGAGCATTCCGGATGGATCAAGTCCATGATTCCCAGGTCGCGATCTTCGTAGAACGTCTTGGTCATTTGAAACGCGCTGCGGAACGGCGCTTCCTCAAGCAAGGCGTAGACCTCGCGACAGGGCGCGATCGGTCCTGAAAACATCACCTGCAACGGATCATCGGCCGCATGGTGAAGCGCGTTTTCCAGCGGGGCGAGTCTGGCGTCATGCTTCACGCGGTTGTACCAACCCATGAATTGCGGCGTACGTTTCTCGAGCGATTCCACCACGATCTGCGCGACGTGATCGTTGGCCGCGACGTCGTCGTCGTAGGCGAGCATCGTATAGGGGCGCCACGCGCGCGTCCACTCGATTACCTGTGCGGCGGTCGCGCGCGGCAGCAGTTTGCGGAAATGCCGAACGCCGGATCGCGAGCGAATCACCGCGCCGTTGCAGGTGATCAGCGTATGGTCGAAGGAAAGTTGCTTGGCGATCGGCAGCGCGAACGGATAGCGGCGTCCGGTGACCAGCACCACGTGGATCCCCGCGTCGTTGGCGCGCGCCAGCGCCGTCGCGTTGCGCTCCGGCAGCCGCGACTGGCTGTCGAGCAGCGTGCCGTCGATATCGGTGGCGATCATGCGAATGCGCGCGCACATGATAGCCAATTCTCTCATATGGAGTGCGGTGACTTATCACCGCTTTGGTAGCCCGCGACTTGTCGCGGGCCGCGCTTCACGCAGTTACAAACGGGCGCGCGAGTCAGGGCCTCGCGTCCAAAGCGGCGACAAGTCGCCGCACTCCAAATGAATTTGTTAAACTGAGTGAATCCTCATGTCTTTCCTCACTCATCTTGAATGTTCGCGTTGCGGCAAACGTCATGAAGCCGGCCTGCCTCACAATCTTTGTTCTTGCGGCGGACCCTTGTTGGTTCGCTACGACCTGGAACGCGCGCGCCGCGAATTTCCGCGTTCTGCGGTGGCATCCGGTCCCAACACAATGTGGCGATACTCGGGCGTATTGCCGGCGAAGAGTCCGGTGTCGCTCGGTGAAGGCATGACGCCGATGATCCATGCGCGGCGCCTGGGCGCGAAATACTCCACTGATTCGCTCTATGTAAAAGACGAAGGACTGAATCCCACGGGCAGTTTCAAAGCGCGCGGCTTGAGTTGCGCGCTTTCGATGATGCGCGAGCTCGGCACCAAGAAGCTGGCGATTCCTTCGGCGGGCAACGCGGCGTCGGCTGCGGCGGCGTACGCGGCGGCCGCGGGAATCGAAGCGCACATCTTCATGCCGAAAGACGTTCCGCTGGCGAATTACGCGGAGTGCGTGACATTTGGCGCCAAGGTCACCATGGTCGATGGATTGATCAGCGATTGCGGCAAGATCGTCGCCGAGCGTGGACCAAAAGAAGGATGGTTCGATGTTTCCACGCTGAAAGAACCGTATCGCATCGAAGGCAAGAAGACGATGGGCTACGAAATCGCGGAGCAATTCGGATGGACGTTGCCGGACGCGATTTTCTATCCCACCGGCGGCGGAGTGGGTCTCATCGGAATGTGGAAAGCGTTTGAGGAAATGGAAATCATGGGCTGGCTGCCCAAGGGCGGGCCACGTCCCAAGATGATCGCCGTGCAAGCCGCGGGATGCGCGCCGATTGTTCGAGCATTCGAGAAGGGCGAGAAGCAATCCGAATTCTGGCAAGGCGCCGCGACGATCGCCGCGGGTCTGCGCGTGCCCAAAGCGCTGGGCGATTTTCTGGTGCTCGATTACGTGCGCGCGAGCAACGGCACGTGCGTTAGCGTCACCGACGAGGAACTGCGCGCCGCCATCGACGAACTCGGCGCGGCGGAGGGAATTTTCGCGGCGCCGGAAGGCGCGGCGTGCGTCACGGCGTATGCCAAGTTGCGCGCCTCGGGATTCCTGAAAGCCACCGACAAAGTCGTGCTCTTCAACACCGGCGCGGGACTCAAATATCTCGATATGATGACATTTCCGGGAAGAGGCTAGCGCCGACAGGCGTTTGGCGACTAGTGGGCTGTCAGTGAGTGGTCGATGGTGCTGTCGATCGCGTAAGGGTGCGCGGGTCTTGTATCAGGGCACGGCTTTAGCCGTGCCGCATGCTCGCGGAAGAGGAATCGGCTTTAGCCGCTGCGCACGCCACAGGGGCTAAAGCCCAGTATCTATCAAACGCGGTCGGCACGGCTGAAGCCGTGCCCTGATACAAGGCGCATGTCCCCGCGCGCAATCGAATGCCCTATCGACTACTCGCAGACCCACTAGGCGCATCAAAAGAGATGAAGACAGAGCGGCTTTACTACAGCGATTCCATGCTGCATTCCTTCGACGCGCACGTTGTGCGCAATGAAGGAGACCGCGTGGTTCTCGACCGCACGGCGTTCTATCCGACGTCCGGTGGTCAGCCGCACGATATCGGCACGCTCGGTGGCGCGCGCGTTGTGAACGTGGAGGACAACGACGCCGAGGAAGTGATCCATTTTCTCGACCGCCCGATCGAAAGCGCTGAGGTCCACGGCGAAGTTGACGCCGCGCGCCGCTTCGATCACATGCAGCAGCACACCGGCCAGCATTTGCTCTCCGCGGTGTTCATCGAGCTTTTCAATTTTCCGACGGTGAGCTTTCACCTGGGAGACGAAACGTGCACGATCGATCTGGCGATCCCGAAAATCGACGCCGAACAAATCACGCGCGCCGAGGAACGATCGAACGCCGTGGTTTTTGAGAATCGTCCCGTAAGCGTCGCGTACAAACCGAAGGAAGAGATCGCCGCGCTCGGCTTGCGCAAGGAAACCAAGCGCGACGGCGAGATTCGCCTGATTTCAATCGAAGGACTCGATCTTTGCGCGTGCGGCGGAACACACGTCCGCGCCACGGGCGAGATCGGGGCGATCTTGCTTCGCAAGGTGGAAAAGGTGAAGCAAGGAATTCGCGTGGAATTCGTCTGCGGACATCGCGCCGTGCGCGCGGCGCGCCGCGATTTTACGGCGCTCGCGCAGGCCTCGACGCTGTATTCCGCGAAACCGCACGATTTGCCGCAACTGATTGCCAAGAAACTGGACGAAGCGAAGTCCGCCGAGCGCGAGACGAAGCGTCTGCAAGAGTCGTTGGCGGCGTTTGAAGCGAAGGAAATGGTTGCCGCCGCACCGGCCGGCGCGGTTCGAGTTGTCGAGCGGGTGTACGACTCAGGCGATCCAAATTACTTGCGTCAACTCGCCGCACAAATCGCGCGACAGCCGGCGGCGCGCGCGATTCTCGCGCTACGCCAGCCGCCCACGTTATTCGTCGCGCAAACCAAGGATTTGCCCGGCGCGCCGGATCTCGGCGCGATGGTCAAGCAAGCGGGACTGCGGGGCGGCGGCACGAAAGATGCCGCCCAAGGCGGCGCGGCCACGTGGGACGTGATCGAACGAGCCCTCGCGCTGCTTCGCTAAATCAAAGTGGTTAGTTTCGCGCGCACAAATCCTTCGCGCACCGCTCTGCATTCCCTGAAAAAACTTGCGTCTGCAACCACTCCCGCGTTGGCGCTGGTCGAACGTAGTAGGAGGTTCGAACATATGAAAGCACGTTTGACCGCCAGTATGGCTGCGGTTTGTGCGATGTTGCTGCTCGTCGCCGTGGCGCCCGGCATGGTGCCGGCCGTCGCTCAAGAAGTCACGATCGACGTTCATCAACATGCCTATCAGCGCGGATTCCGCGACGGCTTCTCCTACGGCCGTCAGGCTCGCGCGGATGGCAAAGCGCTCGACTATCAAACCGACCAATATCGCGCGGGCGATCGCGGATATTGGGCCGAGATGGGACCCATCGAATCGTATCGCTCGGCGTACCAAGAAGGTTTCCGCGCCGGCGCGGAAGACGGGTTCAGTGGTGAACGCACTCGCCTTGAAAAACTCTACGTGTGGACCGATCCGAATATCGATCCGGACCGTGGAGGTGATCTCGGCATCGCCGCGGAGTATCGCAACCGCGGATGGCGCATGGCCGACGTGGCGTCCGATATCGGATTCCGCGATGGCGTGAACGCCGGTTTGAAGGACTTTCGCGAACGTCGTCCGTACAAGCCGACCGACCACGGCGCGTACAAGGACGCAGTGCGCGGATACTCAAACGCGTTGGGCGACAAGGAAGCTTATCGCTCGGCGTATCGCGACGCGTATGAGAACGGCTATCGCTCCGGATTCGGCAGCGGAATGGGAGTGCCCCGCTAGAGCGGTACAGTGACAGAGCGCAATGAGCGTGGCGGGCCTTGGCGACGGTCCGCCACGCGTCGCGCTTGGAATTCGGCTGCTTGTGAGGGAAATGCCAGACCTCGGGTACTCCGCGGCACACGGAGGATCCCACTACCGTTGCTTCCTTCCGGACCTGGCGGGGTTCACGGGTTTCCGTCGCACAGAGCCCGAGATCTGACAGGGATTATTCTAACACGTGAAGGCAGCCAAGGGATTGTGCTAGTGAATCTTCGCCGGCGCTTTCGAGCGCGCGCATTCGGGGCAGACTGCGTCTTTCCCAAAGATAACGCGGACTAACTCTTTGCCGATGGCGTTTTGAGTTTTCTAGCGGCTTCGCCGCTACTTTGTGCGGAAAGGCTTGGCCTTTCCGAAGGACTGGAGCCACCTTCCTGCGAGGCTATGTCTTGCCTGAGCAAGACATAGCCTCGCAATCGCGGAAGGGCGGAGCCCTTCCGCAGGAAGGACGACGTCCTTCCGAGCCCGCATAGCAGGCGAATTTGCGGTGGAAGACGGCGTCCCCAAAGCTTGCAACGCAGGCGACACAATGTTAGCCCCCGGCGTCAGCCTGGGGAAGACGGACCAAGAGAGAGAGCCTGCGAAGCTGGCGGCACAAACACCTTGTCAGGCGCCAGCGGCGTCCCAATGCGCGCGCACGGAATCGAATTCGAAGAGAAACACGTGTGGACCTGACCGCCAAAATGGTGAAGCGTTTTGTGCCGCCCGCTTCGCAGGCTCATTGTTGCTGCTGGGTTTCCCCAGGCTGACGCCTGGGGCTAACGTCGTACCGCCTGCTGCGCAGGCTCGCTCGCATCAACTCCAACCGATAGAGATGTGGTCGACGGAAATACCGCCTGCCACGCAGCCTCGGGGACAGAATGTAACCAAACGCTCGCCAACGTAG
>Ga0070734_10003182_pt1 | contig 17829 bp, 13 predicted proteins | sample Coa_R1_8_FD_66444 | JGI IMG/M metagenome (GOLD analysis project Ga0070734, IMG submission 66444) | Surface soil microbial communities from Centralia Pennsylvania, which are recovering from an underground coalmine fire - Coalmine... | ecosystem: Environmental > Terrestrial > Soil > Unclassified ... | reverse complement strand
GATGAGAGCTTCGCCAAGCTTGATGCGACCGAAGGAAGAAGCCGGAGTACGCTCGCTGAACCACGCAACGATGGCAGGCGCGCTCATCGCCGGATCGATCGTCGCTTCGGCCCTCGCAAACAGCGTTTCACGTGAAGGCCAGTCCGGATTGGATTTCAGGAAGGCGTCGATCTCGGCGAAAGGCGCGCCGCTGTTCTTGTCGAGAAGGCGCATCCAGTCGAGGAGCTTGTGCGCATCCGCGTCATGCCCCTGGTCGGCCAGCGTGCGCGCCTGCGCCCAGTCCCCGCGCTCGGCGGCTTCGAAGGCGCGCAGGTAGATGGCGTGGTCGGCGGACGACAGCGCGCGAAGCGTTCCGGGATGATGCTCGCTCGCCGATGCGCCCGAAGGCACATCGCTGTCGCCGATGGGCTGCATCATGATCACGCCCCCCGAGCGAACGAGCCCGGCGGGAAGCGACTCCTCGGCCTTGGCCGCGAGCGCACCGGCTGCGACAGCAAGAAAAAGCAGGGTCGCCGTGGAGCGGAAACTCATGGAAAACCGATGCGTGCTTGCCGTGGCAGTTTAATGGCGCCCGGTCCACTGGGCCATAAACGATACCGTTTTGGCGATAAGCGTTGCATTTCTGCTGCGCGCCTTGATGCTTTGCGCAACGACCCTGTATTTTCGAGGGAACAACGAAGGAACCTCATATGTCTTCCGTCCGTGAGCGGATCCGCGGCTCGATGCCGGCCCTGATCACGCCCATGCGCGACGGGCGGGTCGACGAGGTCGCGTTCCGGAAACTTGTGTCATGGCAGATCGCCGAAGGCAGCCACGGTCTCGTGCCCTGCGGCACCACGGGCGAATCGCCGACGCTGAGCCACGAAGAACATATGCGCGTGGTCGAACTCTGCGTCGAGGAAGCGCGGGGGCGCGTGCCGGTCATAGCGGGTGCGGGCTCGAATTCGACCGAGGAGGCGATCGCACTCACGCGCCACGCGAAATCGGTCGGCGCCGACGCAGTGCTCTCGGTCACGGGCTACTACAACAAGCCGACCCAGGAAGGGCTTTACCGCCACTACGCGACGCTCGCGGACGCGGTCGACATTCCAATCCTGCTTTACAATATTCCCGGCCGCGCCATTGTCGAGATCAGTGTGGAGACGATCGCGCGGCTCTCGCGGATTGCGAACATCATCGGCGTCAAGGATGCGACCGCCAATCTCGCGCGTCCTTCGCGCGAGCGCGCCGCGTGTGTCCCCGGCTGGCGGCTGATCTCGGGGGAGGACATCACCGCACTCGGTTACATGGCCCATGGCGGCCAGGGCTGCATTTCCGTGACGGCCAATATTGCGCCGAAGCTTTGCGCGCATTTCCAGGAGGCGTGCCTCACCGGCGCTTATGACGAGGCCCTGAAGCTGCAGGACATCCTGACGCCGGTGCATGACGCGATGTTCATTGAGGCGAGCCCTGCGCCGGTGAAATACGCGGCCTCGCTCATCGGCCTTTCGACCGACGAAGTTCGCCTGCCTCTGGTTGCTGCCAGCGAACCGGCGCGTGCGCGCATCCGCTCGGCAATGGCCGCGGCCGGCCTGATCAAAGCCTGAACGCATGGCGAAAAAGAAGGACGCCGATGATCGCAAGATCATCGCGGATAACCGCAAGGCGCGTCATGCCTATGCCATCGAGTCCACGCTCGAGGCGGGACTGATGCTGCACGGAACCGAAGTGAAGTCGCTCCGGACGGGCAAGGCCACGATCGGGGAATCCTATGCCCAGGCGAAGGACGGCGAGATTTTCCTCGTAAACGCCTATATCCCCGAATACCAGATGGCGAGCCGGTTCAATCACGAGCCGCGCCGGCCGCGCAAAGTGCTGGTGCACAAGCGCGAGGCGCGGCGGCTTGCGGCGGCCGTGCAGCGCGAAGGCATGACGCTCGTGCCATTGAGGCTCTATTTCACGCGCAAGGGCATTGCGAAAATCGAGCTCGGCCTCGCGCGCGGCAAGAAGTTGCACGACAAGCGCCAGAGCGAGAAAGCGCGTGACTGGGCCCGCGACAAGGCTCGCCTGCTGCGGACAAAGGGTTGAGCGAAGAAACTCAGCTCAATTTCACTATCGCCCGCTTGAAGCGCGCCACCCAGTCGCGAGCGTGAGCGAGCGACAAAGATTTCACACAGAGACACAGAGGCACAGAAATTTGGATCCCGAGCGCTCGGTTCAGAGTCTCGGATATGTAGTCTGTCTGGCACGCCTTCGGCGCGCCGATCCAATCCTGCCTACGGGCACGCGCTGCCGGCCGGGCTTCGATTCTCTGTGTCTCTGTGTCTCTGGGTGAAATTCTTTCTTCACGTCGGACGAACTCGGGGGCGCCGCCCCCTAAATATCCACCTTGTCCTTCGCGAAACTCGCGTTCTCCTGGATGAACTGAAAGCGCAGCTCGGGCTTCTTTCCCATCAGCTGCTCGACCAGCCGCTCCGTTTCCTTCTTTGCGTTCTCCGCGATCTCGACGCGCACCAGCGTGCGATGGCCGGGCTTCATCGTCGTCTCCTTGAGCTGGCTCATCGGCATCTCGCCAAGCCCCTTGAAACGCGAGATTTCCACTTTCGCGCTCCCCTTGAACTGGGACTTGAGCAATTGCTCCTTGTGCGCATCGTCACGTGCATAAACGCTTCGGTCTCCCTGCGTGAGGCGGTAGAGCGGCGGCATCGCGAGATAGAGATGGCCTTCCTCGATCAGCTTCGGGAGCTCGCGATAGAAAAAGGTGAGAAGCAGGGACGCGATGTGCGCGCCGTCGACATCGGCGTCGGTCATGATGATGACTCGCTCGTAGCGGAGATCCTGCTCGCGATACTTCGCGCCCGTGCCGCAGCCGAGCGCCTGGACGAGATCGGAGAGTTCGCGGTTCTGCTGCAGCTTGCCTTCGGCCGCGCTTGCGACGTTCAAAATCTTTCCCCGGAGCGGCAGGACGGCCTGCGTGGAGCGATCACGTGCCTGCTTGGCTGAGCCGCCCGCAGAATCGCCTTCGACCAGGAACAACTCGGTTCCCTGCGGTGCATTGGTGGCGCAGTCGGCAAGCTTTCCGGGCAGTCGCAGTTTCCGCGTCGCGCTCTTGCGTGCGACTTCCTTCTCCTGCTTGCGCTTCAGCCGCTCTTCTGCCTGGTCTACGGCGAAATCGAGCAGCCGATCGGCTTCCTGCGGGCTTTCGGCGAGCCAATGATCGAAATGATCGCGCACTACGTTCTCGACCAGGCGCTGCGCTTCGGGCGTCGACAACTTCTCTTTGGTCTGGCCCTGGAATTCCGGCTCGCGAATGAAGACCGACAAGACGGCGCACGCCGATTCCATTAGGTCGTCCGGCGTGATGAGCGACGTCTTCCGGTTCTGGACCCTCTCGCCATGCGCACGCAGCGCACGCGTCAGCGCATTGCGCAGGCCCTGTTCGTGCGTGCCGCCTTGCGGCGTCGGGATTGTGTTGCAGTAGGAGTTGAGGAACGCATCCGCCTCGGGCACCCAGGCGATCGCCCATTCGACCGCTCCGCGCCCTTCGCGGTTCTCGGTCCGGCCGGAAAAGGTGCGCGTCGTCACCGCCGCCTTTCCCCCGATTTCGGATGACAGATAATCGAGCAGTCCGCCCGGAAACTTGAAAACGTCCTCCGCGGGCGTTTCATCGCGGATCAGTGAGGGCTCGCAGGTCCAGCGGATTTCAACGCCGCGGAAGAGATAGGCCTTCGACCGCGCCATGCGATGGAGGAAGGCCGGCGAGAAATGGGTGTCCTTGCCGAAGATTTCGCGATCCGGCTTGAAGGTGACGAGCGTACCGCGCCGGTTGACGGCGCCGAGGTCCTTGAGCTTCCCGGCGGCGCGTCCGCGCTCGAACCGCATGCGGTGGCCGTGCTTGTCGCGCGCGACCTCGACTTCCATCCATTCGGAAAGCGCGTTCACCACCGACGCGCCCACGCCGTGCAGTCCACCCGACGTGTCGTAGACCTTGCCGCCAAATTTCCCGCCCGCGTGCAGCGTGGTCATGATCACTTCGAGTGCCGATTTCGACTTGAACTTGGGATGCGGGTCGACGGGGATTCCGCGGCCATTGTCGCGGATCGAAAGAACGTCGTCCGCCTTTAGTTCGATTTCGATGCGGCTGGCATGACCGGCGACCGCTTCGTCCATCGCATTGTCGAGGATCTCGGCGGCGAGATGATGCAGCGCGTGCACGTCGGTGCCGCCGATATACATGCCCGGCCGGCGCCGCACCGGCTCGAGGCCTTCGAGCACCTCGATGTCCTTCGCGGTGTAGCTTCGCGAGGAAGGTGCCGGGGAATCGAACAGATCGGGTGCTTTCGCCATTTGGAATCGTTGTTTTTTTTCGTTCATCGCGATTCGGAGGTTAACGAAATCCTGCCGTGTACGCGAAATCTCGTGCGTCGGTTTTGGTAATTTGTTTTGCTTCGGCAGCCGCGCCGGTGCGTCTTCGCTGTCCCGAACCGGCGCAATTCTCAGCAATTCTTAAGACCCGTTGCTTAACATCGCGAAAGCCTAATGGCGAATTGAATTTTACGCGGGCTTTTGACGTTGGGGATTGCCAGGCAATTGCGCGTGCGGCGGAATGCGGACATCCGCATTCTGAAGGCGCAACTCGAAGTCATCGCCGAGTCGATGGCGGAGACGCGCCTGACTGCGATCCTGTGGGCGGCGGTGCTGGTTCTCATCACACAGCCACTGGTCGGCGTCGTCGGAAGTGTTCCACTCGCACGGAGTATCTGGCTTCCGCTTCTCGTCACCAATGCGTCGCTCTGGACCACGCGGCTGGTGGCACGTTTCCGCGCACAGTCAGGTGCCCTCACCACGCAGGAACAGGTCATCGCCTGGCAAAGGCGTCTTGTTTACACGCAAGGCGGCATGGGCGCGGTCTGGGGACTGATCCCGTGGCTTTTGTGGCAAAGCGGCAGCGCCATCAATCACGTCTTCCTGGCAGGTGCGATGGTGACGGTGTTCGCCAATCTCGTCGTCAGCCGTGCCAACCAGCGAAGCGTGCTCTCCGCCGGCCTTGTCCCCGCCGCTCTGGTTGCATCGCTGCGTTTCCTCTTTCCCGGCGACGTGCTCGATCTTTGTCTTGCTGCAATTGTGCCTGCGATCGCAGCCCAGCTCTTTCGCGACGGCGTTCGCATCACCCGCCACATGGATCATGACTCGCGGCTCAGGTTTCAGGTCGAGGATCTCGCGCGTGAACTCGAGGACACGCGCGACGAGGCGCTGCGGAAACGCTTCGAGGCCGAAACCGCGAACGCCTCGAAAACCGCCTTCCTCGCCAACATGTCCCATGAGCTCCGCACGCCCCTGAACGCGATCCTCGGGTTTTCGGAAATCATCCAGCAGGAATGCTTCGGCCCTGTCGGCTCGCCGCGTTACGCCGAATATGCCGGTGACATTCATGCCTCGGGCGCGCATCTGCTGAGTCTCATCAACGATCTCCTCGATGTCGCCAAGATCGAGGCCGGCAAGATGGAGATCCAGCCGCATCCGCTCGACGCGCAGAGCGCGCTCGATTCCGCGCTCAAACTCGTTGGCGCCAAAGCGCGCGAGCGGCGCCAGGAGTTGACGATCGAAGTCGAGCCGTCAGCGCCACCGCTTTACGCCGACGAACGCGCGCTGAAGCAGATCCTCATCAATCTCGTCTCCAACGCGGTCAAGTTCACGCCGGAAGGCGGGCGCATCTCCGTCGTCGGAGGGCTCGCGCGCGACGGCGGCTTTCAGATCATGGTGCGCGACAACGGCCCGGGAATCCCGCGCGAGAAGATCGACAAGATTTTCGTGCCCTTCAACCAGGTCGACAACCGTTACGACCGCCAGGCGGGCGGCACCGGCTTGGGCCTCGCACTGGTACGCGGTCTTGCCGAACTTCATGGCGGCCGCGCCTGGCTCGAGAGCGAACCGGGGAAGGGTTGCTCGGCCTATGTTGTCCTGCCGCTCCCACCCGAGAAGACCCGCGCCGACGCCACGAAAACCGCGGCTTGATCTACCTCTCTCCAACAAGAGACAGGTAGAAAAAAAAGGAGGCCTTGCGGCCTCCTTTTCACGCGCGAACTGAGTGTCCGCTTACACCGAATAATACATCTTGAACTCGATGGGATGCGGGGTGTGCTCGAAGGCATAGACTTCGTTCATCTTGAGTTCGATGTAGCTATCGATGAAGTCGTCGCTGAACACGCCGCCCTTCTTGAGGAAGGCGCGGTCGTGGTCGAGCGTCTCGAGCGCCTGGCGAAGGCTGCCGCAGACGGTCGGCACATCCTTCAACTCTTCGGGTGGCAGCGCGTAGAGGTCCTTGTCCATCGGGTCTCCCGGATGGATCTTGTTCTCGATCCCGTCGAGGCCCGCCATCAGCATCGAGGCAAAGGCGAGATACGGGTTTGAACCCGGATCCGGGAAACGCACCTCGACGCGCTTTCCCTTCGGCGATGACGCGAACGGAATCCGGCACGACGCGGAACGGTTGCGCGAGGAATAGGCGAGCAGCACCGGCGCCTCGAAGCCCGGGATCAAGCGCTTGTAGGAGTTGGTGAGCGAGTTGGTGAAGGCGTTGATTGCCTTGGCATGGCGGATAATGCCGCCGATATAATAGAGCGCCGTGTCGGAGAGGTCGGCATAGCCCGAGCCCGCAAACAGCGGCTTTCCTTCCTTCCACACCGACTGGTGCACATGCATGCCCGAGCCGTTGTCGCCCATCACCGGCTTCGGCATGAAGGTCGCGCTCTTGCCGTAGGCCGCCGAGACCTGGTGGATCACATATTTATAGATTTGCATGGCGTCGGCGCACTTCGTCAGCGGCTTGAACTTGATGCCCAGTTCGTGCTGCGAGGCCGCCACTTCATGGTGGTGCTTCTCGGGCTCGATACCCATGTCGCCCATGATGGCGAGCATTTCGCTTCTGATGTCCTGCATCGAGTCGACGGGTGGCACCGGGAAGTAGCCGCCTTTCACCGCCGGACGGTGGCCGGCATTGCCCTGGTCGTACTCCGTGCCGGAGTTGTAAGGGCCTTCGAGCTGGTCGATATGATAAAAGGCCTTGTTCATCTGAGCGTCGAAACGCACGTCATCGAAGATGAAGAACTCGGCCTCAGGGCCGAAGAAACAGGTATCCCCGATGCGCGAGGAGGCGAGATATTTCTCCGCAGCCTTGGCGATCGAACGCGGGCAGCGGCCATAGCGCTGGCCGGTGGTCGGCTCGACCACGTCGCAGAAGAGCGCAAGTGTCGTCTGCGCAAAGAAAGGGTCGATCACCGCGGTATCGAGATCCGGGATCAGCGTCATGTCGGATTCGTTGATCGCCTTCCAGCCGGCGATCGAGGAGCCGTCGAACATCGTTCCGTGATTGAGGAAATCGTCGTCCACCATCGAGAGATCGAAGGTGACGTGCTGCCACTTGCCGCGCGGGTCGGTGAAGCGCAGGTCGACGAATTTCACTTCCTTCGACTTGATCATGGAGTGGATGGAGGCTGCATTGGCCATTGCTGTTTTCCCTTCGAAGTTTCTCGTGGCGGCGCTCGTAGAGCGTCGGGTTGTCAGATTGCGTCGGCTCCGGTCTCGCCGGTGCGAATGCGGATGGCTTCCTCGACGTTGAGCACGAAGATCTTGCCGTCTCCTATGCGGCCGGTGCGCGCGGCTTTCTGCACCGCGTCGACGCAGGCCTCTAGCCTCTCTTCGGTGACGACGATCTCGATCTTCACCTTGGGCAGGAAGTCGACGACGTATTCGGCGCCGCGGTAAAGCTCGGTGTGGCCTTTCTGGCGCCCGAAGCCCTTGGCTTCCGTGACCGTGATGCCCTGGATGCCTACTTCCTGCAGCGCCTCTTTCACTTCATCGAGCTTGAACGGCTTGATGACGCACTCGATTTTCTTCATCGCCCGTCTCCGTCGTGGGCAGCGGCGTTCCGGATATACCGCGCCGTTTTATCGCTAGCAGGGGCCGTGCCAGCCCAAAGCGGGCCCTCCACAGGGAAAAGCGTGCTTTTTCCGCTCGCTAGCCCCCATGTCCCAGGGCCCTTTGTCCAAAGTGAAGGCATCATGCACAAAAAGTGGTCACGAAGAAGGGCGCATTGAAGCCGACGGCGTTGCTCTGACAAGGTCGTTGCTATGCACGATCACGCCAATCCCGTCTTCGACGCTTTGCCGGAGACGATCTTCACCACCATGTCGGCGCTCGCCACCGAGCATCAGGCAATCAATCTCGGCCAGGGTTTTCCTGACCAGGACGGTCCGCTTTCGATCCGCGAACGCGCGGCGCGGGCTCTGACTGAAGGGCCGAACCAGTATCCGCCGATGCGCGGATTGCCCACGCTTCGAAACGCGCTCGCCGCGCATGCGCGCAAGTTCTATCGCCTCGACTTCGATCCTGGGACCGAGATCGTCATCACCTCTGGCGCGACCGAAGCCATTGCAGTTTCGATCATGGGGTTGGTGGGCGAGGGCGAAGTCGTGCTGATCGAACCCGCTTACGATTCATATCGCCCGATTGCGGAAGCCGTGGGCGCGAAGGTGAAGACAGTAAGGCTGGCGCCGCCGGATTTCCGGCTCAGCGAAGCGGCGCTCGAAGGCGCGTTCTCGGATAAGACGCGCGCGATCCTCATCAACTCGCCCCTCAATCCGATCGGCCGCGTCTTCGATCGCGCCGAGCTCGATGCGCTCGCGCGCACGCTTGCAAAGCACGATGCGGTCGCGATCTGCGACGAAGTCTATGAACATCTGGTCTTCGATGCCCGTGCGCATATTCCGCTCGCGTGCCTGCCGGGCATGCGCGAACGTGTGGTCCGCATCGGCTCCGCCGGCAAGATGTTTTCGCTCACCGGCTGGAAGGTCGGCTGGGTAATGGGGGACGCCCGGTTGCTGCGCGCTGTCGCCAATGCACACCAATTCGTCACGTTCACGACGGCGCCGTCGCTGCAGCTCGGCGTCGCATATGCGCTTGAGCATGAGATGGATTTCACCCTGGCTCTGACAAGTACGCTCGCGGAGAATCGCGATCTGTTGTCAAAAGGTCTTTCCGCGCTCGGCTTCAAACCGCTCGCCTGCGAAGGCACCTATTTTCTCACCGCCGACATTTCCGGCGTGACCAACGAGCGCGACGTCGATTTTTGCAAGCGGCTCGTGCGCGAGGCCGGCGTCGCGCTGATCCCACTGAGTGTCTTCTTCACGGATGGAAAGCCCGACAATCTCGTGCGCTTCGCCTTTTGCAAGCAGCGCGCGGTGATCGAAGCTGCGCTTGCGCGCCTGGAAAACAGCCATTTCCGGCGCGCGCGCTAGCGCGTCAGTCTCGGCGCCGGGTTCCATTCTGCTTCCCTCATCCCGAGAGTGCTCAGCCGGGTGAGGAGCCGCGCGCAGCCTGCGAAGCGCTTTTCGCGGAGCTTGCGATTGCAAAAAGACTCCGAATGACGCATTCCGCCCCGATGGCATCCCGAGTTTCCCATGGCGCTTGAGACGACCGCGCAAACGCGTGCGATGGCGATCAATGTGCTCTCCGCCGTTCCCGACGACCGGCTCTGTGCGGTCGGCGTCAAGGCCGGCAGCAGTGGGCTCGAAATCGCCGTTCCGGGAACCGCGAACCTGCTTCCTTATCTTCCGCCGGGTGCGTTCAAGCTGAATCTGCTCGCATTCGATCCCGAGAGCCGGGCGCAGCCGAAGCTTGGGCCCGGACCCATCCTCAATCATATCGGCGACGCCGATCGCTGCGGGCTCGCGCTCCGGCGCGCTGCCGAGCTTGTCGCGCGCGCAGGAAGGCCCTGCTTCAACCATCCCGCAAGTGTCCTCAGGACGACCCGCGACAAGGTCGCGCGCGGTCTCGCGGGTATCGCGGGCCTCCGTGTGCCCAAGGTGATGCGCCATGCCTTCGATGGCCTCGACGGCCTCAAGAGTGCCCTTTTGCGCGAAGGGCTTGCCTTTCCGGTGATCCTGAGGATCGCAGGCGATCATGGTGGCGTCAGCGCGGTCCGCGCGGAAACGCCGGCACAGCTCGATGTCGTCTATCGCATCAACCCGTTCGGCAAGACGCTCTACGTCACCGAATATGTCGAATACAAAAGCAGTGACGGCCGCTACCGCAAGTTCCGGGTCGCCGTCATTGGAAAACAGATCCTGCTGCGCCACATGATCGTGAGCGACGGCTGGCTCATCCACTCCGCCGCGCGCGCGGCCAATACCGCGGCCGAGGAGCGCCGCATGCTCGAGCACTTCGCCAGCGAGCGGCAGGCCGCGCTCGAGCCGATCTTCCTCGAAATTGCGCGCCGCCTTGATCTCGACTGGTTCGGCGTCGATTTCCATCTCGGCGAGGATTTCACCGTCACGCTCTTCGAGGCCAATGCGTGCATGAACATCCTCGCGAACACCTCGCCGTCTCCCAACATGTGGGATGCGCCGATCGCACGCATCCGAACCGCGCTGCTCAAACATCTGCGCACGCCGGCCGCCTGGCGCCATCCCAATGAGGTCTGAGCGCCGCTTCCGGCGAAATGCTTGCCAAGCCCGCCGATTCCTGACTGTCTGATCGGCTCGCTGTTTCGAGAAAACACCAAGGAGACACGCCTTGTCCGATCGCATCGATCCTCGCACACCGGTTCTCGTCGGCGGCGCGCAGTTGACGCAGCGGACGGCGCGCGAGGGCCGCGTCAAGGAGAGCTTGAGCCCGATCGCCATGATGGCCGCGGTCGGAAAGCAGGCGCTCGCGGATGCCGGTGGCAAGCTGAAGCCCGGCGATATCGATACCGTCGCGGTCGTGCGCTTCACGGCGGATTCACCGGGCGACCAGGGCCGCTTGCCGCGGCGTCTCTATCGCAATCCGCCGCGCTCGCTTGCGAACGCGATCGGAGCGAGCCCGCGCCGTGCTCTTTTGAGCGCAACCGGCGGGAATTCGCCGCAATGGCTGGTCAATCGCACAGCTGAGGAAATCGCGCGCGGCGAATGCGAGATCGCGCTCGTCGCGGGCGCCGAATACATCGCGAGCATGCTGGGTGCGATGAAGGCAGGCGTCGATCTCGGCTGGGGCAAGGAAGCTGACGGCGATCCGGGTTCCGATCCCGAGGAGATCGGCGACATGCGCGCGGGCACCACCGCGCATGAGCGCGCTCATGGTCTTGCCTTTCCGGTGAACACGTATCCCTTGTTTGAAAACGCGATCCGCGGACAGAAGAAAAGGAGCCCGGCCGAACATCTCGCTTGGCTTGGCCGTTTCTTTGCGCCGTTTTCGAAGGTAGCCGCGGAAAATCCTTACGCCTGGTTTCCAACCGCGCGTTCGCCGGAAGAGATCGCAACCGCTTCGGAGAAGAATCGCTTTGTCGGTTTTCCCTACACGAAATATCTGAACGCCGTCATCGAGGTCGACATGGCAGCGGCCGTCGTGATGATGAGCGTCTCGAAGGCACGTGCGCTCGGCATTCCGCCCTCACGCTGGGTGTTCCTTCACGGCTGCGGCGATGCTTCCGATCTCTGGTTCGTCAGCGAGCGCATGAACTACTTTTCTTCGCCGGCAATCCGCACCATCGGACAGAAATCTTTCACGATGGCTGGAATCGGCGCGGGCGATCTTTCCTTCATCGATCTTTATTCCTGCTTTCCCTCGGCAGTCGAGATCGCCTGCCGAGAGCTCGGCATTGCCGAAAATGACCCACGCGGTCTCACCGTTACCGGTGGGCTTCCCTATTTCGGCGGTCCGGGAAACAACTATGTGATGCATTCGATCGTCACCATGGCGGAGAAGTTGCGCGCCCATCCCGGCCGCTTCGGTCTTTGCACCGCCAACGGCTGGTATGTGACCAAGCACTCCTGCGGGATCTATTCGACAAAACCGGTCGAAGGCCCTTGGGTGCGCGAAGACCCTTACGGCTACCAGAAGGAGATCGACGCCGCGCCGCATCCGCAGCTCGAGGAAAAACCCGAAGGCAAGGCGAGCGTCGAAACCTATACCGTCGTGACTGATCGGCGCGGCAAGCGCTTCGGCCTCGTCGTCGGCAGGCTCGGGAACGGCAACCGCTTTCTCGCCCATACGCCCGATGATGACGCGACTCTCGACCGCATGATGCGCGAGGAAATGCTCGGCCGCGCCGGCGAGGTCTCGACCGGCGAACCCACGAATCTGTTCCGCTTTTGAGTTCCGCGCCCGCTAGAGCGCGATCCGGAAAAGTGTGCAGCGGTTTTCCGCAAGATCGCGCGACAATCAAAGGACTAGAGCCAAATCGCGATTCCATCTAAGTGGATTTCGCTCTAGGTAATTCCCGGCAGAACCAGGAGACTCGCGCGCGTCTCGATGCTATGCCATTGTTCAGCTTGGCGAAGCGGGCGGTGCCGGCGCGTTTTTGACGGCAATCTTAGGGGCGCGATGCTCGACTACCATTTTTCCTACGCGGTCGGCGCGGTTCTCTATGCCGCCGCCTGGGGGATTTTCTTCCTCTTCAATCCGCGCTTCCGCAACCAGATGCTGCTTGGCAGCGCGCTGTCGGCGCCCTTTGCGCTTTCCGGCTTTCTCTTCATGCCGCTCTATTGGCATCCGCCGTCGCTCTTCAATCTTGATCTGAGAGTCGGCATCGGATTCGAGGATGTGCTCTGGTCGGCTGCCGTCGGCGGCATCGCCGCTGTCACTGGCGAGATCCTGTTTCGCGAGCCGCTGGTCCGAATCGAGTCGCAGGCAAAGCGCAACGTCTTCGTGCCGATTGCGGCAACGGTCCTGGTTTTTGCCGCCCTCGAGCTGCTGAACCGGCACGCAGCGATGAACAACCTCCTCGCCGGATTCGTGACCGGCGGCGCAGTCGTCGCGGCCGTCCGCCGCGATCTCATCCTCTACATGCTCCGCAGCGGGGCCGCGTTCACTGCGGTCTATTTCCTGCTTTTCTGCTCGCTCATGCTGATCTTCCCCGAGTTCGTCTCGCGCTACTGGAATGCGAAGGCGCTCGTGGGAGTCTATGTGCTTGGCGTTCCAGTCGAGGAACTCGAATTCGCGTTCACAGGCGGCGCGCTGTGGTCGGCGCTCTGGGCGTATTCGCGCGGCTTTGGGCTCGCCGCGAGCAACACGCGGCGCATGCGTCCCTCAGACCTGGTGCCCGCGCTAAAGCGCGCTGAAATCACGACCACGCCCGCGGCCGGGAAATAATCCTTGTCATTCCCGGCGCGCGCTTTAGCGCGCGGGAAGGGAACCCAGTACAGCGCGCGTCAGCGCGCTGAATGACTCATCTCTGGCGCTCGCCGACGCTCGCGCGATGGTCCCGGGTTGCGCTTACGCCCGCCCGGGATGACACTTTCGGGAGGCGGTGTGCGCCTCGTCTAAGTCACCAGCCGCCGCAGCTCGCGCCGGTTGACCTTGCGCATGCCGCTTTCGGCGCGCGGGAATTCCTTCAGCACCACGAAACGCGCGTCCTCGAACCCGGGCCGCCCGCGGATCGTTGAGCGGAGCTTTTCGTCGGTGAAGGTACCGTTCGATTCCACCGCGACGACGACGCGGTTTTCGCCCTCATCGTCCATTTCGGAGAAGATGCAGACCGTATCGGCTCCGAGCGTCCGCTCGATGTGATCTTCCACCGGCGCCACCGGCACCTTGTAGCCCTTGAGGTTGATGACATCTTCAGCGCGTCCGAGGATGCGGATCCGCCCGTCGTCGCGCCGCGTGGCGAGGTCGCCGGGATAAAAATATCCGTCGCGGAAGAACTTGGCTGTAGCCTCTTCATCGTCGAGATAGCGATGGCAGTCGAACGGCTTCAGCCGGATTCGGAGCTCGCCTTCCGTGCCGGGGGCGACGGCGCGGCCCTCATCGTCGACGATTTCATAATGCGAGCGGTATTCGGCGAGCCAATGGAGGTCTTCGGCCGTCTTGAAGCGCGCGCGCATCAGCGCGGTCACTTCGGTCGAACCGTAGAGCGCGTTGACTTTGGGCGTAATGTGTTTGGCAACGCGCGTGGCGAGGCTGAGCGGCAGGAACCCGCCGCTGACATCGAGTTCGAATGCCGGATAGGCCGGTCTCCCGGTCTCGCCGGCTGCCGCGATAAGATCGTTGAGCATCGCGGGCGTCAGGATCGCGCGGTTCGGGCGATGCTCGAAGAATCCCTCGAACCCCGCCTGCCGAGTCATGATCACCGTGCCGCCCGCATACCAGACCGCCGAAATGGTGCGTCCGCCGATTCCCGTCCACAGCGGAAAGTTGTGCCCGTGAAACACGGTCTCGTCGTTGAAGTCGAACGCTTCGACTGTCCAGCGCACGGAATCCTCTTCGTGCGCGCCGCCGAAGAAGACCTTCTTGTAGCGGCCCGTCGTTCCGGACGTCGCCACCAGGTAACCGCCATTCTCTCCCTTCCCGGGTGCCGGAATGTCCGAAGAGGGCGTGGGCGCGAAGACGTCATTCGGAACCGGGATCACGCGCACGAGCCTCGCGAGATTGGGATCGAGATGCTGAACCTCCTGTGCCGGCGCGATCACGGCGGAGACGTTCCGCAAGGCGAGGTCGCGCGCCATCTTGAGCCCGCCCACCGAAACCGTATCGATGCCCATCGCGCGCAGGGCCAGCACGATCGTCCATTGGTCGCGAAAGCTCGTCCCGAGCACGATCGCGGATTGGCCTTTGGGCAGGTTCTGACGCGAGAGGCTTGCACGCGCCGCATTGATCATGCGCGCGAAAAGTCCGTAAGAGGTGACGGTGCCGTCTTCGATAAGCGCCGGCTTTTCCGGCTTCTGCTGAGCATGCGAGAAGATTTTCTGTGCGATCATGACGGTCAGCTTAGAGCGCGATCCGCAAAACTGTGAAGCGGTTATTGCCCGCTCGCTTCCCGCTAGGGAATGCCCCTGAAACGCTGGAGCGAGATCGCGATCCCGGGTAAAGCGATGGGCGCTGAACGGAAGGTTTGCTCCGCAACATGCCCAGAATTCACATGGTCCGGCACGGCCATGCCGCCGCAGGCTTTGACAATGCCGATCCGCCTCTCGATTCCGTTGGGCGCGAGCAGGCCGAAGCGGTTGCGCGAACGCTTGCCCCTCTGGGCGCCCGCGCCATTCTGACGAGCCCGCTTGCGCGCGCTCGCGAAACCGCCGCACCCCTCGCGCGGCTCTGGGCCCGCGAGCCGCTCGTCGAACCGCGCGTAGCCGAAATTCCGACGCCGGATGGTCTCTCGCTTTCGGCGCGCGTTCCCTGGTTGCGTTCCTTCATGGCCGGATCCTGGAACGCTGCGGATCCGGCGCTCACCGAATGGCGGAAGCGGGTGATCGCCATGCTTACCGGGATATCTTCCGACACCGTCATTTTTTCCCATTTCATCGCCATCAATGTCGGCGCCGGCCAGGCGGAAGGCGACGATCGCGTGGTTGTGTTCGCGCCCGACAATTGTTCGGTCACCGTGTTCGAAACCGATGGCAAAGCGCTGAAGCTGGTCGAACGCGGACGGGAAGCCGCGACGAGGGTCGTCTGATGGAAAGATCCGTCGTCGAACCGGTCCACTTTGCCGAATGGATTGCGCGTCACGCCCTCACCCGGCCCGACGTGCCGGCGATCGTCGCGCCGCAGTCGCGACTCACCTATGCGGAGTTCGATCGTGCGCTGAATTTCGCGGTCGGCCAGCTGGCGGAGAAGGGGATCGCGCGCGGCGATGTCGTTGCGCTTTGCGTCTACAATGCCGCGCTTCATTGCGTGCTGGTTGCGGCGCTGAACCGCCTCGGCGCCGCTTCTATGAGTGTCACGGCAGGACGGGACGCGCCCATCGCTCTGCCCGAAAGCGTGGCCGCGGCGAAAGTCATCATCGAGGAGCCCTTTGCCGGCATTGCACCGGACGGCGCGCTCAAGGCGAACGCTGACTGGCTCAAGGAAAGCGGCAAGCCCTGGAAGGATCCGGGCTTCGCGGACGAAAACGATGTCATTCGCATCTTTCTCACGTCGGGCACGACGGGAAAGATGAAAGCCGTCGGTCTTTCGACGCGCCAGATCGAGGCGCGCGTCTTCAAATATTCGATTGGCGCGCTGGGCGAGGGCCGCTCGCGCGCCGGATTGAGCGCGATCGGGCTTCGCTCGAGTGCCGGATTTCGTGCCGTGTTCTCGACCTTCTGGAGCGGCGGCACGATCTATATCGGCTGGCCCGAGCGTGCGATTCCGGCAATCGTCGCGCGCAACCGGATCCAGCGGATCGAGGGTTCGCCGGCCCAGCTTCAGCAGATCCTGCGCGAAGCGGGTAAGGGGCAATTTGATTTCTCCGCTGTGCGTTCTGTCTGGCTCACCGGAAGTTCGGCGTCGAAGGCGCTGATCGCCGCCATCCGCACGCGGATTTCTCCGACGCTCATCAACATCTATGGCTCGACGGAAATGGGCACGATGGCGTTCGGCCTGCTCGATGCCAGGCGCGCGCATGTCGCCGGCGTGCTTGCGCCCTGGGTGAAAGGCGAGGCGGTCGATGAAAACGATGCGCCGCTTCCGCCGGGCGAAGAGGGCCGGCTGAGATTCAAGAGCGCCGAGATGGCAAGCGGTTACATGGGCGATGCGCAGGCGACGGCGCAGCATTTTCGCGACGGCTGGTTCTATCCCGGCGACACCGGTTCCGTCAGCGTGCGCGGCGTTGTGAGTCTGCGCGGGCGCTCGCTCGACCAGATCAATGCAGGCGGCGTTAAGGTGCATCCCGATATTGTCGAGGAAGCGGTGCTCGCCATCGAGGGCGTCGAGGAATGCGCGGCCTTCGGTGCGCCCGACGCGATCGGAGTGGAGCAGATCTGGACGGCCGTGGTGGCCGCCAAAGAGATCGACCTCGCAAGAATGCACGCCGAGCTGAAGACGAAGCTCGCCTCGCGCGCGCCCTATCGTCTTTTTCGTCTCGAGAAAATTCCGCGTAACGAGAACGGCAAGGTGCTGCGCGCTGAACTGCGCAAACTCGCCGCCGGCCAGCTCGCCCCGGCCAACTGAGCATCGTTTGCTGCGCCCTTCCATCCATTCGTCATGGCCGGTCGGCGGCTTCAGCCGCCGTGCCGGCCACCTATGAACACCGTATAGCTCATGGCGTCCGGGACGCACTCCGCTTCGCTACGTGATGCCCGGCCATGACGGTGTTTTGATAATGTGCCCGGCGGCGGTCGGCGTAGAACGGCGCAAAAGCTCTTTGCGCTTTTTCGGGAATCTCTTCTCCGCGAGCTTCGCGTCTCCGCGTGAAAGACTTCCCACGCATCCGCTCGCGGACAGGTGAACCGGCGATCTCTAAACGCCGAGCTTCGCCCTCAGCGCCGCCTCGACCTCTTCGAACGCGCTTTTCCAGTCGCCACGAACCTTCTGCCGGAACAGTGTGAGCGTCGGATACCAGGGGCAGTCGGCGCGATCCATCAGCCAGCGCCAGTCCGGCACCTGCTTGACGATCAGCCAGGTCGGCCGTGCCAGCATGCCCGCAAGATGGACGAGCGCCGTATCGGTCGAGATGATGAGATCGAGCGATTGCATCACCGCGGCCGTGTCGACGAACGCGTCTGGTCCGGAATCGAGTTCGGCTCCGAAGCGCTCGATCTTCATATCTTGCGGCAGCACGTTCGCAGGATCGGTCTCGTCCACCTTTTGCAGCGAGATCAGCCGCACGCCGGGAATTTTCGCAATGCCGCGGAAATGAAAACCCGAGAACGAGCGCCGGAGCCGCTCGGCATAGCCGGTCAGCGTGCCCTGCCAGCAGATCCCGATCTTGAATCCGTCGGAGCCCAACCGCTCTTTCCACTTTTCCACGCGCTCCGGCTCGGCATGCAGATAGGGAACGTCGGCTGGAATGGTCTTGAGCGTCGTCTTGAAGGCGAGCGGAAGGCTCATCAACGGCGTATAGAAATCGAAATGCTCCGGCGTATCGTCCGCGCCGATGATCTCGATGGTTGGGCTCAG
>Ga0070734_10003180_pt1 | contig 17842 bp, 12 predicted proteins | sample Coa_R1_8_FD_66444 | JGI IMG/M metagenome (GOLD analysis project Ga0070734, IMG submission 66444) | Surface soil microbial communities from Centralia Pennsylvania, which are recovering from an underground coalmine fire - Coalmine... | ecosystem: Environmental > Terrestrial > Soil > Unclassified ... | reverse complement strand
ATGGTGAAGGTCCCTTCATCGGTATAGGTATGGTTGCCGCTGACCGAGAAGGTCGACCCGGTGAGCGAAAGCGTGCCGGCCACCGGGGCCGTGCCATCCCCCCAGTTGACGCTGGCGGAGTAGTCGCCCAGGGACTCCGGCCCACCGGCATCGGTGAAGGTGGCCAGGACCTTGGTGCCCAGGGCCGCATTTTCCACTGCCGAGAAGGAGAGGCCGCCGGTAGCCACGACATTCGGATTGGACACGGTCACCGTGTCCGACACCGTCTGGGGCGTGGTGGCTTCGTGGTTGATGGTCACCGTGATGGTGAAGGTCCCTTCATCGGCATAGGTATGGTTGCCGCTGACGGTGAACGTGCCGCCGCTAAAGCTAATGGTCCCCGTCGTGGCCGGGGTGCTGTCGCCCCAATTAATGCTGGCGGAGTAGTGCGTGCCGTCATTGGCCTCGGCACCGGCCGGATCGGTGAACGTGGCGACAGTCTGCGTGGCTGTCAGGTTGTTTTCCACGGCGGTGATGGGGAAACTGCCGGTCGCGACCACATTCGGATCCGTGACGCTGACGGTAAAGATCTTCTGGCCGGTGTCCCCTTTGGCATCGGAGACCTGGACCGTAACCGTGTAGGTGCCCTCGTCGGCAAAGACGTGCGTCTGGTTCGGGATGCCGCCCTGGCTGGAGAGCGTCAGCGGGGTGTTGGGGGAGCCATCGCCCCAGATGATCGTGGCCGACCAGCTGCTCACGCCCGGTGCGGCATCGGTGAACGAGCCGAGATTGAACGATTGGGCAGCCGACTCGACCACGACTTGCGGGCTGGTCGCCGCCGTCAAGGTGAGCTGGTCTTCGAAGGCCCCGATGTCAATGATGTTGTTGATGATGCGGGCCCAGTTGGGACCGCGCTGATCATTGGCCGGAGCGCCATTGTTGTCGCCAACATCCACGGCGGGGTTGTTGGGGAAGGTGGCGTCGCCGGGAAGGGCAAAGCCCAGCCCCAGGGTCTGGGTCGGACCGCCGTTACTGGCCAGCGGCAAGAGCCGCGGATTTACGTTCAGGATATCGCTCGACACGAAGCCGGTGCCGCCGGTGGGATTTTGGATCAGGTTGTGGCCTTGCGAGCCAATGTTTCCGGCCACATCCAAGTTGGTGTTGCCGGCGATGAGCGTGTCATGCGTGCTCAGCGTGCCCCCCTGGTTATTGAGCCCACCGCCGGGGTTAAGGGCGATGGTGTCGTTATTCAGGGTCAGGCTTGCGGGGGGATTCACGGTCACGGCCGGGAAGCCCGTGTTCCCGGTGAACGTGCTGTTGGTGACGAATGTCTGACCGGCACCGGCGAACAATTCGAGCCCAGACGCCTCCGCGGTGGCTGAATTGTTGGTAATCAGACTGCTGTTAATCCGCAGCGTGCCACTGAGAGAGCCAATGCCGCCCGCGTTCATGAGCGCCATGTTGCCGGAGATCGTCGAGTCGGTGATCGTGAGCGCTCCACCCTGGTTGTTCAGGATGCCGGCATCGGCTTTCGCGGTGTTATTGGATACCACGGTGTTGGTGAGGGCCAGCGTGCCGCCCTGGTTCCAAACGCCCGCGCCATAGGGTAAGGGGGAGAGGGCCCCCCCCTTGGTGATGGTCATGCCGGAGATCGTAGCCGTGACGTTGGGGTAAATGTGGAACACGCGGTAGAGATTGTTGCCACTGATCGTCAGGGCGCTGGCACCGGTCACACCAGGGCCAGTGATTGTTTCCGGCACGTTCGTGTTGAGGACGGGCATTTCGTTCAGCGTCAGCGTGATGGTCTGGGGCGTGGAAAAGACGCCGGTGGTGTCGAAGCGAATGACGTTGGGCGTGCTGTTGTTGACAACCGGGTTGGAGCTATGATTGGCCCAATCGACCGCTTCGCGGAAGTTGCCGACGTTGGTCGAATCGGGGACCAGGCCATCGTTGGCGGTGACGATATTGAGCGAGCTGGCTTCCCAGGCGCCGATATCGGGTGCCGTCCCGGCGTTGGCCGTGCTGCCGTTGCCGGTAAAAGCCCCGCGCACCGCTCCGCGCTCGTCGATGCTGACACCATTGTTGGGATCGCCCCGATCGATCGCCGGGCTGTTCGCACTCAGGGACATGGTCTGGTCCGGGCCGCCGTTGTTGGCCAGCGGATTCAAGAGCGGATCGGTGTTCGTAATCGTGGTCGGGGCCAGGGGATTGAAGAACCCATTCGGATTGCGGATCAGATTGAAGCCGGAGTCGGTGCCGGTCCCCGGAATAGCGAAGATATCGGGTTGGCCAATCGTGTCCGTGTTATTGGCGACGATCGTGCTATCAATGCGGAAACTATTCGCCGCCGCGAGTTGGGACTGGTTCACGCCGCCGGTATCACCAGGTACCGGGCCGCCGTTACCGGTACCGCCCGCAGCGCTGTTCGCCGCAATGGTGCTCGAGATGATCGTAAGGGTTCCGCTACTGAAGATGGCCCCACCAACGGCTGTGCCACCCTGGCCCGCAGTGGCGGTACTGCCGCCGGCCGTAGAGCCTTGGCCGCCATTTCCCCCCACCGCCGAATTGCCGGAGAATGTGCTATTGGTAATTGTGACCGTACCGATTTTCGCGTTGAAGAGGCCGCCGCCCAGCCCGGCACCGCCGCCGCCCCCACCACCGCCTTGGATGCCACTATCGCCCTGCCCGCCGCTGCCTAGTCCATATAATCCGCCTCCGCCTGCTTTTGCGCCCGGGTCGCCGCCGCCGCCACCACCGCCGCCGAAGCCGCCGGCGCCACCGACGGAGGCAGGAGCACCGAAACTCCCGCCGCCGCCGCCGCCAAGATAGCCGCCCGCCGAGCCCGGATTGCCGGAACCGGCGGGCGAGCCGGCGCCGCCGTTGGTGCCGCCACCCTTGCCGCCGGTCCCACCAAGGCTGCCGTTGCCGCCGTTGCCGCCGGTGGCAACGTTGCCGGTGAGGGTGCAGGAGCGCAGGTTCAGGTTGCCGTAGTTGAAGATGCCGCCGCCCGCGCCTGCGCCGCCGCCGCCACCGCCCTCACCATTGGCCCCCGCCTGGCCGGTGGTCGTGTTGCCGGTGAGCGTGCAGTTCGTGAGCGTCAGGGACCCTTGATTGAAGATGCCGCCGCCGCCTGTTCCCGGAGCCACCGTCGTGCCGTTTTCGATCGTCAATCCGGTAATCGACACCGTGGGGCCGCCCAAGACGGCAAAGACCCGCGAGGCATGGTTGCCGCTTACCGCCAGCAGGTCGGCACCGAAGCCGGCGATCATCATGCTGCGCGTGATGTCCAGCTCCCCGCCAGTCAGCGTGATGGTCAATCCATTCAGTTTGGGACTGAAAACGATGGCGTCGTTGGAGCCGAAGGTGCCCGGGTTTTGTGCAATAATGTCCGGGTCTCCCAGGTTATTGCCGGCGTTGATGGCTGCGATGGCCTCCCGCAGCGACACCGTCCCGTCATTGGGGGTCAGATCATCGCCATTCGTCGTCACCGTGAGCACTGCCGGTGCCAAACGATTTTCGAGGACTTCCAGCCAGGGCCGGCACCGGCGCCGGGGACGCCGCTCCAGCGCGCGGCCTCTGCGCGAACGTGCAGATGGGTCGATGAGCTTCTGGATCCAGGAACGCAACGTCATGAGGAGCTTCCTTAAGCTAGGCCGATCGTGGGCCACACCTCGTTCGGTTGGGTCCCAGATAGGCGAACAACAGATGTATCATGCCACCCCGGCGGCACGTACCGCGGGATCGCGTAGCGCCGGGGTCACATCCCCCAGCGCCTCGTTGGGGAGTACAAACGTATCGGCGATGAGCGCCGGATTGTCATTAATTAAATCGGGGAAGCGGGCCGGCAGCACCTGCACCGCGAAGATCTCCTGCACCAAGTCCTCGAACTTCAAATACGCCACCACTTGACCCGTGACGATATCCACCACCCAGACCCCACACGACCGCTCCGGCCGCTCCGCGATGGCGATGCCGCTGAACACGGCTGTCTCGCGCACCTGAGACAGGCCGATAAACGCATAGCGGCCGAAGAAATCCAGGCCGCGCGTGAACCCCGGCAACTCGGCCACGCTCGTCCGTTGACCGGTCGCCGGGTCGGCCAGGCTGATGCCACCGTTGCCCGAATCGAGCACCCACAGCCGATCGGCATACCACCGGGGCGAATGGGGCATCGATAAGCCGCGGGCCATCACCTCGCCGCTGACGACATCGATCAGGATGCCCCCGCTTTTTTTGTTCTTGCGCCACCCCGCGGGATCGTCGGTTTCGCCCAGGGCGGTGACATAGCGGATTTGCCCATCCCGCAGCCCCATGCCGTTGAGATGGCAGCGGTCTTCGGGAGCCAGCGCCGTGATGAACCGGGGCCGCCACACGGGCACAAAACTGTGCTCGACCGCCCGCATGGCCAGGCAGGAGAAGCGCGTGTTCACGAACACCAGCTGATTGCCCACCCAGGCCATCTCGTGGATCTGGATATTGCCGGTGACATGGCTGGTGCGGGGCAGGAAGCAAACATCGTGTTTGCCCACCGGTTCCAGCTTGCGGGCTACTGCGGGGGTATTGTGGAATTCCCAGACTTCGACGGCCGTGCCCACCGCCAGCCGTTCGCCATCACAGGCCACGCCCATGGGGACGTTGAAGCCGCGGAAATGGGTATTGATCACGCCGCCGTCGGCTCGCAAGATAACAAGCTTGCCAGCCTGGTAGGTGGAGACCAGGAGAGAAATCCCCAGTTCTTCGAGGAGCAGTCCGAACCCACTGGTGTGGACGCTCCGCAGTGGTTGCGGCGGAGGGGGAGTCGTGGACGAGTCAGGTTGGGCGGTCATTGCAAAGGCTACTCCCGGACAATCTCAGCGCATCAGGGGCCGTCGACAGCGACGGTTGCCAGTGCCGGTCCGCTCCGGAAAGCGGTCCTTGGCTGCGAGTCCAATGGGGCACTAGCTCAAGCTGAACCCTTACTGTGAGCATTTTCAATACCAAACCGACACTTTGCCAATCGTCCGAGCCATCCCCTTCTCCAAGGCTGGCGGAAGGCTGGGATGGCCGACAGGTTAGCAATCGGTCCGATTCCGTGATTCGGTGCCGCGCCTGGAGGCGCGGGATGCCGCGGTGTTAACCCGGCTCACACGCGTTAACGCCGCATTTCCAATCGTTGACGGCAGAAAGGCCGCCAACGGATATCCACCCGGACGCTCCCGCGGTCCAGACGATCGCCTACACGAACATGGCTCGGCGGAGCGTTCCGTGGATCAGACGACCAAAGAACAAGGGGGGATACGCAGAAAAGCTGGCGATGGGTTCAGCCCTTCAGGCATATCTCTCGAGTCGTTGCGGCTTCTTAGGGTAACAGACCCATGCGCGGTGTCAAGATAAAAATGGTGCGTCAAACGAAAAAAAGCGAAAAGGAAAGCCTGGTCCGATCCAGAGAAAATAGGGTCGGCAGACCGCGCGGCACGGGGGATTCGAGCGACGATGCAAAGGTTTTCGAAAATCTGAGCCGTTGGGGCGCGTCGGATCTCGAAGCGCGGCGGCTCGACACGGCGTGAGCTGTGGAGGAGGGTTCGCCGCGCGGACATGCTCCCCGAGCATTGTGCCGGCGAACCGCTGCCAAACGATCAGAAGCTGCGCAGAGCCCGCGGCAGATAATCGAGCAAGTCCGAAGCAATCAGGGAGACTTCGCCCAGGTCATCGCGCGCCATGTCGCCGGCCAAGCCATGAATGTGCACGCCCAGCTGAGCGGCCGCGAAGGGATCCAGCTTCTGCCCGATCAACGCCGCGATCAGCCCGGTGAGCACGTCTCCCGTGCCGCCCGTGGCCATGCCGGGGTTGCCTGTGATGTTGCGATAGACACGCTGGCCATCCGTCACGATTGTGCCGTGGCCTTTCAGCACCAGCACGACGCCGTGCTCGGCGGCAAAGCGCTCGGCCAGCTCGTGCCGCTGGCGTTGCACCGTCGCCACATCGCTCCCAAGCAGCCGCGCAAACTCACCGGGATGAGGCGTGAGGATGAGCGGTGCGGATCGGTTCTTCAGAATCCCGGCTTGATGCTCCAGGGCGTTGAGGCCGTCGGCATCGAGCACGATCGGGATAGACACCTGGGCCAGGATCGATGCGACGACAGCGGTGAGCGCGGGACTGCGTCCGATTCCTGGTCCGAAGGCAAGCACATCGTTGGCCCGGGCCAACGAAACCAATTCCGCAGCGGCACGTTCGGCCAACTGCCCATTGGCTTCTTGCGGCAACGCGGCCGTGAGGTAACAAGGATGCGCCACCGCGACCAACGGCCAAATCCCTTCCGGCACGGCGAGCTTCACGAGGCCTGCGCCTCCCCGCAGCGCCGCACTCGCGCACAGGACGGCCGCGCCGGACATGCCGCGGCTGCCGGCCGCCACGAGAACCCGGCCGAAATTGCCCTTGTTGCTGTCGGCGGGGCGGGGCATCAAGGCCGGCAGTTGCGTGACCGCGTCCAGATGATTTGGCATGGGAGGATTTCGTCGGGAATTCGAAGTTCGACGTCGCCGGGGCTTTACGTGTCGGTACCATCGGCAAATGTTGAGCTGTGCCGCAGGTCCCTTTGCGCCGTTGCACCGGACCCTTACAATGCCCCTATGCATTCTGCCACGCGCCGCCGGGTCTTGCTAGTTCAACTGCCGATCCCTCCCCTCGGCCCGGCGCCCATTCGTGGCAATGTGCCGTTGGCCGCGGCCTATCTCAAACTGCACGCCGAGCAGCACGGCCTCAGAGCCTTTTACGAGCTCGACCTTTTTCCGGCCGGTGAGGCGAACACATTTGGGGATCGCTTGCTGGTTCGAGCGCTGGCCGAACGCGCTCCGTGGCTGGTCGGCTTCACGTGCTACGTTTGGAACATCGAGCGGACTCTTTGGATCATCCGTGAACTGAAGCATCTCCGCCCCGAAGTGCGAATTGTTCTCGGTGGGCCTGAAATCACCGCCGATAACGCGTGGGTGTTGCAAACTCCCGATTACGACTTTGCCGTGATCGGCGAAGGGGAGCAGACATTTGCCCAGTTGCTCCTGGCCTTGGTGGGTGCCGCGGGGCCGGCCGTTCCCATTCCCGGTCTTTATGTTCCCCCCGCGGTTGGCGCTGACCGCTACGATCCCGCACGTCAGCCCGCATTCCGGACGCCGCTGCCCGATCTCAATACGTTAGGTTCGCCCTACGTGGCCGGGATTCTTGATGCGGCCGATGAGCAGATGCTGCTCCTGGAAACGACCCGCGGCTGCGTCTTCAAGTGCAAGTTCTGTTACTACCCCAAAAGCTACGACAAGCAATATTACCTGTCGGCTGAAAACATCCTGGCCAATCTCCGCCACGCCGCAGAACGTGGAGCGCGGGAAGTCTTCCTGCTCGATCCGACGTTGAACCAGCGCAAAGACTTTGCCGATTTCCTTCGCCTTCTGGCCCAAGGCAATCCCGGCCGGCGGTTCGAGTATTTCGGCGAGCTGCGGGCGGAGGGGGTTACCGCGGGGACGGCCCGGCTTCTTCACGATGCCGGGTTTACGGAGGTCGAAGTGGGACTCCAGTCGATCGATCCCGACGCCCAGTCGAAAATGGACCGCAAGAACAATCTCAAAGCATTTGAGCGCGGGGTCCGGGCCATGCTGGATGCGGGGATTCAGGTCAAGGTCGATCTGATCGTCGGGCTACCCGGCGATACGCGGGAATCGGTGCGGCGCGGTTTGCACTATCTTCGGGACAACGGCCTGTACAGCGACGTCCAGGTCTTCAACCTCAGCATTCTGCCCGGCACGGCCTTCCGCCAAGAAGCCCAACAGCTCGGTCTCAAGTTCCAGCCTCGGCCACCGTACTACGTATTGCAGACGCCGACGCTGAGCCGGGAATGTCTTTTCGGCCTGATGCACGAAGCCCAGGAACTTTTTGCACTCGAATTCGATGCCCAGCCGGCCCCCGCGCTCCATGCGGCCACCGACCTGGTCGGCCGGCGCGGCGTGACAATGAACCTGGATGGATCGGAAGACTTGAGCCTGCCCAGTTTCGATGGCTGCCATCAGGCCTTTACGCTATGGTTCCGGTCGGCCCATTTTGCCGCCCACCGTTCCAAGGCAGCCGGCATGATACGCAGGTTGCTGGATGCCAATCCCTTCACGACCCTGCAAGTCGTGCTCGAGCCGACGGGCCCCGCACTGCCGGCGGCTATTCAACGCGATCTTCCGCCGGAGCTGTTTGCGATGCTGACCGCCGCCTGCCAAGCCAACCCCACTTACCTGGATCGGTACTATGCCTTGCAGCCCGGCCGGCCAAACGGGGCGAAACGGCTGATCGTCGTGCTGCCCGCTGAGCTTCGGCCCCTGATTGGTGCGGAATGGATCGAACAGATCGGAGCCCAGGCCAGTGTCGTTTGGCGACACGCAACCGCGCCGCCGTGTGCCGAGGAGGATTTCGAGGCCCATGAATTTGCATGGGCGCCGTAAGACGCTCAACAGAGGTTTCCTGACAAGCTGGAAGAAAGGCAATGTTCCAACCATGGTATCGCGCCGGTCTGCGTTTCTGCTGTACCCGCTGTGGCAAGTGTTGCACCGGGGCGCCCGGGCGCGTTTGGGTCAATGACGAAGAGATGGCGGTCATCGCCGAGTATCAAAACGAGCCTCTGGATCAGGTGGTCGGTCTCTACACCCGGGTTGCGGAGCGCGGGCGAAGCCTGCGTGAAAAAGCCAATGGCGATTGCATCTTTTATGATCCGGAGAAGGGCTGTACGATCTACCCGGTGCGGCCCCGGCAATGCCAAACTTGGCCGTTCTGGGAAAGCAACGTCGCCACTCCGCAAGATTGGCAGCGGACCTGCGACGTGTGCCCCGGTTCGGGCCAGGGGGAGCTGATCTCTGCGGAGGAGATTTCGCGTCGGTTGAAAGGGTTCCGAGTGTGAAAGGCGGTCCGACATTGTCCGAAGAACTGCGCCGCCGAGTGCTGGAGCTATACCACGACGTGGATCAAGCGGTCGCCGCCGCCGGGCCCATCTGTGTGGCCAGCGGCCGCTGCTGCCGGTTCAAGGAGCAGGGCCATATCTTGTTTCTCAGCAACTTGGAGGCGGAAGTCCTGTTGGCGAACGCTCCGCCATATGAGCAGCCGGTCTCGCCGGACTTCTGCCCGTTTCAGAAAGACAACCTTTGCACAGCCCGCCAGCCGCGGCCACTCGGCTGCCGGATTTATTATTGCGATCCATCGTATCAGGAGGCGGGTCAGCGAATTTCCGAGGAGTATTTGCAACGGCTGAAAGCGCTGGCCAATGAGCAGGGATTGGCCTGGCACTATGCCCCGCTGCATTATTTTCTGAACCGTTCTCCGGCTTCGTTGAGCAGCGGTTCGTAGAACCGTGTGGTGATGTGCCCGCCGCGGTTCTTCGAGCCGCCGCTCAACGGGCAGGAGTGCTTCGGTCTCATGCGGGAGGAATGCATGATCTGGATTCGTGGTTTGGTTGCTTGTCTCTTGTGTGCCGCCATCGCGCAGGCGGGGGATTGGCCCCAATGGCTGGGCCCCAACCGTGACGGCTCGAGCGCCGAAGTGGTCGCGGCCTGGAAAGAGTCGCCCAAGGTCCTTTGGCGACATCCGGCGGGCGAGGGGAACAGTTCACCGGTGGTGGCCCAAGAGCGCGTCTTTATCCACGCCAAGGTCAAGGACAAGAACGAGGAGACGGTGGTCGCGTTGGACGCCGCGACCGGAAAGGAGTTATGGCAAAGCACCCATCCTCGGGCTGAGTTCAAGAGCCTGTTCGGCAACGGTCCCCGCGCCACGCCGGCGGTCGCCGGGGACAACCTGTACACGTTCGGGATCACTGGTGTGTTGCGTTGTCAGGCTGCGCGCACGGGCAAGCAGCTTTGGGAGGTCGACACCCTCAAGGAGTTTGGAGCGCAGAATTTGCGTTTCGGCATGTCCTGTTCGCCCCTGGTCGATGCGGACCGAGTTCTGGTCAACGTCGGCGGCAAGGATGCTTCCGTCGTGGCGTTCAACAAGGACACCGGCGCGGTGGTTTGGAAAGCACTAGCTGACCGGGCGAGCTATTCGTCCCCCATCGTGCTCGGACAGGGCAAGGAACGGCAAATCATCTTCTTGACACAGCAGGGGTTGGTTTCATTGAACCCCAGCGATGGCAGCCTTTTCTGGCGCTTTCCGCTCATGGATTTACTGCTAGAGAGTTCCAGCACTCCCGTGCGCGCCGGCGACTTCCTGGTGGCCAGCTCGATTACCTACGGCAGCGTGGGGCTTCGCCTGGAGGCCAAAGACGACAAGCCCAGCGCGACGCAGGTGTGGAAAAACGATTCGCTGACCTGTTATTTTTCGACGCCCGTTGCGGTGGGGGCGGAGCACTTGTATCTCGTATCCGGAACGAAACCGCCCGCCTTTTCTACCCAAGCCACGCTTCACTGCATCGATATCCGTACGGGCAAGGAGCTCTGGCGCCGGGCCAAGGTGGGCAAATACCATGCAGCGTTGTTACGCACCGGCAATCAGAAACTGCTCCTGCTCGAAGAGGCCGGCGACTTGGTGTTGCTCGATCCCGACCCCAAGGAATATCGCGAACTGGCCCGTTCGAAGATTTGCGGTGAGACCTGGGCGCACCCGGCTCTGGCCAATGGCCGGCTGTACGTACGGGACAACAAGGAAGTCGTTTGCTTGCAACTTCCCGAATGAGCGGGCCGCGGCCGGCTTACGTTCGCCAAAATGCCGGCAATCCGCGTACGAGGAAATAAGCCTGCCCCTGCATCGCCAGCCGGCTTTTCTCGGCCTTGGCGTGCTGACCGCGAAGGCGGCGCCACAGATACTGCAATCCTTTGCCCGCCACCTGGAGCGGCGCATCGAGGGTGACGACCAGCTTGTAAAGGGTCAAGACCGGCCAGGCATAGCCACATTTGCGCAGGTAGCGGAGAAAACCAATTGCCATATTGGACGAGGCGTAGCCGATGTGCTGCCGTGTGCTGACGCGCCCGAAATGCGTGATTTCGACACCGGGGTGATAGACGATGGGGTGGCGTTGGCCAACCCGCGTGGAGAGGTCGAGGTCTTCCCCGCCAAAGCAGAAACCCTCGTCCCAGCCGCCGCAGCTGAAGAAAACGTCGCGCGGCAGAAGCATGGCAGCCCCCATGAGCACCTCCACCGGCCGGGTGGTCTCGGGGTCGAAATCTTGCCGGCGATAGCGGCGGTAGGCACGGCGCAGCAATCCTGTCCAGCGCAATAGACTCGTACGGTGCAGGAGGGTCCCGGCCGTGGGGCGCTGGCGGTACGAGACCTGGGGCTGGCCCTGCCCGTCCCGGAGGCGAGGCCCGATCATGCCAACCTCGGGATGGGCTTCGGCGTAGTGCACCAGCCGGCCCAGCGCGCCGGGGGGCACGACGGTATCGTTATTGAGAAAGAACAGATATCGGCCGCGGGCGTGCTGGGCTGCCTGGTTGTTTGCACGGGCAAAGCCGACATTGGTCGAATTGCGATGCAGGATGACTTCAGGAAACTCGCGCGCCACCATCTCGGGCGCTCCATCGGTCGAGGCGTTGTCCGCGACGATGGTTTCCACGCGCACGCCCTGGGGTTGATCGAGCAGCGATTGCAGGCAGGCCTGGAGCAAGTCCCGGCAATTCCAATTGGCAATGCAGACGGAGACGTCAATCCTGGCAGACTCTCTTTCCGCGCCATTCCAACCGCTCCGCAGCGGCTGGGTGCCGCGGATCGATTCCTCGCCCTCTTTCGCATCATTGGCCATGCCCGAGGATGGTGGCACTACAGCAGCGATGGGGTTCGGCATTCTGTCTCCCAGCGTTCTTGATCCAGGTAGGGAGCGAACGGACCGCGGCCACACAACCAGCGTCCCAATCGATAACGCCAGGCCCGACGCCATGAGAGGGGCTGGTGCGCGTACCGGCTCAGCAGCTGGCGGTATTGCTCAAACTGTGGCCGGGAGATCGGCCGCCGGCCTTCGCGGAAGGCCACTGCCCAGACGCTCGCCGGACGCTTCACGGCCCCATGCCAGCCGAGGATCTTGGTGGGATAGTCTTGCAGCAGCATTTCGAACGCTTGCGGTGTAAACCGCCAGTAATCGCATGGATGATCATGAATGTGGAAATAAAAGGGGCAGGAGAGGAACAAGACTCCGTCGGGCCGTAAGACCCGGTACACTTCCTCCAAACCCCGCCAGAAGCGTGGCACATGCTCAAACGTGTTCATGGCGATGATCGTGCCGATTGAGCCATCGGCATGCGGAAGGGCTTCCACATCGGCGACGCGATCCACACCCGGTCCTGGGCGGACGTCAATACCGATGTACGGCTTGCCGGGGAACAGCCGGCGGAGATCGGCAAGGGCTTCTTGCCCGGCAACCTGGTACGAGCCGATCTCCAAAATGGGACCGGGCAGATCGAATGTTTCGGCAACGGCTCGCGCCACGCCGTTGAGAAACTGGTTCATACGGGTGCTTCCCCAGGCAGTGATCGGACCGTTTCACCGACGAGCGGGACTCTTGGAAGACAATCTGGGGCAGGTATACGCTAAGTACCATGCGGGGGCGGAAGGTGTCAACCGCAACCGCACGGTGGCTCGCTGGGGATAGGTGGCCGCATCCGGCTCAGCGGACAAACTTTCGTTGACTCATGGCGGGGCGCATGGAGACGACGACGGCACGTTTCAATTGCGGCGAAGTGACAATCGCTTCCCCTGGTCCCAGGAGCGGACACCGCGCCCACATTTCACGACCGACGTCCCCGGCTGTGGCCATCAACACCTCGAGGTTGTGCATGCTCCGCAGCGTATGGACAATGCGGGTGTTGCACAGCTCGAAGATCTCGGGCGGCAAATGGCCCGGCTGCTGGCTGACAAAGGCCAGCGACAGCCAACGTTTGCGGCCTCGGCGGGCCACGTCCCGGAGCATCTGAAGCGTGGCGTGCATGGTCTGCCCTTTTTCGCGGCTGACGAAGGAGTGCGCTTCCTCGATCACGAGCAGCGTCGGCGGGGCATCTTCCCGGGCAACCTTGTAGGCAAACACTTTGCGCAAGAGGTCCGCCGTGACCAGGTTCTTAACGATATCATTGGCCACGCTCACATCCAACACGCTGACTCGGCCGGCAGTGATCATCCGTTCCGGATCGAGCGAGCGCATATTGGGCTGGTCGAAGGCCCCGGAGTGCACCAGCCACAGGAGCTTGGTCGACAGTCCGGTGTAATCATAGAATTCGTTGCTCTTGGAGGAGCGATCGCTGGCGCGATCCTTGAGGGAGCGGAGCGTGAAGGGGACCGACGCACCGGGGGATGGATCTAGCAACGGCCCCAGCGTATCGGCATCGCGCGTGGCGACCTGGGTCTTGGCACGGCTCACCAGGTGCTCGATGCAATCAAGGAGAGCATTGCGCTCGGCCACAGAGGTCTGCAAGATCTCCGAGATGATGCTGCTGTCGAAATCTGCCAGGCGAAGGGTGAACGGCTCGCTACTCGACCGCTCACTGGCACAACTGGCCGGATGATAAACCTGGAAATCCTTCACCCCTTGAGCGTTCCGGTCGAAGGGGATTAGTTTTTTGAGAAGCGATTGGTCCCCCGACGGACCGTCCATTTCGGTGTATTCGCTTTCCACATCCACCACAATCACCGCCCAGCCATTGGCCGAGGCTTCCTCGATCAGCACCTGCGAAGTGTTGGATTTGCCGGAGCCCACCGTGCCGAAAATCCCCAGGTTGCGTGGCAACACCCCTTTGTTGCGGCTCTGCAAACGAAAACAGATGTCTTCTTGTCCCGAAATCGCCCCCATGACCATGTCGCCCGAGAAGCCGAGCAAGTCCGCTACTTCGTCGGCGCTCAGTTCCCGAACGATCGCCCGCGAGACGGGCCGGCTCTTGCTGGAACGGGGTCGGCCGCCGACCAGTTCTCCGTGGAGCTCGATTTCGGCCAGGATGACGAATTCGCCGGAAAGACCCTGGCCCAACGAAACGTACGGCTTCGTCGCCGGCGCCCCGCGCGGAGAGAAGAACGGTCCCGCCACAATCCGGCCCAGAAAGCCAGAACGGGAGCCGAGGGGATCTTCGATCCGAACATATTGATCGCGGATAATGCGATCCCGGTTGGCCAGCGGGGATCGCATGATCACCCGCTCATTGGATGCCGTCGAACTGTCCCAGTCCACATACCCCAACGGGGGCGTCCCGCCAGGTGCCGGAGTACCTGCAAAGTCCTGCGATTCCGTGGTTTGGGCCGTCGGCAAGGTCATTGCTATTCCATCCCTTGATACTCGACTGATTCAGGTAACAACAAAACCATAAGGTGTAATTGGACCGGGGGCAAATAGTTCGAGAAAGTCGAGTCTGACCAAGGGAACGGAACGAGTTGATCCACAAGTGTTTCAGCCGTATCCAAGCGCCTCTTGCTCGCGTTGCGTGTCGCCTCTGCTCCCGCGTGAAACTTTGGAGGAAGCGCTGCGCGCAGGGGCACACAGACATGCAGAGCGAAGGAGCGCGACGAAGATTTCAGCCGAGCTGAGGTGTACCTTAAAGCGGCAGTTCCTTATGCGATGGTAAACCATGCTGTTCCCGGCCCAGGTCGCCATCGTATTTCATCGTCGATTTGTAGAGCTCCAGATGTCCATCGCCGGCCGGCCCCGCGCAGCGCCGACGGAGCGCTTCCATCTCTTCGCCCGCCATCGGCTTGAATCCGCGGGCGACCCCGAGATTTTGTCGCAGGACCGCCAGGGAATCGATGCCGCTGATTGTCGTTGCCACGGGGAGACTCATCGCATAACGCAACGCCTCCCCAGCCGTGACCACCCCCTTGATGACGGGTTGCCCGTTTCCACCCAGGCTTTTCATGCCCAGGGCCGCCATGCCGCGCTTCATGACTTCTGGCAGGACGTGCTCCTGGAAGCTGCGGTATGTGGCATCGAAGGCGTTCAGCGGCATCTGCACACTGTCGAAGGGATAGTTGTACGAAAGCATCTTCAGATGAATCTGCGGATGTTTGTGGCCGGTGAAGCCGACATGGCGAACCTTGCCCTGTTTCTTGGCTTCGTCCAGCGCCTCAATGACGCCGCCCTTGGCAAAGTGCCGTTCGGGGTCGTTGTCATAGACAACCTCGTGGACCTGCCAGAGATCGAGATGGTCGGTCTGCAACCGCTTCAACGAATCTTCCAGCTGGCGCATGGCGACCTTCTTGTCCCGGCCATGCGTGCAGACTTTGGTCATGAGAAAAACTTTGTCCCGCCGTCCCCGAAGGCCCTGACCCATCCACTCTTCGCTCTTGCCGTCGTGGTACTCCCAGGCATTGTCGAAAAACGTCACGCCGGCATCGACGGCCTCGTGAATGACCGCGACGGCTTCCTTGAGCGTCGGACATCTGCCCAGGCTGTAACCGCCGATTCCAATGATGGATACCCGCTCCTGGGTGCGTCCGAAGGGCTTGAGCGGAATTCGGTCCGGGCCGGTATTGCTCAGCGGCAGCGAAGTGGCCGACTCCTGCGCCCCAATGAAAGGTGGGAACAAGGCGACACCAGCTCCGAACGCTGCGGTCTCTTGGAGGAAGCGCCGCCGATCGGGGCCGGGTTGCACGGGCGGGTCGGAGAAAGCGGACATAGTAATCTCCCTTAAGGTTCCCCTGCTTCCTGGAACATTTCCTTTACTTCCTTCTGGGTCTTGTCCAGCGGAAAACCGTGCGGCCACCGGGCTTGGGGGTTGTCGAACCGGAGCGACAATTTGTAAAACTCGTAGCGGCCATCGCTGGCGAATTTGGCACAGCGGTCGCGCAACTGCTGCATCTCGGCGGCCCCGCTTGGCCTGAAGCCACGTGCAACCCGCAAATTCTGGTGGAGGACATCCAGGGAGTCCATGCCGGAGATCGTGGTTGCGACCGGCAGGCTCATGGCATAGCGAAGCATCTCCTCAGCTTGGATCAGCCCTTGCTTGATCGCTCCCGCCGTTCCTCCCAGGGACTTCATTCCCAGGGCGGCGATGCCGCGCTTGTTCACTTCCGGCAACACCTGTTTCTCAAAACTGCGGAATGTTGCATCCAGCGGATTGAGCGGCATCTGGACCGTGTCGAACGGATAACCGCGCTGGATCATGTCCAGGTGAATCTTTGGATCCTTGTGCCCGGTAAAGCCGACGAAACGGGTCTTGCCCTGCTTCTTGGCTCGGTCCAGCGCTTCGAGAACACCGCCCTTGGCATAAGCCAGCTCCGGATCGTTATCGAAGCTCACGCCGTGGATCTGCCAGAGGTCGAGGTGATCCGTTTGCAATCGCCGCAGTGATTCGTCGAGCATTTTCATCGCCAGCCCGGCGCCCCGCCCGTGGGTACAAACTTTGGTCATGAGGAAGATGCTTTGTCTCTTTCCCTTGAGGCCTCGACCCATCCAATCCTCCGACCGGCCATTCCAGTATTCCCAGCAGTTATCGAAAAACGTAATCCCGGCATCGACTGCTTCATGGATGAGCCGAATCGCATCCTCGACCGTATTTAGCTCGCCCAAGTGATGGCCACCCAGGCCGAGTGCGGAGACCGGGACGCCGGTGCGCCCCAGGGGACGTTTCGGAATTTCCGCAGATCCGGACCGCTCTGCCGGCCGCTGGATCGCCGGTTGCGGTTGATCTCCACTTTGCGAATGGATGTGCTCCATGTTGAACTCCTGCGACTGTCCCCAGGCGGGGTCTGGATCTATCCGAAGCTCCCCGATTTCTTGGAAAATGTTCGGCAATAACCATGCCGTGAACTTGAAAAGCGTCCGAAAGGGAGACCAAAAAGATGTGTTGCGTTCGTGTTTCTAAGCCGTCTGCGCCTTCAGGCGCTGGGCCCTTCGGCCGAGGGCATCGTAGGCGGCGTACTTGTACATTTCCGTCAAGGTCGGGTAGTTGTAGCAGCTCTGGATGAAGATTTCCGCCCCGGCTTTCAGCAAGAGTGCCGTCAGCCCCACATGGATCAATTCGGTGGCCTGTTCGCCGATCATGTGGACACCGAGCAGCCGCATCGTCTCTTCGTGGAAGATCAGTTTCAACAACCCCGATTGTTCGCCAATAATTTGGCCGCGGGCGTTTTTCTCGTAGGTGGCTTTGCCAACGATGTAGGGGATCTTTTGCTGCGTGAGCGATTCTTCCGATTCGCCGACCATCGAGCATTCCGGAATTGTGAAAATGCCCGTGGGAAGAATCGGCGCCACGCTCTCCTTGTATTGCAAGTTGAAGGCGTGGACCATGGCCACGCGCGCCTGCTCCATCGAGGTCGAGGCCAGGGCCGGGTTGCCGATCACGTCGCCGGCAGCATAGACGTGCGGCAGGGTCGTCTGGTAATGCTCGTTCACTTTGACTTGGCCGCGCTCGCTGACGTTGATCCCGACCGACGCCAGCCCAAGTTCCTCCGTATTACCGCAGCGCCCCGATGAGACGAGGATCGTGTCGGTCTTCAACGCGGTCCCCGAGTCCAGCCGCACATCCAGCACTTCCCCGGTATGGACCGAGTGCACGCAGTCACTCATGAAGAAGCGAATGCCCATCGCTTCCATGCAGGTTTGCAGGGCACCGGAAATCTCCGCGTCCAGGCAGCCGATCAGGCGGTCGCGTTTCTCGATGACCGTGACCCGGACACCCAACGCGGCGAAGATGCAGGCGTACTCGCAGCCGATCACGCCGCCGCCAACAACCAGCATGGTCTCGGGGATTTCGTGCAGGGCAAGGATCGTGTCCGAATCATAGACGCGCGGGTCGTGGAACGGGAAAGCCGGCGGCCGGTAGGGATAGGAGCCCGTCGCCAGCAGAATGACCTCCGCTTGAATCGGGAATGCGGGGCAGCGTTCCGGCTTGACCCCGATGGTATGAGGATCCACAAACGCTGCGCTGCCGGTGTACAGGGCCACATTGTGCCGTTTGAGGTT